>ERZ779621.15-NODE-15-length-189646-cov-37.570191_pt1 | contig 189646 bp, 167 predicted proteins | sample MGYA00514215_ERZ779621 | MGnify/ENA primary metagenome ERZ779621 (study PRJEB29562, sample SAMEA4376715) | mouse gut metagenome | isolation source: Cecum | study: EMG produced TPA metagenomics assembly of the A DSS colitis mouse model was used to assess the...
CTTGTAGTAAATCCCTTCGGAATTAACTACTGTAAATCCCTTCGGAATTAACTACCGAAGAACTCCTTTGCAGTCGTTCTTCGTGCGTCCTCTCGAACGCCAACGGAGATGGAGGGATTTGAACCCTCGCGCCGCTATCAACGACCTGCACCCTTTCCAGGGGTGTCCCTTCAGCCATCTTGGGTACTTCTCCAGACAAAGCTAAATCAATATTATCATCTTCAATTATCGAGTCTTAAGGCTCGGTCGGAGAGGTATCTCCAGCGGAGAGGGTGGGATTCGAACCCACGCGCCCTTGCGGACAAACGGTTTTCAAGACCGCCTCGTTATGACCACTTCGATACCTCTCCAGGTTCGTTTTGCGTCCTTCCTCTCGGTCAGCGCAAAAATTATTCTAGCAAAAATAAAATTCAGTGTCAACCTATTTTATCCAAAAACACCAAAAAGTTTTATCCACATAAAAAGCCGTGGGAAAACATCTTATCCACGGCTCAAAAAAGTCTCTGCAACTGCCAGATCCTCCGGTGTAGTAATCTTGATATTTTCATAAGATCCTTCCACCAGTCTAACTGGATGCCCTATCAGGGTTTCTACCACCATCGCGTCATCGGTAATCCCGATTCCCTCTGCCGCCAGTCTTTCTTTTTCCTGCATGAGTCTTTCATAAGCTTCTATAATAAGAGGGGCATCAAACACCTGCGGCGTCTGCACCTGCCACAGGCTTCTCCTGTCCGGTGTCTGTAATGCATATCCTTGATCATCCACTACTTTAATGGTATCTTTGACCGGCATCCCCGCCACGCACGCATGATCAGTCATAACGGCGTGAAGTGTCCTCATCAGAATATCTTCCGTAAGAAAGGGTCTTGCCCCGTCATGGATAAACACATAACCGTCCTCGTTCGCAATCGGCATGTCTTTTTCTTTGACAGCCTGCAACGCATGATAGACAGAATCATACCGCTCCCGGCCTCCGGTAACAATTTTTTTCACTTTGGTAAAATGATATCTGTCTACAATCTCTTTCCGGCAATATGCTTCCTCCCCATCGCCCGCCACGAGAATAATATCATCCATAAAACTGTCCTGAAATGTTTTTAAGGGATAATAAATGACTGGTTTATCCCCCAACAGCAGGTATTGTTTCTGCACGCTGCTGTGCATCCGCCTGCCCTGTCCTGCCGCCAGCAGTATCGCCGTACATTTCTTTTTCATGGTCAAAGTCCTCTTCCTTAATTACGGTAAATGACATCAGAAAATTCATGACATAATATAAAACACATAAACAACCGCCGGCATTATAATCAGCGCAAAGGCAAGCAATATCCTCCACCACATTGGTTTTTCCCACTCTATCTGCAATGCCGTCACGGCATTATCAGGCTTCTGTCTGTCATAATACACCACAATCCTGTCATTTATCTGCAATTTATGCACCTGCTTTTTGGCAAGTGACTTGAAACTTCTTTCATGCACAATGCTTCCGTCATAATAAGAATATGTTATCACATATGGCTCGCTTGCCGATCCCTCCGATTGATAATTTCGCTCTACTACGATATTTACAATTGTTCCCACGGTTTCTGCCGGCTCTCGAAATCCTCGAAGGATTCTACGATTATGTGTACTCACAAACCACATAATCAGAACGATGGAGAGAACCCCTGTCCCAACAACACTGGTTAATACAACCAATTCTACTGTACTCAATCTTTTGTCTCCTGTCCGTCCTGTCTGAAGCAAAGCCATTTCTTTCCTTTATCTCTCACCCAGTTTCAGATTCGGCACCGCGTTCAGATCATATCCGTGGCGTACTCCTTTTTGATACTCGTAATATGCCGCCGCACCGATCATCGCCGCATTGTCTGTACACAGGATAGGCGAAGGGCGGTAAAAAGCCACTCCCTTCTGGAGGCAGGCCTGCGCCAGAGCCTCCCGCAATGCAGAATTGGAAGCCACGCCTCCAGCAATGGCAAATTTATCTATCCCGCTCTCTTCCACTGCCATCATGGAATGTTCCACCAGCACATCCACCACTGCTTTCTGGAAGGAAGCCGCCACATCCGCCTGGCAGATGGGAATCCCTTTCATTTCACAGGAATTGAGATAGTTGAGCACCGCCGACTTCAGACCGCTGAAGCTGAAATCATAAACCGCATCCGCCACTTTGGCGCGCGGAAACTTTATGGCGTCCGGATTGCCCTGCCTGGATACTTTATCAATCTTAGGGCCGCCCGGATATCCTAACCCGATGGCGCGGGCCACTTTATCGAAAGCTTCCCCTGCCGCATCATCCCGGGTACGTCCCAGGATCTCATACTCACCATAATCTCTGACCACCACTAAATGAGAATGTCCGCCTGATACGACCAGACAGACAAAGGGTGGTTCCAACTCTTTATTTTCTATATAATTGGCACTGATATGCCCTTCAATATGATGAACGCCCACCAGGGGAATTCCCGACGCAAAGCTCATGGCCTTTGCCGCGGACACACCTACTAAAAGAGCCCCCACAAGACCCGGGCCATAGGTAACTGCAATGGCATCCATGTCAGACAGGTTCTTTCCAGCCTCCCGCAATGCCTCGCCGGCCACCTGATTGATCTTCTCAATATGCTTACGGGACGCGATCTCCGGAACTACTCCGCCATAAAGTGTATGCAGGTCAATCTGGGAAGAAATGATGTTCGAGAGAACTTCCCTTCCGTTCCTCACCACCGCGGCCGCCGTCTCATCACAGGAGGTCTCTATCGCCAATATATCTACTATACTCATGTATCTGTCTCCGTATCTGTCTTCCGCATCAGGCGCACGCCCTGTTTACTCTGCCAGTTCCCATCCCAGAATCTTCCAATGGCCGTCCTCATCTTCCCGCAGGACAAACTGCTCCATGGAAGCCATAGTTCCCGTACTGCCGGTCTGTTTCAGATTAAAGGTACAGTACAGTCTGGCACAGGAACGGCCATTCTCCGCGAAATATTCCACATCTGTACTGGCTGAAATCTCATAACCGGCAATCGTATACTGATCCTGTTTCATCTGCGCGATCTCAAGCTTCAGGTCGTTAAAGTAGTCTTCCTGTGACTTGTTCGCTATCAGCTCCTCGTCATAAAGTTCCTGAATCTTATCTCCAAGCAGGAGCAGTTCTTCCTCGCTGTACTCTTCATTATAAAAGCACTGGGTAATCTGGCAGTAATATCTCAGCACCTCTTTCGGCGTAGGCGGATAACTGCGCTCCAGATCTTTCATCAGCACGCTCTGTACTGCCGTAATCTCCACCTGCTCTACAGTCTGCTCTTTCCCGGTCTTATGACTCAGATAATAATAATACCCCAGTATAAGCGCCGCCAGAACGATTACGATAATGACAATTTTAATTGTTTTGGAAGCTTTCATAGATAATCCTCCCCGTTTTACTCCTCTTCAAACAAAAGATCGATACTCCTGCCGTCTTTGGCGGCAACTGCGTTTGGAAAAATTTTCCTTACTTCCTGCATATAGTCTTCCGGACGAATCAGGGAAGGGCTGTAATGTGTCAGCCACAGCTCCCGTGCACCTGCACGAAACGCGAGATCCGCCGCCTCATAAAATGTCATATGTTTATATTCTCTGGCCTTCTGCACCTTGTCCGGTTCCCCGTACATCCCCTCACAGATAAAAAGATCTGCCGCCGCCGCATTTCGTACAATGCTTTCGGTGGGTCTGGTATCCGTGCAGTACGTGACTTTAATCCCTTTTCTGGGTTCTCCCAACACCATATCCGGTGTAAATATCTTTCCTTCTTCTTCTATTATCTCACCTTTTTGCAGACGATTCCAGTATTTTCTTGGAATCTGCATCTGGTTGGCTCGTTCCACATCAAATCTGCCGATGCGTTCCACCACGATATTATATCCATAGCAGACCACGTTGTGATTGACCCGGAAAGCTTCAATATGAAAGCCCTCAAAGGCAATGGTCTGCTCCGGCTCCGTAAGCTCCTGGCAGTGAATCTCAAAAGGCAGTTCCGGCGCAATTACCCGCAAAGAATTGACTATTTTGGTCAAACCTTTGGGGCCTATCAGCAACAATGGTTCCGTACGCTCTGCATTGCCCATGGTAAGGAGCATCCCCGGCAGACCGCTGATATGATCCGCATGAAAATGGGTGAAGCAGATGACATCAATGGGCTTAGGACTCCACCCCTTTTCTTTCATGGCAATCTGCGTTCCCTCTCCGCAGTCTATCAATATACTGATGCCCTGATACCTCGCCATCAGCGAAGTAAGCCATCTGTGCGGCAGAGGCATCATCCCTCCTGTACCAAGTAAACAGATATCTAACATGCGTGCTCCTGTTCTGTCAAAAGTCCAGGCAGTCTAAAGCATTTCCTTTCTTTCCCGTCTCTCGACCGGAATCCGGAAACCTGCTGTCAGTTTCTCATAACACGCCTCGCACAGGTCAAACTTCTCACTCTCTCCGTCCTTGGCACCAAAGAAACCAAAATCATGGTTCACATGGATACACTCTTCTTTCAAAATTCCATTTTCTACCAACAATTCTTTGCCGCAGGCATTACAGACTACCTTGACCAACTGTTTTTCATTTTCATATACGCGCATGACAATCCTCCTGTAATCTTACTTATTCCCCTCGCACCCATTTTATCAAATAAAATGCGAAAAATCGGTGGTAATTGTTCCATGCGCTTCCTATCTCTTCCACATTATCATAGCATCTTCCGTCGGTTTTTCATAGAAATTCGGACGGATTCCCTCGGAGCGAAATCCAAGTTTTTCATACATTCGGATTGCCGCCTCATTGCTGACCCTGACTTCCAGCGTATAAGCCGTAACCCCCTCCCGGTCTCCCTGTGTCATCAGATACTTAAGAAGTCCCGTGCCCACGCCGCGCCTTCTGGCGCCGGACGATACGGCAACATTGGTGATATTTCCCTCCCCGGCAATCATCCAGAGGCCGCAGCCGCCAAGCAGTTTCCCGTCCTCCTCGGCCACATAATATCTGGTATCCTCTTTTGTGATCATCTGTAAAAAGGATTCCTCCGACCAGGGCATGGAAAAGGTCTCCTCCTCCAGCCGGCTGATAAAAGGTACATCTTCCGAGGTCATCGCCCTATATATGATCATACGCCATCTGTCCTTTCGGCTGCGCCACGGTTTCTGCGTCCCTGTCCTGTCATCCTCTAATCAACTTCCGCGGTCTGTCTGTCCTGACTCTCGGCCCGCTCCCGCTCCGCCTGGGAAAGGCGCAGATAAACCGGCGCGTGTCGCGCACCGCTCTCCACCCTGCCCAGGGCATAATACTGGCTTCCGAGTACCGCGATACAGGCGGCGGACTGTCTGTTTCGATTGGCCGGGGCCAGACTGTAGGGCACCCGCATCACCTCCGCCATCCGTTCCCGGAATACCGGCACCCCGTCTCCTAAGAAAACCACTTTTCTTTCCAACTCATTCAGTCTTTCCGCCACCTCATCAAAAGCCGTCGCATACTGCTCCACTATGACATTCATGTCATATTTATCTTCTTTATAAAGAAACTCATATATTCCCGTATATACCTGGCTTCTTCTGGCATCCATAATGGGACACACCAGGGCGTCCGTGCCGTACATCTGCCAGGCAAGGCCATCCACCGTAGGCACCGGTACGATCGGCTTATTTAGCGCAAAGGCAAGTCCCTTGGCTGTGGCGGATCCGATACGCAGACCCGTAAAGGAGCCCGGCCCTGCCGCCACCGCAATGGCGTCCACCGTATTTAAGTCAAGTTCCACCATATCCCGGATTTCCTCAAGCATCGGCAGTAAAGTCTGGGAATGTGTCTTTTTATATTGTATGGTATACTCCGCAATCAGGTTGTCATCTTCCACCAGCGCTGCGCTGGCCACCAGTCCGGAGCTGTCCAATGCCAGTATTTTCATAAGCCCTTCTCTTCTATCCTTATTCTGCGATACTCAAATCCCTTTGACAAATCTTTCTCTATCGTGATGCGGGTGTGCTTTTCCGGAATGATCTCCGCCACCAGATCCGCCCATTCAATCAGGGAAATGCCCTCTCCATAAAAGCAGTCCTCGTAGCCGATCTCCTCCATCTCCTCCACATCCCCAATACGGTATACATCAAAATGATAAAAAGGAAGCCTGCCCTCCTCATAAATCTGTAAAATCGTAAAGGTGGGACTGTTTACCGGCTCACTGATGCCAAGCCCCGCCGCCACGCCCTGGGTAAAGACCGTCTTGCCAACCCCCAGATCACCGATCAGCGTACAGACCTGTCCGGGCTTCGCCTGTTCCCCAAAGCTTCTGCCATATGCAAATGTCTCCTGCGCACTGAAAGTTTCCCGTATCTTTTCCATATCCATTCCACCCGAATATCATCTTCGCTTAACCGCGTATCTTTACTTTCTTCGGCGGCATATGCGTGGAAATCATCTCGATCACCTTATATTTTCCCTCGCCCAGATCCGCTTTCGGAAAAATGCAGGCGTTTACCGCCGTGGTATAAACCACAATGCTCTTGGGCGTGGAAACGGCCCTGACCATATTTTCCCAGGCCATCTTCTCCGTGGTCTCATCCTGGGACACTTCAATACCCTCTTCCGTCAACCTGTAGTGAAGCGGCTTCTTAAAAGCCGGCGTCGCCTGGGCCTGCTGTCTGGATTTCAGGAAAAGTGTCCAGGGCAGATACAACAGAATCACCAACGCAATGATCAGCACCAGAGGCTGTCTGTTGGACGCAAATAGAACCAGCATCAGCGCCCCCACCAGAGTACCCATCAGTCCGGGCAGCCGGGAATAGGTGTGCTGTAACATATAATCATATAAAATATTAGGGGTAATCTTTACGTCAAATTCTATTTCCATGCTTGTCTCTTTCCGTTTTTCTCTAAGAAAGCACCTACAATGCAGGTGCTTTCTACTGACTTCTATTATACTTCAAATCAGACAAAGTGCAAGTAAAACATGTTTCCTTTACTCATGCCTCAACGCCTCAATTGGACTTAACCTTGCTGCCTTCCTGGCCGGATAGATTCCGAAAAAGATACCCACCGCCGAAGAAAATATGGTGGCAAACAATACCGTGGAAGCTTTCACCTTGGCCGCAAAACCAAAGGAACCGCATAGTGCGACAGCTCCCAAACCGCCAATGGCAATGCCGATCAGACCTCCGATCAGCGTGATGATACTGGCCTCCGCCAGAAACTGTAAGAGAATCGACCGCGTCCTGGCGCCCAGGGATTTCCGGATACCGATTTCCCTGGTGCGCTCCGTCACGGACACCAGCATGATGTTCATGACGCCGATACCGCCCACTAACAGGGAGATGGCCGCCACAAAGGAGATAAAGAGCGTGATCACTCCCAGGATACTGTCATACTGCGCCTGATAGTCCGCAAAACTCTCCATCATTATCTTATTCTCGCCGCGCACATTAAACTTGTTCTCCAAAAGCGTGATGGAATCCGCCGCCACCTGGGCGGAATATGCGGAGCTCTCCGCCACCACGTATATCTGCGTAAAGTCGTCCACCCACAAACCAAAAGCCGTACTCATCGTCGAAAGCGGTATCTCCATCTGCAAATAACCGCCGCCATTCAGCGCGGAAATCAACCCTGCCTTGGTATCCTGTCTGATACCCACAATCGTGAATTCCTGGGTCACACCCCAAAGATATACTTCCACAGTCATGCCCACCACATCCGTGGTTCCAAAAAGCATCCGGGCGTTGTTCTCATTGATGACACAGACCATACTGGAACCGTCATATTCCGTGCGTGAGAAATACCTTCCCTTCACAATGGGCTCGCTTCCTATCGCATACTGCAAGGCCTCTGTTCCGCCATAAAGGAGCGCTTCAAACTCTCCCCTTCTTCCGATTGCCGTACCCCACAGACCATACTGCGGCGTAACGCCCTTGACATGTTCCACTTTTTCTTCAATAAGGTCAAAATCATCCTCCGTAAATACCACATCATTGGCCTCCGCATCACTGTTCGTATAGAGTGCGATCAGACCGCCGCCCATGTTTTCCAGTTCCTCATTGATGGAACCACGCATACCGTCTCCAATGGAAATGATCATGATAACGGAAGCAATACCGATAATGATACCCAGCATGGTCAGGACGGAACGTCCCTTATTGGTTTTAATGTTCATCAGGGCGATCTTAATGTATTCCCAAAATTGTGCCATATGTCTCACCCTTTCTTATCAGCCCTGCGGAACTGCCGTCACCGCCATGCCTTCCTCAAACTCCTGTCCCATGGACATGATCACCTTATCACCAACCGAAAGTCCTTCTTTGACTTCACAAAGGCTCTCATTGGAAATGCCCACAGTAATGCGTCTCTTCGCCACAAGACCGTTTTCTTCCACATACACGAAATCCCCGTCCCGATCGCTGTTGACAAGTTCCATGGGAATGGTTGTCACGCCTTCGGCCTTTGCCGTATGTACCACCACTTTAGCTTCCACACCCAGAAATATATTTTCATCCGGTTTCTCTATGCCGATATCCACACCGACTACCGCAGCACCATTATTATTGGTAGTTGCCATACCCTCTATCTTATCCACCTTGCCTTCATACATATTACCGGCTATATCTATCTCTGCACTCTGCCCTACCGCAAGCTTTTCCAGGTCATACTTGGACACATTGGCATGTATGACTACCTTATCTGTACTCTCCAATACCACCAGCTTACCATTCTCTGCCGGCGTAGCACCCTCCACAGCATTAATCTCCGTGACGACCCCTGCAAAGTCAGCTGTGATACCGGACTCCACTTCCTGAATGGACTCCAGTGTTCCTCCGTTTGTCAGTTTCTGAAGCGCAGTATCCGCTTCCAGCTTCTCTTTACTGCCGGTATCCATCATGGCATCCTCGGAAGCTTCTTTCTGGGATTCCATTTTGGCTTTCAGTTCCTTGGCGTCTGCAATAATCTTTTCTATTTCGGCTGCTTCTCTCTCCAGATCGCGGATCTCCTGGTTATTCTGCTGTTCATAGGAGTTATACTGTACCTGTTCCTGCAAACTTAACAAGGTTTCCTCATCCTGGGCAATCTGGTTCTTGGCCGCATCGTCCCTCTCCCGCTTCTCACGCTTCTCCTTATCATCCATATCCTGAGACTCGGCCTCATAGGCATTACGCTCTTCCAACGCTTTCTTCTCATCACTGATGGTCTTCTCCCACTCTAAGAGAGATACCTGTAAAAGTGCACCCTGGTTGGCATACCATGCCTTCTTATCTTCTATGGTCTTCTGCAAACCTTTCAGATAAGTCTCATGATCGGAAATCTGCTGTTCCAACACAGGAAGATTGGTGTTGGCCTCGGAAAGATCCGCCAGATATTTGTTATTTTTATATAAAGAACTGGAATAATCTCCCTGGCTGGAGGCCAGTTTTAATTCTGCTTCCTGTCTCGCCTCAGAAAGAGCCGCCTCATCAAACTTAAGAAGCACATCCCCCTTCTTCACTTTATCACCTACTGCCACTTTGACTTCACTCACCGGAACCATCACCGCAGCAAAATAACTTTTGGTTTCCATACTTTTTACCGTACCGTTAGTACGCAGGGTCTGTTCCACATCTTCTATTGTGACTTCCATCGTAAATACCGTAGGTAACGTATTCTTCGCCATAATGGAATTGCGGACAAAAAATCCGGCAACCAGTACAACAATCACCAGCACGGCAATACGGCGGCGTATCTTTTTCTTCTTCGCCTTATCCATGGGCTTCTTTTCTTTTTTGGCCTTTTTCTCTTTCTTATTCTCCTTTGTATCATTGACTACATCAGTCACTTTTGCCTCTTCCGTCTTATTCTCCGATATCTGTGACATTTTCATAATCCTCCTCAATTCTTCCGTCCATGATCTTGATCACCCGTCTGGCCTTTGCTGCAATCTCATCATCGTGAGTGATCAAAATAACCGTCCTGCCCTCCTCGTGAAGGGCCTTTAAAATATCCATGATCTCTCTGGTGGAATTGGAATCCAGATTGCCCGTAGGCTCATCCGCCAGGATAATCGGCGGCGCCTGGGCTATCGCTCTGGCAATGGCCACCCTCTGCTGCTGTCCTCCGGACATTTCCGATGGCTTGTGGGTCTTACGCTTCTCCAGGCCAACCTTATCAAGCGCCGCCTCCGACAGCTCCATCCGCTCCCGCTTCCCTACACCCCGGTAGATCAACGGCAGTTCCACATTCTCAAGAGCCGTCAGGCTCGGAATCAGATTAAATCCCTGGAACACAAACCCGATCTCCTGATTGCGGATGTCCGAAAGCTCGTCATCCGTCATACTCCCCACATCATGTCCATGCAGGTAATAGCTTCCGCTGGTCGGTACATCAAGACATCCCAGCATGTTCATCAGCGTGGATTTGCCCGAACCGGAGTGCCCGATGATCGCCACAAACTCACCTTCCCGGATTGTCAGGCTCACATGATCGAGCGCCTTCACCTCATTCTCCCCGGGATTGTATACCTTGCAGATATCCCGGATTTCCACTAACGTATCCATGCTACTCCCCTCCTTAGCACATTTATTTCCGCGAGCAACGAGACAAAGTCATGCTTGCATGACCTTGGCGACTGCCGCGAGGGTGAAATCTCCCTACAAGCTATGATACCCCACAGCTTACTGCGGGAGATTTCACTATAGTAAACGAAACAGAATGTCTATTGTCTTCATTCTTTTTATGCTCCGGGCATGAAAAATGCCACACCTCTCAAGCCTGTTCCATCATACCAGTCTTTTCTTAAGAGATTCACTATAATTCCTTAAAGGAATCTTAAATTTTACTGATATCATTATCGCATATAAATCTTACAACAATCTTTCAGATAAAAAAACAATTCTAACAAATCTGTAAGATTTATGCTACTATAAAATCACAGGCGTGCCAATACTACTTTGCGACAAAAAAGTAGCATTTCATTACCATCTCCTAAATACAAAAAGCCGCATACAATGGCACCGTTTTGATACTTTTGCACAATTAAAAGCGGCCAGGTAACAACCTGCACCGCTTTATATTTTACGCTTTGTTCTACCCCAAGATCCCCTTATAAATCTCATAGTCTTCCTGCTGAAAGACATTGAACACCACTCTGGTAATCTGCTCATCTTCCTGTAAGTAATCTTTCACTGTCCTCACTGCAATCTGAGCCGCTTCTTCCCGGGGAAAATGAAATTCCCCCGTGGAGATACAACAGAACGCAATGCTCCTTAAGCCGTTTTCCGAAGCCAGTCTCAGGCAGGAACGGTAACAGTCCGAAAGCTGTCTGCAATGTTCCTTCGTGAGCTGATAAGATACGATCGGGCCTACCGTATGGAGCACATATCTGGATGGAAGATTGAAGGCCGGCGTAATCTTGGCCCGCCCTGTGGGCTCATCATACCCCTGTTTCACCATCAGTTCATCACAGGCCAGACGAAGCTGTATCCCGCTGACACTGTGGATGACATTATCCACACAGCCATGGCAGGGTACAAAACATCCCCGCAGGGCGCTGTTGGCGGCATTAACAATCGCATCTATCTTCAGCGTGGTAATATCACCCCGCCAGAGAACCAGCCTCTCATCGTCAGGTGAAACCGGCAGCATATCACTGTCCGTAATTCCTTTTTCCTGCACCTCCTCCTTAAGGTACGCATCCTGTACGGCAAGAAATTCCTGCCCGATTGGACGAGGTGCACGGATATTCATAAGACTTCTCAGGAGACGTTTCTGTTCCTCTGTTTCCCCCGGAATCTCCATGTTCCTGTATTGTGGCTGTTCCGATAATAGTTCCCGGATCAGATATATCCTCTTTTCTTCATGCGTCATAATATTTCCTTCTCCACACGCTGTCTGCCCACCGCCGGAGCAGCATTTTTAAGAATAGGACTCAAGGGTTTGTAAATCAAAAGTGTAACCCCGGAAGCCGCCGCGCTTTTGATAATGTTGATAGGCGCCACCGCAAAGACAACAAAACTGGTCACATTATGAATATTGCCGTTAATCTCTGCACCTGCCGCAATAATCGCTTCCATCGGCATCCCAAAGAGATTGGAAAAAGCCGGAAGCAGATAGACTGCATTGAAAGCCGTACCAAACACAGTCATGATCAAGGAACCTGTCAGACAAGATACAAAGGCCATCTTCTTGGTCTTTTTCAGCATATAGATGATGGAAGCCGGCAGTACCAGACTGCAACCGATCACAAAGTTTGCCAGATCTCCCACAAATGCTGTGCTGGTGCCTTTGATGATAAGCTTTAATAAAATCTTGCAAAATTCAATCATCACACCCGCCACAGGGCCGAAAGCGAAAGTACCCACCAGGGCCGGTATCTCACTGAAATCCAACTTATAAAAGCCAGGTGCCAGGAACAGGATCGGGAAATCCAGAATATGTAATATCACCGCCAGTGCTGAGAAAAGCCCGATCATCGTAATCTTTCTGGTGGTCAGAATCCGTTCCGTGATACCCGCACGTTTCTGTGCATATTTCTCCGCCATATAAGCAATGAGAAACAACGCCGCCGCAATGCCTGCACAGACCAGCACAAAGACCACATTATCCGCAATACTCTCTAATAAACCATTACCCATTTTCTTTTCCTCTCTTTCCGGAGTCTTTCACTCCTTACATTCCAGGAAAAAGTTCTTCCTCCGGCAGGCACATAAAAAATCCCCGAAACATATCATTCCGGGGTCTCACTCATAACATCCGTCCCGCGCCACAGCAACGGCACAGGCACCTGCCTGATAGATATGACCTATACGTCATATCTTTTGTCTTCTCTCATCCAGACTATACTGTCGGTTTTGGAATCTCACCAAATCAGCCGTCAGCGCATCACGCGGGTAAACGCTTTGCAATAACGGGTCGCGGACTATACCGCCGGTAGGGAATTGCACCCTGCCCCGAAGAACTTTTTTCTTATTTTGTTTACGTGGATTATCATACTACTTTCCAGCAGGAAATGCAAGCCCTCTTTATAATTGCCTGGGATATTGTCAATGCAAATCCCTGCTCCCCAAGAATTTCCCCGGCCTTTTTCTCATCATAACCTATGATATAAGGAACCTCTCCTGCCTCTTCACCACAGCTTATTACAACCGTCGCGCTTTCATCCTGCAAATCCGTTCTCTGTACCCTTGCCGTGATTCCAATGCTCAGAATCGTAATCAAACAGACAACGGACAGGGATAATAAAACATTGGCAAATCTGTGTCTTTCTGTCATAACCATCACTCTTATCCTTTCCTCCATTGGATATTTGCAGAAAGAACTGCATAGAAGATCTCTCTGCACCCTCTTCTCCTCCAGATCTATTAAAACCTGTAAATACTCTTTCCTGTATTCAGGCGTGTGATTCTTTAATAGTACTTCGTCACAGGACAGTTCCATATCACGATTTACCAGATTATACATTACCCATATCAGGGGATTGTACCAGTAAATTGAACAGATGATAGCCAAAATCCATTTTAACAGAACATCCAGACATCTTATATGGATAAACTCATGTTCTAATACAAACGCAAGATTTCTTTCTCTTATATCTGCATGTGCCGGAAGTAAAATAACCGGTCTTATAACGCCATAGGTCAACGGCACAGCGATTCTGTCAGATTCCTTAATCTCTACCGTTCTTTTTAAGGCATGTGATTTCCTCCATTCCTCAAAATAATTTTCTTTAACAGGTATCGCCATGCAATATACGATTCTTTTGGATTAACTTTGCCAGTTCCGTATCCTTTTTATCACATGCTCATAACCGCCCCTGCCATGCGGAACCATACATCCCGAACAGTCCTTGATTCCCTTTTCAGTATACCGGAAATTGCCGCCGCATTTATCTCCAAGCGCATAGAGCGGGCAATAGCAGAACAGGCAGTTAAACTCCTCTTCTTCCCCCACCGGATGGCAGGGATAATATTCACATTCTTTGTTGCAGAAATATCTGGCGCTGTTTTGTCTCATAAATAACCTCATATAAAAAATCGAGCAGAGCTCGATTGCGAGATCTGCTTCGCAGCCTCGTAAATCCGGAGCAATTTCCTATACCATGAAACAGGGCGCGGCCTACGCCACGCCCTATCATTATCAAATACTCAGAGAATACCGCTTTCCAGGTATTCTCTCAGGTGAAAGGAAGTTGCAAAGCAACTTCTTGTACACTTATTCGGCAATATCAGCATACATGAAGTACCAGTAACCATATGCGGAATGCCACATTCCTGTAATCTTATCGCTCTGTAACCAGAAGTCATTATAATAAGCCACCGGAACACATCCGCCCTCTGCCATCAGGATGTCCTCTGCCTTATGAAGGGCCTCGGAACGCTCTGCGGCATCCAGGGTTGTTCTGGAAATATCCATTGCTGCATCATACTCTGCATTGTTGAACTTACCGTCATTGTTACCGTTGCTGGAGTAAAGCAGATCCAACATATTGGAAGGATCGCTGTAGTCGCCTACCCAGCCATTACGGGATGCTTCGTAATCACCGTTACGTCTCATAGGTGTGAAACTTGCCCACTCAACGATATCTACCTGGAGATTGATACCAAGCTCAGCCCATGCCTGCTGTAAATACTCAGCCACTACTTTGTGATAGCCTGCATCGTTGGTAGAGTAGGTGATGGTCGGGAAGCCTTCTCCATTAGGATAACCAGCCTCCTCAAGAAGCTTCTTAGCTTCCTCTACGTTTGCCTCATGGTTTGCTGTATCAATATAAGGCTTGCCGCCGTTTGCATTGTCCATGAACTGAGAACCGTCTGTGTCAATCCAGCCAGGACCCATAAAGTTGCTTGCAGGAGAATAAGTACCCTGCATCAATGTGTTAGCCACATACTCACGGTCGATTGCAAGGCTGAGTGCCTTACGAACCTTCGCATCTGTGAAAGGCTCTTTCTGTGTATTCAGACTCAGATAGTAGGTACCGATGATCGGATCTACATAGAACTCCGGATTTCCTGTCAGGGAAGGAATCTCCTCTGTCGGAACGTCCTTGATAAAGAGTACTTCACCAGTCTGGTATGCACTGTAAGAAGCGGCGGGATCCTCAATCAGATTGAACTTAATAGCATCAAGCTTCACTGCATCCGCGTTCCAGTAATTAGGGTTCTTGGTGCACATGATATAAGAACTGGGAACCCACTCGGAAATATAGAAGGGCCCATTACAGATATAAGTATCTGCTGCTACTGCCCAACCGTCACCGTTAGCGTCTACAGTTGCCTGCTGTACAGGGCTCAAGGTAGCAAATGCTGCCAGGGAACCGAAGTAAGAGCAGGGAGAAGAAAGATGTACCACGAAAGTGGAATCATCAGGAGCCTCCACACCAAGTGCTTCCAGGTTTCCGCCGATTGCATCCGCATAGCCGTCTACCATACCAAGAACAGTCTCAGCATAAGGTGCTGCTACCATCGGATCGCAGACACGGCGCCAGCTGTATACAAAATCATTTGCTGTAAGGGCAGAACCGTCAGACCACTTCAGACCGTCTCTTAAATGGAATGTCCATGTAAGACCGTCCTCAGAAATCTCCCAGCTTTCCGCCTGACCAGGAGCAAGGCTTCCATCCTCAGCTACTGTCAAAAGGCACTCAAATGTGTGTAAGATCATATTACCGCCATCAACAGCACTGTTCAGTGCCGGATCAATGGTCTCAGGGTTGGGGCCGATCTGTACAGACAGAACCTTGCCGCCCTCTGTGGTTGCTGCCGGTGCTTCTGTACCTGCGCTGTCTCCTGTGGCAGCATCGCCCGCTGTATCGCCGGACTCTGTGGCAGGTGTGGTAGTCGTATTATTATCGGAACCACCGCACGCTGTCAGGCCAACGACCATAGCAGCCGCCATCATAAGCGCGATTACTCTTTTTTTCATAATCGTTTCCTCCTCGTATATAATTTTAATAACTCACTTTAAAGGTTTACCACATCTAGTTGCACTTGTCAATATGGTGACATGCGGAAAAATGGCCTTTTTCCACTTCTCTCCACTCCGGCACCTGGGCCGCGCACCGTTCATCCGCATAAGGACACCGGGTACGGAAGGCACATCCGGAAGGCGGATTTAAGGGACTCGGCACATCTCCCTCCAGCACAATACGCTGGCTGGCTCTGGCCTGTTTAGGATCTGCAATAGGGATTGCGGAAATCAGGCTTTTGGTATAGGGATGCAAAGGGCGGTCTATCAGTTCATAGCTGTCCGCCAGTTCCACCATTCTCCCCAGATACATGACGCCGATACGGTTGGAAATATGCTTCACCGCCGACAGGTCATGGGCAATGAATAGGTATGTCAGTCCCATCTTCTCCTGCAAGTCCTCAAACATGTTGATGACCTGCGCCTGGATGGACACATCCAATGCTGAGATTGGCTCGTCACAGACGATAAATTCCGGATGTACCGCCAATGCCCTGGCAATACCCACACGCTGTCTCTGTCCGCCGGAGAACTCATGGGGATAACGGTTTGCATGTTCGGAATTTAATCCTACTCGTTCCAGAATACTGATGATTCTCTCAAAGCGCTCCTCTTTATTCGCCGCCAGTTTATGGACATCAATCGCTTCTCCCACGATATCGCCCACCGTCATACGGGGATCCAAACTCGCATAGGGATCCTGGAACACAATCTGCATCCGTTTCCGGTAAGGCAGCATATCTGCATACTGCTTCTTCTCCACATCAAAAACCACATCGCCGTCAAAGGTGAATCTGCCGCCCGTAGGCTCATAAAGCCTTAACATGGTACGTCCGGTGGTGGTCTTGCCGCAGCCGGACTCTCCTACCAGCCCCAGGGTCTCTCCCTTATCTATATAGAAGGAAACATCCTCCACTGCCCGGACAAATTTTTTGTGTTTGCCAAATCCTCCCGCCGGGAAATACTGACGCAGATGTTCTATCTCAATCAAATGCTCACTCATGGGACGCTCCTTTCTCAAACTCTTCTTTCTGGTTCAACCAGCACTGCGTATAATGCACATCCCCAAAAGCAGATACCGGCGGCATTTCCCGCAGACAAATCTTCATGGCCGCATCGCACCTGGGTGCAAAAGGACAGCCCTCAGGCGGATTTAAAAGGTCTACCGGCGTTCCCTCGATGGGAATCAGTCTCTCATGCTCCTTCGTATCCAATCTCGGGATGGAACGGATCAGTCCCTTGGTATACTGATGTTTTGGATGGTAAAAGATATCGTCTGTGGTGCCATACTCCACAATCCGGCCGGCATACATAACCGCAATACGCTCACACATGCTTGCCACCACGCCCAGATCATGGGTGATCATAATAATCGCCATACCCAGCTTATCTTTCAGTTCCATCATCAGCTCCAGGATCTGTGCCTGAATGGTCACATCCAGGGCGGTGGTGGGTTCGTCTGCAATCAGAAGTTTCGGCTCGCAGGCCAGGGCAATGGCAATCATCACACGCTGGCGCATACCGCCCGACAATTCATGGGGATACTGTTTTAAACGTTTATCCGGTTCATTGATTCCCACCAGTTCCAGAAGTTCTTTCGCACGGGCCTTCGCCTGTTTACTGTCCTTATCCGTGTGCCGCTTGATCACTTCCGTGATCTGATTGCCAATGGTGTACACCGGATTTAAACTGGTCATCGGATCCTGGAAAATAATGGAAATCTCATTGCCGCGGATTTTCCGCATCTCCTTGTCCGTCATTTTTTCAATCTGATGTCCGTTAAAGTGCAGTTCTCCGCCCAGAAGCTTACCCGGATGCGCCGTCAGCCCCATCAGACTGTAAGCTGTAACAGACTTACCGGAACCGCTCTCGCCCACGATTCCCAGCACTTCTCCTTCTTTCAACTGAATGGATACATCATTTAAGGCCTTTACCTCCCCTGCGGGAGTGAAGAAAGAAAGTCTTTCGTTTTTAATATCTACAAGGTATTCTGCCATCTTCTCATACTCCCTTCTCTAGTTTTTTAGCTTCGGATCAAAAGCATCTCTTAACCCATCACCAAACAAGTTAAAGCTCAGAATAATCAAACTGATCAAAAGAGCCGGAATAAACAGCAGATACGGATAGGTCTGCATACCGTTGACCGCATCGCTGGCCAGACTGCCCAGGGAAGGAAGCGGCACTGCCACACCCAGGCCCAGGAAACTTAAGAAACTCTCTGTAAAAATGGAGGAGGGAATCTGCAAAGTCGTGGTTACAATCAAGGTACCGATACAGTTGGTCAACAGATGCTTTTTGATAATCCTGCCGTTACCTACACCCAGGGCCCTCGCCGCCGTCACATACTCACTCTCTTTGAGCATAAGCACCTGGCTTCTGACCATTCTCGCCATACCTACCCAGTAAAGCAGAGCAAACACAATGAAAATACTGATCAGATTCTCACCCACAATATTGACCCAATGGAATCCCGGCACACTTTCTCCCAGAGTGGTCAACGGCACCTTTAATGTAAAGGACAACAGGACAATCAAAAGAATATCCGGTATGGTATATATGATATCCACAATACGCATCATCACCAGATCTACCGTGCCGCCGAAGAAGGCCGCAATGGAACCGTAAGCAGAGCCGATGACCAGAATAATGGCCGTGGCAATCAAACCTACCAACAGGGAAATACGGCTTCCCATCATCACACGAATCGCATAGTCGCGCCCCATCTTGTCTGTGCCAAAGATATGAGGAAATACACTTTCTCCCGCATCAATTCTGGCCTGCTCTTCCTGGGAATACTCCATGGGCGCCAGATTGTTGGCTCCCTTAATCTGTTCCTTATAGGTGTAAGGATAAAATGACGGAACGATAAAGGAGAATATCATGACAAGAATGATCACTACCAAAGAGACCATGGCCACCTTATTTTTCCGAAGACGTCTGAAGCCGTCTTTCCAGAATCCCACGCTCTCGCGCATAATAACCTGGCTTTGTTTCTCTTCCTCCGTTGCCGGCAGAAAATCTTCCGGCTTGAGTTTTAACTGAAAACTTAAGGGATTTTCTTTCATTTTTGTATCATGCCTTTCTTAAATATCTGTATAATATGCCTACCGTTTCAACCTTTATTTCAACTTGATCCGGGGATCCACAATCTTGTAAATAATATCAACAATCACATTCATCACAATAACCAGTGTTGCAAGGAAAATCGTAGTCCCCATAATCAGTGTGTAATCACGCCCGTTGATCGCCTTGATAAACTCGCCGCCAAGTCCCGGAATAACGAAAATCTTCTCCACCACGAAACTTCCTGTAATGGTGTAGGCAAGCATCGGTCCCACATAAGTGACAACCGGCAGGATTGCATTACGCAGGGCATGCTTAAATAAAATCTTGCCCCCCGCCAGTCCCTTGGCCCGGGCCGTCCGCATATAATCCTGTCCCAGCACATCCAGCATGGAAGAACGCATCAACCTCATAATATAGGCCGTTGGATAGAAGGAAAGCGCTGTCACCGGCATAATATAATGCTTCGCTGTCTCCAGGCCCATTGTGGGCAGAACACCCAGCTTTACGCCAAAGAAATACATCATGACCGTGCAGATTACGAAACTGGGCACCGCAATACCGCAGGTAGCCACCACGCTGATCACACTGTCTGTCACCTTCCCGCGCTTTAAAGCTGCAATACACCCCAAAGGGATTCCCAATGTCAGGGACACCAGAACAGACAGTCCCCCCACTCTTGCCGACACGGGAAACTTCATGGTAATGATCGACATAACCGTACGGCCTCTCTGTTTTAAACTGTCGCCGAAATCTCCATGCGCCGCAGAGGTAACATAATTTAAATACCGCTGGAACATCGGTTTGTCCAGACCGTACTTCGCCTCCAGTGCCGCCTGCGCCTGGGGGCTGATCGCTTTTTCCGATAAGAACGGGCCGCCCGGCACCAGATTCATGAGGAAAAAGGTGAGTGTGGCAACCGCCCAGATTGTTACGATCGCCAGTAAAATGCGCTTTACAATATACTTCGCCATGCTAAAACTTCCTTTCTAACAATTTCGCGCACCGCGCTTCGCCGCGTTGCCGCCTGTACTACTGCTTTCTGCCTGCTGCTTTACTGCTGTTTTTTCCTGCCGCTTCCTGCCCGATCTTCATGGTAAGGCCGATCCGTTTCTTGGCCGTATCTACCGTCAGGACCTGCACATCCACCACATCCCCGACACTGACTGCCTCCAGAGGATGTTTGATGTACTTGTCCGTAATCTGGGAGATATGCACCAGACCGTCCTGATGCACCCCGATATCCACAAATACACCGAAGTCAATCACGTTGCGAACCGTTCCTTTTAAGATCATGCCGGGTTTTAAATCCTTCATATCCAGCACATCACTTCTGAGGATCGGTGCAGGCATATCATCACGGGGATCCCTGGCCGGTTTCTCGAGCTCTGTCAGAATATCCATGAGGGTGATTTCACCGATACCGAGTTCCTCCGCAAGTTTCTTTTTGTCTTTGATCTTTCTGGCCAGACTGCTTACCGCTGCCGCCTTATTATCCTGGGTCTTTTCACGGATGACATCCTTGTCATTTTCCTGCTGCTCCAGGTTCATATCACCCATAGCCGCCGCCAGTGCCTTGCCCATGGCCGTGTTGGTATTGCGGATGACAATCTTTGACTGATGAGGTTTCTTTTCCTTTACGAGAGCTGCCTTTTTGGCTGTCTGTTTCTGCGCGGCCGCTTTCTTCTGCGCCTCCTTCACATCCTCCATGGTGAGTCCGAGTTTTTCTAAAAGCTTCCTGGCCGCCTCATAGGATTCCGGATGCACACTGGTGGCATCCAGCGGATTATCGCCATCCGTAATGCGCATAAAACCGGCGCACTGTTCATACGCTTTAGGCCCCAGTTTCGCCACCTTCAGAAGCTGCGCACGATTCTTAAAACGGCCATTGGTTTCCCGGTAATCCACAATATTTCTGGCAATTACCTTGGTCACACCGGAAACATATTCCAACAGAGACGCGGAAGCCGTATTTAAGTCCACGCCGACCCGGTTTACGCTGTCCTCCACCACGCCGCCGAGTGCCTGGCTCAGCTTCTTCTGATTCATATCATGCTGGTATTGTCCTACCCCGATAGATTTGGGATCGATCTTTACAAGCTCCGCAAGCGGATCCTGCAATCTTCTTGCAATAGACGCCGCACTTCTCTGCCCCACATCAAAATTCGGAAATTCCTCTGTGGCCAGTTTGCTGGCGGAATAGACTGACGCCCCTGCCTCATTGACAATCACGTACTGTACCGGTACATCCAGCTCTTTGATCAGTTCCACGATCACCTGCTCGGATTCTCTGGATGCCGTTCCATTGCCAACAGAAATCAGAGACACATTATATTTTTTGATTAGTTTCTTAAGCTCAGCCTTGGCCTGTTCCACTTTATTCTGGGGTGCTGTGGGATAAATCACCTTAGTATCCAGCACTTTACCGGTTTCATCCACCACCGCAAGTTTGCAACCTGTACGGAAAGCCGGATCCCAGCCAAGAACCACCTTGCCCTTGATGGGCGGTTGCAGCAGAAGCTGCTCTAAATTCTTACCAAATACAGAGATAGCGCCATCCTCCGCCTTCTCCGTCAGATCATTCCTGATCTCCCGCTCAATGGCCGGCGCAATCAGTCTGTCATAACTGTCGGCTATGGTTTCCTCCAATAAAGGTGAGGTGACAGGATTGTCATTTTTAATGGTCTTCGTCCGCAAGAACTGTAAAATACGCTCTCTGGGAGCCTCCACTTTCACCGTTAGGAATTTCTCATTCTCTCCGCGGTTGATTGCCAGTGTCCTGTGGCCAGCCACCTTGCTGATGGGTTCCTCATACTGATAATACATCTCATAGACACTCTCCGCCTTCTCATCCCTGGCGGTACTGGTAAGACTCCCTTGCTTCATGGTTATATCACGGATATAGATACGATAATCCGCCTCGTCGGAAATCATCTCTGCAATAATGTCCTTGGCACCCTGTACCGCTTCCTCCACTGTCTTCACCGCTTTGGCCGCGTCTTCCTCCTCACGGAGATATTTCACTGCTTCTTCCTCTATCGGCGCCGTGGTCTCCTGGGCCAGAATACACTCCGCCAGACCGTCAAGTCCCTTCTCCTTCGCTACACTGGCGCGGGTCTTTCTCTTGGGACGATAGGGACGGTATAAATCTTCTACCACTACCATGGTTTCTGCCGCCACGATCTTTTCTCTCAGTTCGTCCGTCAGCTTGCCCTGTTCCTCTATACTCTTTAATACCTGCTCCTTCTTCTCCTCCAGATTGCGCAGATAAACAAGTCGCTCGTGAAGATCTCTTAATACCTCATCATTCAAAGACCCCGTTGCCTCTTTACGGTAACGGGCGATAAAGGGAATCGTATTGCCCTCATCAATCAGACCAACTGCGGCCTCCACCTGCCATTTCTCTACTTTCAGTTCTTCTTTCAGCTTCAGAATAATGTCCATAACTCAACTCCGGTTCCATAACTTTACTATCATAACTACAGGCAATTCAGCACTCTGCTTTGCTAAAGTGCCGGTGTATAATAAACACACCGGACATTCTTCCATAAATCCTTTCCTATCAGTTTCAGAAGACAAAATGCCCGCATTTTTACACTAACGTTTATATTATACAGGATTTGTCCAGAAGCCGCAACTCCCTAAAATATAACAATTTTATTATTTTTATGCTGATTTTACCCTTTATTACCCTTTATTACCCCTTTATTACTCCTTAACTTTTATCTGGTTTTTCCCTGATAACCATGCTATAATGAATTTCATAAGTAAAAGGAGGCATTATGGATTATCAAGAAAATAACCAGTCCGGCAATCCACAAAACACCGGAGAGCCTTATAACAATACAGATAACACCGCAAATCCGTACAACAATTCCCCTGTAAACAATGGGAATCCTGACGGTAATGTGCCTGACGGCGGCACTTCATACGGTAATGCTCCTTATGGCAATACGCCCAATAACGGAAATTCCCCTGGCAGTATGCCTGGCAATGGAAATCCCTATGGCAATATGCCTGGCAGCACAAATCCATACGGCAGCCCGTATAACAATAACAATCCCTATAACAGGAATCCATATAACAATCCCTACAACAATGGGAATCCCTATTACAACGGAAATCCTTATCACAACGGGAATCCCTACGGCAACGTGAACGCAAGGATGGCCTCACCCCTGAAAAGTAAAGGAGACAACATGGCGACCGCAGCCATGGTCCTTGGTATTATCAGTCTCATCAGCCTATTACTGCTTCGTCTCTACATTCCTTTTCTGTTAGGCGGTGTAGGAATTATTCTGGCTGTCCTGTCCAGGGGCAAAGCCAGCAAAATGACAGGCAAAGCACGGGCCGGCCTTATCTGTTGTATCACAGGACTTGTCCTGGACATCGTACTGTGTATTTTCAGTGTGTATCTGGTATTTGCCCTGCCGGATATCATGCCGGAAATGATGGATGAAGTCAACGAAATGTGTGAAGACAAATACGGAATGTCCTATGATGAAATCCTGGATGAACTATATGAAATGTGGGATATTGAACGTTAAAGAAGGAGGTTAATATGATGATCGGTCAGATTACAAATCCTTATTCCAATTATGCCTATACCCCTGCTTCCGGAGAGGAGAAGGAGCGCGTCATCATTCGCAATCCGGGAGAATCCACCGAGAAACAGGCTGGTAAGAAATCCTCCCCTGCGGAATGTGAGACCTGTAAGAACCGGAAATATCAGGACGGATCCGATGAGGACGTTTCTTTTAAGACGGCCGCCCATATTGATCCTGATGCGGCAGCATCCCGCGTCAGAAGCCACGAACAGGAACATGTGAGCAACGCTTATAAGAAAGCTGCCGAAAATAACGGCAAGGTAATGTCCTGCAATGTGTCCATTCACACGGATATCTGTCCGGAGTGCGGGCGCACCTATGTATCCGGCGGCACCACCGCTACACAGATTAAATATTATAATGAAGAAAATCCCTATCAAAAAGAAATGAAATCCTCCGATGCTGCCAACAAATACCGGGGTATGAACCTGGATATCGCATGTTAGTCATTATCGGAGTCAGGAGTCTTGTATGAATACTTTTAAATCTTCCGCAGAACTGAAGGCGTCTGCAAAAGAGCGTATGTTTGGTCACTACGGCACTGCCGTGGGAGCCCTTCTTATCATTGTGTGCATAGTAGGGCCTATCATGGGACTCACAAACCTGCTGGTAGATATCTCAACAGTGGCCGGAACCATTCTCTACTATAGCATTTCCTTCTTTATTATGCTGTTTGCCGGTCTGTTTACTTCCGGTACCACTTATCTGTATCTGGAGATTATCTGCGGAAAACCGGCTTCTGCCGGAGATGTTTTCCGCGGCTTCAGCCTCTGTCCCAACAAGGCTATTCTGATACAGGGATGGATTACACTGATCAGCTATCTTGTGGATATACCCCTGATCATTATAAGCTACAGGATTATAAATGCCAGTGAGTCAGAAGTCCTGACGCTGATGCTTCCGTATGCATTATGTACGATTTTCTCAGGCGTTATCTCCATCATGCTGAGTCTTTGGTATGCCCAGGCATTTTATCTACTCCATGATTTCCCGCAGTATTCTGCCAGGGAGCTGCTTGCCAGAAGCCGTAAGCTGATGAAAGGCCATAAAGGCAGGCTGTTTTATATCTATGTCAGTTTTATCCCGCTGATCATAGTGGCAATGCTCTCCTGCGGTATCGGACTGTTATGGCTGATTCCTTACATGAACGCAACCCAGACAGAATTTTTCCTGGATCTGATTCAGAATAAAAAAGAGAATTGATATTTGTCAATTCTCTTTTTTACGCTTAATTATTAATCCACCTCAGATATGCATTGATAAACGGATCGATTGCCCCATCCATCACCGCATCCACATTGCCGGACTCTTCATTCGTCCGGTGATCCTTTACCATAGTGTAAGGCTGCATCACATAAGAGCGGATCTGATTGCCCCAGCCGATTTCTTTCACATCACCACGGATATCCGACAACTTCTCCGCATTTTCTTCCTGCTTTAACATGTAGAGCTTTGCCTTTAACATCTGCATGGCCTTATCTTTGTTCTGGAACTGGGACCTCTCATTCTGACAGGTAACCACGATTCCTGTGGGAAAATGGGTAATCCGAATTGCGGAGGAGGTCTTGTTGATATGCTGACCACCCGCGCCGCTGCTTCGATAAGTATCGATACGGATATCCTCATCTCTTACTTCCACATCCACATCTTCCTTGATATCCGGCATCACATCCAAGGATACAAAGGATGTCTGCCGTTTGCCCTGGGCATTGAAGGGAGAGATACGCACCAGTCTGTGCACACCCTTCTCTGATTTCAGATAACCGTAAGCATTGTCCCCGTTAATCTGGAAGGTCACGGATTTGATTCCCGCCTCATCGCCGTCCAGATAATCTATCACTTCCAGGGAATAGCCTTTACGCTCCGCCCATCTGGTGTACATACGATAGAGCATACTGCACCAATCACAGCTTTCCGTACCGCCCGCACCGGCATTTAACTTAAGAATCGCATTATTCTTGTCATACTCCCCGGACAGAAGGGTGCTGATTCTGATATTTTCAAACGTTTCCTTAAAAGAAGTCAGTTCCTCCTGGATATCCGGAATAATCGCCGGATCGTTATCTTCGTAGCCCATCTCGATCAATGTCAGAATATCCTCATACTGACCGGACAAGCCGTCCATGGTCTCCACCACATCTTTTAACTGCTTGGACTCCCGCATCTTCTGGTTGGATTTCTCCGGATCATCCCAGAAGCCCGGAGCCTGCATCTCCATCTCTAACTCTTCAATCCGCTTCACTTTGCCGGCCAGGTCAAAGTGAATCCCTCACTTCCGCTAAGGGACTTTCGTAACTTAATAACTCGGATTTCATGTTATCCAGTTCTACCACTTAACGTCACCTTCTTTCATAAATTATTTCATTCACATTCAACTCACCATGGGAAGAATGTCGCCCACGACATTCTTCCGAAGATGACATAGTTGCACTTAGGTCATGTCCTTTATGACCTTAGTGTAACTTCATCTTCTCTTCATTTTCTCCCGCAGCACTGCTTATACTTCTTCCCGCTTCCGCAGGGGCAGGGATCATTGGGATATACCTTGGCCTCCATACGTTTTACCGGGCCCTTCTGCAAGGTATCATCCTTGTTGGTGCCAGTCACTTTGGCCACCTGCTCTCTCTCTACCTTCTGCTCAATCCGCACACGGAAGAGATTCCTTACGGTCTCTTCTTTGATGTTCTGTGTCATGTCATCGAACATCTCATAACCGTTTAACTTATATTCCACCAGTGGATCTTTCTGACCGTATGCCTGTAAACCGGCGCCCTGACGGAGCTGATCCATATCGTCAATATGATCCATCCACTTTCTGTCAATTACCTTCAGCAGAATCACACGCTCAATCTCACGGATAGCCTCCGGCTCCGGGAACTCCGCTTCCTTGCTCTCATACAGCTTTACAGCCTCTTCTTTTAACTGCTGTTTCAGACTGTTCTTTTTAGGCTTTAAGACACGCGAAGCATTTATGGGCTGTAAAGGAATGGTAGGAAGGAGCAGGGTATTTAACTCATTGTAATCCCAATCCTCAAAATCCGTATCATCCCCAATGCAGATATCCACACAGTTCTCCGTGATATCCGTAATCATCTTATAGATGGCATCCCGCATACTCTCGCCGTCCAGTACACGCCTTCTCTCCTCATAGATGATTTCTCTCTGCTCATTCATCACCTGATCGTATTCTAGCAGGCTCTTTCTGATACCGAAATTATTGTTCTCAATCTTCTTCTGTGCCTTCTCAATGGCCTTGGTCAGTGCAGAGTGTTCAATCTCCTGTCCTTCCGGGATACCCAATGCATTGAACATGGCCATCATCCTGTCGGAACCAAAGAGCCGCATCAGATCGTCTTCCAGAGAGATATAGAAACGGGACTCACCAGGATCTCCCTGACGGCCGCTTCGACCACGCAGCTGATTATCAATACGTCTGGATTCATGACGCTCCGTACCGATAATCAACAGGCCGCCTGCCGCTCTGGCCTCATCATCCAGTTTGATATCCGTACCACGGCCTGCCATGTTGGTGGCAATTGTCACAGCACCATGGATACCGGCATCGGCTACAATTTCCGCCTCCATCTCATGGAATTTCGCGTTCAGCACCTTATGCTCGATACCGTTGCGCTTTAAAATACCGCTGAGCTCCTCCGAGGCGTCGATATTGATAGTGCCCACCAGGATTGGCTGTCCTTTGGCATGTGCCTCCTGCACGGCATGTAAAATCGCTTTCAGTTTTTCTTTTTTGGTCTTATATACGGCATCCTGTCTGTCGATACGGGCCACAGGCTTATTGGTGGGAATTGCCACAACATCCATACCATAGATGTCACGGAACTCCTTTTCCTCCGTCAGCGCCGTACCGGTCATGCCGGCTTTCTTCTCAAATTTATTAAAGAAATTCTGGAACGTGATGGAGGCAAGGGTCTTACTCTCCCGTTTCACCTTCACATGTTCCTTGGCCTCAATGGCCTGATGCAGGCCGTCGGAATAACGCCGTCCCGGCATAATACGTCCGGTAAACTCATCCACAATCAGAACCTGATCATCCTTCACCACATAATCCTGGTCACGGAACATCAGATTGTGTGCCCGCAGTGCCAGAATAATATTGTGCTGAATCTCCAGGTTGTCCGGATCCGCCAGATTTTCTATCTGGAAGAAGCGCTCCACCTTCGTCACGCCCTGAGCTGTCAGATTCACCACTTTGTCTTTCTCATTGACGATAAAGTCCCCGGTCTCCTCACGCTCCACACCCATAATGGCATCCATCTTGGAAAGTTCTTCCATATCGGCCCCGCGGGTAAGCTGTCTTGCCAGAATATCACAGGCCTCATAGAGCTTCGTAGACTTGCCGCTCTGCCCGGATATGATCAGAGGGGTCCGCGCTTCGTCAATCAGCACGGAGTCCACCTCATCAATGACTGCATAATGCAGCTCTCGCAATACAAGCTGTTCCTTATAAATCACCATGTTATCCCGCAGATAATCAAAGCCCAGTTCATTATTGGTCACATAGGTGATATCGCAGTTATATGCCTCTCTGCGCTCCTCGGGCTTCATATCATTCAGGACAACACCCACTTTTAAGCCCAGAAATTCATGGACCTGTCCCATCCACTCCGCATCACGCTTTGCCAGATAATCATTGACTGTGACTACATGCACACCTCTGCCTTCCAGAGCATTTAAATACGCCGGCAGAAGACAGGTCTGTGTCTTACCTTCACCGGTACGCATCTCCGCGATACGCCCCTGATGGAGAACGATACCGCCGATAAGCTGTACCCTGTAGTGCTCTGTGTTGAGGATTCTTCTGGCCGCCTCCCTGACCGTGGCATATGCCTCCGGCAAGAGGTCGTCCAAAGTCTCCCCCTGTGTCAGTCTTTTCTTAAATTCCTTTGTCTTGTCACATAACTGCTCGTCAGACATTTCCATCATAGTGGGACGTAATTCTTCAATCCTATCCACCAGACCGTTAATCCGTCTGATTTCCCGCTCACTATGTGTTCCAAATAATTTCTGTGCTACACTCATGGTTTCCTCATTTCCCTAAATTAAATCAATTCGAGATTCCATATTTTTAGTATGTCATCGGCTTCTCTTCACCATTCAACACTCTTAAACCGCCCTGTACAAGAGCCATCAGCTCGTCCTCTCCGGGATAAATGGTGACAGGCGCAATCCAGCCGGTTCTCTCTTTCAATCCTGCCGTCACAACCTTGTCGTAAGCAATACCGCCGGTCATAATGATCTGGTCCACCTTACCGTTCAGGACGCAGGCCATGGAACCGATATCCTTCGCCACCTGCATAATGAAAGCTTCTCTTACTTCTTCCGCTTTCTTATCCCCATTATCTACCATTTTCTGCACATCTCTCATATCGTTGGTGCCGCAGTAAGCATTGAACCCGCCGCCGCCTACAAACTTCTTATAGACTTCCTGCTGGGTATACTTGCCGGAATAACACATCTTAATCAATGCGCCGCTGGGTACTGCCCCGGCTCTCTCCGGTGAAAAAGCACCGTCGCCGTCAAGGGCATTGAACACATCAATTACTCTGCCCATCTTATGAGCGCCCACGGACACACCGCCGCCCATATGAACCACGATCAGGTTCAGGGTATCATAAGCCTTGCCGCTCTCCTTCGCATAACGCTTTGCCACAGCCTTCTGATTCAGGGCATGGAACACGCTGGTCCTGGGGAGTTCCGGCACGCCGGAATATCTGGATATGGGCTCCAGTTCGTCCACTACCACGGGATCCACAATATAAGAAGGTTTCCCGATGGAATCACCGATCTCTCTGGCCAGGATGCCGCCCAGGTTAGAAGCATGAGGCCCCTGCACACCAATCTTTAAATCTTCTAACAAATCATCCGTTACTGCATAGGTACCGCCCGGAATCGGCTTTAACATGCCGCCGCGGCCCACTACCATGTCAAGGGAATTGATATCGAAATTCTTCTCCTTCAACAGATTCTCAATAATGTTTCTGCGGAAGTCCTTCTGATCCACAATCTTCTCGTACTGCGCAATCTCCTCTGTGGAATGACGCAGTGTCTCTTCAAATAATAAGGTCTCGTCCTCAAACACACCGATCTTGGTGGATGTGGAACCGGGATTAATAATCAAACTCTTAATTGCCATATTCTTGTCCTCCTGTTCTATGGAATCAATTCATCTTGGACATCGCTTCCGCCATCACGGCACCTAAAGCGATGGAATTTACTTTGGTCTCAAACTCATCGGAACGGGATGTCAGAATGACCGGTGCCTTCGTACCTGTCAGAATATTGCCATTCTTGACTTTCGCCGTATGTACAAGGCATTTGTATACCAGATTGCCTGCATGGATATCCGGGAAAAGAAGGACATCCGCATCCCCTACAATCTTTCTGCCTTCTGCACCTTTATGCTTGGCCGCCGCCGGATCAATTGCCAGATCCAGGGAAAGCGGTCCGTCCACAACACAACCTGTAATCTTGCCTTCTTCGCACATCTTTGTCAGTTCATCTGCCTCCACTGTGACAGGCATCTTCGGATTCACCACTTCCACTGCCGCAAGCGGAGCTACCTTGGGATTGGGGATACCGCAGGCATGACACACATCTACCGTATTCTCGATGATATGCACCTTTTCCTCCAGAGAAGGATAGGTCAGGAAAGCCACATCGGATAAGAACAACAGGTGATCCACGCCTTCCACCTCAAACACACACACATGGGACAAGGTCTTGCCGGTTCTTAAGCCAACCTCTTTGTCAAGCACACTCTTTAAGAATGATTTTGTGTCAATCAGACCTTTCATATACATATTGGCCTTACCTGTATGTACCAGTTCCACTGCTTTTAAAGCTGCCGTATAGTCATCTTTCTCATCAATGATCTCAAAGCCGCTTAAATCCATATTGATCGAAGCAGCCACCTCTTTAATCTTATCTGCGTCACCTACCAGAACCGCATCTGCAATATTTCTCTCTTTTGCCGCCGCTACGGCCTCTAAAACCGCACTGTCCTGGGCCACAGCCACAGCTACTTTTTTAACACTGCACTCAGATACTTTAGATAACAGATCATTAAAACTTTTGCTCATTTTACCGCACGCTCCTTTGTCTCATTTTTTCATGAAAATCTTTTATAAAAATTCCCCATAGAATCATACCACTATCACCGCAAAAAGTCAAAAATTCCCAACTGTATGGCCGCCTTTTGTCCCGGCAGTCCACAGGAATCATTCCTTAGTGGTGGAATAACCGGATTCCCGTAAAGCACATGGTCATGCCGTACTTATCGCAGGTCTCAATCACGTTATCATCCCGTACGGAACCGCCCGGCTGCGCCACATATTTCACGCCGCTTCTGTGGGCTCTTTCAATATTGTCGCCAAAGGGGAAGAACGCATCCGATCCCAGGGCAACCTCTGTCATCTGATCAAGCCATGCCCGCTTCTCTTCCCTGGTAAATACTTCCGGTTTTACTTTAAAGGTCTGCTGCCACACCCCCTCTGCCAGCACATCCATATAGTCCTCTCCGATATAGAGATCAATGGCATTATCCCTGTCGGCCCGACCGATACCGTCTGCAAACTGTAAGCCAAGCACCTTCGGTGACTGCCGTAAGAACCAGTTATCCGCCTTGGATCCTGCCAGTCTGGTACAATGAATCCTGGACTGCTGCCCGGCACCGATACCGATTGCCTGTCCGCCTTTCACATAACATACGGAGTTAGACTGTGTATATTTCAGAGTAATCATGGCAATGGCCAGATCAATCTTCGCCTGTTCGGGCAGATCCTTCGCCCGGGTCACAATCTGGTCAAAGAAATGCTCGTCTATCTTCAGTTCATTCCTGCCCTGCTCAAAGCTGATCCCGTAAACCTGTTTTACTTCCGTGGGTGCCGGCACATAGGAGGCGTCAATCTCAATCACGTTATAGTTGCCCTTCTTCTTGGCCTTCAAAATCTCCAACGCCTCCGGTTCATACCCCGGGGCAATCACACCGTCAGACACCTCTCTCTTGATAATCTTGGCCGTAGCTGCATCACAGACGTCAGACAGGGAGATAAAATCTCCAAAGGAGCTCATACGGTCTGCGCCGCGGGCTCTTGCATAAGCGTTTGCCAGAGGCGTAAACTCCATATCCAGATCATCCACCCAGTAAATCTTACGCTCCACCTCAGACAGGGGAAGTCCCACTGCTGCCCCCGCGGGAGATACATGCTTAAAGGAGGCCGCCGCCGGAAGACCTGTGGCCAGCTTTAATTCCCGCACCAGCTGCCATCCGTTAAAGGCATCCAGGAAATTAATATATCCGGGTCTGCCGTTCAATACCCTGATCGGCAGTTCGCCGCCGTCTTCCATATAGATTCTGGAAGGCTTCTGATTGGGGTTGCAGCCGTATTTCAATTCTAATTCATTCATACTCTATATCAATCCTTTCCCAATTAAACTATATTCTTATTTTACATTTTTATTAAAGATTCTGGTCTCATATTCTCCGGTGGCAATCTCAATATACCGCACGAAGAGAGAAACCTTATTCTCTTCATTCAGATTTTCCCAGACATTCTTCGCAAAGCTGTCGATATCTCCCGCAATCTCCACAAGCTTAGGCTCTCCCTCGAAACTGGGAAGCGGATTGCCATCGCCCATATAGGTATGGATAAACCGTCCCTCACCGGCTTTTGGATTCTCATAGGCAAAGGTAAAGCGGTTACAGGAGGAAGAATCACCCTGATCACTCTTTAAGATGGACATGGCATAGTTATAGCCGCCGTTTTCAATATGCAGGATCCCTGAAATACGGGGTGTATAATTAGGCCCGTCCGGCTCGAAGGTCCTGGTGCGCAGTGCCTGCTCGAAGGTCTGCTGCTTATCCATCAATTCATAAATCGTATCTGTCTGGTCGCCATTGGTCACAATAGTCTTATTGCCCAGTACCCGTACCGGCGCATAGATGATCAGACTGGGATCTTCCAGTTTGGATGGGTCAAAAGCCTGCGTTCTGATTCCCTCTCCATCTTCCACAAACACCCGGTTCCTGCTGTTACTGCTCCTGCCCATGATAAAGTATGCCATAACGGCATACTTTTCGTCCGCTGATTTCCCGATCACAATTCCCCGACCCGGATAAGCGTTCCCTGCAAGTTCCCCCGCCAATGAAATTTTGTTCATCTTCTTCCTCCTCATATCATGTATAATATTTCTCTAAATATATGGCTAGCAAAGGGGCCGCGGACAGACCGATTCTCAAGGAACCCCTTGAACAGCACCAGCGCTTAGCGAGGTCTTTTCGAGCTTAGCGTCTGCTGTGCTGTGAACGGAGCGAAAGCGCGGTGACGGAGAATCCGTCTGCCTGCGGTCCCCTCATAGACGAATCAAACTTTTAATTTACATACTTCTTCTCAAATTCTTCCTGAGGCATAGGCTTATCAAAATAATAGCCCTGTATCATCCTCACCTTCATCCCCTCTAACACCTTATACTGTTTCTTTGTCTCAATGCCTTCCACACAGATGGACACGCCGATGGCATCGGCCAGATCCGAAACCATCCTAATAAAGGACTTAGAGTATGCATCCTCCGCCAGATCTTTCACAAAGGACTGGTCCACCTTGATCACATCAAAAGGCAGTTCCCTGATATGGCTCAAAGAAGAGTACCCTGTCCCAAAATCATCCAGTGCAATGCGCACGCCAATCTTTTTAATCCGTCCAAGAATCTTTTTCATACGCCGCAGATCATTGATGGCAAGTCCCTCCGTCACTTCCAGCGTCAGATTCCGGGGATTGATGCCGCTCTCCTTCACCGTCTTTGCTATGATATCCACCACATCCGCCTGCAAAAGCTGCACCACGGAAAGATTCACATTGATCTTGTACTCCGGATGGCCGCGGTCATTCCAGTCTTTACAGGCTTTGCATGCCTCCCGCAGCACATGACTGCCAATGGGATTGATCAGACCCAGATATTCCGCCAGGGGAATGAAATCCACCGGGGACATAAAGCCCATCTTCTCACTGTTCCAGCGGATCAATGCTTCGGCTCCGGTACATTTATTATTCTCCTGGATATTTATAATCGGTTGATAATACACTTCAAATTCCTGATAATCATTGACTGCGGCTTCCCGCATGTTTTTCTCCATATCAAGACGTTTGTTGGAGTCTGACTGAATCGTATCCGTGTAGACCGCCACCCGGTTTTTACCGGTTTTCTTGGCTTCATACATGGCAATATCCGCTTTTCTGATCAAATCCTCCACTTCCGCCCCTTCGGTGGGAAAATGCACGATGCCCATACTCATGGTACAATAGTAATCCGCTTCTTTCAGAATCCAGGGCTTATCAAAAACGGCCCGGATATTTCTCACAATTTCTTCTGTTGCGCTGAATTTCTCCGGCGGTACTATGACCACGAACTCGTCGCCGCCCATACGATAACACAAACTGCTGATTCCCGGTATCTTCTGAATCCCCTGGGCAATGGATTTTAACAGAATATCACCGTACTGATGACCCAGGCTGTCATTGATATGTTTAAAATCATCCAGATCCATATAGAGTACAGCGCCCTCACTGCCCGTCGTCCGCGCCGTATCGATATACCTGGCCAGATCCTTCTCGCAGCACATCCTGTTATTAAGTCCTGTCAGGAAATCGGTGTAGGCCTGTCTTTCAATCTTACGCTGATACATCTTTTTCTCAGTCACATCATAGATAGAGCACATCAGCACCTGGCTGCCATCCACCCAGGTGATATTTTTATAAAAAAGATCATACCAACAGGAGCGGTCCTCCCTGTAAATTTCCAGAATCCCACTGTCCTGCTCTTTTGGAATATTACTTTCAAATATGGCAGAAAACTTATCCTGCTTCAGTTCTTCCGGAAACTCATCCCGCAGACTCCTGTTCACAAACAGAATCCTGCCGTTTTCTTTGTCCCGGACATAAATGGAACTGCCCACATTGTTGAGCACTTCCTCCAATGCCGCATAGGAACCTGCCAGGGAGTTTTTCTGCATCCGCTTCGTAAAAATGCTTTGCAGTACCTTCACGGAATCATTGAGAAACTTGATTTCTTCCAGATCCCAGTTGCGGCTGTTCTTTTTCATCCCAAAGCAGGCATACAGACTAATCCTGTCTTTCACGGTGACAGGGATTGCCACGAGTGCCGCAAGACCTGCCTTCTTCATCTCATTCTCATATCCTTCTCTGCCGGAAAATGAAGAGATAACAAGCGGTTTATCCCTGTACAGATAAGCCGGTCTCGGCTGATTCCTGGTCTGGTCAAAAGAGGAAAGCACACCGTCGCCACACCACTCCGCAACCACATCCATGGTATCGGCGTCCTCCTGTTCCATCCTGCACAGATAGGCATTGTCAAGATAAAGATATCTGCCCACAATGCCAAGAACCGCCAGCATGATTTCCTCTACCGGCGCATCACTGTCCAGCATCTGCACCACCTCTGTAGTGGCCTCCATGCGCCGCAGAAGCGCTTCCATCTCTTCCCTGGAAAACTGACTGCGCCTGCTCTCGGCCCATGCACTCTCCACAGACACTTTATTGCACACAATCTGCCGGCTTGTCTCCCGCAGAAGATCCAGTGCCAGATTAAACCGCGGCAGTGTGGTCTGACGGGTAAATTCCGCAGCCAGGCACCGTCCTTCCTCAGAATCAGCGTCCGACAACAGGACGCAGACCAACCAGGTGATGACTGGCCTGCCCTGATCCTTGATGCAGACAACCGCATATTTTATGGCATCATTCTCCGTATCTTCCACAGCCTGTTCTTCCAGACTGCTCCCTGTTACCCTGTTGTACAGGGAATCCAGACGTTCTCTTGACACGACAGATTTCAGACGTTCCTTATCTGCCTGGGGTCCCGACATATTTGCAAGTATGGCCCCCTCATCGTCCAGACACATCGCATATATTCCTGCCATATCACAGAACTTATCCTGTAATTTCTTTAATACTTCCGTTTCAATAATCCTGTTATATATACCGTCCATGGCGTCTTCTTTATCAATCCTCATTGAAAGCATAAACCGGCCTCTCTACAACACCTGTTTCTTAAACTCCTACTCGTCTACACTGTAGTTCGGCGCCTCTTTCGTGATATGAATATCGTGAGGATGGCTTTCCTTAAGAGATGCAGCAGAAATCTTTACAAACCGTCCGTTCTGCTTCAACTCCTCGATGGTGGCAGTTCCGCAATATCCCATACCGGAACGCAGTCCTCCCATCAACTGGAACACTGTATCCTCAACGCTCCCTTTGTAAGCCACACGGCCTTCCACGCCCTCCGGCACAAGCTTCTTGGCATCGGTCTGGAAATAGCGGTCTTTACTGCCGTTCTCCATGGCTGCGATCGATCCCATGCCGCGATATACCTTATATTTTCTTCCCTGATACAATTCGTATGTACCCGGGCTCTCCTCACAACCTGCAAACATGCTGCCCATCATGCAGACATTGCCGCCTGCCGCAATGGCCTTGGTCATATCTCCGGAATACTTGATACCGCCATCGGCGATGATCGGCACATTGTACTCTTTGGCCACCGCATAAGCATCCATGATAGCCGAAATCTGCGGTACACCGATACCCGCCACCACTCTGGTGGTACAGATAGAACCAGGACCGATACCTACCTTGACAGCGTCCGCACCTGCCTCAATCAATGCCCTGGTACCCTCACCGGTTGCCACATTGCCGGCAATTACCTGTAAATCCGGGAATTTATCTTTGATCATTTTCAGACAATGCAGCACATTCTCGGAATGTCCATGGGCAGAATCCAGTACCACCACATCCACCTTGGCATCCACAAGCGCTTCCACACGATCAAGCACATTGGCGGTAATACCCACGCCTGCACCGCACAGAAGCCTTCCCTGGCTGTCCTTGGCAGAAAGCGGATATTTGATGGTCTTTTCAATATCCTTGATGGTGATAAGACCTACCAGATTATAGTCATCATCCACAATCGGCAGTTTTTCTTTCCTTGCCTTAGCCAGAATCTGTTTCGCATCATCCAACGTAATACCGGCCTTGGCTGTGATCAGATTCTCCGATGTCATGGACTCTTTAATTTTCTTTGTGAAATCTGTCTCGAACTTTAAGTCTCGATTGGTAATGATACCGACTAACTTCCTGCCTTCTGTGACAGGCACGCCGGAAATTCTGAACTTGGCCATCAGCGCATCGGCATCGGCCAGGGTATGATCCGGGGTCAGAGAAAATGGATCTGTGATAACGCCGTTCTCTGAGCGCTTGACCTTATCCACCTCTTCAGCCTGCGCTTCAATAGACATATTCTTATGAATGATTCCGATACCGCCCTGTCTCGCCATCGCAATCGCCATCCTGTGTTCTGTCACAGTGTCCATTCCGGCACTCATCATAGGAATGTTGAGCTTAATCTTTTTTGTTAGATACGTTGTTAAATCCACCTGATTCGGAATCACCTGAGAGTAGCTCGGCACTAAGAGCACATCATCAAAGGTAATTCCCTCTCCAATAATCTGACCCATTTTCTCTCCTCCTGTTGTTAAGTATACTATTTCCAGTTACATAAAAAGCGCAAAATCTCTTTTGCGCTGATTATTCTATCATCAATCCCGAAACACCTTTCTGGGTGCAACATTCTGTATCGCCTTGATCATTTCTTCATTGGGTTCAATGATCACCTTCACATCGCCGTTGCACACCATCATATACCGTCTCTCCGGCTGGTTCGCTATGCCGGAGCTGTAATCCAGTGTTTTCGTATTGCGGTTTTTATAAGAATCCAGTCGGTGGGAATTCAAGGGCGCCAGAATTTCCATCTGCTCCACGGTGTAGCTTCCCGCTTTCTTTCTCCTGCTTTTGGCCATAACCTTATCAATACTGATTTCTTTGTCCAGATATAGGTACTCATATTCAATGTCTGCATTCATATAAACAAAATATGCGCCCACGCCTGTCACAACTGCTATCAGCAGGCCCGGCAGAAGTCTCATCCCGATCACTGCAAATACCACAGTGAGCATGATCAGCAGTATCTTTAGAAATTTCATCACCACCGAAGATTTTCTCGCCACCAGACATTCCACATATCCTTCGCTCATCCTGTTTCCTCCATAACCTTTCACGTTTTCCGTATCTTTGACGCGAAATATAAGGATATCATATAACAAATCCAGGAAAGTTTCAAGAGAATGTGGCACAAAATGGACATCTTGCTTTTTTATATTTTTTTAAGGAAGATTTACAAACGTTTCATTGACATGCTCCCCTTTAAAACGTATGATAATTGAAGTATCTTTATCTAACATTACCGGAAAGAGGAGGCCGATCATGTCGTCACAAATGTCAGTCCATGATGAGATCAAAGAACAGCATCGAAAAACAAAAGATATGACTTTCAAGGGTAAATTGTCTTATTTCTGGTATTATTATAAAATCCACACCATCGCTGTCGTTCTGGTGACCATCTTTATCATCTCCTTTGTCCGCCAGCTTGTAACACATAAAGAATATGGTTTCTATGCGGTAATGATCAACGCTCTTTCCTATGAGATAAACGACGAGACACCCGGCACATGGGCAGAAGAATTTATGGAATTTTCCGGTCTGGATCCTGATGAATACCAGGTCTACATTGATACCTCCATTGCATTATCGGAGGATTCCGGAAGCCCTTACGCCGCCACCAGCCGGGAAAAGCTGGTGGTCATGATGCAGGTAGGCGAAATCGATGCAGTCATTTCCGACACCGAGACCTTTGAAAGCTACGCCCAGGTGGAGTATTTCCATGACCTTACCACCGTTTTCTCTCCCGAGGAACTGGCTCCCTACCAGGATCTTCTCTATTATACCGACTATGCCACCATCCAGAAAGAAGACGGCGATATTCTCTATGATGAAGAGACACAGCAGGCTGTCTATGACCAGAATATTGACCACAGGGATCCTTCTTCCATGACAGAACCTGTGGCTGTGGGTATCTGCGTCCCCACAGAAGGCAATCGTCTGGCCGACGCCGGTTATTATGACTATCTGGCAGAAGATAACGTGACTTTTCAGGGACATCCTTCCCAGGTCGTTCTGGGTATCCCCTTAAGCAGCCAGGAATCCCAGCTTACGCTGAAATTCCTGGAATATCTGGATACCGCATCCTCGAATTAATAATACGATATCATTGGCAGACAGCTTTTGTCCGCATCTTTTCCTTACATCAGGGACTTCCTGGCAGTTTCCACCGCCTCGATCACTTTATCGCACCAGGCATCAAACTCCGGATCTTCTTTCTGACACTCCTCCGGATGTGACAGCACATAGTCAAGCGCAATCCGCACCCCCTGGTCAAAACGTATTGTAGTTCTCATATCTGGTACGGCCCTCTTAAGTTTGCTGTTGTCAAACACCACGGAGACTGCTTTATCACCGATCAGGCTCCCCTCAAAATCATACCCGCAGGGATCTCCCACTGCCGCCAGAAAATCTGATGATACATGATAAGCGTTCAGTTCCACGCCCAACGCATCTGCAATGGTTGCATAAATCTGGTTCCAGGTGAGTGTCTCATCACCGGTAATCTGAAACGCTTCTCCGATGGCGTGTCTGTTTCCCATAAGTCCTATATACCCCGTGGCAAAATCCTCATTGAAAGTCAGTGTCCACAGGGAAGTGCCGTCTCCCTGGATAATGACAGGCTTTCCTTCCATCATCCGTTTGATCACCTGCCAGAAACCGTTCTTTCCATGCACGCCCAGAGGAACATTTCTCTCATCGTACGTATGACTGGGTCTGACGATTGTGACCGGGAACCCCTCTTCCCGGTATTTGCGCATCAGAAATTCCTCACAGGCAATCTTATCCCTGGAATACTGCCAGTGCGGATTGGCCAGCGTGGTGCCTTCCGTAATCACATACCCTGCCGCCGGCTTATGGTAGGCGGAGGCAGAACTGATATAGATATACTGGCTTGTCTTTCCATGAAAAAGTCTGTAATCCCGCTCCACATCCTTCACTGTAAATCCAATAAATTCACAGACGGCATCGAAAGTAAGGTCCTTGATCTTCTCCGCCACATCCTGCTCATCATTCACATCCGCAATGATCTGGTGTACGCCCTCCGGCACAACACGCTTACGGTTTCCCCGGTTGAGCAGCCATACCTCCCAGGCTGCATCCCCGGCCAGCCGCTTTACAATGGCAGTACTGATGGTTCCTGTTCCCCCAATAAATAACGCTTTTTTCTTCATATCCCATAACCTCCTGATTCTATAAAACTGATTCTATAAAAGTTCCTTCAGCATCCTGTTCACGGCACCGGGATCCGCCTTGCCCTTCATGACTTTCATGGTCTGTCCCACTAAAAAACCGATGGCTTTCTCTTTACCGCCCCGGTAATCCGCCACCGACTGCGGATTTTGGGCAATCACTTCTTCCACCGCTTTCCTGAGCGCACCCTCATCGTTGACCGTCTTAAGGCCCTTCTCTTCCACGTATTGCTCCGGGTCCACATTCTCCTCGAACATCACCTCAAAGACTTCCTTGGCCACAGAACTGTTGATGGCTTTCGCGTCGGTAAGGCCGATCAGTTTCACCAGATGTTCCGGAGAAAAACGTAAGTCCTCCGCCTCCACTTCCTTCTCTTTCATCAAACGCAGAGTCTCTCCCATCAGCCAGTTGGATACTTTCTTCGGCTCCGCACCAAGAGCCACGGCCTCCTCAAAAAGATCCGCCATATGCTTGGACTGGGTAATAATCTCGATATCATAATCAGGAATCGCAAACTCTTCCTTGTAACGCTTCATTTTATCATTGCGAAATTCCGGCTGCCTGGCCCGGATTTCTGCCAGCATCTCATCACTGACCCTGACCGGCACAAGGTCCGGATCCGGAAAATACCGGTAATCCTGAGCATCTTCCTTACTGCGCATGGCATAGGATTCCCCCCTGGCATCATCCCATCTTCTGGTCTCCTGTACCACCTGCTCCCCGGATTCGATCAGATCGATCTGCCGCTCCATCTCTCCTGCTATGGCCCTGGAGATGGCCTTGAAGGAATTTAAGTTCTTCATCTCCGTACGCACGCCAAATTCCGAAGCCCCTGCTTCCCGGACAGAGAGGTTGACGTCCGCCCGCATGGAGCCCTCCTGCAATTTACAGTCCGATGCCCCCAGATACTGAATGATCAGACGAAGCTTCTCCAAATAGGCGATCACCTCCTCAGCGCTTCGCATATCCGGTTCCGATACAATCTCAATCAAAGGCACTCCTGACCGGTTATAGTCCACCAGGGAACAGTCCTCCCACTCGTCATGAATCAGCTTCCCCGCATCCTCTTCCATATGAATCTCATGGATGCCCACAGTCTTCACGCCGCCTTCTTCCGTCTCAATCTCTACACCGCCGTTTCTACAGATGGGCAGATAAAGCTGGGAAATCTGGTAATTCTGCGGATTATCCGGATAGAAATAATTCTTTCTGTCGAATTTGGCATATCTGGTGATATCACAGTTGGTGGCAAGCCCCACCGCAATGGCATATTCCAGCACCTGTTTGTTCAATACCGGCAAAGATCCCGGCATACCGGTACAGACCGGACAGGTCTGGGTGTTGGGACCGGCACCGAAAGCGGTAGAACAGCCGCAGAATATCTTAGTCTTTGTCGCCAGCTCCACATGCACTTCCAGACCGATCACTGTCTCATATTGTTTACTCATGGTTGTTACCTGCCTTTCCTGCCCTTTCGTAGGTGTAAGCCGCCCGCAGCAGTTTTTTCTCCTGGAAGCAGTCCCCGATCAGCTGCATACCGATGGGCAGTCCCTTGCTGTCCGTGCCGCAGGGCACGCTGATACCCGGCAGTCCCGCCAGATTGACGGCAATGGTATAGATATCTCCCAGATACATCTTAATCGGATCCGCCAGGCTCTCTCCCAGCCTGGGCGCCGTGGTGGGTGCCACCGGCCCCAGAATCATATCATATCTGGCAAAGGCTTCATCAAAAGCTTTCTTGATCAGTGCCTTCACCCGCAGTGCTTTCAGATAATAGGCATCATAATAGCCGGAACTTAAGACAAAGGAACCTAACATGATACGGCGCTTCACTTCCTCGCCGAATCCTTCGGAACGGGATTTCTTATACATATTGTGGAGTCCTTCATATTCTTTGGTACGATACCCGTACTTGATGCCGTCGAAACGTTCCAGGTTGGAGCTTGCTTCCGCCGCCGCAATCGTATAATAGGCAGGAATGGCATATTCTACCAGACTTAAGTCAAACTGCTCCACCACCGCACCTTTCTCTTCCAGCACTCTGGATGCCTGTAAAACAGCCGCTTTTACTTCTTCATCCAGTCCCTCTCCCAGATAATCCCTGGGGATGCCGATCCGCATCCCTTTTACATCCTCCACCAGAGCACTGGTAAAGTCCGTATCCTCCCTGACAAGAGAAGTGGAATCCTTCGCATCATGAGAGGCAATGGCCTCCAAGACCGCCGCACAGTCCCGCACATCCTTTGTCAACGGTCCTATCTGGTCTAAAGAAGAACCATAGGCAATCAGTCCATAACGGGATACCGTGCCGTAAGTGGGTTTCATCCCCACCACCCCGCAGTAGGATGCCGGCTGTCTGATGGAACCGCCGGTGTCCGAACCCAAGGCATAGAAACATTCTTCTGCCACCACCGCCGCCGCAGAACCGCCGGAAGAACCGCCCGGTACATGGTCTGTATTGTGAGGATTCCTGGTCACCCCGTAGGCGGACGTCTCCGTGGTGGAACCCATGGCAAATTCATCCATATTGGTCTTACCCAGAATCACAGCCCCGGCCTTTTGCAGATTAAGTACCGCTTCCGCCGTATAAGTGGGCACGAAATTGTTTAAAATCCGGGAAGCACAGGTAGTCAGAAGACCCTGCGTACACAAATTATCCTTGACAGCCAAAGGAACACCCGCCAAAGGCCCTGTCAGTTCACCTTTTTCAATCTTCTCCTGCACCTGTTCTGCCTGCCGTAAAGCCCCCTCTTTGTCAACTGTCACATAACAATTCAGTTCTTTGTCTTTTTCCTCTATCCGGGCAAGAATGGCGTTTGTGGCTTCCACTGCCGTATTCTTACCTTCCCTGATCGCCGCAGCAAGCTCTACGGCTGTCATATCTGTTATACCCATGTGATTTCCTCCATCCTGGTCTCACAGTTTCTACAGAGAATGGCTCTTTTTCAGTCATTCCCCTATATCCCTCATCGTTAGAATGTCCGCGGCACCATAAACATGCCATCCTTTTCTTCTGGCGCATTGGAGAGAAGCTGCTCCCTGGTATCCCCATTGGTCACCACATCCTCCCGGAACACATTCTGCACCGGGAACACATGAGACATAGGCTCCACCCCTGTGGTATCCAGTTCACCCAGTTTATCAATATAATCAAGCATCCTGCCCATATCTTTCTTGGCCTGTTCCTTCTCCTGTCCGGAAAGTTCCAGCTTCGCCAGGATTCCCACATACTCTATTGTCTCGTCACTGATAATATTTGCCATATTTGACCTCATTTCTGCGCTGCTCTATGCGCATGCTTCCTTAATCCTAACTTCTGATCTTAATATGCACTTCCCGAAGCTGCTGTTCCGTCACATCGTTAGGCGCGCCGCACATCAGATCCTGAGCCGAACCGCTCATGGGGAAGGCAATCACCTCTCTGATGTTTTCCTCGCCTCGAAGCAACATCAGCATCCGGTCTATACCCGGTGCCATACCCGCATGAGGCGGCGCCCCGAATTGAAACGCATTGTAGAGTGCCCCGAATTTATTCTTCAACGTCTCCTCATTGTACCCTGCGATGGCAAAGGCTTTCTCCATAATCTCCATATCGTGGTTACGCACCGCCCCGGAGGACAGCTCCACGCCGTTGCAGACAATATCATACTGGTACGCCAGTACCGTAAGCGGATCCTGCGTGTTCAAAGCTTCCAGACCGCCCTGGGGCATGGAGAAGGGATTGTGGGTAAACCCAATCTGCCTGGTATCCGGATCCAGTTCAAACATCGGAAAATCATTGACATAGCAGAACCGGTAAGCGTTCTTTTCCAGAAGATCCAATTTCTCTCCCAGTTCTGTGCGAAGCTGTCCCGCATAATAGGCTGCCCGCTCCTCTTTATCTGCAATAAAGAAAATCGTATCGCCCGCCGCAAGTGCTGCAAGCTCTGCCAGTTCCCCTTTCTTTTCCTGGGGAATAAACTTGTCAATGGGGCCTTTATAACTCATTTCCTCATCCACTTCCAGATATCCCAGACCGCCCATGCCCATGTCTGTGGCAAACTTCAGAAGCTTTTCATGGAAGCCCTTGGACATTTCCGCATGGACTTTGATGGCCCGCACTGTCCTGCCCAGGAATGGTTTAAACGTACATGACTGGAAAAATTCTGTCAAGTCTATAATGCGGAGCGGATTACGAAGATCCGGTTTGTCGGTGCCAAACTCCAGCATCGCCTGCTTATAGCTGATGACCGGATAAGGCGCTTTGGTTACCTGAAAACCTTCCGGGGCAAACTTTTCAAATGTTGCCGAGAGCACTTCCTCTCCCACCCGGAATACATCTTCCTGGGTGGCAAAACTCATCTCAAAATCCAACTGATAAAATTCTCCCGGAGACCGGTCCGCCCTGGCGTCCTCATCCCGAAAGCAGGGCGCAATCTGGAAATATTTATCAAACCCTGACACCATCAGAAGCTGTTTATACTGCTGCGGTGCCTGGGGAAGTGCATAAAACTTACCCTTATATCTCCGGGAGGGCACAATATAATCTCTGGCGCCTTCCGGGGATGACGCACACAGGATCGGCGTCTGAATCTCCAGGAATCCCATCTCTGTCATTTTCTGACGAAGGTAGGCAATCACCCTGGACCGGAAAATCATGTTATCCTTCACTTTCTGGTTGCGCAGATCCAGATAACGGTATTTCAACCGCACATCCTCTCTGGTCTCCCTGGAAGTCATGATCTCAAAAGGCAGCTGTCTGTATACCTTGCCAAGCACCTCCACTTTGTGGGCTTCCAGTTCGATGGTGCCGGTGGGAATCCTGGGATTGTAAGTCTCCTCATCCCGTTTCTCAATCAGGCCCTCAATGGAAACGCTCATCTCCCTGGTAAGTCCTTCCAGCAAGGAAGTATCCCGCATAACCACTTGCAATACACCATACATATCCCGCAGATCCACAAAGGATACCCCGCCATGGTCCCTGATATTTTCCACCCAGCCTGCCACGCGCAGTTCTTTCCCGATGTCTCCCTCGCTGATTTCCTGTAATGTCACATCTCTGTAAATGTTCCCTGTTGTCATACTGATCCTTGCTCCTTTCCTTGTAGATAATTCCGATGGAATTATCTACGCGAGTTCCGTTTCGCGGACTCGGATTTGCCTTATGTTAGTATCTTGTACTCCCTTGTACTCCGGAGCATTAAAAAATCCCGGAATACATTGTTTGTATTCCGGGACGGATAGACGATATCCGCGGTACCACCCGCATTAGTAAAAAAAGTAAATTCCTTCGGAATTAACTTTGCGAGCTCCGCTTCTCGGACTCGGATTACCCGCTTGGCATATACTCTCTTTACTCACTCTGCCGCTTAACGCGCGTAACGTACTGCCCTACTGGGGTTCAGGCAGTCTGCTCCGGAGTGTTCCCGCTCCTTACTCCCCACAAACAGCGCTCTCAGTCGGTGACGCCGTATTCCTGTCGTGCTCGATAAGGTGAGTCTCCTTCATAGCATTTATAACCAGTATTAACCTGATTGTTTACTTGTATACATGTATAACATAAATTCTTTTTAAAAACAAGTAAGGATTTCTAAAACGGCAGGATTGTATCTTAAAAAAAACAATCCCGCCGTTTCAAAACATGTCCGCTAAATCCTTTTCCCCTACAATTTCCTGATTCTGTCCACAGCCTCCACCGTGTTTTCATAGCTTCCAAAAGCTGTGAGACGGAAATAAGTTTCCCCGCTGGGGCCGAATCCCGATCCCGGCGTACCCACCACATTGGCTTTCTCCAGAAGATAATCAAAGAACTCCCAGCTTGTCATGCCGTTCGGTGCTTTCAACCAGATATAAGGCGCATTGACACCGCCGGATACGCTATAGCCCGCGTTCTTTAAACCCTCCAGGATATAGGCGGCATTTTTCATATAGTAGGCAACCAGTTCTTTAGTCTCTCTCCTGCCTGCTTCACTGTAAACTGCTTCTCCGGCCCTCTGGATTATGTAGGGGGCTCCGTTATACTTGGTGCCATGTCTCCTCGCCCAGAGCGCATGCAGGGACACATCACCTACCTTCAACTCCTTAGGCACTACGGCAAAACCCAGACGCACTCCCGTAAAGCCGGCGTTCTTGGAGAAAGAACGAAGCTCAATGGCACAGGTGCGGGCCCCTTCACATTCATAAATGGTGTGCGGTACATCCGCCTCGGAAATATAGGCTTCATAAGCTGCATCGTAAATGATCACCGAGCCGTTCCGATTGGCATAATCCACCCACTCCTGCAATTGTGCTTTGGTAATGGTGGAGCCGGTAGGATTATTGGGGAAACACAGATAAATCAAATCCGGTACCTGTGCCGGCAGTTCGGGTGCAAACCCGTTCTCCTCTCTGCACGGCATATAAATCACATCGCTCCAGTTGCCTGTGTCTGCATTATAAGTCCCTGTTCTGCCGGCCATCACATTGGTGTCCACATACACCGGATACACAGGGTCGCAGACCGCAATCTTATTGTCCAGCGCAAAAATCTCCTGAATATTGCCGGAATCACATTTCGCCCCGTCGGAAACAAAAATTTCATCCGCTTCAATCTGGCATCCTCTTTCCTTATAATCGTTGTCCGCAATGGCCGTCCGCAGGAACTCATAGCCAAGATCCGGCGCGTAGCCACGGAATGTCTTCGCATCCGCCATTTCATCCACAGCACTGTGGAGAGCACTTATCACGGCGGGAGAAAGGGGCTGTGTCACATCCCCGATGCCAAGCCTGATAATTTTCTTATCCGGGTTCGCCGCCGTATAAGCGTTCACCTTCTTGCCGATCGTGGAAAAAAGATAACTGCCCGGCAGTTTCAGATAATTGTCATTCACTTTAACCATGGTATCTTCCTCTCTTATTGTTTTAAATACTCAAATAATTACAAAACTTGTCTCAACGCTGTAATTATTGTGCAAATAGTATAACCATAAGCAGACCCTTGCAAAACGCCAGTACTTGGCGAGGTATTTTCGAGCTTAGTACTGTTGCGTTTGAAAGGAGCGAAAGCGCGTCTGTGTTGGTAATACTATTTGTGCAATCCCAACAGTCATGAATAAGTTTAGCAATTAACTGATTTTAAATACTGCCTTCAAAAACAGTGACCGCCGGCCCTGTCATATAGACCAGATCCGCCTCTCTGTCCCAGGTGACGGTGAGTTCACCTCCTAACAGTTTAACAGTAACCGTCTCTTGCGTCAAACCATTTAAAACACAGGCAACCACTACTGCACAGGCTCCTGTACCGCAGGCCAGCGTCTCTCCCGTTCCCCGCTCCCAGACCCGCATAAGCACATGCTGTCTGTCTATTACTTCCACAAACTCCGTATTCGTCCGCTTGGGGAATCTCTCATGATTTTCAAAACAAGGCCCTATCTTCTCTATATCCAGTTCTTTCACACCGTCCATGAATACCACCGCATGGGGATTCCCCATTGACACGCATGTCATTTTATAATCCTGTCCCTGTACGCTGATTGTCTCATCCACAGCCTGCTTCCTCTCACAGACCACCGGCACCAGGACAGCCGTAAGTTCCGGTGCTCCCATATTGACCCGCACGGTGTCCACCTTACCGTCCTGTAAGAAAAGCTGCAAGTATTTTATCCTGCCGCAGCTTATGACGCTTATGTCAGTTTTGTCCGTAAGACCCTTATCATACACATACTTAGCCACACAACGGATGCCATTACCACACATCTCCGCCCTGCTTCCGTCCGCATTGTACATCTCCATCTCAAAATCAGCTTCCTCAGAAGGATTGATGAAGATCACCCCGTCACCGCCCACACCGAAATGCCTGTCACTGACCCGGCGTACAAAGGCTTCCTTTTCCTCCTGCGCAATCTTTTCCTTCGCGCCGTCAATATAGATATAATCATTGCCACAACCGTGCATCTTGGTAAACTTCATATCCATGTCCTTCCTTTCCATACACTTTTGATAACAGTGTATCACATCCGCCCCACAAGAAAAGCTCATTATCTGCATATATCCACGCAAAAACTGCCCATTTAACAACCTGTTATTCACGCATCATCGCCAGCACCATTTCCGCCGTCTCCACCATATTGGTACCGCTGTCCATACTGCATTTCTGAATATACCGGTAGGCTTCTTCCTCACTCATATTGTTCCGGTTCATCAGGATTTCCTTGGCCTCCTTGATCAATGCCGCTTCCTCAGGGCTTCTCTGTCTGGGCCTTAACCTGGCCCGGCGGCGTCTGCGCTCGATGGCCTGGCTCATCATGGCCACCGTATTGAGCAGGTCATGGACTTTCAAGGGCATGGAAAGACATATGATATCATTGCCGACACATTCGTTTAATACACCGCTGGAAGCCAGAAGAAGCATCTCAAATCCTCTGGGGAGGCAGTCGTGCAATTCGGAGTACATCATATCCGACAGCCTGTAGCCGCAGATAACAATCCCGTCATTTAGATCATCTATCCTGCTAAGTACCTGGGATCCGGTGGTGCATACCGCATTTACCTGAAAACCGTTCTTCATAAGAAGTCCGCGGACGCCTTTTGCGTCTTCCGATTTCGGCAAAACCACTATGATGTTGATCACACGCTCACCTCCCTCTTAAATACCGGCAGACATTGAGAATACTCTCGTACCTCATCCTTACTATACCATCACACAAGACCTTAATAAGTATTCAGATATTCATTGATCTCCCAGTCTGTCACCTGACAGCGGTAACGGTTCCATTCCTCCTTCTTTGCCGCAATATATTTTTCATAAACATGCTCACCCAGGACATCCCTGATAAACTTGTCGTTCTCCATATAATGAACCGCCTCCATCAGCGTGCCCGGCATTTCTTCGATATCATTCTCACGCCTCTCCTTAGGGCTCATCTTAAATACGTCCCGATCCACGCTTTTGGGCGGCATAATCCTGTTCTTTATACCGTCCAGTCCGGCACGCAGACACACCGCCAACGCCAGATAAGGATTGGCTGAGGGATCCGGACAGCGCAGTTCCAGTCTGGTACCCGTGCCGCGGGCAGCCGGAATCCGAATCAAAGGACTCCTGTTGGTAGCGCTCCAGGTAATATAGGCAGGAGCCTCATACCCCGGCACCAGCCTCTTATAAGAATTTACAAGCGGATTGGTAATCGCCGTCATGGCCTGCATATGTCTCATGATACCGCCAATAAAATAATAGGCTTCCTGACTGAGCCCCAGTTTATCTTTCTCATCTGCAAAGATATTCCTGCCATCCTTGGACAGAGACATGTTGATATGCATACCGGACCCGTTTACGCCATATTGGGGTTTCGGCATAAAAGTAGCGTGCAGGCCGTGTCTGCGGGCAATGGTCTTGACCGCCAGTTTAAATGTCATGATATTATCCGCCGTGGCCAGGGCATCGTCATAGCGGAAATTAATCTCATGCTGGGCCGGCGCCACATCATGGTGGGAAGCTTCCACCACAAAACCCATATCTTCCAAAGTAAGCACCATATCCCTTCTGGCATTTTCCCCGAAATCCATGGGACCCACATCAAAATATCCCGCCTGTTCGTGGGTAATGGTAGTAGGCATCCCATTGTCGTCCAGATGGAAAAGGAAGAACTCACATTCCGCTCCCACATGAAAGGTGCAGCCCAAGTCTGCCGCTTCCTGAATGGCCTTTTTCAGAATATAGCGGGGATCTCCCTCAAAGGGACTGCCATCCGAACGGTGCACATCACAGATTAAGCGGGCCACCTTCCCCTGCTGGGGCCGCCAGGGAAACACTTCCATGGTACTGTAATCGGGATATAAGTACATATCCGATTCCTCGATTCTGGCAAAACCCTCTATCGCATAACCATCGAAGGTACATTCATTTTCGAGGGCTTTTTCCAATTGACTGGCCGTGACCGCCACATTTTTCAGACTGCCGAAGATATCCGTAAACTGCAGTCTGATAAACTCCACATCTTCCTCGTCCGCCAGACGCAAAATGTCTTCTTTACTGTAATCTTTTCTCATAATCTACCTGCCTTTCCCGTGCTTTGTATATCAAATCATCCTGCTTCCATATATGCAAAAAGACATTCTCCGCCTGCCGTTTTGCAGTAAGAACGTCTTTGTTCTGTCTCATCATAACAGTTGTTTTACGGATTTGTCAACAGCTCCATTCCGAAATCTGATATGTTCTCACCTTTTTTTCGGAATAAATTATATTTTAATATACTATAATTTTATGCCCTCATAAGGTATAATAATGCTATCGGGATACAAGCCTGAAATACAGTACCAGAGGATATTCTATGCCAGTTGAACTGACCCGCCAATCAGCCTTTGAATATGACAATATCGTATATGGAATATGACGCCTGCCATGGCCGCGGACTATCTGCGAAACGGTCAGATTGTCATGCGTTGCTTTGCAGATACCTTAAAGGAAATGTATCCGGCTCCCGAAAAATCCACAACTGGGTTTCCGGCAAAAACCGGCCAGCTGCCAGGGATGATATTTTCCGGATTGCTTTCGCCCTTCAGTTAAACGAACAGCAATTGAATTATCTGCTCTGTCTGTGTACGGACTATTGTATTCAATACCGGGATAACCAGGAACTCATCCTTACATGGTTTCTACGCAGCGGATACAGTTATCAGGATGCCATGGAATTCTATTCCACGCTGCCACCGGTTCAGGAACTGAATCTGGCCAGAACCAAACAGACATCCCGTCTCACTCACGAAGTAAGAGCTGCCTTTCAACATGTCCACACCCTGGATGACCTGCGGGACTGCTATCTCAAAAACCTGAACCATTTCGGTGCCATGCACTTAAGGGCATATTATTACTTTGATAAATTTTTAAATCAGTTCATTCATCCGACTCCCTGTTGGGACAGTAATACGGAACCGGATTATTCTCTGGAAGCCGTCATGCAGACTTATCTTGCCTTGAAGGTTCCTTCCGGCATCCTGACCATACATACCGGATCCCTGCCAAATACGATTTCGCCTCCCCTGATCGGATACGTCTGTCCCTGCAAGGCTCCCGCCACACACTGCACCGCCAGATGTCCCTGCCCGGGTATCGCACCGTTTCCCCCTCTTCCGGTATAGGCGCCTCCATTTCCCACACCCTTCGGATTGGGCCCATATCTGTTATTTCCCGGCTGGCCGTCCTGCGACAACCATATGATCATTAATATCAGACCGACGATCGGTACATAGGAGATGAAATACCATGCCCCGCTCCTGCCAATATCATGAAACCGCCGCCAGCTGACTGCCAGATTCGGGATAAAGGATGCCACTCCTTTTCCTGTGGATTGTGATGTTGAAGCTATTGTATCATCTGTTTTTTCAGAATCGTCCAACTGATTTCAAATATGTTTCAAGCCATGGAACTTCGTGCATAACGCCTATCCTTACCGCATAAACTGTTAAAAAAGAATCACTATGGGGATATTTGTATGAGTTCTAAAACCAAAATTGTCGTGCTTCACGTAAAAGAGTTAATATATACCGGCATCTTCGCAGCCCTCGGTATCCTCTTCATTATTCTGCTCATCATCATGTTCCTGCCCAAAGAAGAAAAGAAGGAGACCATGTCCACCGTGATGCAGACCACAGAAAACTCCTATGTGCCCGGTGTATATACTACCTCCCTGATCTTAAATGACAATGTGGTGGAGATTGAGGTGACCGTGGACGAAAAGAATATCAACGCCATCCGGCTTGTGAATCTGGATGAAGCCGTAACCACCATGTATCCTCTCATCCAGCCTTCCTTCGAGGATCTGGCCGATCAGATTATCACAAATCAGAGTCTGGAAGGGGTTACATATTCCGATGACAGCAAATACACCTCCATGATCCTTCTGGATGCCATCACCAGTTCTCTCAACAAGGCTCTGGAAAATCCACCTGGGGAGGACGGGGAATAACGGATTGAAAACCATGTTTTTACACGCAAAGAGACCAGTCTCCCGATAAGGAAACTGGTCTCCTTGCATGAAATAAGCCCGCCGGTCACAATACCGTGACAGGCAGGCTTATTCCTCTATGGTGAATCACCCTTTTACCTGAAATATAAACTGATAGGCAGGATATTCTTTCATCTCTACCGGCAGGGGTATCCCCGCCCGCATCAGGGCCGAACCCTGATAGCACTTCTTACTTTCCGTCTCCTCATAGGAAGCATCCGGCAAAAGTCCCCGCAACTTCACATAACTGACTGTCATGTTGCCATGAATCTCCAGCATCACCACATGAAGCAGTACCGTTCTTTGATCTTCTGACACAAACATCCAGGCCGCATAAGAATCCCGAAAAGGATCCGAAAGCCGGTAATAATCTCCGCCGCTTATCAGCCTTTCATAGGTTTTATATTGTCTGATCTGGTCTTTAACCTGCTCCTTCTCCTCTTTGGGGAGTCTGCCCAGGGACAGTTCATAGCCGAAAGCACCCGTCATTGCCACGATGCCTCTGGTGTGCAGGCTGATATTTCTTCCCGTCTGGTGATTGGGTACCGCCGACACATGTGCCCCTATCGCCGACATCGGATAGAAGAAGGAAGTGCCGTAATGAATCCGCAGCCTGTCCACTGCATCTGTATTGTCACTGCACCAGATCTGGGGCGTATAATACAACATGCCGGCATCGAATCTGCCGCCGCCGCCGCAGCAGCCTTCTATCAGCAGATGGGGATACTTCGCTGTCAGCTTTTCCAGGAAATCATAGACCCCCAGAACATAGTCATAAGATACCTTCCCCTGCTGATTTTCCGTGGAATAAACATCTGTGAGACTCCTGTTCATATCCCACTTCACATACTCAATATTGCCCTGGTCAAGAACACAGCATATCTGCTCAAAGATATAGTCCCTCACTTCTTTGCGTGAGAAATCCAGCACAAGCTGGTTCCGTCCGCGCACCGGGTTCCTGCGGGGATTTAACATTGCCCAGTCCGGATGGGCCCGATACAGATCGCTGTCCTCGGAAACCATCTCCGGCTCAATCCAGATGCCAAACTTCACACCCGCATCATTGACCTTATGAATCAGTTCTGCAAGACTGCATCCCAGCTTTGTCTCATTAACCTGCCAGTCCCCCAGACCGCTGTTGTCGTCTTCTCTTTTGCCAAACCATCCGTCATCCATGACCACCATGTCAATGCCGAGTTCTGCTGCATCTTTGGCCAGCTGGCAGATGGTCTCTCCGTTAAACTGAAAATAAGCCGCCTCCCAGCTATTGACAAGCACCGGTCTTGGACTGTTCTGATAAACACCTCTGCACACATGATCCCTGATACAGTGGTGGTATTTGACGGACAATCCGCCAAATCCCCGGTCGGAATAACTGAGAATAGTCTCCGGCACTGTAAGGATCTCTCCCTCTTTCAGGGAATAGTGAAACAGCTCGCTTTGCAGCCCCATCAGGATTCTGGTCTGGTTATACTGATCCTTCTCCGCCTCGCACAGAAAGTTACCGCTGTAAACAAAAACCATACCATAACAGCTTCCGCTGTCTTCTGTGGTATTTCCATCAGCCACAATCACCGCCGGATTATACTGGTGACTGGAACTGCCTCTGCGGCTGCCGATGACCTGGCTGCCATGAGCAATGGGGGTACGCTGCATGTTACGTTCCATGGCATGTCTTCCGTAAAGGCTGACCAGATCATAATCCCCGGTCACAAAGTCAAGACACACCGAAGCCGCTTTTTCCACCACCACACTGCCAGTACCTTGATTGATAATCTGTGCGCTTCTGGTGATGATATCATCTTCCTCCAGCACACCATACAGAAGCCGCACCCGAACGCCGTTTACAACATCTTCCAACAGAATTTCCAGTGTCTGTGCTTCCCTGCTGTTGGCATGGACTGCCGGGAGCCCCGGCAGTCCGTACTTACCTGTTCTTATTTCATGTCCGGCATAGCGCAGATCGCAACATTCCGATTCATCATGATTGCGGATGACAAGGGCACTGTTCCGATAATCGCCGGTTCCCGTAGTCGGATATTCCTGGGGCAGTACATCCATCGAATAAGTTCTGTCACTCCCCGCATCATAAGGATTTCCAGAAAAACCTCTGTCATAGTAAGTCAACAGATAGTCCATGCTGCCGGATATCTTCCCACCATAATACAGATGCAAAAGATATCCGAAATCATCTATTTTCATCTGATATGCCGTCTGTTTCGTCTGTAGGGTAAAAATTTTCTCGTCCTGTTGAAATAGAATCGCCATATGCTGTACCAAACCTTTTTCTTACTTCATTTCTTAATCTTTATTTCACCGCACCATTGACAACGCCGTTTAAGATCTGCTTCTGACAAATGACATAGAAGATCAGTATCGGTATCAGAGAAAGCAGATAGGAGGCAAATGCCAGGTTATAGTTCGTGCCGAACTGGGACTGGAAATTCAGCTGTGCAAGAGGCAGCGTATTCTCTCCGGAACCTGCCATGATAACAAGGGGTGTCATCACATCATTCCATACTGCCAGCGCTGTCAGTACGGCCACCGTCGCGTGCATGGGGCGCATAATCGGGAAGAGAATCTTCCAGTATGTTGTCCATGTGGAAGCTCCGTCTACCTTGGCCGCTTCCTCCAATGCCATGGGAATATTCACAAGATATCCCGAGTACAAAAGCACATTCATCGGCATATAGAATACCACATAAAGTAAGATTACGCCAAACCAGTTTGCAAGACCCAGCTCAGCCGTCTGTTTTGCAAGCGGCATCATCAGGATTGCAAAAGGAACGAACATACCGCTGACGATGAACAGATATACGAAGCTGTAAAATTTACTTTTGGCTTTATTTCTGCCCAATGCATAACCCATCAGAGAGTGCACCACAATGGAAAGCACCACCGTAAGTCCTGTGATCAGCAGACTGTTTTTGAGGGAATTCCAGAAATCTGTGATTTCCATCGCTTCCCTGAAATTGTTAAGACTCCATGTTTTAGGTAAAGATAAAATACCGCTTATGCTGTTGGTCATTTCTGTTGGCTGTTTAAAGGCGATTACAATCGTCAGATACAGCGGAAGAGCAATCGTCGAAAGTCCCAGGATCAGAACTGTCATTGCTGATATATTTGTTTTCTTCTCTATCATAACTGTTCCTCCTTCTTACCGGAAAACTTCATCTGTGCCACGGAGACAATTACGATCACAATAAAGAATACAACCGCGTTGGCACTCTGGAATCCGAACTGTCCGCCCGACATACCGTTATTGTAGATCAGATAAGAGATGGACTCCGTACTCTGTGCCGGGCCGCCCTTGGTCAAAGCCATAATCTGATCAAATACCATCAGGAAGTTCTTGATACACAGAACCATATTGATGGAAAAGAAGGGAATGATCAGCGGGAATGTCAGGTGCTTAAACTGTTTCCATCCGGTAGCCCCATCTAATCCGCCTGCCTCATATACATCTTCCGGCACTGTCTGCAATCCTGAAATGTAGATGATTGTGTTCATGGCAATGGCCTGCCATGCGCATACGATCATAACACCGATCCAGGCCGAACCGGGATCTGACAGGATACTGGTGCGCAGGGCGTCTATACCGATCATGTCTGCAACTGCGGGCAGAATATAAGTAAAGAAGTAATTGAAGATATATGCCACTACCAAAGATCCTAAGATATTCGGTAAAAAGTATGCCCCGCGGAAGAAGCTCTTAGCCCGGATCTTGCTGTTTAATGCCAGTGCCAGAAGAAGACTTAAGACATTGACAACAACAGTGGTCACTACCGCCAGTTTAAAAGTAAACCAGTAAGACCGGCCCACACGTGCGTCCGTAAACAGATCCGCATAGTTGCGAAGTCCCACCCAATCGTAGGATCCAAAGCCCTTGAAGTTCGTAAAGCTGTATATCACACCACGGATGAGCGGAATGGTATTAAAGCAGATAAACAGGGCCAGAATCGGAATGGTAATCAGTAAAAATGTTCTTTTTCTCTCATTTTTCATTGTCTCTCTTCTCCTTTCCCATTAATCCGCGTTCCCATGCTGGCGTTCATAATCCTGTACCAGACGGATAATATCTCTGTTATAACGCAGCCAGTCCGTATCAAATTTCTGCAAGAAAGCATCCACATCCTTCTTTAACAGGAAGGTCTGAATCTGTGCATCCACCGCCATCTCGGAAGGATAATAGTGATCCGGGTAATCCGTCATGTTGCCGGATGCGATATACTCTGTCATACCATCAAGGATGGACGGCAGGGCGAAATCTCCCTTTTTGCAGGGAATTGCTGTCTGTGCATCAATGTATTTCTGGATATTGGCATCTTCATATAAGAAGTTAAGTACCTCATAGGCCGCTTCCTTATTCTTGCAGCCTGCCAGCACACTGAACTGTAAGTCAATTCCAGAATTGAGCGTATTGCCTTCTGCTGCGTCATTGGCCGGCATCACGAAGGAATCCATATTCAGATCCGGGTTCACGGACAGAATCTGCGGTGCCGCATAACTGCCGATGGGATACATAGCCGATTCCCCTCTGGCAAAAGCAGTACAGGCATCGTTATATCCGTATGCAAATGGATCATCAGGCCCATACTGAAGCAGTGTCAGGTATTTCTCGGATACCTCTCTGTACTCCTTGGCAAAGGTGGTCTCACCCCGGTTCACCTGCTTGGTGGCATCTGCCGGTGCCAGATCTACTGCCATGGAATTCCATGGAGCCAGACATGTCCAGGTATCCTTAAACCCAAAGTAAAAAGGAAGTATCCCTTCCGCTTCTATGGTCTCACACAGAGCGTTCAGTTCCGCCCAGTTGGTGGGTATCTCCCAGCCATGCTCCTCAAACATGTCTCTGTTATACAGGATACCGGCCGCATTGGCCACATAAGGTACCGCATAAATTCCTTCTGTGGGAACCAGTTCCAGGGATTCATCGATGTCCAGATACCCCTGGTTAATGTTCTTTAGTCCCTCATAATCCGAAATATCCATGAGGATTTCCGCATCTACGAAATAAGAATAATTGATGTCTCCGCCAATGCCGATAATATCCGGGTAATCTTCCCTTATAAATCTCGTTTTTAATATTGTCATGGCATCGTTTGGCGAACTGATAGTGAGATGGATATCGTCATGGGTCGCGTTAAACTCTTCTTCCACCATACTGAAGTAGTTTGCCGCTTCCGGCTTATACTGGACAATCTCGATCTCGGTCTTATGAGAATCAGCTTCACTCCCACATCCTGTGAGCGCCATCACTGCCGCCGCACCGCACAATGCCGCTCCAAGGTATTTTCCGTTCCTCCTTTTCATAAAGCATCTCCTTCCCTAAATTGATATTTGCATTATAACATACCATTATGCTATCAATAAATACCACTATTTTGCATGTTATATGCCTTTATGCCGCTTTTATCCTTTTTGTTTGAAGTAAAGTAGCATTTTGGTATATAATGAATATATTCTTATTATATGAAACAGGAGGGACAACTATGAGTGAAGTGATTTTTTCTGTTTTTCCCAGTGAAAACTTTATTGATCTCGGGCTCTACCAGTTCGGCTGGGAACAGTGCGATCCCTCTCATTCTTTCGGACCCGCTGCCAGAAATCACTATCTTTTTCATCTGTGTTTGTCCGGAACAGGCACCCTGATCGCCGAAAATGCCCAGGGCGAGTCCATTGCCTACCAGATCAAAAGCGGGCAGGGATTTATGATTTTTCCTCATCAGGTATGTACCTACATTGCAGATCATGAAATCCCCTGGGAATATACATGGCTGGAATTCGATGGACTGCGTGCCAAGGAAGCCATAGAACTGACAGGATTAAACCGTAATCAGCCAATCTATAAGGCACGCTATAAGGATATTGCCGAGAACATGAAAGAAGAGATGGTCTATATCGTTAATCACGGGAATGAATCCCCCTTTCACCTGATTGGACACCTCTTCCTTTTTATAGACTATTTTATGCGTTCTGCTTCCTCCGCCCAGCTCAATAAAGGCAACAGTCTGCGGGATTTTTATATCAAGGAAGCCATCTCCTACATTGAACAGAACTTCCAGAATGATATCACCGTGGAGACGATTGCCGCCTCCTGCGGACTCAACAGAAGCTATTTTGGTAAGATTTTTCATGAAAATATGGGAAAATCACCTCAGGAATTTCTGATTTCCTACCGCATGTCCAAGGCTGCCGAGCTGTTAAGGCTGACAGGCCTTTCCATTGCAGATATAGGAAATGCCGTGGGCTATCCAAACCAACTGCATTTTTCCCGGGCATTTAAAAATGTTTATGGCATCTCCCCCAGGCAGTGGAGGAATGAACATGTGGGGCCGTAAGAATATAGATCAATATAACCGGGTATAATATACTAACCCATAAAGACTGATTGACATATATAAGTCTTTCTAGTACAATACTGGGTAGTGGTTGTGCTGCGTTGCTTGCGAGGCGCGCGGCCCAGGGAGTCCATGCGTGGACTCCTTTTTATATCTCATTAGGAGGAACTGTATTGTCTCAGACATTTTTTACATATGAACAGCAAATCGACAAACTGATCAATGAAAAAAATTTGTATATTACAGACAGAAAATTTGCAGAGGAAACTTTAGAACAGCTAAGCTATTATTCTCTAATCGGCGGTTATAAAGAACCTTTTAAACATGCTTCATCCGGTAATTACAAACATGGTGTTACCTTTGAAGAAATCGTGGCATTGTATTATTTTGACGAAGAGCTTCGTACCTTGTTTTTAAAATACATTCTGCATATAGAACGTCATACAAAATCTATTATCTCTTATCATTTTTGTGAAAAATACGGAGAACTCCAACAGGAATACCTCAATCCTGACAATTATACCCTGACACCCAAAAATACCGGTGAAGTATATAAACTGGTTGATTCTCTTCAAAAAACAATCTCATTGCCAAGTCGTTATACTTATATCACGCATCATGCAAATAAGTATGGCAACGTTCCTTTATGGGTTGCAATGAACGCACTGACATTTGGCCAGATATCCAAAATATACCAGTACATCCCAAATGACGTACAATCCAGAATCAGCCAGAAATTTCCTCACGTAACAGAACGGAAACTACACCAGTTTTTAACTGTCATTGCGCGTTGCCGCAATACCTGTGCTCATGGTGAGAGATTATTTTCTTTCCATATCCGTGAAACAATACCAAATACTTCATTACATAAGAAATTAAAAATTCATCAACAAAATGGTCAATATACACTAGGCAAACAGGATTTGTTTTCCGTGGTAATTGCAATATGCTATCTGGTCAAGCACGATGAATTTAAACAATTTATGTCTCAACTTTCTGCTCTGATCATCAAGGTACTTCAAAACTGTCCACATTTATCAGAAGAACAGCTCCTTAAACAAATGGGATTCCCACAGAACTGGTCAGATATCATCTGCCTGCAAAAATAACACTACTTTTCTCCTACAGTTCCTCAATCTGTGCCAGCCAGATCCTTGCACAGGCATCGGACGGCATCCGCAGATCGCCTCTGGGCGACACAGCAACACTTCCCACCTTCGGCCCGTCCGGCAGACAGGAACGCTTGAACTGCTGGGCAAAAAATCTCTGATAAAATATCTTTAACCATTTCAATATGACATCTTTGTCATAAACATTCTGAAATGCCGTACAGGCCGCCCGGAATACTTTCGCCGGCTCAAAACCACAGCGCAGCATATAATATAAGAAGAAATCATGCAGTTCGTAAGGCCCCACCAGATCTTCTGTCTTCTGGGAAATGACCCCGTCCACCGGCGGCAGAAGCTCAGGACTGACAGGTGTGTCAAGTATATCCAGAAGAAGCGCCCGCAGGTTTTCATCACCGCAGGTATCCGCATAGTATTGTACCAGATGGCGTACCAGAGTCTTCGGCACACCAGCATTGACACCGTACATGGACATATGATCCCCATTATAGGTGGCCCAGCCCAGTGCAAGCTCCGACATATCGCCGGTACCGATGACCATACCACCCGTCTGGTTTGCAATATCCATCAGTACCTGTGTCCGTTCCCTGGCCTGTCCATTCTCATACGTCACATCGTGCTTGTCCATGTCCTGTCCAATATCCCGGAAATGCACTGTCACAGCCTCTTTGATATCCACCTCCCGCAGCGTGGTTCCAAGCATCCCCGCCAGCCTGCATGCATTGTCATACGTCCTGTCCGTGGTGCCGAAACAGGGAATTGTAACAGATGTTATCTTATCTCTTCCAAGACCCAGCAGATCAAAGGCCCGAACCGTTACCAGAAGCGCCAGGGTGGAATCCAGACCGCCGGATATCCCCAGAACCGCGGACTGACAGCCCGTATGTTCATACCGTTTCTTAAGGCCATAAGACTGAATGGAAAGAATCTCATCACAACGCTTATTACGTTCTTTTGAATCTGTGGGCACGAAAGGCTGTGGGGCAAAGGTTCTTGTCAGTTTCGTTTCCTCCTCTTCCATGGAAACAGACAATATCATATGATTCTGTATGGTCTCCGGATGATAGGTACTCATCCGCCGCCTCTCATGGCAGATTCTGTGGACATCAATATCTGTATAGATATTCTCCGGTTCAAAACGCTTCGCCTGGGCCAGTATGGTACCGTTTTCCGCTATGATGTTATGGCCGCCGAATACCAGATCCTGCGTGGATTCACCCTCCCCGGCCGAGGCGTAGATATAGGCCGTGATCTGCCTGGCACTGGCAGATTTCACCAGCATCTCCCGGTATACGTCCTTGCCGACGGTCTCGTTGGATGCCGAGAGATTGACCATTACCGTAGCACCGGCCAGCGCATGAGCTGTACCCGGCGAGTCAGGCACCCAGATATCCTCACAGATTTCACAGCCAACCACCAGACCCTGTACCCCATTTACCCGAAACAGAATATCTGTCCCGAAAGGTATTTCCTTATCTTCATATAGATAAGGCTCCGGCACGGTATTTCCGGGTGCAAAGTGTCTGGTCTCATAGAATTCCGCATAGGACGGAATAAAACGTTTCGGAATAAAGGCCAGTATTTCTCCATTCTGTAACACTGCCGCCACATTATAGAGTTTATAATCTTTCACAAGCGGAAGTCCCACAAAAACAAGCGCATCACTGCCCTCTGTGGCCTCCGCAGCCACACCAAGCACTTCCCTTGCCTGGGACAGCAGAAGTTCCTGCAAGAACAAGTCACCGCAGGTATAGCCTGTCAGACACAGTTCTGGAAAAACAATGATCTTTGCCCCCTGCGCAAGAGCCTCCTCGATTCCTTTACAAACTTCCTTCACATTATAGACCGGATCCGCCACCTTGATTCCGGGGGTCATCGCCGCCACTTTAATGAATCCATGTTTCATGTCCTCTTCCGCCTCTCTTCTTTATGATAATAGCATTAGAATTCCTCATTATTACCGGGTTTTGCGTATTACAGCCCGATTTTTTGTAAATCCTTTAAATTTATTTTACCAGATTTTATTCCATTTTATATCTTTATTTAAGCGCCTGCTGCCCCGAAAAACCTCTTTTGTCCTCTGCAAAAATATATTTTCTGTTATCTATCATCCGTTATTTTAACAGTAACATAAGTTACCTATTTGCAGAACCTCCCATAAAATCAAGGTTTCCGGGACACCTCTCTTTTATTGTTTTTCCTGGCGCATCACGTAATTTCGTATGTGTTTTCACTTAAATCTTCTTTTAATGTTTTGATATACTCTTCGCAAAACTTATTTTGCTGTCTTTTCTGTCTTCCTGCACATTTGCTGCCTTAAAAACCACTGCCAAGGACTTTTTATCATTTTATTGCAAAAATCAACAGCATCACATCCTGCTTACCTTGTCAGGTGTCAATTCCATATCGCAAGTTGTTTTTATGACCATCACAGTCGTATCTTAATTTTTATATATCTCCTGATATCCGCTGTTTATCCATATTTCCAGTCATAATATTATAAATCACGACCGTTTTTATCCTGCTGTTTCATCCTGTAAGACCAGTCTTGTTATCTTATATAATATGAATATTCCCACCCAAAATACAGTGTATTAAATCATGATTTGATTTATCTGCTTTTCGCAATATTCTTAAGTTCATCCACAGTAAAGGTATAGTTCCTGTTACAGAAATGACAATGCAGATCGACATCTTTATTTTCGTCAATCATCTCCTGCAAATCCTTCCTGCTAAGACTGATCAGTACTTTTTCCACCCGCTCCTTACTACAGTTACATGCGAACTGTACAGGCATGGTATCCGTAATCTCTACCCCCAGGTCTCCTAAGACAATCTCCAGAATCTGCTCCGGTGTATTGCCTTCCTCCAACATCGTTGTCACCGACTGTATGGACGATAATGTATTCTCCAACTTTGTAATGACATCCTCCCCTGTAAAAGGCATCAGCTGGATAATAAACCCGCCCGCCTGCCGCACCGTATTGTTCTTATCCATCAATACGCCCAGTGCCACACTGGAAGGCACCTGCTCCGAAGCCGCAAAATAATAAGTCAGATCGTCCCCGATTTCCCCTGTCTGAAGCTCTATGGTAGAGGCGTAGGGCTCTTTTAAGCCCATATCCTTCATGACGGTAAGCACACCGGCTCCGATCACACCGCCCACATCCAGCTTTCCCAAATGGTTCGGAGGCATCATGGCCTGGGGGTTATCTGCATATCCTTTCACATTCCCCTGCGAATCTGCCGTTACGGTGAGCCCGTGCACCGGCCCTGCGCCGCGGATCTGTAAGGTCAGCATATCCTGTTCGCCTTTTAACATGCTTCCCATCATCACCGCCCCTGTCATCAGGCGCCCCAGCGCCGCTGTCACCACCGGACTGGTATCATGGGCCGAACGGGCATACTCCACGAGTTCCTTAGAAGTGACCGCAAAGGCGCGTATCTGCGCGTTCGCCGCTGTTGCTCTCACTAAATAATCTGCCATGTTGTCTGTACCTCTTTCTTCAATTCTTCTTTGCCACAATATAGATTCTCTCACTCTCCGGCGTCACCCCGTCATGGGTGTCCGCATCCAGGGTTTCCAACACGCGAAGCCCCGCATCTTCCACCAGTCTGCGCATCTGTTCTAGCTGATACCCCCGCTGATAATGGGTCTCCTGAAAGCGTTGAAACAGTTCTTCCCCTCTGTTTCTGACAAATATCGTCAGGTCATACTCATTGATTTCTTCCTCTTCATGATAATAGTTTTCCCAGATAAAGCTGCAATCTTCCCGGTTCTCCGCAATTGTTGCATCACCTATGATATTGGCATATTTGTACACCGTGTTAAAATCAAAAATAAAAACACCGCCCGGATACAGGTAATTGTGCACCAGCCGGAAAGTTTGCAGAATATCCTCTTCCTCCAACAGATAGTTAATGGAATCGCACACACTGATCACCGCGCCTACCGCGCCGTAAAGTTCAAATTCCCGCATATCCTGCAACAAGTACAGAATATCCAGTCCCGACCGGTCCCTTTTGTCCATGGCAATCTGTAACATCTCCTGGGCATTGTCCACACCGATCATATCATATCCCTTCCTGGCCAGAAGTTCCGTCAACGTTCCTGTCCCACAGCCCAGGTCCAGGATGGTATTCCTTTCCTGTCTGAAATTCCGGGCCGCCTGCTTCGACAATCTCCTGCCAGAAGACGTCTCTGTCATTCTTTCGCTACCGTTGTCCTGATTCACCCCATACTTTTTAAGCATCCCCACCAGGAACGCACACCATTCCTCATAGGGCGTCTCATCCATAAACTCATCATAAACCTGCGCAAAATCCGTATATGCTTCCATTTCATTCTCCATCATATAATACTTCTATCTCCATCTTCCCGTCAAAATGCCCGGTCTGTCCGCCCACTCTCTGTAGCGGAAATACAAAGGTGGCATGTTCTTCAAAGGGCTCGTCACTGCCAACCGTCCCTATCTTTTCTCCTTCCGCGTAGAGCGTCACTTTGCCCTGTCCACCTTCCAGCCGCAAATTCACCCATTTTTCCTTAGGCAGGGTATAATCGAACGTATAGGTTCTGCCCTCTCTGGTAAATCCCACCCTGCCTGTCTGCGGTTCCACTGCATAGAAAGCCCACCTTGCATAAGCAGCGTCTCCCTCAGCCAGAACCTGCTCATGCCATACGCCGTTTTGCCCGTCCTCCGCCAGAGTATTCTCCTCCAGCCACACCTTCATCGCTATCTGGTAATCCGGCTCCACCGCAGCGTTCTCTACATACAGATAACCTGGTATCCTATCATTCTCTCCCTGTTCCATTCCCATCTGTGTTTCTGTTTCTTCCATCCCCGCCTCTCCCCAAAGCTTCCCGGACAATACCGGCAGTGGTTCCTGAAACCGTTCCAACAGATCATATTCACTGATACCGATATCCAGATTGCCGCTCATATCGTTCCAGATCATATAGGAAGCGCCCAGCATCTGCGGCGAATAGGCCGGAATAATCTCCATCTGGTTATAATCATAGAATTTGTTGGGCGCCCAGTTCCCATACAGTTCCACAATATCCAACCGGTCATATCCGCCGCCCGGTATGATATAAAGATGGTTGTTCTGCATGTTGATCAGGGAATAGCCCGCCTCATACATCTCCTGCGGATCCGCCCAGACGGTACTCCACAGATTCATCTGCAAATTCTCCGGAGATGGCTGTGTGGTGCCGCCTATATGACTGAGACTCCCCCACAGACGCACCGTCTTACCAGTCTCCTGTATCAGATTGTTAATTCTTATCAGGAAACACCTGTACTGCTCACCATCGCCGTAATATTCATCCATACCGATATTGACAATCCGGGCCTGTCTGAAAGCACCTGTATCTTCGGCAAGCGCCTCCCGCCACAGCTGCTCTACCAAAGCCACAGCTTCTTCCTGCCCCAGATCAATCTGGTCTACCGATTCATTGCCGGTACGCAGAGCATACTCCGGATACAGTTTGGTAATGGCAAGGGAATGGGCCGGTGTATCAATCTCAGGCACCACCGTCACACCGTATGCTCTGGCCGTCTCAATCAACTGATCTATATCTTCCTTCGTGTAGGCATATTCCTCAGAAGTCAGCTTCTCTCCTGCTCCATTCATCAGATCCGATTCCAGCCGGAAGGCGCTGTCCGCCGTCATGGCCTGTTCCGGTGAACCCGTAAGACCGCTGGTAGCCAGAATCGTATTATCATTCAAATGGAGAGACAAGTCATTCATCTTATACCAGGACATGGTCTCCATCATCCTGTACAACGTATCTAATGACACTGGCTTTCTGGCCACATCTATCCCGAATCCCCGCACTGCATAGAGCGGATAATCCCGGATACTTCCCCGAGGTGCGCTATCCTGCCCGTCATGTACAAGCATCTGCATCAGCGTCACGCATCCCCAGCGGATTCCCGTCACGCTCTCTGCTCGTATGACACATGTGTCAGTTATGTCACAGGTATACCCTTCTTCTCCCAGTCCATTTTCGTCATCAGCATATCCGATATAAATATCTCCCGGACCGGCATCCTCCAGGGTTCCCTGGCAGAGGGTCATTCTGTTCTGCGTTGCAGAACAGCTTTCCCATTGTCTGCCAAAAAGTTCCGCCGCATCCCAGAGAGTCTGCTCATCCGTTCCAACATCTGTCTCTGCCTCTATTCCAAATTCCATTCCTGTCTCTGTTCCCGCATCCATTCCTGCTTTTGTTCCAGATTCCATCCTGAAACTGTCACTGTCTACAATAATTCTGGCATTTTCCCCCAGAGTAAAGTCGCCCTCGCCGCCGACCCACTCTGCTATGGACGGAACTACCCAGTCCGGACAAGGATTGTGTCCCTCCGCTGCCGCCGCTTCCGGCTTTCGGTCAGTCTCTGCCTTTTCCTTATACAATCCTCCAACAGCCGCAGGCACCTGTATGGTAAAAGATACTTCCCGCGTCTCTTCCCGGCCTTTTATATCCTCCACACGGTATCCCACCGTCACCTCTTTGTCCTGAATAGTCTCATAGACTCTGCCGTCCGCGCCGATAACCTGTTCCAAATCCGCTCCGATGAAAGTTACCTTATACCCCGCAGGCGCTTCCAGCGTAACAAGCCGCCTTTCACCCGCTTTCCCCGTTTCAATAACAGGTGTCTCTAATAGATAAGCGGCAGGCTTGTCCGCATAGACTTCAAACTCATAGAGAGACACATTCTGATACAGATTGGAATAATCGGCCTCCTCCTTGGATACCTCATAAGTGGACAGACGCAGATACCGTATCTGCGCCGGTTTATCCAGCACAATCTCCTGATGTTTGGCCGCCGGCGCCGTATCAAACCGCTGAAGAATCTCCCAGTTCTTTCCATCCAGAGAACCTTCCAGCGCATAGGAAGTCACATTTCTCCGTTCCCATTTCAGCACAACAAAAGAAACTGAAATTTCTTCCGGAAATTCCAGTTGTATATAGTGAGAGGCGTCCTCCCAGTTATTCTCGCTCGACCAACGGGAAGCCAGCGTGGTATCATCCCCGTCAATTGCCATGGCCGCAGACAGCGTCTCCTTCTCCACACTGTCACAGGTGGCAATGACCCCTTTTGTCCTGGCCAGATTCCTGCTTCTTCCTCCTGTATATTGTCTGATCAGAAAGAAACCTGCCAGAATCATACACACAAGAACCGTTATGATCACACTGCCGGCCAGAACCGCTTTTCTCTTCTCTTTCATTCTTATAACGCCTCATCTGTCACAATTGTGACAAACTCTCCTGCCTCTTAACCAAGCAAGGCTCCCAACAATCCATAGGAAAAGATGGACATGATAATGGTAGCGATAGCAATGCCCAGAAGCTCAGCCAGGACCGCCTTCTTAAAATCAATCTCCAGAAGCGCCGCAATCAGCGATCCCGTCCATGCGCCCGTACCCGGAAGCGGAATCCCCACAAAGAGCACCAATCCCCAGAATTCATACTTCTTGATACTGTCACTCTTCCCCATGGCACGGTTCTCCAGCTTCTCAATGATGCCGCGGAAAAATTTCACTTTCTTTAACCATTTAAAGACCTGCCTGATAAAGAGCAGGATAAACGGAATCGGAATGATATTGCCGATGATACAAAAAGGGATGGCCGTGGTGATCGGCACCTGCAAAAGAGAGGCCACAATCAGGCCACCGCGAAGCTCCAGAATGGGAATCATGGAGATAATAAAAACCACCACTTCTTTCGCCACATACTTTCCCAATGTATTGGCAAATGCAACTGCTAAACTTTCCATGCTAAATCCTCCAATAGTCTTTATAATATAAGTATATGTCCTTTACTGTCAATTCTTTCAGAAATTACCCGGGTCATCCTGTATCAGCCGCAGATTGCAGTAAGAGCCGTATACAGAGCCTCCATCTGCTCATCCGTACCGATGGTGATGCGCAGATGATTGTCAATCCGCTCCTTGTTCCAATATCTGACATAAATGTCATTTTCTTTTAAATGTTCAAAGATTTCCCTTGCCGGCACACGCTTGTGAGAGGCAAAAATAAAATTACCATAGGACTTCGGGAACGTAAAACCAAGCCTTGTCAGCTCCTCTTCCGCCCGTGTCCGTGTCTGTATGATCTTATCACAGCAGGATGTAAAGTACGCCGTATCCCGCACCGCCTCCACGCCCAGTTCCATGGTAGGATAATTGAGGGTATAGGAATTGACCGAGTATTTCACATCATGCAGATAGCGGATCAGCTGCGGACTGCCTATGGCATAACCGATACGCATACCTGCCATGGAACGGGACTTGGAAAAGGTCTGTACCACCAGCAAATTATCATATCTGTCCAGAAGCGGCAGTGCACTGACCCCGCCAAAGTCAATATATGCTTCGTCCACAATCACCACCACATCCCGGTTGGCCGCCACAATCTCCTCCACCTGGTCTAATCCCATCAGCACGCCCGTAGGAGCGTTGGGATTGGGAAAGACTACCCCGCCGCTAGGCTGACAATAATCCGCCGGCCTTATCCTGAACTGTTCATCCAACGGCCTGGTCTCATAGGGGATACCATAAACCTCAGCCCACACATCATAGAAAGAATAGGTAATATCCGGAAACAGAATTGGCCTGCCCCCATGGAAAAAAGTCATAAAAGCCATGGACAATACATCATCCGACCCTACCCCAATGAAAATCTGGTCAGTTCCCACATGATAATATCCGGCCAGTTCCTCTGTCAGAGCCGTCTGCTCCGGAAATGCCGGATAAAGCCGCATCCTGTCGGTCGAAAGTCTCTCTATCGCCGCAGCCACATCCGGCGCCGGCGGATAGGGATTCTCATTGGTATTCAGTTTGACAACCCCCGGTCTGTCCGGCTGTTCTCCCGGCGTATAAGGCACCACCTTACGCACATTCTCTTCCCATTTCATCCTGCTGTCTCTCGCTTTCCTGTCTTTCTTTCCTGTCTCTGTCATAGGAATCCCCATTCCGGAGCGTTTACACATCCTGTTCCTGCACGGATTCCCGGGCAAGCCTCTCATACTCTGCCGCCTGCTCCTCATTGCCAAGAGCCCGGTAACAGTCCGCCAATGCCCGCAGGGGAATCTCCCGCCCGCTGCGGATATCTACAATACTCTCCGTCTCGTAGGCCGCGTTATAATACCAGACCACAGCCTCATCATAATCCTTCTTCTGTCTGTAAAATTCTCCCAGCTCACAGCAGATTTCAGCACAGCCGTCACTGGCAATCACTTTCATGGCATATTTAAAGAAATCCTCAATATCCCCGGCAATCCGTGCTGCCCGGGCCGCCACACAGGCCGCCTCCTTCAGCTCCTCATCTCCCCGCACGCTGTCCATACAGGAAGCCTGGAAAAAGGCCCGCGCCGCCAGGAAATCCTTATCCTCTCCGGAAATAAAAAGCTCTTTCGCATAAATGTTGTGTAGCCGCTTATCCAAAGACTCCCCCGCTGCCGCAAGCCGGGCAAAAGCCGCCAGATCCCTGTCCTTATGGTTCGTCTGAGGCATATGACATATCTCTATCTCACTATCATAAATAACAGGCGTAATTCCTACCTGCTCATGAATCGCACCCTGCCACTGAAACGTCCGGTTTCTCTTAAAAAGTTTGGGTCTCAGTTCCCTGTCATAATTATAGATGGTCCCATGGGAAAGCTGATTGGCATAGTACATCTGCACAATCTCAATCTCCGGCAGAAGGGTCTGCTTAAGCTGCGCAAAAGCCGCCCGGTTCTTCTCATCCAGCACCTCATCCGCATCCGCCGAATAGATATACTCCATCTTTGCCTTGGAAAAAGCAAAATTGCGCGCCGCCGAGAAATCATTGACCCAGACAAAATCATAGACCTGATCCGTATATCTGGCCGCAATCTCCTTAGTGGCATCGGTGGATCCCGTATCCACTATGATGATCTCATCCATCAGTCCGGCCAGACTGTCCAGACACCTTTGTAAGATCTGCTCTTCATTTTTCACGATCATACAGAGACTGACTGTAATCATACGCTCTTTCCTTTCTGCCGCATCCGACTGTCCGCCATACCTGATTCCTGATGCAACGCCTGCTATTTCCAACGCCCGCTATTCCTATAGTAGATATCCTGCACCATCCGCTCCTCGATGGGAAGCCACGCCTCGCTTGCCCCCGCCCGCAAAAGCAGGCCGGCAAAACGGTGTCTTTTCACAAATTCCCGGGAGGCCGACAGGCAATATCTGGTGGTGTAAGACAAATCCCCAATTCGTTCCCGCATATTTATGACATAATCGTCATTTCTTTTGTGCAAACACTCTCTTCCCAAGAACCGATATCTTTGTCCGTCCCAGTTATAAACACACACTGTATGCCAGCGCATAAAGTGCTGTACGGCAAGCAGTCCCCCCGCAAGCAGACACAATATCATAACCACCAGCATCCAGATCATATCCATATCCGGCATCTATGTTCCTCCCTTTTTCCAATATATAACATCGTATAGTCAATAGAGTATCATACTCCCACCCTGATTGCAATTCCCGCCGCAACATGCAGAGTCTTCTTATTTCCCACCCCGCCAGGCTGGTTTATACTTAAGCATCAGCCGGTCAAGCCCTCGCTGTAACAGTAACGGCACAACAATCCCTGCCGCCAGATAAACCATCTTAAAGGCCTCTGACCCCTTCACCAGATAACAATAATCAATGTCCGTATAGAATCTGGCGAAATCAAAATCCGCCAGATATCCTGTGCCGGCAGCAATACCTGCAAGCACCATCTTAATCAGCATAAACACCATGATATGATGCATCATCACCGGATAGGTGTGCCGTCCCAGATAGACAACCGCAGAATGAGGCCCGCAGACAGAGGCCAGTATCTTCGATATCCGCAGCCAGAAGGCTATTCCTGACACTACTGTCACATACGGAATCACCGGACCATTGGCAAAAGCCGTACACCACACGCAACTGTAAGCCAGACCGTTACAGCACAGATTTAAGAGAACCTGTATGCCAATCACAATCGCAAAGTAGGGCAGATTTCCAAGCCTGTCATGGCTCTCCAGTTTCCGGCGGTAGAACTGCCCCATCTGAAAACAGGGAAACAGGAACAAAATCCTTCCCGGCATCTTATAGAGTCCCCATACATGCCCGGTAATCGCAAGCCATACTACTGTCGTTCCCACCGCTAACGTCCCCGCCAGAATCAGCCACTCAGAATGTAGCCGCAGCTTTTGCAGGACAATCCGCAGAAACAGATTCATCATTTCAATCAGAAAAAGCACCGGCACGAACCAGGCCGCGAAATTATACAGATACTGATATCCATGCAGAAAAGGATCCAGCAATAAAGACTTAAGGGAAACTGCCTCACCGAAAGTAAATTCTCCCCACGCCCGCAGCGCCCAGGCAATCATTCCATAGATAAGATTCCAGATAAAATATGGCAGAAGCAGTCTGCGCGCCTTCTTTTTGATATAGGCAACTGGTCTTTCCTGCTCCTCTTCTTTATAAAAATACCCCGAAATAAACATGAACAGCGGCACGTGAAAGGAATAATAAGGGAAAAGATCTCCCACTGTCAGGATATTATAGCCCAGATGCCCCGCCGCCACCATGACAATGGCAAATGCCGAGAGGATTCCAAAAGCCGCATTATAACCATCCGATAAGATATTTTCTTTGCCTTTCCTGTCAAGTGACATATCTGTCATTTCTCTTGGCCTTTCTCCTTATCCAGGGATATGCCGCACAGACATCTTCCCTATCATTTATACACACCAGTATTTTTTATCCTTCATAAAACAGTTACAGTATATGAAATTTATGGTAAAATATAGACTGGTTCCACACATGATATATCTTACCAATAAACATCGTAAAAAGAAAGAGAATTTCTCCATGAATCCAAAACCTGCAAAAACAACATGCCTTTTATTGCTGCTTCTTATCCTGGCAATTTCATTTCTCACAGCCGCCTGCGGCAGCAATGATAATTCCATGCCCAAACCGCCCGATACCCTGGCCAGCAAAGAATCCCTGCGCGCCTCGGATATTGTTCTGGACATAAACAGCAAAGATTTCACTCCCCAAACACCCGCTTCGGTTCCCATGAACCCCTATCCTGATTTAAGCGTGCCCACCTATATCACCAAAGTGGACAATCTGTATTTTATTGTAGACTGCTACCATGACCAGATCATCTATCATGATAACCTGACAGATCCCCTGTCCCAGTGGCAGGTCATGACCGACCAGATCAGCAAAGGCCATACGCTTGCCAGCGACGGTCTGATATATCTGGCGGACGATACGGAAAACAACCGTATCCTTATCTTTGAGAAAAAAGACGGTGTCTTCTACCACACCCAGACATTTGAGGAAATCGGCAACAGACCGCATTATATTATCTATGACGATAACACACAGACTTTCTATGCCTTAAGTTCCATGAGCGGCGAAATGTACCTCTTCCGCCATGATCCCGGCGACAGCCGTATGCACCTGACCAAGACCTATCGGATAGAACAGCTTGCAGGCACCTATGTACGCTCCTTCACCATTTCCGGAAACGATATTTATTTCGTATCGGGTATTCTCGGAAATCCCGCCATCCTGCGGGCAGACCTTGGCACCTTTGAAATTCTGGAAACCTATCCTGTTCCTGACTCCATGGCCGGCATGATTCAGCTCACCATAACCGAAAATGACTATTATATTACAATATCAACCGATATTAATGGGAACCAGGACTATGCCACCATGATTCACACAGACGATTTATCGCATCTGTCAGAAGGAAAATACGATGATGTGTATGAACACTTCATTGGCGGAGGAACGCCATATTACGTAACCTTCATTGATAACAATTATTATTTAACAGAGCACAGAATTCCCGGTCATTCCATCTGGGAATTTAAAATAACAGGAGATTCCATTCATGATGTAAAGACCATTTATTAGTTTTGTTTTTCCTTTTCTGTTTTGTATTAAATCCTGTTTTAGCATTTTTATCTTATTAATATTTGAATTATGCACTGCAAATCGAATTGCTTTTTCCTGCTTTTCTTTTTAAATTTCTCCCTGTTTTTTATCTGTTTTTCCGCAAACAAATAACACATGAATCAAAGTTAAAATCATGTGTTATTTATATCCGATTATTTTTCGTAGGTTTCAAAAACATTATAATAACGCCAATATCCGCCATACAATACCACAATTCTGCACACGCCTTCTTAATTCTTTTTATTTCGTATAATGCGTTATTTTATATTTTCCCATTTTGCCTTTTTTCTTAACACAAAGGGCTCCCTGCCCCCTTTTTCTTTCCGCAGGTTCATGTGCGTCCTTTTTTGCGGAAGCAAAACATTAAATCATGTTTTACTTTCATTTTCTTCCTTCATTTCCCTCTCTTTGGCCCTCTCTATTTCATCTTTCCACTCGTTTTGGGCCTTTTCCTCCAGCATCTTCATAATCCTCTCAATATCCTCGTCGGTATAAGCCTCCACATATTTATAACAGAATATCTGGAAAGGACAATCCCTCTGGGAGCAGTCCTCAACTTTAAAGCACTTAATCCCATAGAAAAGACGGGCCAGATTGAAGACCACTATACTTGCAACAAACACTGCCAAAAAAATAATTGTAAACCATTCAAGAATGATATCCATACGTTTCCCCCAATTACATTTATTTTGTTATGTTAAGAATAACACATTCTTCATTTACTTACAATATTAGTTCGGGAAATTTATGAATATATTTTTAAAAAAGACCACTTTTTGCATAAAATCCGCAACAAAGTGGTCTTTTCTGTTATAATAATCTGTTACATATCAAAATATATTTGTCACATATCAAGATAATCTACTGCACCGCTGCCGATATGATAGTAAGCACCGTATACTTTAACGCCGTCTTCGCTATCTTTCATATCGAGCTTATCCCTGATCAAATCCACTGCGCGCTTAACATTCAGACAGCACGCCTTGTACTCATCTTTCTCATCACCGATAGCTCTGTGAATCTCATCTGTTATGTACTGGACGAATCCTCCCGGATTGCCCTGTAACGCTGCACCTACCGCGCCGCAATGCTCATGTCCAAGTACCACTACCAGTTTGCAGCCAAGATGATCAGCAGCATATTCAACGCTTCCCAACTGATGATTATCCATAACATTTCCCGCTACACGGATAACGAAGATCTCACCGATTCCGGCCGTAAAGATACTTTCCGGTATCACACGGGAATCCGAACATGCCACAACGATTGCATAGGGCTTCTGTCCCTCGTCACAGGTTTTCTGTCTGATCTGCGGTGAAACATCTCCAGGATTTGTGGCAGCCTCGATATAGCGCTGATTTCCGTCCTTTAATTTTTGCAGCGCCTCTGCTGCCGATAAATTTTCACTGTGCATAGCTTGCCTCCGTTCTGTAATTATTTGATGAGTAGATTATAACATATTCTCCAGTATGACTTCCAGTCCTTCTGCCGAAAATATGTCCCGTCTATACAGTTGTAAATTTCTCGATATATACCGGGAAAGTATCCGTGCCTTTCATCTCCTTGCCGGCTGTAATGACAACATTCTTGTCCGTAATGAGATATTCCACATTGGCACCGGCCTCTACCACAGTATCCTGCATCAGGATAGAGTTTCTGACCTTGGCGCCTTTACCGATCTTAACGCCACGGAAAATCACGCTGTTCTCCACTTCACCCTCAATCACACAACCGTCTGCCATCATCACATTCTGCACCTTTGCACCATCTTTATAGTGCGTCGGGTTATCGCCGCGGATCTTCGTATAGATAGGAGCCGCCGAGAACAGTGCATCCAGATTGTAGTCATCCAGAAGCTTCATGTTTTCTTCAAAATAGCTCTTCATGCCGCTGATACGCGCCACATAGCCTGTATACTTATATGCCTGTACATTCAATTTGCTAAGCTGAGGCATGATGACATCGCGCATAAAGAAGGAACGTCCCTGCATATATGCGGTGCTGACAAGCTCTATCAGAAGTTCACGCGCAATCACAAAAATATTCATGGAAGTATTCTGGACGCCTTCTGTCTTCGGATTAATGGACACTTTACGGATACGTCCCTGTTCCACATCAAAGGTGTAATAGAATATCCTGTCACTGGTCTGATAATCGAGCAGTTCCTCAGGCAGTTCCTGTTCGTTATAAGCGATCGTAATATCCGCCTCGCTGTCCATATGCGCCTGAATCATGGCATTGAAGTCAAAATTGACCACCACATTGGTATCTGACATTACCACATATTCTTCTTTCTGAGATTTTAAGAAATCCAGAAGATTTGCCAGCGCACCGGCACGCCCCACATAGGGACCGCCCACTTCCTTCTCCGCAAAAGGAGGAAAAATATGTAAGCCGCCGTTCTTACGGACCAGATCCCATTCACGGCCGGATCCCAGATGATCCATCAGGGAATGATAGTTCTTGTTTACCACCACAGAAATATTGTCAATGCCGGAGTGGGTCATGCTGGACAGAATAAAATCAATAATACGATAACGACTGGCAAAAGGGATGGAAGCCATCAAACGCACACTGACCAGTTCCGGAACCAGGGCGTCATAACTGTTAGGGAAAATAATACCGATTACATTTGTGCTTGATTTTATCATTCTACTTCACCACCTTCTACATTATTCTTCACCATCGCATCAGGGCCAATCACAACATTCTCCCCTATGATAACGCCCGAACCAATCGTAGCCACACCATTTTCGTCCCCGTTGGGCATTGCGCCTACTACCGCGTTCTCACAGATTGTCACATTTTCCGCCACAATACAGTGCCGCACAACCGCGCCTGCCTTAATGGTCGTGCCGCCCATAATGACAGCATCCTCCACCAGCGCACCGGCTTCCACCTTTACGCCTCCAAAAAGTATGGAATGTCTTACCGTGCCTTTGATCCGGCATCCATCAGTGATCATGGCATTTTCCACAACCGCACCCGCATTAATCTTATGCCCCGTCATACCTGCATTACGGCTGTAAATCTTCCAGTCTTCATCAAAAAGGTTGATTCCGCTGTGCTCAGGATCAAGAACCTCCATATTTGCCTCCCACAGGGAAGCGATCGTCCCCACATCCTTCCAGTATCCATTGAAATGATATGCATACATCTGCCGTTGATCACGAAGCAGGTTGGGAATAATGTTATTGCCAAAGTCGTTTTCCGAATTCGGATCGGCTTCATCTTCCTGCAAATACTTCTTCAGGATATCCCAGTTGAAAATATAGATTCCCATGGAAGCCAGGTTTGATTTCGGGTTCTTGGGCTTTTCCTGGAATTCTGTGATCTTATCATTCTCATCAGCCACCATCAGGCCAAAACGGGGCGCCTCTTCCCACGGAACTTCCATAACGGCAACACTGAATTCCGCATTTTTTGATTTGTGGAATTCCAGGAAATCACTGTAATCCTGCTTACAGATCTGATCGCCGGAAAGAATAATAACATATTTCGGATCATAACGCTCAATAAATGATATGTTCTGGTAAATTGCGTTTGCCGTGCCTTTATACCAGTCTGACCCATGCGCCTTCTGATAGGGAGGCAGTACATGTACCCCGCCGTAAAGACGATCCAGATCCCAAGGCTGGCCATTGCCAATATATTCATTTAGCTCCAGGGGCTGATACTGCGTCAGGATACCTACGGTATCAATACCTGAATTAACGCAGTTGGAAAGCGGAAAGTCGATAATACGATACTTGCCGCCAAAAGGAACTGCCGGTTTTGCAAGCTTCTCTGTCAGCGCGTAAAGACGGGAGCCTTGTCCGCCGGCAAGAAGCATTGCAATCATTTCTTTTGCCATAATACGATCCCTCCTATTTTATAATAAATTTATTATATAACAAAACGAAAAATATTTATAGAAAAATTGTAAAATTCGTGAAAAAAACTGATATAAGGCAAGAAATTATGTGCATTTTATACAAAAGCCGACAGATCTCTTTCTTTATAGGTCTGTCGGCTCTGTTACCAATCATTCATTTTATGTCTGACGAAAGGAATCACTCACTGACTATGGTATATTGATCCATCAACATCTTTCCTTTGTCATCCACCCAGTTCAGTATTCTGGTTGATAAATCATTTGTGGTTATATGAAATAAATAAGCTGTATACAAAATGACACCACATATAATCAACCCAATAAATCCCTGTTTTTTATTTCTACATTTAAGTTTATCAAACCAGTCTTCATAGCTAAAAGCGATTCCCAATATGACCACCGGAAGCAGATTGGCAAAAGATATTTTCTCTCTCAAAATCGCATGCGGCAGTAAACATCCTGCCAGTATCAGAAGATACCTGAATTTTTTATAAGCTATATAAAGAAAAGGCATCGCCGCAATCAGCAGGATCACATAAGACAGATAACACCAAGTGACATTTATCTGCGCCGTCCCCGCATACTCAGCAAGCCCAAGCATATCAAGGAACATATGCAGCAGCATGGCACCAACACTCTCTCCCTCCCCACGATATAAATCCTGTAAGGACGAAAAATATGATACTGTATCGCATTACTTTTATCAAAAACATGATGGAAAAGTAGCATGATGACCAAAATGCCCTTGGTAATTAATGTGTTTTCTTTGGTAAAAGAATCTTTCATTACAAGTCTGCCTTTCTTTTTAAAACTTTTCTTCGCGCTGTTGCTTTATTTATAAATTCTATTGTCCCGACACCTGCGTGCCGTCCGCTTTCATATGATACTTATCCTTATAAATCAACTGTGAAATGGGTACAATCTCATACCCTTTATCCTGTAATCCTGTAATCACGGATTCCAGCGCATCCGCCGTATATTTAGCGCCGTTGTGCATCAGGATAATGGCGCCGTTATTTAACTTATCGGATTCCACCACACGGGCCACGATATCGTTAACACCATAATCTTTCCAGTCCAGAGAATCCTCTCTAGATACATATGTAAAGTAAAATAGTGAAAGGATTCCTTTCTTTTTATTTGTTATGGGGATTGTACCAGAGGGAAGTAAAGGATGCAAGAAATTTTTCAGATTTTTTCAGACTTTTGCATTGAGAGGGGGCTGTCGAAACAGCCCCCCTCTCGAATTCAAAAATCGTAACTGTACTCTAAATCCTCATCATTTTCCAACGCCTCGTCTCGAAGAATGCAGTACCGCCATGTGGTGAAACTATCTTCTCCCATCCCGTTTAGTCGAACATTTGTTTGATATCCTTTCGATGATGGAGTTAGATAAAGTAGGTCATACTTTTTCAAGCTTTTTAGAAGTTTCACTTTTGTCGTGCCCAGATTCCGTGTGATATATTCCATATCTTCCGTCGAAAGTGGGTAATACGCCCGATGATCGTTCAGCACTTGCGACGTCATTCCCTTAATCATTCCAACCAGACTTTGATAGAAGCCCACCCGCTCCACCTCTGTAAGGTCGTCATGATACACTGGAAGAAATTGAATCTGTTCTGCAACCATCTTCACGACATTCTTAACAGGTATCAAATCATCGGGATTTCCGCAAAAGGAATTTACATATTCCAACCCAATTTTCAGGCATGCTTTATCCGCACGACTTTCCATCTGTTTGTCCTTATTCGCCAACATGATAGTGAAAACATCCGCCTGCGAGATAGACAGTTTCCTTGAAAATGTCCCGTCGAGATACTTCTGGCAGAAAATAATCTCACGATTCGCTTTCTCATCTTCTTCCACGTAGGCAAAGATAACATGCCCCTCGCGGTCAAGAATCCGCTCAGCTTTTCGGTACGCCATCGGGTTTTTAATTCGCGGTGTTGGTGTCGCGTTTCCGACTGCCCGGTCGTAATCATCCATTTCCTCATCGACCATCTCCGCCATCATTTCTGTCGATGCCTCTTGTACCGTTGGCGCATTGTCAGCACACACTAGCTGATATCCTTTTTGCACAACCTCTGACACTTGCTGATTTTTGATCCTTAACTGACCACCGGTCAATTTGTCACCGGTGTCGAATTGTACTATTGTCGCCAAATTTCGTTCCTCCTGTCCAATTTTTTCTTAAATTTAAGTTCATCTGCTCCTAGTATCGCTTGATTTTCTGTTTTCATTTTTTGTATGTTTCACTTTTTTCTTGCTTCTGCAATCTATATCGGCATTTGGGGGGTTTTATAAATTGTGTGGTTTTAACGAAATTTTCTCTATCGGAAATGCTAAATAACATATTTCCATTATACGACTAACGTTATCCTGTAAACGATAAATCCAGCCGGTTAGACCTAATATCGCAGGTCGTTATCAAAAGCTAAATAGGCGTCTGTTTTATGATAGCACTACGTTACAAAAACTAAAATTATGGAATTGTACGCTGTTCCTCTTCATCTTTGCCACTGGCAAAATTACCAAAACCCCCGAAAAAATAATTTCATTTTTTTCCTCAAAATCCAATTTTCCCAAAATCCGTTGTATTTTTCACCAACGCATATACTTATGTCAACCAGTCGAAAAACTGTCTCTACTTTTCATTTTGCCTATGTCCCGCATGAATGATCCATTCGCACGAATTCTATACTCATGCTTTTCCCAATATCACAGGTGCGTTTCTTCTATAAATAAATATGCAGAATTGAAAACGCTCACATTATGGTCATTTCCCGAAAATAGAACCAAACGTTTCTTCCAACCAAATAATGGAAAAGCATTTTCTCAACCAGTCGTTTTTCTGCCAGCCCCTTTATGTTCTTCCTTCTCTCCACCCCTTCCGTACCTTTTTCAAAAATCCCTAGGTTTTCAACACCGAAAACCTCTTTTTTCGCCCGAAAAAAAAACACCCCCACCCTTGGCAAGTGCACGTTAAAAAAACAATTGTGTAAAAACTCACTTCACAAAACTAAAATAAAAAGAGAACCAAATGCAACTTTTAATCACTGTCGCGTTTGGTTCTCTTGTGCCCTTCCGTCATATCTTTACAGTTCAATCTCCCCGAACAGATTGACTTCCGCATGGATTTTATCAACATCCAACTCCTGCTCACTGATTAACATTGTCTGTAACGTCACCGTGTTGTTTGCCGTGTCAATGATTGCCAGACTCTCCGGCACTTCCATCCCGTTCACTTTTATTACCGCGCCCATGTTATCGCACCCCCATTTTCTGTAGTTTTTTGACAATCTGCTCTGCCGTGTACTTTCCGTCTGCAAGCTGGCAGAGTTGTTCCAAGTTCAGCCCTTTTTTGTAAGCATCAAGAAGCTGAGAAGAACTGACATCCTTTACGCCAATGACAACCGGCTGGTACACAACTTTCGGCGCGCCCCCGTTTTTAGATACCACAAGCCTCTGCAGATTGGCAAGCTGTTTCAGAATTATTTCCAGCTGTTTTCCCATCATAGTAAGTTGCTCCTGTGGACTCATACGCCACCTCCTCAAAATTTTTTTATTTTTTATTCAACCGTATGCCCCGTTTGACGCGGTCACCAATACTTGCAAGTGCGCCCCTTTTTGCATACCGCCCCCAAAGTTACCATACACCAAAACAGCGTTTTCTCCCGAATGTGGGCGCGAAAAAAGATACCGGCTACACCTTTCCGGCAGTCGGTATCTTCTGACCTTACGGCTGTTATTGTTCCCCGAAATCGTCCAATAACTTCTGTATCTCCACAAACTTGAATACCATCTGAGCAAATGCTTTCAACAGATATGCGATAGCGCATAAATCAATCAAAGCAAGCGAAACACCGCATAATACAATGAGTCCGTCCATGTTGACCTCCTTGTGAAAGGGGTGTCTCCCGACACCCCCGCCCCCTGTCTTTACTGTTTCTGTTCTGTTTTCTTTGGCTCTGCTTTCTTCTCCGGCTTAGCTGTCCTGCTCTCCAAAACGGGAAGTACCACTTTATCACCTTCCAGTTTTGCCCCGCCGAATACCAGCCCCATCGACAGGAACATTTTCAGCATATCCTCTGTCACTACTTTACGTTCCCACTTGGTAGAGATAACCTCATAGCCGCCATCCGCCTTGCCGGTCACGATGTAAGCCACGTTCGCCACACAGTTTTCATCCTCAAGCATAGGTGTGTAATTGTTTACATGGCGGTGTTCCATCAGATTTCTCATAAAGAAATTTTTGTCCAGTGCCAGTTCCTCATCGTCTCCAACCACCAGACCATAAATCGAATCCCCTTTTAACAGTGCCGCCTTGATCTCCTTGGCTGTCATCTCAACGACCTCGCCTTTGTCCTTGTTCCAGAGTTCAAACCCGATCTCCCTGTTTCCCAACATTGTCCTTAATACCACTACCTTTGTCATGCACATACTCTTTTTCCTCCGTTTTCTACGTTTTTTTGTTTCATTTCTTAACTACAATCAAATTCTAACGCTGAAAAAATGTGGTGTCTGTGGTGGGAATAGCCAGAGTTTACGCGCAATGTTGTACGAAGTGACGGCGGGCTTGTTTTCAACCTATCTTTTTCTTTTCATGTGTTTCCCTTTTCTCCCGCGGTGAAATAATAACCTTTTCCCTGCCCCGTTTCTGCCAATCACGCGGGCGCGGCTGTTGGCGGATTTTTCCATAAGTATAAACATATCCCGTATATCGCAGCTTATCTCCTTGATCACGCACACCGCATCAGCCGACAGGAAATCTTTCTGTGTCCCCAAGTCGTTCTCCAATAACACGGAAACGGCAATCACTTTCTCCATGCCCTTCAGAATCTTTTCCCATTGCACTTCCGATAATTCAACGCTCACTATAATCTGTCCTCCATGTAAAAATTTGATAAAACCGGGATAGATGAAAAGACCGCCCTCCTTCCCTATGCCGGATTGTCGTGATAACCGCATAAACTTTATCACCGGTGAATTATAATTGTGAAATACTAAGGTATCTTATGATATCAGACTGAAACCATGCCCTTGACACGCTTGCCCATAAAACAATCCTTGTCTCTATTGATTTTTCCCATTTCTCAATTATCCCGTAGAGAATGTATTATAATCTAAATTGACTGGTTACATAAAATACCCTCACCTATCCCTGTTTTATCAGGGTGTGAGGGTAACGCCAAACCGTCCAAAAATCTACAATTATTTTAACGGGGCTTATGCTACTGGATTCCGGCATCCGTACTAACCTGCTTAATCATGGGGAGCATACAGTCCATGCACATGATGTTCACGTCCTTCGTTGCCCGTACACTGTTATGACACCCAGCACAAAGGTATTTTCTTGTACTGCTCTTTTTAGGCAGTTTACCGTCTGCCCCGTCCGTACCGCCTGCACCGTCCTGCCCGCTGCCCGCCTGCATGGTTTCCCCCATTCTTACATAATCAAATTGTGTGTCTAAGTTGTATTTTTTTATTTTTTCTTTCAGTCTTTCGGTCGGCTCGGTCACGCTCCATCCGATATACTGCGCATGGCTTATTTTTAAGTCACGTTCCTCCGCAATCTGCCGAAACCGCTTATTATGGTAGCGTCCCCCGTTTGATGTGTCGCGGATATCGTTTTCCATTGCATACAAATGACAACATTCATGCAAAAGCGTTGCGATTATGTTTTCGATCGGTCGGTTAAGGTGTTCCGCGCTGATGTTGATTTCATGGTAACAGTCCCACTCATCCCTCCATATCTTTCTCACCGTAATATGCCCGTAGGTACGCTGTGATGATTGGATTGTAATGACCACCTCCGGCAGTTCGTCCGCGAAATAAACGTGGTTCAGTACCCGATAAGCTGTTTCCAAAAATTTATTCTGCTCCGATAACATGACCGACCTCCCCCTTCCCTTTTTCCTGCCCTGTCACGGGAATGCCGACATTTTGGCAGTGCACTGTTAAATTTCCAAAATTAAAAGTGCACTTTAATTTCTTTCAACATGAATTTTAAGCACGAAAAAAGACACTCACTGGTTGGGTGGTGTCCCTTTACTGTTATCACTTACAATATTTCATTGTATTTATAATCTGCCTCTGCATCTTCCTTTGTCTCATAAGTATTTGCCAGATAAATATATGGTATGCCGCTTTTGTCTTTTATCCTAAAGTCTCTGTAATATTCTTTGTCGTCAACCCTTATTTTCAATCTATGACTGATATTATCAATCTCGTAAATCATTCCCTCGAATAGAGTCGCCGGTAATATCATATAAGCATCCGCCACGCTGATTTCTTTATGTACGATAGGCAAATTCTTAAAATGAATGTTCCCCATGTCAAAATTGACTCTATATAAATCCCCTGTTGAACTGCCGCCTACTCCATTCAAATTAACCGTTTGATTTTCTTTAACTGCACCCTTAAGTTTCAAAGGTGTTATACTTTTTAGCCACATTGGTAATGTCGCGCCGGTATCAATTAAGACCCTGCAATTATAAAACCACGGTAACACGATCACGGGACTGTTTTCTTTTGTATCCAAATTATATATTTCTTCTTTTAACACAGTGTCAACACTCCTACATTTACTTTACTTCCTGTAGTATACCAGCACATAATGTCCTCTGAACCCGATACTTGTAAAGCAAGCAATTCTTCCGGCGTTTTATCTTCTGGCGTGTAAACTACTTCCGCTGATTCTATTGTTACACCGTCATTGTTTTCATATTTAATATTCGTGATTCCTATACTTTGATTAGGATATTTTTCTGCCATTTGTTCTCTGGTTAATCGCTCTGCCATATAGGAACACCCCTTTCTATCTATTTTCTTTATTATACCGCGAAACATCGGAAATTACAAATAGATGTTGTGACGAAATTAAAAATATTTTTTAGTGAAATGAGAAAGGTCACCAAGTGTTTTTGGTGACCTTCCACATTTCTAAATGTTTATATAATGTTACTCGGCATGTACCCCCTCAAGTCCATCTGCGTGTTTAAACTCCGGTGCAGGAGCTGCAACGTCTTGAGATATGTCTTTAGAAGGATCCACTCCAAGCTGTTTAAACGCCTCTTGTGCTCTTGCATTGATATCAGCATTGCCTCCATTGCCGCCAGAAGAAGTACTACCGCCGCCATTGCCGCCACCATTGCTGCTCGGCTTTGATTCCTGTACTTTGGTGTCTGACAATAATGTGTGGGAGACATACTGCTTACCGCCATCTACTTCAATCTCATACCAACCTGTGGTCTTTGATTGTCCGGTGACTTTTACTTCTTGATTGACTGTTAAACCGCCTACTTTTGTGAAGTCTACAGATGGACCGGAGCGTGTATTGATGTTGCCAGTTGCATACATTACCTTATCCAGTGGCTCTATATCAGATTCTTCCATGTCGGATTCATCTTGCGTCTCAGCTACTATTTCGTCTGTGACATCTTCGGGAGCGGTTGTTTCCTCAGATACTTCGGGCTTGGCTGGCGGAGCGGGATTGGGATCGGGCTGGGCGGGCTGTGGGGCGGGTTCTGACACTTCGGACTCGGTTACTACACTTTGCTCTGTCTCGATTGGTGCCATGACTTCCTGCGCTTTCGGCTGTTTCGTAGAATAAACTATTGCTCCTCCTATTATTACTATTGCCGCCATTACTGGAATGATGATTTTCATATAAGTTATACCTTTTTTATCCATGCTGTTTTTCCTCCATACTTTATGCCTTTTTTGATAAGGAATGAGGGTATCTATTGACACCCCCACCTTAAACTGTATTAAATTCTTAATATCATATGCTTATACTGAAACTATTATTGCACTGATTGCTTTGCTAACTGTGTTGCCTATGGTATTTATTGCAATAGCTTCTATTATTGGTCTTGCCTTTTCTATAAAACCTTTACCTAACGCCTTAAGTGTTTCGCTGCCCAAAAATACTTTGCCCTTGGCGCTTATACTGATATCTTCAAAGTTTATCCGTTCAAAATCTATTGTATCCGTAGGGCTTTCTTCCCACGTTTCTTGGTCAATATCAGATTGATATGACAATTCCACTGTTCCTTCTATGTATCCTTTTGTATGTAACGATTCCATTGTTTTACATACCATCTCTGAAATGCCTTCCCTCGCTTCACCTACAAACACCGATTTTTCAAGGACTTGTTGAAAGGTTTCCCCATGCTCTTTAGAATATTGTATGCAAGCGTCAACAATCTCTAACACTAACACCTCTTTCTCTTTCTCACTAAAATCTGTAGTCATAGCCCCTCCTCTTATGTTTTTATTTTATTATATCGCCTTTAAGCAAATTTCGCAATGCTTTTAGCATAGTTTTGATGTCCCAAAGGAATATAAAATATTCTAAACTTTTAATGAATGGAGGATTGTTATGGTACAAGGTCTCGGCGAACGCCTACAACAAAAACGTTCCAGTATTAAACTATCTCAAAAGGAAGTGGCAAATGCCGTTGGCGTGAATCCCAGTGTTATATCAAACTATGAAAACGGTGAAAGGACTCCCAGTGTGGAAGTCCTAATGTCTCTAGCAAGCCTCTTTCATTGTTCCGTTGACTACCTCCTCGGTATTGAAAAAACATCCCGTGCAAGTATAGATGTGTCAATGCTCAATGATGAGCAAATCGCACGTTTACAATATTTTCTTTCCAGTATAAACAAATAAACAGTTGCTTACATTTTCAAACCGTCCAGTACTTTTCTCAGAATCTCATGTATCATTCTGACCACCCGCAAGTAAATTTCGTCCGACTGCTGTGTTGTTAAATCATTTTCGAGGATAATTAACAGGCTAAGTGCGTCCTGCATGTTTTCTCTTGCCTCCTCCACATTGATTTTGTTTTCTGACTGGCTCATACGCCTGCCTCCTTTCTCCACTTGGGAGTGAGAGGGTAACGCCTGAAAACCGATATGTCAATATAGATATAAAATTTTTCGTTAAATATTTACATATGTTTTTCCGTCCATGCTATAAGGAAATTGAATATTAAATTGCTGTATGAAATTCTCAATTCCAGATATCCCTTTCACACCCGATTCGTTTTTTAGGAATCGCATCGCACTTATGGTTTTGTAATGCTTAAACACATTTATCTCAGTCAGCCAGTGGCATCGTATACGCCTTTTTATTTTCTATATTTATTGTCGCTTATGTCGATTTAGCTGTAGTTAAAATTTTTGCCTTGTATGGGGAAAAATAAAAGCATGGAAACTTATCGTTCTGACTGTTTCCGTGCTTTAGTGTTTACCATTTTTTTCAAACTGTTGCCTGTTTATCTACAGGATTAGATTTTCCAAAATAGATGCCTTTTCACCCTTTTTCACCATGCAATCCATATCCAAAACTCATGGCAATACACCACTGTAGATTACAATTCATTTCTTATTACAAGATTTCCCCTCGACTTTAACGCCTATTTTTTCCAAAATAGATGCCGGTATCCCTTTTCTTGCAATTTCTCTTATCCCCTGCATTGCAAAATTATCTGTACACTGCATTTCAGATGAAATTCGGGGGATAAACCATCCGCTCTGATGCAAAAGATACATTATCACATTTTTCTGCTTTATCGTATCGTAAACGGTTGATTTTGAACATTGCATGATTTCAACAATCTCCCGCACTGTCTTCCCTTTCGTATGCAGTCTCCATATCTCCTCCCTGTCACATTTTCCTTTTTCTGCAATCTTCGCCCCTTTCTTCAGCCTCCCACGACTATCCCGTATTCTATTTGGATTATAGCATATTTTTTCTGCCCTAATTTCGTCCTTTATGAGTTCATAAAATTTGCCAAAATCCTTGATATCTTTAATTATTATTATTATCATTGTTGCCTCCTAAATTCATTTTATGTTTTTATCCCATTGCAAGTTTAATTTACAATCAATTTGACTTTTTTATATTGAAAAAATTTGAAACATTTGAAACAACAATTACGAATTTTCCTAAAAACACTCTGCTGATTTAAGCCGGATTCTTTTCACCATGTAATCTTGTATATCATACGTTTCTTATTTCTACTATTTTTTACCGAATTTTTTTACCCCATTTTTTCACCCCTTTCACGCTCCTAAATTTTACCCACTGCAACCACTTTGATTATACCAACGTACCCGAAAATCAAGCCCATTCTGTCACATTCCTTATTTAATACCCATCCAGCAATAAACATTCACTTTAACGCTGGCGGCATACCTGTATTCCCCGAATATCACCCACGCAATCTTGACTGATTTACCGCCAAAATCGGTTCGTAATCCCCTATGCTTTTAATCCCGCCATACTCGTATTCACCCTTGTAAAAGCCCTCCCTGTCAAGAATACGCTTAACCAACATCGGATTGAAGTCCTTCCCGTTTCTCCCCGTGAAGCCCAGAAGATTCATAAAGTCTGAAATCTTTTGCAAGGTAATCTGTGGCATTAACTTTTTTAATTGAAAAACCTGTTGTACCGCCTTGGCTTCTTCCTGTTGTATGAACAGTTTTTTCCCACCGTGGGGACAATAATAGCCGAACGGTATACCCCCGCCTGCATATCCCCCTTCTTTCGCCTTCTGTAATCGTCCGCGCTTTAACTTCAACGCAATCTCCAACCGCTCATAAATATCTAAAAGTTCAAGCATCCCGTTTATCAGCACTTCGTTTGGATTTTGCGTATAAATAGAATATTGCGGGCGGTCAATCGCCTTTACATCCGCGTTGCATTTTTTGAGTTCCCTGTGGATCAGCACCCGCACCATGTCACTACGCCATAATCGGCTTGTACTGAGTACCACAATATAACGTACTCCCCTTTCCTTCACATAAACCAACATATCCAACAGCCCGTCACGCGCAACCGTCATTTCGTCCTCGTCCGCCTTCGCCCCACTGACCCCCTCGTCCGAAAATATCTCCAACAGAGCGTATTGCTGATTGTTACAGTATCTTACTATCTCCTCCCTCTGCTCGTCCAACGAATACCCATGCCTGACTTGGCTGTCAGTCGATACTCGGACGTATCCTACAGCCTTTATCTCGTCCCTTTCCATGTTATAAAACCCTCCTTCAATACATAAATTTTATAACACTAATTTCAATCCGTGTTATTTTTACGGACTGCATTGAAAAATCCACAAGGTTCTCTCCATACGGGCAGGACAACTTCTTATTTCCAAAAGATTTCCAGTGTACCGTTTTCGTGCAAAAGTATCTTATTGATAAGGGTATGGGTGACTCTCTTCTTCTGTTCGTCCGACAAACGATTCCATTTGACCGGTATGTCATAAGATAAACCCAATCGGTCGGTAACGCGGGTATCAAGGTATGCGTCTAACTCCAATTCGCTAATCTGCCGTTGCTTTTCTTCTATCTTGGAATAAACTATGCCTGCCGGCTCACCGCCATAAGAAGCCACTTCCAGAAGATTGTCTATCTCTTTTTTTAATTGCTTAATCTTTTTTTCCGCTATTTGTTGTTTCTTGAGGTCAGCGACTATTTTCTTTGCCACCTCGTCCAATTGTGACTTCATTTGTATGCCTAAATTTTCTCTAAGCTGTTCAAACTTAATCCCCTTGAAACTTACATCACAACACCGTAAAGCTCTTGCGCCATAACATCCTAAATAGGGTTTGGAAAACATTTTGATACTGTAGCCGCATTTTGCGCATTTCAATAACCCTTGAAACTCTTTTAAGTTTGTCGGTCTGTTATCTTTTCCTAATTGCTCATTTTGAGCCAGCCGTTCCTGCACTTGGATAAAGGTTTTGCTGTCAATGATTCCTGCAAAATTGGTGAGGTAAATACTTTGTTCTTTTAGCGTGGTGTATTTTCGCACATTCGCATTTCCCGGCTTTTTCCCTACGATATGAGCAGATGTGGTTCCATTCCACGCCGACTGCTCATTCAAAAAATGTATGTTGCGAATTTCGTAATATTTATAGAGAATCTGGTCTGCCACACAATAAACTGGATTTTGCAGTATACGCGCCAGCGTCACATTATCAAACATTTTGTTCTCTCTGCGGCTTTCATATCCCAAACTTGTCAATTCCCTGCATAAAATGCCCAGTGAAATATGCGGTCGCTCCGCATAATTCTTAAAGATGTATTTTACAATTTCAATCTCTTTTTCGTTAATTTCCAAAGTAGGTTTATTGTCTGCCGTGCGGGCGTTCTGAAAACCACAGGGCGCCGGACCACCAGCCCAACGCCCATCTGTTTTAATTCTTTGATAATAATTATCTTTTACACGAAGCTGAATGTTTTCTCTTTCCATTTCTGCAAACACCATACTGATCTTCAACATGGCTCTGCCCGTGGCTGTTGTCGTATCAAACGTTTCATTGACGGAACAAAACTCAACCTTATGCTCTTGAAATTCCTTATACATAGTTGTGAAATCCAAAAGATTACGACTGATTCGATCCAGCTTGTAAATCACTATTTTTGCAATCTTGTTCTCCTTGATATCGGAAAGCAACCGTTGAAATTCTGGTCTTTGTATATTCTTTCCGCTGTACCCTTTGTCTGCATAAACTTCAATCGGAAGTTCATTCGGGTTTGAGTTAATGTTGTTCCTGCAAAACTCTATCTGTGTTTCGATGGACAAACTATCTTTCTTGTCTATTGATTGTCTGGCGTATATCGCTATCTGCTTTTTCATTGGAAGCCGACTCCCTTCTTTCCTTTTCAATCTCGTTTGACTGGTAGATATAGTCCAATAATTGTAAGTAAGTGTGGATTTTTTCCTCCATTGTCTTGTTGGAAAAGTGATTGATTACCATAGGCTTTTACCCTTTTAATCTCTTTTCACTATTATATTACACCTTCTTTATAATTATATCAAGAGTTTCAATGGACCATTGAATGGAATAGTATCCACAGTCATGGGCATTAGTTATGACATGATTGTCATAATCACCGTAAGGGGGTCTGAAAAGGCACATTTCATATCCGGTCAGTTCCTGCACCTTGGTATGTACTTTCATCAGTTCTTCCTGACACTGTTCATCAGAGAGCTGTGACATATTTTTATGATTCTCGCTGTGGTTGCCAAGATCATGACCTGCCGCCAGGATTGCCTTCACATCATCCGGGTAAGCTTCTACCCAGCCGCCCGTCATAAAGAAGGTCACCTTCACATTATGTTTCTTTAAAATATCCAGAATCCGCCCGGTATCCTCGTTCCCCCATGCCGCGTCAAAGCTGAGAGCTACCTGCTTCTTATCTGTTTCCACACAGTAAATTGGTAGCTCTCTGCCTCCTACAGAACTGCTTACAGTGATGGAATCCGGAAGTACCTTAATGATTCCCTGTAGAAGCGCAAGCGTAGCCAGCAAAAACGCCGCAGATTTTGCGGTCTGCATCAGCACATTTTTGATAAAATCTTCCCGCTTACGCTCTGCCTTTGTCTGTGTCTTTTCCGCAGCGCAGACGGAACCGCAGTACTGCCCATATCCCTGCCTTTTTCTTTCCTCATTCCACGCTTCCACCTTCTCACGTTCCGGCCAGGTGCCGTTCTTATCTCCTCTTTCCCGTTGTATTTTATTCTCCAATTCTCCCATGGCAAGTCTGAATTTATCATTCCAGCTTCTTTTTTTACGCATAGCAATACCCTGTACACTGTTTTAGTTAAGTATATGCAGTCTATCCCATATTTTTGTTATTTTTTCCAAAAAAGGACAACTTTCACGCCGATGACGATTTGTATATTAAAAGCGGCCTCATACGAGACCGCCCTCCAGGATTACATGTTTTATCGTAAGATCCTCTTTTCTCAGCAGTACCACATCCGCCTTCTTTCCCGGCGATATACTGCCATATTCCTCATAAATGCCAACACTCCTGGCCGGATTGACCGCCGCGCATTTCACCGCGGACTCCAGGGGAATCCCCATATGCAGCACCGCTGTCCGCATACAGTCAAGCAGATTGGTGGCGGAACCGGCAATGGTACCGTCCGCAAGAACCGCCCTGTTGCCGGTAACCTTCACATCCTGTCCTCCCAGGGTATAGTTGCCGTCCTCGAGTCCTGTCGCACGCATACTGTCACTGATCAGGATAATACGGTCATCCCCGAACATCTTAAAGGTAGTCCGCACCGAAGCCGGATGGATATGCACACCATCCGTAATCAGTTCCACTTCTACCTTTTCCCGGTCAGCAGCCGCACCAATAGGCCCCGGTGCCCTGTGGGTGTACGGCGGCATGGCATTATAAAGGTGTGTCATATGACTTGCACCTGCGTCAAAAGCCTCCATGGCCGTGTCATAATCGGCACAGGTATGCGCCAGGGAAACCACCACATGGTCATGACATTTCCCGATCATCTCCATGGCTCCCGGTGTCTCCGGCGCCACATCAAGCAAACGGACCCTGTAACCGGAAGCCTCGTTCAACCGCTCGAACATGGCCACATCCGGCTCGTGGATATAGGCGCCGTTCTGGGCACCCTTCTTCTCCACGGAAAGGAAAGGGCCTTCCATATTGATGCCCTGAAAGCGGGCTCTTGCTTCATGAAACCCTTCCTCTGCATAGGCATTGGCTGTCCGGCAGATGGTAAGAAGCATTTCTTCCGAAAGCGTCATGGTGGCTGGCACGATATTGGTCACTCCCACTGAGAGTTCATAGGCTGCCATCTCATCTATGGCCTCTCTGGTTCCGTCACAGAAATCAAATCCCATACAACCATGGAAATGAATATCTGTAAGCCCCGGAATCGCATAGCACCCTGAAGCGGAAATCACCTGTGTGTCCGTAACTTTATCTTCCCTGTCCACAAAATGACCGTCTGCAATGTAAATATCTTTTTCCACAAAAATTCCATCTTCCGTATACACACTGGCATTACGGATGATCATAAGCACACCTCCGACAACGCCGCCTCATCGGCAACGATGATCACATCCTTGTGGAGCTGCAACACAGATGCCTGCACCCTGGGCGTAATAGCCCCATAAAAAGCTTCTTTCACAATGGATGCCTTATCGGCTCCGCTGACCACCAGAAGTATCTTCTTTGCCTGCATAATGGTCTTAATACCCATGGTATATGCCTGTCTGGGCACCTCTTCCTCCGAAGCAAAGAAGCGCTTATTAGCCGCTATGGTGGATTCTGTCAGGTCAACACAGTGCGTCTCGGCTTCAAAGACCTCTCCCGGCTCATTAAAACCGATATGCCCGTTGTGTCCCAGACCCAGAAGCTGTAAATCCACGCCGCCTGTAGCAGCAATGACACGGTTATAATCTTCACATGCCTTCTTTGCATCCGGCTCCATGCCATCTGGCAGGAAAGTCTTCTTTAAGTCAATGTTTACCTTACTGAACAGATTATCATTCATGAAATAGTAGTAACTCTGGTCGTTCTCCCGGTTAAGCCCCTTGTACTCATCCAGATTAACCGTAGTTACCCCGGAAAAATCCAAATCTCCCTGTTGATACTGCTCCACAAGCCGGGCATAGGTTCCGATTGGCGTGGAGCCGGTAGCCAGACCGAGCACACAGCTGGGTTTCATGATAATCTGTGCAGAAATAATATTGGCGGCTTTTCTGCTCATGTCGTCGTAATCTTTTGCTTTGATGATCTTCATCGCAATCCTCCTTTTTCTTTACAGCATCTTCTTCAGCTCATCCGCCACAAACTGCACTTTTGTTCCCACGACAACCTGCACAGCCGTCTTACTGGGCCGCATCACACCCGCTACGCCCGCAGATATGATTTTCTTCTCATCCACCTGGGTATAGTCCTTAATCTCCATGCGCAGTCTCGTAATACAGTTATCAAGCGATGTCACGTTCTCCCTTCCGCCAAGACCCTCCAGAATGATCTCCGCCACCTTGGTAAAGTCATCATTGGCCAGTGTCGCTTTCCTGTCTTCCTCTGTGTCCTCCTCTTCCCTGCCGGGCGTCTTTAAATCAAACTTGACGATGGCAAAACGGAACACAAAATAAAATACCACAAAAGTCGCTATACCAAGAGGAATAATCATCCAGGTATTCACTGCTGCCGAAAGCGGCGCCGAGAACAAAAGATCTGTAGCACCCGCTGAAAACTGAAGCCCGCCCGAAATCCCACGAGCGTAGTAATTACTGTAAAGATACCATATAATACCGCATAAATCAAATACAATACGGGCACAAGAAACATAAATCCAAACTCAAAAGGTTCTGTAACACCACAGACAAAAGCACACAGGGCCGCAGATGCCACCAGACCAACGGCCCTACTTTCCAAGCGTCATAATAACATCTCCCTGTGCCACAGGGCCGCCTGGCGCCAGGGTAATCCTGGTAAACCGGTCCGAGTTACAGATAACCACCGGGGTGATCGTGTCATACCCCTCGGCGCTTATCTTCTCAAGATCAGCCTCTATCAGCAGGTCGCCTTTCTTTACCTGCTGTCCTTCCTTCACATGAACCGTAAAATATCTGCCCTTTAATTTCACAGTATCCAGGCCAATGTGTATCAACACCTCCGCCCTGTCCTGGGTGGTGATTGCGGCCGCATGACCGGTAGCAAACACAGTAGCTACCTTACCGTCCGCCGGCGCATAGAATTTACCTTCCGCAGGTCTGATGGCAGCACTGGTTCCAAGAATTTCTTCCCGAAACGTATCGTCACTGACCTCCCGGATGCTGACTAATTCACCTGCCGCGGGTGCGCCAATAACACTGCCCTTGCCAAGCAGGTTCTGTAATATTTTCATGAATGTTCTCTCCTTCCCTGTCGCGTTCGTTACAGAATATAATTCTTTAGTATATACAACGATATTTCATTCTATGTGGGATTTGCGTAAAAAAGACAGATTGTCTCCATAAGAAAGAAAAGATACCTTTTAGTATCCTTTATGAATCAGATTTCTCACAGACTCGTCAAGACTATCCAGATCCACCGGCACATTGTCCAGACAAATCCGTTTCAGTTCTTTAAGATGACGCAGATCAGGTAAAGTTTTAATATGTTTTAAATCCTGTAATTTCAGGATTTCAAGATTTAATAAAGAGCAAAGGAAATCCAGGTTCTCTAACTTCATGATTCTCCACAGCTCCAGTTCCCGCAGGCTTTCCAGCCCGCTCAGTCCGGACAGATCAGAATTGCCGCACCACAAAAGACGGAACGTGTCCAGTGAAAGTTCCCTCAAAAAGGCAAAATCCGCCACCTTAATGCCGTTTAAGGACAAAGACTCCAGTTCCGTCATCCGGCTGATACTCTCCAGATTTTTCCTGGCCTTTTTTCCCAGAGCCAGATTACGTAACTGTCCATATTGCAAAAGCCATTCACAGTCAAAACGTATGCCGCCTCCCATGGTATCCGCATAGAGCACCAGCTCCTCCAGATTTTGGGTGAGGTGATTGACAAAATCATATTCCCGACAGTCAAACAGATTAAGATGAAGCCCTCTTAAATTAGGAAGCTCACATAAATACTCCGCATTAAGGGCATTTTTATCATAACGAAGATACGCTTCCAGCCAGACTTTTGACAGATGAGGCATCCGGCCCAAAACAGAAAGATCAAATGGCCCACAGGTGCTGCCAATACTAAAAATCCGCAAATACAGATCCGGCCTTCTCTCCAGAATACGATCTATCACCTCATAGGCCTCTTGCGGCAGCTGTCTGTCAATCTGCACCATCTTAATACGGCTGTCATGCGTAATCTCATCCAGCGCTTCCGGTGTGATATCCTGATATCCTACATACTTTAAAAGACCATTGTCAAAGGACTTTTCCGCAATATGAATATGATTGGTAAAGCAGATTCTGGCTCCCATGAGTAACCCTCCCTGTGTAAAATACCATACGGCACTGTTGTTTTAATCCGAGGCTAACGCTGTAAGTAAGGAAGAATATCTCTTCGATTCCTCCTGGATATCCTCTTTGGTCACGCCGTAATAAAGTTGGATTCTGCGGCCCATTGCCTTTAACTTTCTCATGGCCTTCCTGTTACCGCTGTAGGAAATGCCCAGAACATCCCACCGGTAATCAATTTCTATCTCCATTCTTCCACCCTCTATGTAAATCTCATAGATATGAAAATCCATGGGAAACTGCTCCTCCGGTATTCTGGAGACGGCTTCGCTCCTTTGCTCTATCTGACGAAACATCATAAGACCTTCCCGCAGACTGGCCCTGTTATCCCGATACTGCCAGCTGTCCATGGACATCTCAGCCGCACTGTATTCCTTCTTGATAAAGGCTGTGACCTGCTTCAGGGAATGAGGGTTGGGACGGATACGGCGGGCAATGCTTTTACGCCTTTGTCTGTATATCCAGTTCTTAACCCGCACTTTAAGCGGTCTTTTACCGGTCCTACCTGCTATAAAAATACTCGTCGGGCCATCTGCCCAGCCAATGATGCTGATATTTCTGACACTTTTGTCATATTTCTTCATATATAATTTCACTCCGTTTTCTTCTTTAATTATAATAATATAGCAACCGTGAAAGAATTTCCCAGCTGCCTGCTTTTTTGTAACAACAATTGCCGCAAACCCTGATTTCCTTTATAATAAAGGCAGCCAAATCATTTATCACCCACAGGAGGAAAAGCATACATGGCCAGAAGAGAATCTATGCCGCAGATCAAGCTCTCAGATTCCCAGAAAGAAAAACTCAGTGCCGAAATCAAGGCCTTTTATCTGGATGAGCGGGGCGAAGAAATCGGATTAATCGAACAAATGCAGCTCTATGAATTATTTGAGCGGAAAATGGCACCCATCATATACAACAAAGCACTTGATGATGCCAAAAGATGGTTCGCCCAAATGATGGATAATCTCGATTCCGATTTCTACACCCTCTATAAAGAAGAAGATTTATAACATAACACCCGTAACCTGATAGTTCTATAGCTGCTCTCCCGTTTTCAATATCAGGGAGAGCAGGCTTGCATTGCCCTCTCCGCGATAAGTCAGATAAATGGCCTGAGGGCCGTCCGGGATATGCACCGGCACACTGTATTCCTCCCACACATTGGAATAACGGATCGGAATCCGGGCCAGTACTTCCCCATCCCAGCTCGTGCGCACTTCAAAGTGCCCGTCTGCGTATCCACGGGTCTTAATCCCAATCCCTGTCACATTCTTACAATCAAAATATTTAAATCCGGCTGTGGCATGATCCTTCATATTCCCGATATAGCCGGGCTCTTCATCCCCGTCCCTGCCGTCCTGCATGATTTTAGGAAAACGGTCGTCTCCCACATAGACAGATTCCGTATCCGTAAAGAGATTGCAGGCCAGATATGCCCCATACTCTCCCCCACCTCGAAGGCAGCCTCCGTTCAAGCCGCAGGAAGTCATCTCCACCTGCGGGATACTGCCATCCTCGGTTATCCTGATCTTTTCCGCGCATCCCTGCCTGCTGTACCAGGTGCCATTGGTATGGCGGTGATAGAAGATATACCAGTCTTCTCCGATCTGTACAATACTTCCATGATTATTGGCCCCATATGCCATGGGCTTATCCGCCGGCTTATAACTGTCTATATGCAGATCACAGTTGCTGACAATCACACCACCATAGACGAATCCTCTGTCCGGTTCCCTGCTCACCGCATAGCACAATTCATGCATCACTATGGAAGAATAGATAAAATAATAGTCCGCTCCCACCTTGCGGATAGAAGCCGCCTCAAAATATTCATGTCCCTCAAAACCAGAACCGGCACTATGCTCACATCCCGGCACCACAAGCCTGGGTTCTTCTTCTATGGTCAGCATATCCGCACCCAGAACAGTTACCATGGCACCGGTTCTGGAACCGTCGCCTCTGGGACAGAAGCCTGTATATAGATACGTCCTGCCCCCTTCTGTCAGCACGCCCGGATCAAACTGCGGCTGATCCCCCTGCCGTTCTCCCAGGCGGGTGCCGTCCGGATACTGCACATACCCATAGAACGTAAACTCCCCTGCCGGCGTATCACAGACCGCCACCGACACCACAGATACATGGTCGAGCACATAGTACAGATAATATCTGCAATCCGGACCCACCGTAATATCCGGCGCATACAGACACATCTTCCCGTCTGCATTGAGCGGATCGGCCGTCTTCGGATAGATAACGCCCTCATAGCGCCAGTTCCCCAGATCCTCCACAGGCGCAGACCAGCACACATAATCTCCCAGACAGAAAACATGGCCGTTATAGCGGTCATGTGACCCATATACATATACTCTGCCATCAAACACATAGGGTTCCCCATCGGGAATATACTCCCAGGACGGCAGATAAGGGTTATATGCCTGCCTGCGGAAGACATTCTGCAAGAACCGTACCACGCTCCTTCTCCAGAAATTCCAGTCATGCCTTCCTTCTGCAAAATAAGCCTTCACCGGCACGCCTTCTGCCCGCACCTTGTCTACATTAGCGACAGTCCGTTTGTAAAAATGATCCTCCGTACCGCTCGACACGAACAATAAATCCATCTCTTCCCGGAACCGGTCCGCATGGCAAAGCAGCTCCCTGTAATCCTCCTCTTTATCCTCGATTACAAATCCACCGCTGAATACACCCAGGGAAGCGAACAGCTCCGTATGATGCAGGGCAATCTTCTGGGCCTGCATGCCGCCCATGGAAAGACCCGCCATAGCCCTGTGCCATTTATCCGCTATGGTGGCATATTGCCCGTCAATATAAGGAACACAGTCCCACACCAGTTCTTCCTCAAAAGATCCCACCGCAGGATGGCTCGTGCCGTCCGCCCGGAAAGCATAGCCTGTGTTCATGACAATAATCATCTTCTCCATCCGGCCTTCCGCAAGCAGATTGTCCGCTATGTTTGCGATCTTGCCCTGCCGCAGCCATCCGATTTCATTTTCTCCCCCGCCATGCTGTAAATAGAGCACCGGATACTTTTTACCGTCAAGGGCATCATAGCCCGGCGGTGTATAGACATAGCACAGTTTTATCCTGCCGGTCTGCGAAGAGGTGTAATAGTCCATATGAATCTGTCCATGGGGAACATTGCGCAGCTCATGATAGTCAAATACCAAATCCGGCACATCCAGATAATTGATGGACTGGAAGCACCCGTATCCCACCGGTGCCTGCGTATTTAACACTTTCGTACCGTTCACACTGAATGTAACATAGTGAAAACCAGGCTCCACATCTTCCATCACACCGCACCAATATCCTGGCTGTTTCTGATCTTTCTGCAAACTGATACGCCCGCAGTCAAACACATCCACTTCTGCCCGCAGGGCTCCGGGGGCATACAGCGAAATCTGCACACGCCCCTCACCCATATATACAAACCCCGGCTGGCTGTCTATATAACGCCCGGCGGGTCTGCCTTCCTCATCCGTTTCAAAGCAGACCTGTTTATATACCGGATTAAAAAATAACATCTGTTCTTCACGGCTCTGCCGATACAATTGTTCCTTGGTTGACTTTCTGTCCTCCAAAGCGGCCCATTTCCTGCCGTCAACCGTCCCTTTCCCTGTATCCGCTTTCCACCCAAAAAGTGCCGGCACAAAATCCGCCAGACTTTTTCTCCAGACCTGCCATTCATGATATCCCTCATACGTCTTGTGCAGCACCGGAATCTCCGCTTCCTCCAACTGCACCGCATAGTGCTCCTGCTCCTTACGAATCTCCGGTTCCTCGCTTCCGCAGGAAAGGAAAATAAAGTGCGGCCTGTCCGTCTCTTCCCGGATAATCGTATCCAGGGGCTCCATAAACACACCGGAAAAGATGCCCAACGCCCCAAACGTCCCCGGATGCTTCATCACTGACAGGGCTGACTGTGCCGAGCCCAGAGAAAGCCCGGCAATGGCGCGATGCTCTCTCCCTCTTTTGATTCTATAATGATTCTCCATATAGGGAATGATGTCTTCTGTGAGTTCCCTGTCAAAATCTCCCGGATAAAACACCGGGTCTTCTCCTTCCGCAAAAGCATACCCACAGGCCATGACCACGATCATCTCCTGGCATCGCCCCTCGGCAATGAGATTGTCCATAATAAAATTCAGCTTACCCTGCCAGATCCATCCGGTCTCATTCTCCCCCACACCATGCAGAAGATACAGAACCGGGTACTGCCTGCGTGAATTCTCCGGCTTCTCATATCCCGGAGGTGTATACACATAGCTTTCTTTCACATGGCCATTCACCCCGGACACATATTTGCAGATACTGATCGTTCCATGGGGAACCGGGCGGACATAAAAGAAATCATCCTCCTTTTCCGGCACCTCAAAGGTATTGATCACACTAAAACAGCCATAGGAGACTCCTGCCGTCGGGTTGCATACCTGCACATCATCCACAAACCAATGATAATAATGCATACCATAGTGGAATTTCTTACTTCCCGCAAAACCACCCTTTCCATCAGGGTCTAAGGCAAACCTTCCGTTCCCGGCAAATCCGCCGAGGCATCCTATCTCAACCTTCCTGGCATCCGGTGCATACAGATAAAAATCAACCACTCCGTCCTCTCCAACCCTGACGTTTGGTATCTCATCATAATAACTGACTTTTACAAACTCCGGATCTCCAGGCTCCATCACAATCTTCGCCTTTCTATGTATAGGATCAAAGAAATCCGGATGCAGAGTCAGTGCCTGATTATATGTCTCATACATAGTCATTATCTCTCCCTTTTGATTCGTTCCAACTCTTCCTCAATCTGCCGTACCTTTTTATCTGTCTCTTCAATCCGGGGATCCTCCCTGCGTCTTTCAGACAGATTCTCCCGCCGGCCTGCAAAAAGGATTCTCGCTACCAGCCCGGCACCGCCAAAGATCAGCACTAAGATAAGCGCCCACTCATAGAGTGTCACATGCATCAGGCGAATATCGGTGGTGATAATCACTGCCAGGATAACAAGAAATATGCTTGCCGCCGTAAACAGCTTGGAAGCAACGCTGCCTTCCGTCACAAACATCCACACCACACCTATGATAAAAGGCACCATGATAAGCCCGTTTCCCATATGGATACCGCCGAGCCGGAAACCATATCCGAAAAACATGGAAGATACCATCACCTTTTGTGAAAAAATAAACAATCCCCCAATCAACATTGCCAGACCCGCCAGAAACTGTAACAATTCATTTTTCGCTTTCTTCATCTTCTTACTCTCTCTCGTCTATGTAATATCAGCTATGTACCTATAACCTATACCCTTTTCATCTTACCGTATCTGCCCACACAGTGCAATCAAATTCTTTGAAAAGACAGACTTGACAAAATTCCACAAACTACTACAATATGACTGAATGTCACAAAATACCAGAAAGGAATCTTTTAAGCATATGAAAGAATTTTTAGAACGGAAAAACATCAGTTTTTCCTTGAAGCGCTACGGCGTGGACTGTCTGAGCGCCATGGCTCAGGGACTTTTTTGTTCCCTCTTAATCGGTACCATCATCAAAACGCTGGGACAGCAGACCGGAATCGAGTATCTGGTGACCATCGGCAGCTATGCCTCTGCCATGGCCGGCCCTGCTATGGCCATCTCTATCGGATTTGCCTTGCAGGCGCCGCCGCTGGTACTTTTCTCTCTGGCCGCTGTTGGCGGTGCCGCCAATGAACTGGGCGGCGCAGGCGGTCCTCTGGCAGTGCTGATCATTGCCATCCTGGCCGCGGAGTGCGGCAAGCTGGTCTCCAAAGAGACGAAAATTGATATTCTCGTGACACCCTTTGTCACCATCTTCGTCGGCGTGGCGTTTTCCACGCTGCTTGCCCCCGGCATTGGAACGGCCGCCAGCAGTCTGGGCCGTCTTATCATGTGGGCTACCGAATTACAGCCCTTCCTGATGGGCATTATCGTCTCTGTCCTGGTAGGCATCGCCTTAACGCTTCCTATCTCTTCGGCGGCAATCTGTGCGGCGCTTTCCCTGACCGGACTGGCCGGCGGCGCGGCAGTGGCAGGATGCTGCGCCAATATGGTCGGATTCGCCGTCATGAGTTTTAAGGAAAACAAATGGGGCGGATTGATTTCCCAGGGACTGGGCACCTCCATGCTGCAAATGGGAAATATCCTCAAGAATCCAAGAATCTGGATTCCGCCGATTATTGCTTCCGCCATCACGGGCCCCCTTGCTACCTGCGTGTTCCATCTGCAAATGAACGGCACCCCTGTCTCTTCCGGCATGGGCACCTGCGGGCTGGTAGGACAGATCGGCGTATATTCAGGCTGGATAAACGATATAGCTGCCGGCACCAAAACGGCTGTCACCGCTTTTGACTGGATCGGACTTATCCTGATAAGTTTTATCCTTCCTGCGGTTATTTCCCTGGTGATCGGGAATATCCTGCGAAAAATAAACTGGATCAAAGAAAATGACCTGAAACTGGATTAAAATGTTATAAAAAATACGATTTACCTCTTTACAAATCCATAGAAAAACCGAGATAATATATAAGACACGGAAGTCGGACAATATTACATGGAGGGATGCAAAATGGGAATCAGTTTAAACGGATTAAATTCAGGATTAGCAGATACTTATTCCAGCTTATTGAGCGGAGCCGGTTCTGGCAGTTCCGGCGGTTTTGACGGTTCATCACTGCTCACCGATTATGCTGCGATCAAAAACGGCAGCTATGGTAAGATGATGAAATCCTACTATTCTAAATTAAAAACACAGGAGAGCGAAGAAGACGAGAAAACTTCCTCCTCTAAATCGAAAAAGGTAAAAGATACCTCTTCTGCCTCTGCGGCAAGCGCGCTCCACAAATCTGCCAGCAAGCTTGGCACTTTAAATTACGACGATCACAGTGAGGAGAACGTACAAAAGATCACGGATGCAGTATCCGCTTTTATCAAGGATTACAACAGTCTGATGAAGAGCGGTGCCAAGAGTGAAAACTCCACTGTCCAGAAACAGACCGATGCGCTGTATAATTCCTACTACAGCAACTACAAGCTTTTTTCCAAAATCGGTATTACCATGAACTCAGACCGGACTTTGTCCCTCGATGAAGATTCCTTCAAAAAATGCTTTACCGAGGACAGCGGCCGCGCCGGCACAGTAAAAACGCTGTTTGGCGGTATCGGTTCCTTTGCTGATAAGGCAGCGGACCGGGCAAGCAGAATCTACCGCGCCGCCGGCGACGGGGAGTCTGTTACCTCCTCGAAGGCAAAATACGCAGGCAGTACCGGCGGCAGTTCCTCAAGTTCCAAAACGAGCAGTTCTACTTCCTCAAAGGAACTTTCCAAAACCGCAGAAGACCCTGCATCGGCAGCTTCCGCCAGCACACTGTATAAGTCATTGGAGAAGCTGGGTACCATGAACATCAACAATGACAACAAAGATAACGTGTACGATGCATTTTCAGCTTTTGTGAAAGACTATAACGCACTGTTGAAAAACACCAACGACAGCAAGAACACCAACGTCATCAATCAGGCGAATTATTTAAAGAGCCTTGTGAGCGGCAACAAGAGCGCTTTCTCCCGGATGGGTATCACCGTAAACGCCGACAAGACTCTGTCCATAGACGAGACCAAATTCAAAGAGTCGGATATGGGTAATGTCAAGAGTTTATTCGACGGCGTCTACTCCTTCGGAGAAAAGATGACCGACAGAATCAACTCCATCTATCGGTACGCCAGCCAGGGAGAATCCCTCAGAAACAAGACCTATACCAGCCAGGGCGGTTACAGCTCTGTGGGGGCGGGTTCTACTTTGGATACGACACTATAAACTTTGGATACGACACTATAGTCAAGAGAAAAGCCCTTCGGACTTATCTTTGATTCTACAGCACAGACAAAGAGACGGAACATTCGGTTCCGCCTCTTTTTTATGTCTTTGATGTTTTTAATTCTTATGTTTTATGCAAAAGGATTCTCTGTCGGGTAAGGAAGGCTCTTGGGCTGATTGTATCCAATCTCGCTCACATCTACGCCAATGTACTTAAATACTTCATACAGGGCCTTACCGAAATGACCGAACGCTACTGCACCGTGATGAGGATAATTCTTCTCGATCAATACATGACGATAGAATCTGCCCATCTCAGGAATTGCGAATACACCGATACCGCCGAAGGACTTGGTTGCTACCGGAAGTACTTCTCCTTCTGCCACATATGCACGCAGAATACTATCTGCTGTACTCTGTAAACGATAGAAGGTAATATTACCAGGAATGATATCGCCCTCAAGCGTACCCTGGGTTACTTCCTCCGGAAGTGATCTGGCCATGATCATCTGGTACTCCATGCTGCACTTGGACAGCTTCTTAGAACAGGTGTTACCGCAGTGGAAGCCCATAAAGGTATCTGTATACTTATAATCAAACTTGCCCTCGATAGACTCTTTATACATATCCTTCGGTACAGAGTTGTTGATATCAAGCAGGGTTACAATGTCATCGCTGACAGCCTGGCCGATGAACTCACTTAAAGTACCATAGATATCTACCTCACAGGATACCGGGATGCCTCTGCCTGCAAGACGGCTGTTCACGAAACAGGGAACGAAACCGAACTGTGTCTGGAACGCAGGCCAGCATTTGCTGGTAAGTGTTACATACTCACGATATCCCCTGTGCTCCTCTACCCAGTCAAGCAGTGTCAGCTCATACTGTGCCAGTTTAGGCAGAATAGAAGGTTTATTGTTGCCATCACCCAGCTCTGCTTCCATATCTTTCACCACATCCGGAATACGAGGGTCGTCAGCATGCTTATTGAACGCTTCAAACAGATCCAGCTCGGAGTTCTCTTCAATCTCTACGCCCAGGTTGTAAAGCTGCTTAATCGGTGCATTACAAGCCAGGAAGTTGAGCGGTCTCGGACCAAAGGAAATAATCTTCAGGTTAGCAAGTGCTGCCACTGCGCGTGCAATCGGAACAAACTCATGGATCATATCAGCACAATCCTCTGCATCGCCTACAGGATACTCAGGAATATATGCTTTGATGTTACGCAGTTTTAAATTGTAGCTTGCATTGAGCATACCGCAGTAAGCATCGCCGCGTCCCTGAATCAGGTCGTTCTGGGATTCTTCTGCTGCTGCCACAAACATCTTCGGGCCTTCAAAGTGCTTTGCCAGCAGAGTCTCTGAAATCTCGGGACCGAAGTTGCCAAGATATACACAGAGTGCATTACAACCCTGATCTTTGATGTCCTTCAAAGCATTGACCATGTCAATCTCACTCTCGATGATGCAGACAGGGCACTCATAGATATCTTCCGCATCATATTTTGCCTTGTAAGCTTCCACCAGGGCTTTTCTTCTGTTCACAGCAAGAGATGCCGGGAAACAGTCGCGGCTTACCGCTACGATACCAATTTTTACTTTCGGTAAATTGTTCATATTGTTTATCCTCCTTTAACCGGTGCTGCCGGTTGTTTACATGTTTTATTAATATCTAACGTCCAGGTTCTTGCCCACAAGTCCGATATGTGCACCTGCGTCAAGACCACCCTCCTCATGACCGATCAGCCACTTATTCTGGGCAGCAATCAAAGCATCCTCCCAGCCCTCATGTTTCTCCTCAAGCGGATAGTTGGTGCCGGCAGGAAGCACGATACCTACTTTAAAACCGTTTTCATCCGCACTGCAAGGTGCATAGTGAAGGGTCGTCGCATAGAGTTCCACTGCCGTGCCTGCCTCCAGCAGATAAGCTTCCATCTTAGCAGTCTCATAGGTAAAATCTTCTGTGATATCCTGCTGCATACCTACGATCAATATAGCATCTGTAGCCGCCACGTTAATCTCCGAACTCCTGTGATACTCTATGGCATTGAGTTTATAGTTATGCCCGTTGCAGTATCCCACCTCAATGGGCAGTTCCCCATAGGTTCTCCTCTGTAAATCTTTTGCCGCCTGTGTAACCTCCAGCGCCTGAATGGAAGGCTCGTAGGCTACTCCATCCGGCAAAGGCGTCTCCTTCTTAATCGCTTCTACCAGATCGGTGAAGTCAATCCCCTCCACGACCCTGCCATACTTACGAAATGACGGGTCTGTCACTTTCTTGATTTCCATTTGCTCTGACTCCTTTCCTGTTTATGTAATAAATTCCTATTACAAGCGTCAGCAGAGAAATTATCTCCGCCATACGCCAATACCAAGCCTCATGAAATTTCATCTCAAAATGTCCACTGTAGCTTCCCGGCACACCGACTGTCACACAACCGTTCTCCCCCATATAAGTCCTAAGTGCCGCATGACTGTCTAAATCATATGCCTCATATCCTGTATAGTATAGAATTGGCAGTTTTATCTCCTTTTCCTGATCGGTAGAATTACTGACAACGAGCTGATATGACAGATATGCTCTGTCTGCCGACTCTATACTGAGACCTTCCTGTGCTATAATCTCATCCGTCAACTGCTGTCTGTCCACATTCATCGGTAAATACTCTGCATTTCCCACACTGTAAGTAGTGCCCTTACCCTGATAAAAATTCAAATCCACCGTATCCAGATATACTTCCTCCGCCGTCATGTTCTCAAAATAAATGTCATCCTGCCATACGGTGACACACAACAGGAGTCCCGCCAGAAGCCACAACTCCTTTTCTTTTAACAGCTTCATGGCAAAAAAGACAGCTCCCATACAGGCGGCAAATACAATGGTCACACTCATAAACCGAATCTGATACTGGGTAGTCTTGAAATATTTATAAAAGATATCCGACAACCTTGCAATCTCCACCACCGGAAAAGATTTCATGCACACCCACAAAGTCAGCAGGGTGCCGCCAAAAAGCCATCTGCTCCGTCCGGTCAAAGAATCATCCTTTTTCTGAATCGGTATCGTAACCACATACAGGATCAGAAGCAGCAACAGGGCATAACCCAGAGAATCTCTTTCCAAAACCAGATGATAAAGATCCTTCCCCTCCTGGGTAAAATCCTCTAACAGCGCATAGTAATCGGTCTCTTCTCCAATGACTCTACCCAGCCGTGAGTTAATAAGAAGTTTCTCACTGCACATATAACTGAGAAACGGCACCAAAAACCATAGATTTAACAGAACAAATCCGCCTGCCGCTTTCATCAGTTCAAGCAGCGTGGCCTTACGCAGTACTTTCTTAAGCATGACCAGACAGGCTGCCACCGCATACACTGCCACCATCAGACCACTGAGCATATGGGTCATCAAAAGCCCTGTAAAACCAATCGTCAGGTATCCCCATATTTTCTTATATTCCTTGCTATCCACATCTTCCGTAAACAAAAGATAAAATCCGGCAAGAACCAGCGGGTAAAATATCATGGCGCTGCATCTGCCAACCTTGGCCTGATGCAGACAATCGATCCTGTATAGATTCCCGGCATACAGGATACTGCCTGCCATCGCCGCCAGTTCATCCTTTGTCATTTTATAAAAGGCATAGAAGGCAATGGCCACTGTCATGACATTCACAAGAAACATATAAAATTTATAGGATTCTTCCACAGTAAAGCCCACAATCCGCATAACCGCCGATGGATACAGAAAAACATCACCATAAAAAATGGAAGCCGCATAACCGTGTCCATCCAGCCATCCAGGATGTATCCTCACTGGAAACTGTCCGGACAGCAATCCCTGGCAAACCCCTTCGATACGCTGTAAATGAAACATCAAATCAACAGCGGGCACCAATCCCTCTTGAAAAAACGGAAGACATGTAAATACTGCGGTAACAGTCAGTACCCAACAAATAACCTGCTGTTTTCCGTTCCATTTCTTATAACACCTGTTATATATCCATACCAGCATATCTGCTGTCAAAAACAACGCTGCCAGACAGAAAATCCGATATAAACATGTTACTTTAGAGGGTACCACATGAACCGCAAGCAACTGGATATAATCTCCCTCTACAGCATCACCGGTCAGTCTTACCTTAAAACGTACCGGTGAATCCTCACGGATTTTAACACGAAAGGAAATATTCTCTTTCTCCGGTCTGACCCGGAACTCATTGTTTTCGACCAGCTCTTTCCCATTTCTTGTCTGGTCATAAATCAACCCACCTTTGACAGGCCCCTGCCCACGGATAGATGCCTGTATATGGTAAATTCCGTTTTTTAACCTGAAAGCCGGTGTCACTACCGTCTTTACTTCGGCAAAGGAAGTATCTGTATAATTCCCCTCCTGAATATCACCATCCACAGTATAAAGCATCATATCGGCATCCGTATAATCAATTGACGGATACGACGAATATCCTGTCACAACGAAGATACTATAGACAGCGAAAACTGCTGCTTCCAGCAATAAGAACGATAAAATCACTTTCTTCCGATCAAATTTTTCTACCCATTTCCACACACTGTCTACTCTCCGTATTCTTTCGTAATATATTGCCTTCCTGCACCCTGGTATCTGTATTAGATGAGCGTAAATAATTCCTTACAGGTAGGATAAATCTTTTTGAAAGTCTGATAACGTGCCTCGTACTTAGCCACCAGATCCGCTTCGGGTTCCACGGTATCTACCACTTTCACAATCTTAGCAGCCGCTTCTTCCACATTTGCATATTCCCCGCAGGCCACAGCCGCTAACATGGCACCACCCATAGCCGGCCCTTCCTCGCTCTCAATCACATCTACTTTCAGATTCATGATATTGGCAATCATTCGTTTCCAAAGAGGGCTCTTGGCGCCGCCGCCGCAGATCTTGGTTCTCTCAATATGAATACCCAGAGATTTCGCTACCTCCAGAGAATCCCGGAGTGCAAAGGCTACCCCTTCCAATACTGCCTGAGTCATATCTGCCCTGGTGGTGTCCATGGTCATGCCGATAAAAGTTCCTCTTGCGTTAGGGTCGTTGTGCGGAGAACGCTCGCCCATCAGATAAGGCAGGAAATACACATGATTCTCCCCCAGTTTATCATCAGTAATTGCCTTCTGCTCGTCCGCATAAGCCTCGGTGCCGATGATGTCATCCATCCACCATTTATTACAGGACGCTGCGCTGAGCATACATCCCATCAGATGATAATGCCCGTCCGCGTGGGCAAATGCGTGAAGTGCATTGAATTTATCCACTCCAAACTTGTTGGAAGAAATAAAGATCGTGCCACTGGTGCCAAGAGAGATGTTACACATACCGTCTCCCACAGTGCCGGTACCCACAGCTGCCGCCGCATTATCTCCGCCACCTGCCGCTACCCTGACTGTCTCGGGAATACCCAGTTCTTTTGCAATTTCCGGCAAAACAGTTCCCACAGTCTCATAACTTTCATAAATCTTCGCAAGCTGCTGCTCTTTCACGCCACAAATCTCACACATTTCCTTAGACCAGCAACGGTTCTTGACATCAAACAAAAGCATACCGGAAGCATCAGACACATCCGTACAATGCACACCTGTCAATTTATAAGCAATATAATCCTTGGGCAGCATAATCTTCTTAATTCTGGCAAAATTCTCAGGTTCCTTATTTTTAACCCAGAGAACCTTCGGTGCTGTAAATCCCGTAAAGGAAATATTAGCCGTATACTGGGAAAGCTTATCCTTGCCGATTACGTTGTTCAGGTAATCGCACTCCTCAGTGGTTCTTCCATCATTCCACAGGATTGCGGGCCGGATTACATCGTCATTCTCATCCAGGATGACAAGTCCATGCATCTGGCCGCCAAAGCTGATTCCTGCAATCTGACTCTTATCTACATCCGCAATCAGCTCTTTGATTCCCTCAATACTCTGTTCATACCAGTCCTCCGGCTTCTGCTCCGACCAGCCTGGATGCGGGAAATACAGAGGATACTCCCTGGATACGATATTGACAATCCTTCCGTTTCCTTCCATCAAAAGAAGTTTTACGGCACTGGTTCCTAAATCTACACCTATGTACAACATGACAACCCTCCCAATCTGTTTTTATTGATTTTCAGGCGTTCTGCGCTGTTTTGCGCCACCCGCCTTACCGCTCTCCGTGCACGTGCACGTTAATTTCATGATAAGCTGTATGAAATAGAAAATCAAGTCTGTAAATTATTTTCGTAACATTGAACAAAATACCCCACTTCACATTGTCTATTTCCACTTTTACAGATTACATGCCTCCTCATTGACTTGCGGCACACAATATGCTAATGTGTATGTCATACTATAATTCTCTACTTTAATAACACAAGATATCTTATTGATGTACAATCAAAATACAAACGTAAAAGCAAAAAGGAAATCCAGCCATGGCAACCATTAAAGAAATCGCCAGTCTCGCAGGCGTATCACGAGGGACAGTAGACCGGGTTCTCAATCACCGCGGCGCAGTAAGTCCACAGACCGAAGCCAAAATCCTCAAAATCGTACAGGCGCTCGATTACAAGCCTAACAAAGCCGGTATCGTCCTGGCTGCCCAGAAGAAAAATCTTAAACTGGGGGTCGTTCTTCTCGGCGTCGGCAATCCCTTCTACGATGATGTCCTCTCCGGCGTCCATGACAAAGCGGCCGAACTTGCCGGCTACAATTGCAGCGTCCTGATCAGACAGACGGAATACAGTCCCGAGCAGCAGCTTGCTGCCATAGAGGAGCTTTTGTCCGAAGGCATAAATGGTCTGGCCATTTCTCCCTACAATGACAATGCTGTCCGCGAAAAAATCAACTCTCTCTGTGACCAGGGCATCCCTGTGGTAACATTGAATACCGATATTGAAAATTCCAGGCGCCTAGCCTATGTTGGCAGTAATTTCTATCGCTCCGGCGAAACCGCCGCAGGTCTCATGCATCTTATGACGAAGGGCAATGTATTCGTAGGCATTGTCTCCGGTTCCCAGAATGTCCTCTGCCATACCGAGCGCATTGCCGGCTTTCGTCATGTGACGGCTTCCTGCAATAACATCCGGATTGTGGATATCGTGAACAACAATGACGATGAATCTGAAAGCTATGAACTGACTGTCAGCCTGTTAACCAGATATCCCCAGATCAACGCTCTTTACTTTACCGCCGGCGGTGTGTACGGCGGCTGCCGTGGTATTGTGGCCTGTGGCCGTCATAAAAGCATGACCGTCATCGCCAACGATATGGTGCCCACCACCAGAGAATTTATGGAAAAAGGACTGATTGCAGCCACTATCTGCCAACAGCCCTTCTTACAAGGATATAACCCCCTGGCTATCCTCTTTACCTACCTGACCACCGGAGAGGAGCCGGCCTCCGAAAACAATTATGTAGATGTGGATATTCGGATTAAGGAGAATCTTTAACTCGTAAGAACGTTTCCTCAAACTGATCTGCCGGAGACGGTTTGCCGAAATAATACCCCTGTATCATATCCGGCTTCGTCTTCATCATCTTATTCAATTCTTCTTTCTCCTCTATTCCTTCCATGCACACGTAGGAGCCCAGGCTGTGCACCATATCTATAATATGACTGATGATATTATAATCATAATCATTCTGAAGGGCCTGCACCACAAAGCTCCTGTCAATCTTGACCGTATTTGCCTCTATCTCCTTAAGGTAACGCATATTGGAATATCCCGTACCAAAATCATCCAGCGCCAGGTCAATCTTCTTTTCTTTCAGTTCCCTGAAAAGCTCTTTGATCCGTTCATCGGTCTCAATATAGCCGCTCTCTGTCAGTTCCAGTACCAGACTGTCCGGATTGATTCCCACTTCCTTAATGCACTTTTCCACATCTTTCATCAGATCACTCCGGTAAAGCTGTACATAAGAAAGATTCACATTCACATGGAAATCGGGTATATACTCCTGCCACTTTTTACAGATATTGGCAGCCTCCCACAGCACATGTCTTCCCACCGGAATAATCAGTCCACTCTCTTCCAGAATCGGAATAAAGACCGCCGGAGACACATTTTCATATTCCTCGCTGTGCCAGCGAAGCAGTGCCTCCGCACCGACCACACAATAATCCAGCGTGGATACAATGGGCTGATAGTAAACTTCAAACCCCTCAAACTGATGGTTCACTGCCCTTCTCAGTGCCTTGCGCATATCCAGTCTCTTCAAATACTCATCATAGTCTGCCTGGTTATACAGCGCCATCTGATTTCTGCCGTTACGCTTGGCTTCATTTAAAGTAAATTCCGTAAGCCGCATAACCTCCTCTGCGCTCCTGCCCGTAAAATCTTTCTCCACCACGCCGGCAGACACCGTATAAAAACGGCTGTATTCCTTCAGCTTTGCCGTATGTGCTATCTTTTTCTGAATCTCGTTGTAGACGGCACGAGGTTTCTTCGGAGCCACATCCGAAGCATCCACAATCATAAACTCATCTGCCATGAGACGATAGACATCCACCTTCTCGTCCACCGAACTCAAAATACATTCTGCCAGTTCCTGTAAGACCTCATCACCGGCTTCCACGCCCTCTTTCTCATTGATTTCCTTAAAATTATCAATGCCAATGCGCATCATATAACGGATGCTCTCGGGGTTGTCCCGCAAAAGCGCCTCCACATTGAGCCGGAACCTTGCTTCCCTGCGAAGTCCTGTAAGATTGTCGGCCTTCGCCTTTTTCCCCAGTTCACTGACCCTGCCCACAAGCAGCCTGTGTCCCTCCGTGCCTGTCACCACAGTCCCTCTACAGCTGATCCAGACCACCCTGTTCTTCCGGTCCAGCCAACGGTACTCCAATGCATGCGTATCCTGTTCTCCCGAAGCGCACTTTTCAATATCCGCCTTCAGCATGGCATAATCTGAAGGATAAATCACACCCTTAAGAATCTCAGTACTGTTCTCCATCACCGTACTATCAAAAGGAAACCGTTTCGTAGCCTTCTCAGAAACCATATAGACATCCGTATTCAGATCAAGAATGAACAGAAACGAATCCGAAGACTGTTGTATGACCTCTATGACTGCGCTGATCTGTTCCAGGGACATCCCCTGTAAAATATCCAAATAACCCATATTACCGCCGATGTTATCCCATCACAGCACCGGCTTCCCCCTTCCCCGTATATCGTTATAGACCCTCTTCTATAATTATCTGTCCCTTATGCAAATTTCTTTTTATGTACTTTATTATAGCTTCTCTGGAAGTTACTGTCAAACTATTTTTGTGTATTTTGACCATATTCAATTAAAATCAATCTATTTTATTGGATAAATAGCACAACTTGTCTGTATGCATCTATATAAAGTGGCAATTTGTATTTTTATGACTATATTTAGAGGTTGATATTTTTTTAAAAAATAAATTCTATACAAAAGATTCGGGGTTTGCTATACTGAAAATGATTCTTTCATAAAATCACGAATATCCGGACAGAAGGATTACCATCTGACAGTCCGGCATCGGGAGGTTACATGATGAACAAGAAAAAAGCAGTCGTTTCCCTTGGGCACGAGGCTCTTGGTTATACCACCCTGGAACAATGGGACGCCGTGAAAGTTACCGCGAAGGCACTGGCAGACCTGGTAGAAGCAGATTACCAGCTTACCATCACCCACAGCAACGGTCCGCAGGTAAGCATGATCCATAAGGCCATGACAGAACTCAGGCGGGTCTATATTGACTATACGCCGGCTCCCATGTGCGTCTGCTCCGCCATGAGTCAGGGATATGTAGGCTTTGATATCCAGAACTCCCTGCGTGCGGAACTTTTAAGCCGCGGTATCTCCAAGGCAGTCAGTACCATCCTGACCCAGGTGACCGTAGATCCTTATGATGAGGCTTTCTATGCCCCCACCAAGGTCATCGGACGCTATATGTCCGCCGAGGACGCCGAAATAGAAATCAAAAAAGGCAACTATGTGCAGGAAGAACCCGGTAAAGGATTCCGCCGTGTGGTAGCTGCCCCTCATCCTATTGATATTGTGGAGATTGATGCCATCCGTACACTGGCACAGGCTGACCAGGTGGTGATCGCCTGCGGCGGCGGCGGCATCCCCGTGATTGAACAAAATCACGCCTTAAAAGGTGCTTCCGCCGTGATTGAGAAGGATTCCATTGCCGGCAAACTGGCCGCCGATCTGATGGTGGATGAACTGATCATCCTCACAGGCGTACCCTGTGTCTATCAAAACTACAGACAGCCGGATCAGACCGCCCTCAATCACCTCACATCTGCCCAGGCAAAAGAACTGATAATCCAGGGGCAGTTTGAGGAAGGCACCATGCTTCCTAAGATTGAGGCTGCCATCTTCTATCTGGAACAGAACCCTGCCGGCAAAGTGCTGATCACCTCGCTGGAAGCTGTTTCCGATGCCATTAAGGGCAAGGCCGGCACTGTCATTACAGCATAAGTACACAATCGCATATCATAATCATATAAGAAAGGTAAAAGGATGACAGGTGATTCTTCCTGCCATCCTTTTCTATATCTTCCCTTTATCTTCAAGGCTTCTGCCCCAACACCATCATCAGTGCGCCTATCATAATACAAAAATCCGATATATTGAATACAACACTCGCAATCTTCTTGTTTTTCACCGGGAAACTCACATAATCCACCACATACTCACGTACCAGACGGTCATAGGTATTGCTGTAGGCACCGCCCAGAAGAAGCGCAAGCCCCGCCTTCAAAATCTTCCTGCCCCGGAATGTGAAGGTCGTGAGAAAGACCACAGTCAGGATGAGCGTCAACAATAATGACACAATTGTCATAAGTTTCTGTTTTGTCTCCCCCAGATTTAAGAAAGCGCCCTTATTGTGATACCTGTGCACCACAATCATTCCCCCGCAGACCGCCTCAGCCTCCCCTTCTGTTCTTGTTTTTTCGATATGGTTCTTGATCAGCAGATCCAGTGTAAATACCGCTGCCGCCAAAATTGCACATCCTATAATCATCATATGTTTTCCTCTTATCATGCAACCCGTTGTCTATAATCCATGCAAAAATGCCTGATTCTTTACAGCCGGGCCAATGTCTCAAACGTCCCGTTGATATTGATTCTCCCATAACCCCACCGTTCATCCGGATACACAATATCGCCCGAACGGTCTGCGCCCTGGATCAGATAACTTTTCGTCCCCCTGCTGTCTACCGCCGGTGCACTGCTGTCCACAATGGCCCATTCCATGAATTGAGCCGCGCATCCCGCCGCCAGTGCCGCGGCGATACAGGAACCGCTCTCTTCTCCCAGAATCGCAGGAACCCTCACTCCCGGCGCTGCCAGATCCGGCTTGACAATGCCATTTCTGGTATATCCCCTGCCGGAAACGGGATACCAGCTGTCCGTATGACTGTTGTATGCTGATATGGTGATAACCTGGGCCGCATTGGAAGGCTCTGTCAGCGTCACCTCCGGACTTGGTTCCAGGAATGTGACACTCTGCTCCAGAAACTGTTCGATGGGCAGCCACATGTGGTAAAGCCCCGTACCCCGCATCTGTCTCTCGGAAGAAGTCACCGCCACCGTCCAGATTCCCGGTGTCGGATTGTCAAAACGCATGAATATCAGGGGATCTCCGGCATCTTTCTCCACCAGCACCACAGCAAGCGTTATTCTGGTCCTATCGAAGATATAATATATCGTCTTATCGATTCCATTGCGAAAATCAAGAATCGGAGACACTTCCCCGCCCGGAGAGCGTATGGAAATCGCATAATCGTCAGGCAGGCTTCCCCACAGTTCCATGCAGAATCCCTTCATGCGCTCTGACACCCGGATTTCCACATCACTGGGCATGGAGTGCTCATAATGATGCTCCTTGTCCCCTTCATTGCCTCCGCATACCACCACCGAACGGCTCCTGCGGCTGGCCACAATATTCAGATAAGATGCCAGCGGAGAGGTTCCGTCATGGCTGCCCATATTGGTGCCAATACCCAGAACAATCACCACCGGTTTACTGAAAGGTACGGCCATCTGCTGTAAATACTTGACAGCCTCCATAATATCATTTTCCTGATAGGCCTCAGCATCATCACTGATCAGATAATAGTCCCGCAGATACTGTTTCGCCCCTTTTAACCTGACTACCGCAATATCCGCCTGCGGTGCAGCGCCCCTGAATGTCAGTCCCTGATTTAAGATGCTTCCTGCTGCCGCAGAAGCCATCTGTGTACCATGGCCAATCGTATCCGTCGTGGGAACAACAGACAAAGGATCATCTAATTGAAGTGCCTGATCTATGTCGGCACGACGGTACTCCGTACCATATTCAAAACCATCCGGCGGTGTCCCTGTCTGTATGGTCTGGTCCCAGATAGACACGATACGGCTACTCCCGTCCTCCCGTCTGAACACATCCAGTTCATAACGGATTCCTGTATCTATAAAACCAATGATTACACCACTGCCCTGCAAGGCAAGCGGGGGATTCTGTACCTGGATATTCCCCATGGCATTGAGGCATGCCGGATCAAACGGCACATTCTCCACCTGCATCAATCCATACAGATTGGGAATTGCAGAATATCCGTAATAGCCAATGGACATGGACGGCGTTTCACTCCGCCGCACATTGGTAACTCCATAGTTTTCATCTATCTTATGATGACAAAAATCCGCAGCCATCGCCTCAAAGAACTGTTCCGCCCCCTCATAGTCTGTGATAAGATCGACATAGTCATTCGATAAAATTCTCTCTTTACAGGTCAAATTTCCACCCTTTCACCTGGTTATACTCTTATCTTTATTCTATGCCTCCTCCTTCTATTCTATCACACGCAGATTATCCGGATGCTCCATGCTGTTACTGCGAATGTCTATCACCGGGCCGCCAGTACCCTCAATATATTCCCTGGTGATAATCACACGGCCAATATTGTCATCCTTTGGCACCTCATACATAATATCCAGCATAAATTCTTCGATAATCGCCCGAAGCGCTCTGGCGCCGGTCTCCTTTTCCATGGCTTTCTCCGCAATCGCCTCCAGTGCGCCCTGGTCAAAGGCAAGCTGTACCTCGTCCAGTTCCAGCAGTTTCTGATACTGCTTCAAGATGGCATTTCGAGGTTCACTCAAGATCTTGACCATCATCTCTTTCGTCAGTCCTTCCAGGGTAAATATCACCGGAAGACGGCCGATAAACTCCGGTATCATGCCAAATTTCTTGATATCTTCCACCGTCACCCGGTTCAGGATATTCTTTTCCTTATCATACTTGTCCTTCAATTCCGCACTGTAACCGATAGAGGTCTTTTTGTTCAATCTCTGCTTGATGATTTCCTCCAGATCCGGAAAAGCACCGCCGCAGATGAACAGAATATTCTTGGTGTTGACCGTGGCAAGCGGCACCATGGCGTTCTTGGAATTGGCCCCCACCGGAACCTCCACCTCGGCGCCTTCCAGAAGCTTTAACATACCCTGCTGCACCGATTCGCCGCTCACATCCCGGGAATTGGTATTTTTCTTCTTGGCGATTTTATCAATCTCATCAATAAAAATAATCCCTCTTTCCGCACGCTCCACATCATTATCCGCCGCCGCAAGCAGCTTGGACACTACACTCTCAATATCGTCACCAATATATCCTGCCTCTGTAAGCGAGGTTGCATCGGTAATGGCAAGCGGCACATCCAACAGTCTGGCCAGGGTTTTGACAAGATATGTCTTACCACAGCCTGTCGGCCCGATCATAAGCATATTGGACTTCTCTATTTCAATCTCATCCATGGTGCCGGTAGCTACTCTCTTATAGTGATTATAAACTGCCACCGACATGACTTTCTTTGCATGCTCCTGTCCTACCACATACTCATCCAGTTTTTCCTTGATCTTATGCGGCGGCATGATATTGCGGATGTCAATCTCCGGTGGAGCATCTTTCTTCTTCTTTTTCTTCAGTTTCTGCTTGTTCGGAATCCCGCCGTCTCCCTGTAAATCCGCCAGATTGACAAAACTGATATTCGGAAAGCCCCGGCCGCCTAAATCATCCATATCATCATGATTTAAAAGGCCCTGATAATCGAACTGGCTGACTGTATCCATGGTCTTATGCATACAGTCATCACAGACACAGATGTGGTTTGGGAGCCTGAACATCCTGCCCGCCTTGCTCTCCGGCCTGCGGCAGATAAAACAGACGTCTTCATAGTCATTGTCATGACTGTCTTTCTCCTCATCCGCCTTCACAACACCGTCTCCGGTTTCCACCAGAACTTCCTCCCCGGGCTTATCCTGCTCATCTTCCATTGTTACCACCGCCGTATCCTGCCCGGAAATCTGTTTCTCCTCATTCTCTTTTCTTAACCTGCGTAGTTTTTCTCTTTGCTCTTCGGCGTCTTCAACTTCCCTGAAATCCCAGGTTTTACTCTCCATTTCCTTATCTATATCATCATACATGCCTGTCTCTCTCCTTCTTTTCCCAATAGAATCTGTCTACCGCACCTTACGGCGAAATATAACATCTTCATAAATTGGCAGCTCGTCAAAATATTCCTCATTGCTATATGAAAAATACCACCCTGCATATTTGTCCTTATCATAATACGGCAGTTCTTCCAATACTGCACCATCAGTAATCCATATTACAGATTCCCCCTCATCTTCCAGAAAAGTGACTTTATGCTCTATCTCTCCTGTAGGAGGACATCCGATTATCATCTCCACACCGCAGCCACACTTTCTTCTCCTGTGAAGCCAATAAGGTCCCCAGTCCAAACAGCATCACCAAGAATCAGAAAAAGTTTTTTTCTCATTTGTATATACAGATATTCCTTCCATTTTACTCTACAATAAGGAGGTATACATTCCCGCCCCTCTATCATAGTATAAAAGACTTTTTCCCACAAGTAAACATTTTCTAAAACGCCATACAAGGAGAAAGGCGGTCATACAACCGCCTTTCTCCGCTTATACTCTGCTATTCATAACTTTCTCTATTACTGCACCTTATTCCCAAGGGTAAGATCCACTGTTGCTTCCTCATATCCATTCACCGTCATGGTCATGACCTTTACCTTCACAGTATCGCCTTTGGCATAAAACTCCAGTTCTCTTTGCAGCTCCTCCATGGAAGTGATAGAATCACCGTTAAATTCCATGATAATATCACCCTGTTTGAGACCTGCCCTGGATGCTGCGGTGTTCGCATACACCTGTGCGATATAGACGCCCTCGGGCATACCATATGCCTGAGACACCTCCGGCGTGACACTGATACCGGAAATTCCCAGATAGCCCCTCTCCTCCTTGGCTACTTTGCTCTTGGTTTCCTTAAGCATCAGATCTGCAATGATCGGGCTGGCCGCAGAAATGGGAATCGCATATCCCATACCTTCCACTGCACTGCCGCCAATCTTGTTAGAATTGATACCGATAACCTCACCTTTGATATTTAAAAGCGCCCCACCGGAATTGCCCGGATTGATAGCTGCATCTGTCTGAATAAAGGTGCCGTCCGCACTGCCGGATATCTCTATGCTCCTGTCCAGCGCACTGATTACCCCTGTGGTAACCGACTGCCCATAGCCCAGGGAGTTCCCAATGGCAATTGCAGGCTCTCCCACCACCAGGGAATCGGAATCACCCAGGGTAGCTACTTTAATCTCCTGCAATGTCTTAGATTCTATTTCCTCAATCGGCACAGCAATGACTGCCAGATCCATATTCGGATCCATACCTTTGATCAGTGCTTCCGCTTCACTGCCTTCCACAAACTGAACCGTCAGCTTATCTGTGTCCTCTATCACATGGTAATTGGTCACAATTAAGAGCTCTGTGTCATTCTGTCCGACAATGATACCGGATCCGCTGGCATCCGCCTCACTGCTCATGGATTGTCCGAAATAAGACAAGGTTTCCGTATAGTGATTGTTGACTGCCACGATAGAAGGCATTACCTCCGACACCACATCGGTCACATCAGAAACCACCGTGGTCACTGTGTCTGTTTTCTTAATGCCCGCTGCCGTCTGGTTTGCAGCGTCCCTGGCCGTATCTTCAATCTCCTCCGCTTCCTGTGCAACGGCATCCACATCGGTCTGCTCTATGATAACAGGCTGGTCTGCACGGGCCGACATGCCGGAAACCGCATCCACGATATAAAGCCCCAGTCCTGCAAAGATACCGAAAAACAGGCCCAAAGATACTGCTGCCAGTGCCTTCTTCCAGTACCTGCCGCCAGTATGCGGCTTTTTCTCCCCGGCCTTCTTGTCTTTCTCGTGATCCATCCTGACATAGTCATTGGGATAGGTACTGCCGTACTGGTAGGTGCCTGACTGACCCTGGTAACTGCCGCCCTGTCCATAAGGATTGTTCTGTGCTGTCCCCTGCCCTGCCGTATGATTCTGCTGATAATTCTGATAACCGTTCTGATATGTCCGGCAGCCTGTTCCAACAGGCTGTTGTTTGTTTTCACCCTGGCTTGTGTAATCGTTTGGATAATGATTATCGTACATGATCCTCTCTCCTTTCCATGTCTCTCCTCTGCACCGGCTCTTAGCCGATCATCTTTGTTGATCATGTAGCCAGTATATTCCCCAATTGTGTATAAATTGTGATGACTTTTTATAAAAATTGTGTTTTAATTTTGTTTTTTATATGTCCTGTTATTCCACCGTCACTGATTTTGCAAGATTCCTGGGCTTATCCACATCACATCCTTTGCCCACAGATACATAATATCCGAACAGCTGTAATGGGATAATCGCCAGAGAATTGGCAAAATAAGGATTCGTCTCCGGAATATAAATCACGTAATCGGCCGCCTTCTCAATCTCCTTGTTCTCCTCACAGGTCACCGCCAGCAGAAAAGCTCCTCTCGCCTTGACTTCCACCATATTGCTGATGGTCTTGGCATAGAGTTCCGGCTGGGTAGACACCGCCGCTACCAGGGTTCCGTCCTCAATCAGGGAAATGGTGCCATGTTTTAACTCTCCCGCCGCATAGGCCTCGGAATGAATATAGGAAATCTCCTTTAACTTAAGGGATCCTTCCAGGGAAATCGCATAATCGATGCCCCGTCCAATAAAGAACACATCCTTTGCACCGATATAGCGGTTCGCAAATCTCTGGATCTTATTCTTATTATGCAGCAAAAGCTCAATCTGATCCGGCAGGCATCTCAAGTCTCCGATCAGACCTGCATAGGCTTTATCATCTATCTCCCCCCGTACTCTGCCAAGCTTTATGGCCAGCAGATAGAGGGCTATCAGCTGAGCACTGTAGGCCTTCGTGGTTGCCACCGCAATCTCCGGGCCTGCCCAGGTATACATCACATTATCCGCTTCCCTGGCAATGGAACTGCCCACCACATTGACGATACCCAGCACCTTAAAGCCTCTTGTCTTTGCTTCCCGAAGTGCCGCCAGCGTATCCGCTGTCTCACCGGACTGACTGATAACAATTACCATGGCTCCCTCTTCCAGAATGGGATTGCGGTAACGAAACTCTGACGCCAGATCCACCTCCACCGGCACTCTGGCCAGTCCCTCTATCACATACTTGCCTGTCATGCCCGCATGATAGGCGGAACCGCAGGCCACAATATGAATCTTTGTAATCGACCGCAGTTCCTCATCCGTCATATTCAACTCATCAATGACAATATCGTTATCCTTTAACCGCGGCATCAAAGTGTCTGTCACGGTTTTCGGCTGTTCATACATCTCCTTTAACATGAAATGCTCATAACCGGCTTTCTCCGCCGCGCTGGCATCCCACTCAATGGTGACGGGCTCCTTCGTGGTCTCCTCTTCATCCACCGTATAAAAGTGCATGTGATCGGCGCGCAGACGCACCACTTCCTGATTGTCAACATAGTATACTTTTCTGGTATATTTAAGGACCGCAGGCACATCTGAAGCGATAAAACATCCATCCTGATTCTGTCCCACGATAAGCGGAGAATCCTTTCTGGCCGCAAAAATCTGATCCGGGCAGTCCGCAAAGAGAATCCCCAGGGCATAAGACCCTTCCACACGGTGAAGCACCTTGGTTATAGCTTCCAGGGGGTTGCCTTTATAATAATAATCCAGCAGATGCGCCAGCACTTCCGTATCCGTCTCCGAAACGAACTTGTATCCCCGCTCCGTCAGCATTTTGCGAAGCTGAATATAATTCTCGATGATACCGTTATGTACCACAGTAATGGTTTCCGCCTCATTAAAATGAGGATGTGCATTGATATCGCTGGGCACGCCATGAGTCGCCCAACGGGTATGTCCGATTCCGCAGATACCCGGCATGGTCTCTCCGCCATGGGTCAGATTCTCAAGTACTTTAAGCCGCCCTACCGATTTGGTAATGTTGATCTTACCATCATCGTAGATTGCCATACCCGCAGAATCATACCCGCGGTATTCTAACTTGGACAATCCATCCAGTATAATCGGCGCCGCCTGTTTGGTTCCAATATAGCCTACGATTCCACACATGTTTTCATCCTCCTGCTTTTCCCTGCCCTCTACTGCCTGTGTCCGCCCGGCCTGCTAATACATCCAGTATTCCTTGTTGGATGTCATGGAAAGGACCAGACGTCTTGGCAGCCTGCGGTAATTTTTACCCAGAAGATACCCCATATACTTACAGAAGCTTTGACACAACACATGGGGAATCCTGCGTTTCATTTTCTTTTTCTTCAAATGCTCTATTAATCCCTTTACCATGCGTATCCCCTCCGATTCCGAAGGATACCTGCCAAACACCTCCGGATGATCTGCCTGCGAGACACCCAGGTCAAAATTCCTGTGAAACTGCTGTGCATTGGTATAGTTATGGGAGTGGTATACCCGCGCCTGCGCCGTATAAGCAATGGCATATCCGGCCTCCACGGCCTTGGCCGCATAAAGCATATCCTCATTAAATATCGTATGCTTTGCAAAACCTCCCAGACTGTCAAATATTTTCCTGTTATAAGCGGCACAGACATTGGAGCAGAAAAACGTCTTGATCCCCAGCTGGGATAAATCATCCCGAGTCTTGATTCTGGATTGCGGCGGATAGTTAAAGTTTCTCGTATACCGCTCTTCTTCGCTGCTTCCTTCCTCCGCCAGCTGTCTGGCATAGGCCACAGCCACATTTTCATTTTGCAGCTGTGCCAGCAGCTGCTCCACCATATATGCATCCGCGGGCACCGCATCCTGCGTAATCATCACAAAATAATCGGCGTCCGAATGTCTGACGCCCTGATTTCTGGTACGGCCATGGTCATATTCTCTTTTAGACAGATGCCTCACTACTATCTTATGATGATCCTTGGAAAAAGAAGTACCATAAACCAACCGGTCGAAATATTTCTGCTCCGTGTTCATGACAATAATCCGGTTGATGGGCACACTCTGATGTGTCAGTTTCTCAATCAGCTTAAGAAACTTCTGGTCAGGTTTATAGGCGGGAATAATGATGTCTACCCGTTCCACGCAGTCTCCCTCCCTCTATTCTTGATTACGGGAAAAAGGGGCCTGCAAGACAAGCCCCTTTGCTTTTATTCTTTCTTCAGATATCCATTCGTTTCTTCATAAATCTTCTCACTGCACCGTTTCACAGTCTCTGAGGGTTCATAATCATCCGCATTAAACAGGAACTTGTGCAGCCATCTGACATTGTCCTCCAGGCTAAGCGGGATGACACAGGATCCTTTGGGACCGATTGTCCCGGTGATACGATTAGACTCCTGCGGGAATCCTGCTGTATCAGAAATATAGTAAGTGCTCACATTGCCCAGCATATCCACAATCTCCGCCAGATCCAGGGACGTATACACTTCATTGAATACAGAATCCGCAGTGCTTGTCAGCTGCGGCAGGGATGCCTTCTTGGCCTGTTCCGCTACTGCCTTGAGCACATCTCTCTGTCTCTCCGCACGTTTAAAGTCATCTCCCGCCGTATAACGGATACGGCAGTAACCGGTTGCCTGTAAACCATCCAGGCGCTGCATACCTGTCTGTGTTACAGGGGTGTAGCTTCTCTTTAAATCTTCCGCGATACACAGCTGGTAATTGTTCAGGTGGTTAATCTCCGAGCTGTCCACGTTAATCTCCACACCGCCCAATGCATCAATGGTATCTGTCAGTCCGGCAAATCCTACCGTAACAAAATCTGTAATATTCATGTCCAGATTCATATTCAGCATATTGATTGCCTGCTCCGGTCCGCCCTTGGCGTAGGCAGCGTTACATTTGTTATACGTGTCATTGCTCAGATTCAGGTAAGTATCTCGATAAACGGAAACCAGTTTACACTCTCCCGTATCCAGATTGATGGATGCAATCATAATTGTGTCGCTTCGCGTATTCTTGGTCAGTGCACCTGTGGTGGAGTCCACACCAAATAGGGCAATATTCCGATACCCCTTCATGGTTGTCTCCTGCGCCTGTTCCACAGTATCATTGATGATAATATCCTCATCATCAAGCTCTACCTTGCCGGTTCCTGTTCCCTTCGTAATCGCATAGAGGGCAAACACTGCAATGACCAGAACAATGATTTCAATAATGAAAATAATGATCCGTCTGCGCTGTTTCTTGGCCTGCTGTTTCTTACCTGCACCTTTACCGGATGATTTTTTGCCGGATGACTTCTTCCCGGATCCGGAAGATTTCCTGCCGGATGACTTTGAACTGCTCTTGGAAGAAGACTTTTTTCTTGGCCTGTATTCACCCTCGTCATACTCATCTTCATAATGCTTAGCCATACTTTGTACTCCCTTGATTCCAAACAAAATTTACAATAAATTCCGTCTCTTATTTTGTCACATCCTGCCCGAAAAGGCAAGCTTTTGTGTCTATTCTTATAAGATTATACTACATCTTGGTATAATTGCAATATAATTCATGTTTCTTTGATAACTCTTCCGAATTTCTTAAGAATTTGCATTTTGTCTTATTATGTCCTCAATAGGCATTTTTATTGATGAATCCCTTGAAAATGGTAAGGAACATAATCTTGATATCAAAGGACAATGTCCAGTTCTCAATATAAAAAATATCGTACTCAATCCTGCGCTTAATAGAGGTATCCCCCCGATAGCCGTTGATCTGCGCCCAGCCTGTCAGACCGGGTCTTACCTGGTGTTTGACCATGTAGCGGGGAATCTCTTCCTTAAACTGTTCTACAAACTGCGGCCTCTCCGGTCTCGGCCCCACCACACTCATATCACCCTTTAAGATATTAAAAAGCTGCGGCAGTTCATCAATACTTGTCCGTCGAAGAAACTTGCCTGCCCTGGTGACCCTGGGATCGTCCTTGGTTGTCCAGCCCTTCTCCTCAACAGAAGGTTTCTGTACTTCCATGGTTCGGAACTTATACATTTTAAAGGGCTTGTTATGCAGACCGATACGCTCCTGCTTGAATACAATGGGTCCTCTGGATGTACACTTAATAATAATGGCAGACAGGAGCATGACCGGAGAAGACACCACCAGCCCCACCAGGGATACCAGAATATCCATCACACGCTTCATACACCAGTTCAGTGTATTCGACAAAGGCACATAACGGATATTGATCACCGGAAGTCCCATCAGATCCTCAGTATAAGGCCTGCTTGGGAAGAGACTGTTATAATCAGGAATAAATTTCGTATGCACACCGGATTTCTCACATAGATCTACAATATGTTCCAGATTATCATAATCCTTCAAAGAAAGCGTGATGGCAATCTCATCCAGTTTATTCTGGGGCAGAATATAGAGCAGATTCTCAATGCGCCCCACCACTTTCACCCCTTTATAAACCGTACCGCTGGGCACACTGTCATCCAGGATGCCCCGCACCACATAACCCCACTGGGGGTTGGCATTGATACGCTTGATATACTCTTCTGTGGCGCGGGAATATCCTACCAGCAGAATGTATTTTAGATTATATCCCTTTTCACGAAAATACTGTAAGAGGATACGGATGAGCGAACGCCCCAGCGTGGTCAGAACAATGTTAATGACATAGAACATGGCCATCATGGAACGCGAGAAATGGATCTGGGCAATCAAGTACCAGCCGGCCATCAGGAGAACCATACCAACCGTATTCGCCTGAAAAATATTGAGAATTTCGTAGCGATGGGTAGTACCTCTCTTCGCTGTATACAGATTAAAAGAATAATACAAAATCAGATAACCGGGCACGATCACATACAGCATCTCAAAATATGTGGCCATATCAAGAGCACCGACGCCTGGGTCGATGTCTGCAAAAGGACTGGCAAACTTTAAATACCAGGCCAACATATAGGATACTGCCACAATCACAGCATCCAGCACAACGTGCAGTCTGTTAAAATATTTCTGGTTATCTTTGATCATATGCAAGCCTCTCGTGGAGGTATGGTAATCAATTTTTCCTTTTATTCTACAATATTTATGCCAAAAACACAACTGTCAATAACAGAACCTATACCATATGTTACGCCACAACTCCCATTGTATCCTGACATAAGCTGGCAGATTGCTTCCCTGAAAATGTACTTTCCGGAATTTTCCTTTCGCCGATAAGGATAACTTCAGGCCTTTTATCAGTCCGCTGACATAAATGCCGCCAAAACCTCTGCGGCTGAAAAAAAGTATTTTTACGAAAAATCCCACGGTAAGAAATGGCAGATTTAACAAAATCTGTAGGAAAGGCATATTTTTATAAACCAGATATATGCTGTTCCTGGCCGCAAGATCCACCTTAAAAGCATTGTAACGGGAACCGGACGATGCACTCCCCGCATGATAAACCTGGGCCTTCGGTATATACAGATTATGATATCCCGCTATTCTGGCACGATATCCCAGGTCAATATCTTCCAGATACGCAAAATGGTTCTCATCCAGCATCCCTATCTGCGACAAGGTCTTCCTGCGATAGATACAGGCCCCTCCACAGGCTGCAAAAATGTATCTCTCCTGTTGATAAGCCTTCCGCTCCTTATCCTTTCCCGCCGCAAAAGCCCAGCCAAGGGCACAGTAGTAATCTCCCGCATCATCTATCAGCTGCGGTTTCTTCATATTAATCATCTGCGCGGAACCGGAGAAAATTTTCCCGTCATGTTCCAGAGGGGCCTCCAGCGCGCGCACAAATCCGGGAAGCACCACCGTGTCATTGTTTAATAAAATAACATACGTTGTTTTGCTTTCCAAAATGCCTTTGTTTACCGCACCGCAAAAGCCCTGATTGCTCTTCAGGGAAATGATTTCCACCTGTGGGAAACGCTCCTCCACCAGCTCCCGGCTTCCGTCCGTAGAACCATTATCTACCACAAGTACTCTGGCCGGCTCTCCTTCCAGGGACTTCAGACAGTTCTCTATATAGTGGATTCCGTTATAGTTGGGAATGATGATCGTGGAGCGGATCAAGTCTCCATCCGTCCGCCGGCTGTCATCTGCCTCTGTTCCCGCCTTCCTCTCCTGCCTCATGGCATTTCCTCTTTCTTTCTGTTAACATTTCAGGTAATTGCGAAACTTATTTCACATACCCGGCTTCAGGGTAATCTCCGGATCCCATACCACCAGATATCCCTCATTGCGCACCGCCTGCCCAAATGCCATGCTAAGCTTCCGATATCCCGCCTCATCACAGCTAAGCCCCGCTACGTTGGCGATAAGCACATCCTGTTTGCCCTGCCGGGTCTTTATCCGTACTACTCTTTCCTGATAAGGGATCCCCAGAATCTGACTGAAAACCGGCTGCAATTCTTTCCGCACCTGCATACAACGGATATCCACCGCTCCACAGTCCTGTTTTAATACCGCCCGGTGTGTGCTGCCGCCGCTGTAGTGCCCGTTCAATCCCTCGAACAGACACCTGCCGCTCTCGTCAAAAGCACCGGAAAAGATACAGCCGTGAGCATCCAGAATCCTGCCCCCTACGATACCCACATCCTGCCTCACCGTTAAGATATCCGGTTCATAACAAATCTTATAAAATCCCAGATGGAGACTGTGCTCCACCTGTACCTCAAATCCCTGACTGTGACAAAAATCCACAAGCGCCATCCGCCCCGCCTCATAGGCATAAGACTTACTCTCCGTATTCTGGGCCGTGGACCTGGCATGGGAGCGCCAGTGATACAGGACTCTCGGAATATGAATAATCATACCATCCATTCTTCCCGAAAAACCTCTTTTTAACAGGTTATCCACAATCCTAAGCACCAGATCATAGTCCTGGGCGCCGTCATATTCACCGCGCAGTTCCAGTGTTTTCAAGAGTTTCGCCTCTATCGTCATAAAGTGACAGATGTAATTATTAGATAGAACTAAATCCAGATTAAACTTTTGTTTTATATGCGGAGACACAAAAAATCTCGACGTTTCATCACACTTGTCTTCATCCGAATACAACAGTGCCGGCACCAGATTCTGTAGTTTACTCTCATGCACAGCCATTGCCATACAATATAATGCATCAGGTGTTATGAAATCATCATGATCCAACAGTGCAATATAATCTCCTGCCGCCAGGGCTATTCCTGCATTGGTATTCCCGGAGATGCCCAGGTTCTTTGCAAGACGCCGGTATTTGATACGCATATCCCCGGTTTCCTGTATCATCTGCCGCACCGTCTGTTCCACCTGCGTACCCTCCGAGGCATCTACAATAATCAGTTCCCATTTCCTGTAACTCTGGGCGCACACAGAGGCAATCAATTCCCGCATATAGCTTTCTTCCGTCTCATAAGCCGGTGTCACGATGCTGAACAGATACGGATAATCCTCCGTCTCCCTGCGCTGCCTTGTAAGCTTCTCCCGAGAAGGCGCCATATAACAGTAGTCCGCCGTTCTCTCTTCCTGCACGCGCTCTCTCGCAGCATAGTATGCATGACTTATGCCGTTTTTCTTAAGGTAATTTATGGTCTTTCTTACGTTATCCATCTTCAAGATCCGATTGCCCATTGTCACACCTCCTGCTGCCAAGTGTAATGAAATCGCCCTGCTCACCGCAGGGCGATTATCACGCTTTGCTTATAAATTCTTCTTAAGATCTTCTGTCAGCTGATCCAGTTTAACCTGTGCATCCTCAAGACTCGTTCCCTTCACGCCCATATAGAACTTAATCTTCGGCTCTGTACCGGAAGGCCTTGCACAGCACCAGGAATCATTGGTCAGATCGAAATAGAGCACATTGGACTGCGGCAGTCCTGTCTCACCCTCTGCCCCTGTTTCCAGATTCAGCGTCTTTCCGGTATCATAATCCCTGAACTCTTTCACCTTCAGATCACCGAAGTTCTTCGGCGGATTCTTGCGGAGTTTGTTCATCAGTTCCTCGATCTCCTTTGCTCCGTCAATACCCTTCATGGTGATGGAATACTGGCTCTCTTTAAAATAGCCGTATTTATCATAGAGTGTAATCATCTGATCCCACACGGTCTTACCCTGTTTCTTGCACCATGCCGCCATCTCACACAGGCACATCACTGCCACAATGGCATCCTTATCCCTTGCATGGGTACCTGCCAGACAGCCGTAACTTTCCTCCAGACCAAACACATAGTGATTAGAACCGCTCTGCTCAAACAGCTTGATCTGTTCACCGATAAACTTGAACCCTGTCAGGACTTCAATAAACTTCACCTTATAATCCTCAGAAATCGCCCGTGCCATATTGGTGGTAACAATGGTGGTTACCAGAGCCGGATTCTCAGGCATGGTGCCTGTGGCCGTCCTTTCTCTTAAGATATACTCTGCAATCAGCATACCGGACATATTGCCTGTAAACGGCACATATTCACCGGATTTGGTATCCAGCGCATAGATACCCAGTCTGTCTGCATCGGGATCTGTGGCCAGCACGATATCCGCGTTCTTCTCCTTGGCAAGCTTCAATGCCAGGGTAAAGGCTTTGGGATCTTCCGGATTCGGATAATCCAGGGTGGTAAAATCGGGATCTGGCATCTCCTGCTCCGGCACCACATACACATTTTTGAAGCCCAGCTCAGAAAGAATTCTCCTGACCGGCACATTTCCCGTACCGTTAAAAGGCGAATAGACAATCTTCATATCCTCCGCCATCTCTTTGATGACTTCCGGATGGATAATCTGTTTCTTCAGCTCTGCCATGTATTTGTCGTCAATCTCTTTGCCAATAACCTCATAAAGACCGGCCTTTTTAGCCTCTTCCTTATCCATGGTCTTCACGGTATGATAATCGGTCACATTATTGACCTCGGTGATAATCTCTTTGTCCTTGGGAGCAGTTACCTGCGCGCCGTCCTCCCAATAACACTTATAACCGTTATACTCCGGCGGATTGTGGCTTGCTGTAATCACAATACCAGAGATACAGCCAAGTTCCCTGAGTGCAAAAGATAATTCCGGTGTAGGACGAAGGGCATCAAACACATAAGCCTTAATCCCATTCGCCGCCAGGCAAAGCGCCGCTTCATCGGCAAACTCCGGAGACATTCTTCTGGAGTCGTAAGCAATGGCAACACCTTTCTTCTCGCCGCCCTGTTTCTTTATGTAATTGGCAAGCCCCTGGGTAGCCTTGCGCACTGTATAGATATTCATACGGTTGGTGCCGGCTCCGATCACGCCGCGAAGGCCGCCTGTACCAAAGGCAAGATCCTTATAAAACCTGTCCTCAATCTCCTTTTCATCGTTTCTGATCGCCAGAAGCTCCTGCTTGGTTGCATCGTCAAAGTAGGAATCCTCCAGCCAAAACTCAAATTGCTCCTGATATCCCATCGTGTAACCTCCTTGTTTTATAATACTGTTCCCCGCCCATTACGAAAGAACAAAAGCCAAGTTCATGAATCCCCTATATTTTACCACAACCTGAAACTGCTAGCAAATATATTTATAAGGATATTCACACCACCATCGCCACATTAATCCACCTTGTAATCCTAAGCCCCGAAATAACATCCCTCGACACCGCGCCGATTCGATACTCCCCGGGCGGCAGGGGGGCCACAAGCTCCACCTCAAAGCCGCACAGCGCGATATTTTTCTGATCAGGCATGTTCTGTGCAATATCATTACGGCACTGGGGCGTATATTCCAACTGATAAAGACTGCCCCGTTCCTTGTCCTCAAACAGCAGTTTCGTCTCAAAGCAGGCATTATCGCTTCCCAGAACCACCGCATAGCCCTGTACTCTGCGAGGCGTAGCCAGTTCCACAATCAGACGCAGACATTCGTCCTCCCTGACGCCTGTAATGTCCTCCCCCAGTTCGCACACACGCCTGTCGGGAATGGTACGCCCCTCCTCGAAGGCAGGACGAATCGTGGTATCCAGGCGCTTTCTGTTAAGCCTTGGGTGATAATAAGGATCCTTTCTCTCTAACCTGGGATGTCTGCCATAGAGAATGTCCCTCTCCTGCATAAGCCGCCTCTGATCTGCCTCGCTCTCATCATGCCCACGGCTTAAAGATTCGTGGTGTACCAGATGACAGGTGTTTACCACCACATTATGATATCCCAGTTCGTACAAAGTAAAACACAGATCCACATCATTAAAGGCAACCTGAAGCTGTTCCTGAAAACCGCCTGCTTCCTCAAAGACTTCCCTGCGAAGCATCAGACAGGCGCCCGTCACAGCCAGATAATTCCATACGCCCTGGTTCCTGCCATCATAATAACATCCGTTATCATCCTGGAACTGTAATTTGTGAACAGGCCCCAGAACAATATTCACCACCCCCGTGTGCTGGATCCGGGTAGAATCAGGATACAGCAGTTTAATCCCCACAGCACCCGTCCACTCTCTGAGCGCCTTGTCTGCCAGTTCCTCCAACCAGCCGGGGGATACAGCTTCAATATCATCATTTAAGAATAAGAGCAGGTTTCCTTTCGCCTCCTTGGCCCCCAGATTACACATATGGGAAAAGTTAAAAGACATAGGACGGTACAAATAGCGGATCTCACTGCCTGCTTCCTGTGTGATTCTGTCTATTTCCTGTGTGATTGTGACACGATTGGCCTCACTGCTGCCATTATCCACAATCACAATCTCGTAGGGCAGCTCCCGCACCGTCTGGGTAACGGTTTCCAGACACCTTACAAGAATCGGCACATTATCCTTGGAAGGAATCACCACAGACACAAACGCCTCTTTACGGGGCATATCCACAAGCCTCTTTCCCGGTCTGCCTTCTCCTGCCGGCAGCCAGGCTTTCCGCCTGTGAAAAAGCACCTCCCGAAGGTGGCCGATGTGCTGACATCCTTTCTCATAGCCCCCCGCCAGTTCCACCAGCCTGTCATGGCAGGCGCCCTCCTCCTGCTTCTCCTCCTCGGTAAGCTGCTCATAAAGTTCTCTTCTCACAGCAGCCAGGCTGCCCAGATAATCCCTGCAAAGGTAACTGTCCGGCGCCCAGTCCTGCTTCAGCCAGGGGGAGTGATAAGACCCCTTCTCGTCCTGCACATCCTCATCTCCATAGACAAAGAACACCTCGGGATACTTGACAAAGAAGGCTGCGATCCGTTCCCTGGCATCCGCAGCCATCTCTCCCTCACCAAAAACCAGAATCTCAAAATCCACAGAATCCTCCTGTCCTGTAAGGACAGATCCTTCCTCCTCATCTTCCAGTCTGGTATCATAATTCATCTCATATAATTGCAGGCTTTTCTCATACCGTCTGTCCAGCCGCCATTCCAATAACCGCCGGATCCATTTCTTCAAGCGCAAACCTTATCCTCCCTCAGATCCATTTTCTCACGGATGCTGCCATATCCTCCGCCATCACAGGCGGCAGTATCACCACCTTCATCCTGACATACAAAAGATTCAGCGGCTTTCTCTCCAGTCCTGCCACATTGATGCTCAGATTGGGATCGCCGGTGACAAAAACCATTGCCGTGGAAGATTTCAGTGCTTTTCCATTGGTTGTAAAGACAGATTTGGAGCGGATGGGGACTTCCTTCCCGTTAAAGGTCATTTCCTCTACCCTGACCACACAAGCCTCCATGGCCGGATCTATCCGCAGCATCTGCACATTTCCGTCCACTGTAAGCTGTAACTCCACATCTTCGTCATTCAGGTAGGCCTCCGGCACAAAATAGGATTTTTCTTCCGAAAATCCGCTCCCGCAGTCCTCATATACCTGCACCTTTCTGGGCACCAGTTTCTGTTTCTCCCGTTCCAGACAATCCCATGGATCAATAACAGGTGCTCCCATCCAGGCATAGAGTTCTGACATGGACCTGCTGCGTCCCGTCACCTGTTTCTGGAACTTCCGCTCCCTGGCGCGGCAGTCATCCATATCCGCCTCACTCATTCCCAGAGAGTTTAATATTAAATCTAAATTTAATTTATTTCTCTTTTCATCCTCTAAAAGATAACAGTAAATTGCACGGAAAGCAAGTTCCCTTGGATCCATTTGTTTCTCATACGTCCACTCATAATCGATAATCGTCCAGGTATCCTCCTGCACCATGATATTGGAGAAAATCATATCAAAATCTACCACCGGATATTCCGCATGATATCCGACCCGCTCCACATACTCTTGAAAAAGAGCATGAAATCCCTCAATATCATTCCGTTCCAGTCTCTCATCCATCAGTTCTGTCAGCGGTCTTCCCTCCACATACTCGAAGGAATCCCATACCTTGTCCGCATCCTCATGAAGACAACACTTGTTAATCTGTATCTTCCCGCCCTCATACCGCTCTGCCAGCTTCCGGTAAGCAGCGGCAATCTGTCTGATATGCTCTTTCGCTTCTTTACATAACGGTAGTTTTTTAACAACAGGATGCCCTGCTGGATCCTTACTGATTTCCGTCTTAATCTGGTATTCCGGTGCACGGTCATTAGAATATCTGGTATACAAAACAGGCAGCTCTTTGCCGATGATCACTTCATAGGAATTGGTAAACACCGGAAAAAGCCCATCCTCCGCCATACCGTCAAACGCATACTTCTCATCGAACAGATTCATCCGTTCCCTGTCGTAATTGCGCAGGTTATTGGAAAGTTCTCCTTTCCCCGGAAGCCATCCGTCCGAATACAGCGTGGTCATAAACTTATAATCCGGATAGGGATAGTAGAAACTGTAGTCCTTTACTCCACAGTTTTTCAATATTTTCTCCAGCCCCTGTCTGGAAAAGGTGCGCACACCGCCGCCGGCCGCATAATTCTCAATACCGGAGAACCAGGTGCCCAGATGATCTTCCTTGCAGCCCGCAAAATATTTCAGGCCATATTTATTCTCTATGGCGATTACCACACGGCCGCCGGGCGAAAGATGTTTCATGACAATCTGTAAGAATTCTTCAAAGGGTCTGTCGGTGCCCATGTAACTCTGCCCGTATTCAAACACACCGATCAGAAAGATATAGTCAAAATCTACCGGCAAAGCAGGCTCCACATCCTTAAAATTCCCCACATGAATCGTCACATTATCACAGTCGCTGTGACGATAGGCATTGATTAGGCTCCGCTTTTTGGACAGATCTACTCCCACCACCTGAGCCGCCTTGCGGGCCAGGGCACCGGTTATGGCACCGCAGCCACTCCCCACTTCCAGCACTTTCGTGCCCTCCATGGGAATCCACTCCACAATGTTTTCCCGAAGGGGCGATAGATGATACAACACGGGCCAGCTTTTTCTCTCCTCGATAATCCGCTGATACTCCACCGCAGCATAATTCTTCACGATGTCCAGAAGTTCATCCTCCACCGCACCGTCACAGTAATAATCCTCGCCTGGATAATAGGTAAGATCCAGCCTGACCTTTCCGACCTCCATGATTTTCTCATTTTCATTCATACGCCTGTCCGCCATTGTCTCTTTCCTGTTCATATTCGTCTTACGTCTGGTTATATTTCAGCACAAAATCACTCCGGTCAAGGGAGAAGTTCGGATTATAATAGGGATCGCCCTGGGCAAGAACTTCCTTCCATTTCTCCCGGAAAACCTCCGATTCCCTGTTATACCGTTCTGCCTTCTCTCCTGCATCATCCAGTCCTCTGGAAACCGATTCATAATGATACAATTCCGCAAAGGGGGTAAACACATTTACATATCCCGCCTTCCAGGCACGGACACAGAGATCCACATCATTCAGGGACACTGCAAAATTCTCATCCAACCCGCCCAGCTGTTTAAACAAGGCTTTACGCATCATCAGACATGCGCCGGTCACGGCCATCACATTCTGGGCATAACATAGTCTGCCCATATAGCCAAGGTTATTATAACTGATACCATAATGACTATGCCCTGCCGTCCTGTGTGCACCTAATCCCAAGACCACTCCGGCATGCTGAATGGTCCTGTCTTCATAATACAGCTTGGCGCCTACAGCTCCCACATCATCCCGCTGGGCATACATCAGAAGTTCCTCAATCCAGTCCAGGGTAATCACCTGGGTATCATTATTCAGGAGCAGGATATACTCGCCCGAAGCCCTGGCCACGGCCCGGTTATTAATCCTCGAATAATTAAATTCTCCCTTATAAGTAAGCACCTTAATGGCCGGATTTTCCTGAATTTTCTTATAATATTCAACAATTTCCCCGCTAGTACTGTTATTCTCCACCACCAGAATTTCATAATTGTCATAGGTGGTCTTTTCCACAATAGAAGTAATACAACGCTTTAAATCCTCCAGATGATCCTTGTTGGGAATCACAATGGATACTTTGGGATTGCCCTGAATCTCGTACTTGATCCGGAAAATGGTCTCAAACGCCTTGGTGGACGTAATCTCAAAATTCCGGAACCCCTGCGCTTTCAGATGAGAGGCCACCGCACCCTTTGCGGCCTCAATGGCATAGCTCTTGGCATTGATATCGGAAGCCACACTGCCCTCATGGGACCGCCAGTAATAGAGAAGCTTAGGCACATGCACCACGCATCTGGCCCTGGATGTAAGGCGCAGGATCATATCATGATCCTGACTGCCGTCAAACTCAGAGCGGAACAACGGTGTCCCATCCAACAGCTTTTTGGAAAAAGCGCTGAAATGGCAGATATAATTGTTGGCCCGCAGATTGTCCGGTGCATAATCCGGCTTGAAGTGCAGGGTCAGCATATGATCTATGGTCTTATTGCCCTTGAAGGTAGTCTCATCACAGTAAATATAATCGGCGCCCTTCTCACAGATTGCCTTCATATACTCATAAAGCACACTGGGATGCAGCACATCATCATGATCAAACAGGGCAATATAATCACCGGAAGCCATGGAAAGGCAGGCATTGGTGTTGCCGGAAATACCCTCATTCTTTGGAAGCTTCTTATAGACAATCCGGCAGTACAGATTGCTGCTGGAACGCAGGTATTTCTTATCCAGTTCCATATACTCCCGGCATATCCGTTCCACATCGCCATGCTCTTCATCAGAGCCATCCGCCAGACACAGCTCCCAGTTCTCATAGGTCTGGGCTGTCACCGACTCTATAGCCTGCCGTAAATATTTCTCAGGTGTATTGTAAAGAGGCACCAGAATACTGAATTTGATTGCCTTATCAAATCTGGTGGCCCGCTGTCTCGCCGCTTCCTCCGCATCCGGAAAACTGGCCGTTCCATGCTGGGCACGCGCCTTTTTCTCAATCATCTTGGCATTTACCTTGCGAAGGACTCCTTTGACACTGCCACAGTACCCCACCCGTTCCTTGGTGCGCCGTACCCAGTGCACCAGAGTGCGCAGCGGTTTGGACATCCGCCACAAAATACTGCCCTTAATCTGACCAAGCCGCAGGCCCAGCGCATCACTCTTTTTCTGCGCATCGTCAAGCTTGCCGGAAAGCACCTGACCCTTTTTCTTCTCCCGTCTGTAGGCATCCCGGTAGAAACGCAGAGTTTCCTCCTCTGTCATCCGGCTCTGTTCCTGCTGTAAGGAGCCTGTATAAAACTCTTCTGTTTCTGTTCCATCCTCCGATGCAGTATGCTGCCGAAGCGCCACATCATTTCTGATTACATTATAATAACCGGCCGTCTCCAGTCTGCGGCAGAAATCCTCAATACTGCAAACCGCTTCTCCATTCGCGCAAAAACCGCCTGCTTTCTCATATTTCTCACGGGATACCATCAGACATGCCTCCGATACCACAGACACATCCCGCACAACTTCGGACCGCAGGTTCTTCTTTGTGCCCACCATCCATAAATCCGCACCTACAGCCCCTACATGAGACTGTAATGCCTGCCCTGCCATATGGCCCAGCCAGCTCTTTTCTATAATTTCCATATCATGACTGAGAAAAAGCAGAAGATCACCTTTGGCATGATCCGCTCCCAGGCCATACTGTGCAGCCCCGTCCCCGGACTCCTGTTCATACAGGCAGATAAAGCCATACTCTCTTTGCAGCTTTTCCATTTTTCTTCTGTTTTCTTCGCTGCTTCCATTATCTACCACGATCCACTCATAATAACGGTAGGCTGTCCTCTTCTTAAAAGATTTCAGACACCGCTCCAAAGAATCCGGTGCATCCTTGGTGCGCATGATAACCGACACTACCCGGTGCGGGGCGATAGCACGGCCGTCACTCCCTGCACGGGCACAGCGCTCCCTGCCAGACACAGAAGTATCATAAACAATATGATATAAATCCGGATCCGGCCCGTACTGCAAATCTGCCCGGATGCCTCTCCTGCGCAGGGCATCCTCCCGCACTGCACAAAAGACCGGTCCTGCACCTGTAAAGGTCTCCTCTTCCCCCGACCCTGCCGTAATCTTTCCATGATAGAGTATGCTGTCCACACGACACACTACCTGACGCATTTTTCCATAATCCATGCCGCAGCGTTTCAAAGCCGCCTCCTCCAGACGCAGGCACAGATCATAAAATCCCACTGCCAGTTCCGTCTTCTCACTGCACTGTGAAAGTCCGCCATAGGCAATCTCGGAAATCAGATCCCGCCTCACTGCCACCAGATGCCCCCAGCAGTTATAGGCAAGCAGCGTATCCGGTTCATAGTCGGACTTGTACCAGGGATTCTTTCCACATGCCGGATTTTCCTCATAGAAGTCCTCATCCACATAGGCCGCCATACAAGATGTGTGCTTATTAAAGTATAATTTAATTATTTCAAAAATCCCCTGTTCAAGCACTCCCGAGCCATAGGTCAACAGAAGTATATCGGAATCCGGGATCTCAATTTCTCTCCATCCTTCCACTACAATAAAAGAATCCAGATTTATTTTTTCATTTTCACAACATGTGTTATCCTCTTCTTCCAAGGTGTCCTTACATCCACTTTCAGAAGAATCCGCCGATTCAGCAACAGCTGATTCCTTATAAAATAAACCATGCACCGGCGCAATGGCTTTCCAGAAAGGACTGGTATAAATCCGTTCCAGATTATCCCTGTAATCCTCCTGTTTTCTCTCCAGATCCGCCACCTGGCCAGCCAGCATGGTATTATGTTTGCGTTCCTTTTCATAAGCCGCCGCATAGTAGGCCGCCCAGTCATACCCATTCTTCAATCTGCTCATCAATCAGACAATCCCCTTTACGCACATTTATGCCGATTACCTTACCTCCACCACGGAATTCATATCATAATATCCTACCGTGTCCTTATCTGAAACTACCGTCACATTCAACACATCATAGAGTCTGTGATAAACCGTGAAATCATCGCCCTCATAGCCGGTCACGCCAAGAGACAGCAGATAATCCCCTCCCTGTAGGTTCATCTCCTGGGTAAAGCTGATCTCTTTCACCTCACCAGCCTCCACCGATTCCAGAAATGCCTTCTCCACCATCGTATTGGTACCTGTAATTTCCGTTCCCCGCACATTTTTAATCGTAAAGGCAAAAATCGGGGCCGCAATCTTTTCCGACATTTCCACTTTCATATGAATGGCAAAGCGGCTGCCCTTTAAGACCGCCGATGTTCTGATTCCTTTATCATCCGTAATATAATACTCTGTAATGGTCGCCTTTTTGGAACCGTACTCCAGAAGTTCCGGGTTTTCCCCGACGACGCCTGTTTCTTCAGCACTGTCTTTCTTTATCTTACTGCCATCTACACCCTTTGCCGCCATCTCCCGCAGCTTTTCGTCATCCAAAAGCCGCTCCTCTTCAGAATCCGGCGCCACATACTGTCCCACCAGAACCTGTTTATAGGTATCAATCATCTTCTTGGGCGAACCCTCTCCCAGCTTTACACCCTGATTTAAGAGCACCACCCGGTCACAATACTTGCTGATACTGCTTAAATCGTGACTGACAAAAACGATGGTCTTGCCCATCTTCTTAAATTCCTCAAACTTATGATAGCATTTCGCCTGGAAAAAGACATCTCCCACAGAAAGTGCCTCATCCACAATCAGAATCTCCGGGTCAATATTGATGGCCACAGCGAAAGCAAGCCTCACAAACATACCGCTGGAATAGGTCTTGGCGGGCTGATACACATAATCACCGATATCCGCAAAGGCAAGAATCTCCTCCAGCTTCTGATCAATCTCTTTCTTGCTGAATCCTATCATCGTCCCGTTTAAATAGATATTTTCAATACCGTTATATTCCATGTTAAAGCCGGCTCCCAGCTCCAGGAGCGCAGAGATGCGTCCATTCACTGTCACTTCGCCTGAGGTTGGTGTCAGAACACCTGTTATGATTTTCAGAATGGTAGATTTGCCGGAGCCATTGGTACCGATGATGCCCACACACTCCCCCTGTCTGATGGTCATATCCACACCCTTAAGGGCATGGTGCTCCGTATAGTGCTTCTTTCTTCCAAGTCCCATCGCATCCTTGATCCGATCGGAAGGCTTATCATAGAGCTTATACACTTTTCCCACATCTTTTACTGCAATCGCAATGTCCTTCATATTCAACCTTTCCTATCGCTGTCCGGAACCGGCGCAGCAAAACGATGTATCCTACAGCACATCCGCAAAATGTGTCCTCAGTCTTCTAAAGACCAGTGTACCAATACAAAACATGCTGATGGTAAAAATCCAGAAATATGTGGAAGAATAAAAATGTTCCCAGAACCACTCTTCTTCAAAGAGAGCGCTGCGGAATCCGTTTACAATATATACCAGCGGATTGAGCTTAAACAATGTCTTTACATGATCGGGAATCATATTGATGTCCCACATGATCGGTGTCGCCCACATCCCTATCTGAAGCGCAATGTTTATGACCTGCTGCAAGTCTCTGATAAAGACCACCAGGGCACTGGTCAGATAGCTTAAGGCCAGCACGAACAAAAACAGGCAAAAACTGTAGTAAACAATCTGTATTGTATAAATGGTAGGCGTATAGCCATAGCAGATACCGACAATCAACAACACTCCCACAAAGAACACATGAATAAAGGTAGCCGCAATCACCTTGATGATTGGCAGAATACTGATATTGAACACCACCTTCTTCACCAGATACGTATATTCCACAAGTGCCATCGTTCCCTGCGATATCGCCTCTGAAAAATAAAACCAGGGGACCAGCCCCGCTGTCAGATACAGGACATAGGGCGGTATCTGCCCGTCTCCCGCAACAAACTGCACCCGCGCTTCAAAAACCATATCAAACACAATCCAGTACATCAGCACTGTGACCACTGGCTGAACCATGGCCCACACAATCCCCAGATAGGAACCCGCATAGCGCTTCTTGAAATCATTCTTCGCCAGTTTCCAGATCAGACGTCTGCTCTGGAACAATTCCACCGGTATGGTCACAATCCTGTCATAATAGATGGCAAAAATAATGCAGGTAAAAGTGATCAGCACACAGCCGCTGAACTTCTTCATCTGCTCCGTCACCTGGTCCGCCAGGGGATTATGGTGCTTTAACAGCACAAGGGCAAGAAGCAGTCCAAGCCCCCAGAATATGGCAATCGCTGCGGGCTTTGGAAAATTCTTCTTTTCAGTTGCATTTTGTATCTTCTCTGTCTTTTTTATATGCATATCGCTGACCTTTGAACACCCTGTCCTGTACAGGGTATGATATGTGATTTTAGCGGTACTTTTCGGTAAAGGCTTTCAATCCCTCCCACTGGATATCCTTGGCGGACATGTTTAATTCCATACCCTCCGGAATCGGCCACTCGATACCGATATCGGGATCGTTCCAGATAATGCCAGCCTCATCGTTTGGATGATAAAAGTCCGTGCATTTATAGGTAAACTCCGCATAATCCGAAAGCACAAAAAAACCGTGAGCAAAGTTCTTGGGGATAAAGAACTGCTTCTTATTTTCCGCGGAAAGCACGATCCCATACCACTGGCCGTAGGTCGCAGAACCGGCTCTTAAATCCACCGCCACATCAAAAACCTCTCCGCTTACCACACGCACCAGTTTATCCTGGGGATAGTTAATCTGAAAGTGCAGGCCGCGAAGCACTCCTTTTACCGAGGAAGACTGATTATCCTGCACAAAAACCTGATCGATTCCAGCCTCCCTGTAATCATTATAATTATAAGTCTCCATGAAATAACCACGGGCATCGCCAAACACCGTCGGCGTGATAATCTTAAGCCCTTCAATTCCACATGTCTCCACCGTTATTTTGCCCATTTGTCCCGTTTCCTTTCCTTCTTTCCCTAGTCTGTTGTCGGTACATTGCCGCTGTCACCGTTTACCACACCGGAATACCCTGCCGCACCCTTGGCATGGTTGATGGATGTATCAATATTCATATAACACAGATTCAAATCCACGTTGGTGCCAATGCCATTCACCGTGCCTTTGGAAGTATACTGCCACATATCATAGTAGCCGTCATAAGCCGGTACATCAGCATATTCCGCAAGCCATGTCTTGTATTCTGACAAATCTGTCACATTTATTCTGTCGTTGAGCCAGTTTCTGGATGCATAGACTCCTGTCTCGTAACCCGCCGCACTGATTGTCTCCAAAAAGGCTTTGTGGGCCGCTGTCCTCTCTTTGGCATCAAGTCCGTCGGCGCGCCCGCTGCCGCCTGCGCTTTCGCTGTCTAAGAATACCGGATAATCCACATCGTACTCTTCAATCAGACTGATCACCATACTGGCCTCTTCTACCGCCTCCACCTCGTCAAGTGCCTGTGTAAAAAAGTATACTCCCACTGGAATCCCGGCGTCAATCGCACCCCGGATATTCTCCTCATACATAGGATCTATGACCAGTGCGCCGCTGGCCGCGCCGCGATACCCGCAGCGGATAATGGCAAACTCAATACCTTCCTCTTTCACAGCCTCCCAGTCAATCTCTTTATTCCACTTGGAAACATCAATTCCCAGCTTCGCACTGCCGCTTGCAAACTGCATCTGTGTATTTTCACTGCCGTCCGCGTCCTCCTCGGCACCATTGACTGCCTTATCCTCCTTAGCCGGATCAATATCATCCTCCGTCAGCATCAGATACTCGATATTATCAATCACACGATACTCAATCTCCTGACGCACCTGGATGGTGGTCACCGTGTTGGGTACATGAAAGCCTTCCAGTTCCTGTAGCGACACTCCATATTCTCCGGCTCGCAGACCTTCGATATAGATGATACCGTCCTCATCGGAATCCGTATATTCTCCTTCTCCCTGAATCTCGATGGTAAAGGGCGCCCCCGTCACCAGTCTACCCACACTGTCCACCACCATGACACGCAGATCCTTGGCCACAGAACTCATCATCAGAAAGACATTCCGGCCGGAATAAGTCTCAATACTCTTAAATTTAGGTTCCTCATCAAAAAAGGTCTCATCGCGCAGAAAAGCAGACAGATCATTTCCTATCTGTCCACTATCCGTCTCTGCCTCTTCTATTGTTTCCAACTCCTGTTCCGGTTCTTCCACAAGACCAAGCTTGCTCTTCACCGTATCAAGATTCATCAGCGCAATCACCGCAATAAGCAGAAGAAACATACCTACCATGGCAAAGAGCGCATGTCTCATTCTCTTAGAGTCCATTTGCAACCTCTACCATATATTGACCATAGGCCGTCTTCATCAGCGGCTCCGCCAGTTCTAACAGTTGTTCTTTGGTAATAAATCCTCTCTTGTAAGCAATCTCCTCAATACAGGAAATATACAGTCCCTGTCTCTTCTGGAAGGCTGCCACAAAATCTGCTGCATCCAGTAACGAATCATGATTGCCGGTATCCAGCCACGCAAACCCGCGGCCCAGTGTCTCCACGCGAAGCGTTCCTCTTCGCAGATACTCATTATTGATACTGGTAATCTCTATCTCTCCCCTGGCGGAAGGTTTCACATTATGTGCGATCTCCACCACATCGTTATCATAGAAATACAGCCCCGGCACCGCATAGTTGCTCTTAGGATGCTCCGGCTTCTCCTCAATGGATATGGCCATACCCTTCTGATCAAATTCCACCACGCCATACTCTCTGGGATCTCTCACATAATAACCGAATATAGTCGCTCCCTTTTCCCTGGCCGCCACTTCCCGAAGCACTCTGGAAAAACTCTGCCCATAGAAGATATTATCTCCCAAAATCAAGGCAACACTGTCCTTGCCGATAAAATCCGCCCCGATGATAAATGCGTCCGCCAATCCTCTGGGATACTCCTGTACCGCATAGGACATGCGCAGTCCCAACTGCTCTCCTGTCCCCAGAAGTTCCTCGAATACAGGAAGATCCCTGGGTGTGGATATAATCAGGATATCCTGGATACCCGCCAGCATCAAAATGGATAACGGATAATAAATCATCGGTTTGTCATATACCGGCATAATCTGCTTGGAAATCGCCTTCGTCAGCGGATAGAGCCTCGTACCGGCACCGCCTGCCAATATGATTCCTTTCATAGAACCTGTCCAGCCTTTCTTTGTCTACGAGTACATCTCCTCGTAATATTTCTGATAATCGCCGCTCGTCACATTTTTCATCCAGTCCTCATGTGCAAAATACCACTCTATGGTGCGGCGGATTCCCTCTTTAAACATGGTCTCCGGCTCCCAACCGATTTCTTTCCTGATCTTATCCGGTGCGATAGCATACCTTCTGTCATGGCCCTTACGGTCTTCCACATAAGTGATCAGATCCTCCGTGAGATGCGCCCGTCTCTCATCTGTCTCCGGCAGCATCTCCCTGAGTGTTTCAATAATGATCTTCACGATTTCAATATTCTGTTTCTCATTGTGGCCGCCTACATTGTAGGTCTCAAAAAGCCTTCCCTTCTCCTGCACCATGTCGATAGCCTTGGCGTGATCCTCCACATAAAGCCAGTCGCGCACATTCTTACCATCACCATACACGGGCAGTTTCTTTCCCTGCAAAGCATTGTTGATAATGAGCGGAATCAACTTTTCCGGGAACTGATAGGGCCCATAATTATTAGAACAGTTGGTGATGTTGGCCGGAAAATGATAGGTGTCCATATAAGCCTTCACCAACATGTCAGAACCGGCTTTGCTGGCTGAATACGGGCTGTGAGGAGCATAGGGCGTGGTCTCATAGAAATAACCGTCATCCTCCTCCAGAGAGCCGTACACCTCATCGGTGGATACATGGAGGAACCTCTTGTCCGCCTTGTAGGTTCCGTCCGGCAGTTCCCAGGCCGCCTTCGCGCAGTTTAACATTACCGCTGTGCCCATCACATTGGTCTGCACAAAGACTTCCGGATTTTTGATACTCCGGTCCACATGACTTTCCGCCGCAAAGTGTACCACTCTGTCGATATCATTTTCCGCAAAGATTTTTGCAATTACTTCTTTGTCACAGATATCCGCTTTGACAAAAGTATAATTCTCCCTGCCCTCCAGATCCTTTAAATTCTCAAGATTTCCGGCATACGTCAGCACATCTACATTGATGATGCGAATGGAATCCCCATATTTGCGAAACATGTAATGAATATAGTTGGAACCGATAAACCCGGCACCGCCTGTCACAAGATAAGTTTTCATTGTGTCCTCCATATTAAATCTATAAATCTCTCTTGCTACATACTATCATTCTACGGCAGGAATGTCCATAGACATTCTGCGCCCGCCTCTTAATTCATATAGCTGATATTCATGTCTACGTTGCCGCTGATTCCACTGACTTTACCCTTGGAAGAGTACTGCCATAAATCATAGCGGGTAGCCGAATACGTAGGTGCGCTCGCATACTGTGCCAGCCAGATCCTATAGCTGGTAAGCGTGCCTGTACTGATTTTCTCATTAAACCAGTTCTTATTGGAATAGACGCCTGCTGAGATACCGGAATTCTGTACTGTCTGACAGAACGTCTTGCAGACTGCCGTTCTGGTATCGCGCCCGATGGCATCACCACGGCCGCCGCTGGCCTCCACATCTATGAAGAGCGGATAGTCCAGACCATATCCTTTCACCAGATCTATGGCCATGGACGCCTCCTCCACGGCTTCCACTTCATTAACCGCCTGACTGTAGAAGTATGCACCCACTTTAAGTCCTGCCGCCTTGGCGCCTTTAATATTGCTCCTGAACATCGGATCCTCAACCAGTACGCCTGTGGAGTAGCCACGGTAGCCGCAGCGGATGATGACATAGGAAACTCCGGAATTCTTAACCGCGTTCCAGTCAATATTGCCATTGTGCTTGGACACATCAATACCCATGGCACCGGAACCCTTGGAGAGCTTGCCGTCACTGCCAAAACTGTACTTAGCGCCCTGAATGACCTGATCACCCGTCACATACTTATTATCCTTACCAAAGAAATAAAGAGAACCGTCAATGGTCTGCCAACCGGTATATTTATACTCGGACGCCACTTTCACTTTCTTATAGAAGGTACTGCGTTCCTTATAATCCTGATAAGTAGCTTCCCTGTATTCTCCGTTGGATTTCCTGTAATAAAGCTGGTTGCCGTCTTTATCTTTCAGCTTGGCTTCCGGATCGATCACCGACTTCTTGACAGTGATTTCCATGATGTCATATATATTCTCGTTCAGCTTACAGGTGGCCCTGATCTTGACCTTACCTTCCGCCACACCGGTGACAACGCCCTTACTGTCCACTTTCGCCTTTTTCACATCTTCACTGCTCCAGATAATCTCGGCGCCTTCCGGATCTGATTTGGCTTTCAGTGTCAGCGTCTGGTTAATACCCACCTCATTCTTGCCGCTGATGGTGACTTTGGTGTAATTCTTATTGCTGATGGTCACCTTACAGGACAGATTCGGGTTCTTGATTGTAATCCCGTCAGGTGCCTTTACTTTCACATTGACAGTGGCTGTGCCTTCCTTCAATCCCTTGACCTGGCCATCCGAATGTACTTTCGCCACAGAAGTATTGCTACAGGACCACTCACCGGAATAGACCTTCCCGCTTGTATCCGTAATCTGCAAGGTTTCTTTTCCGTTCACCGCAAGCATCAGCTCTGTTTTACTCAGTTTCACTTCCACTTCATTCTTCTTGGCCGTGACGGTCACGGAACAAGTTAATTTATCAGGTTTGATGCTGACATCACTGCCACCGCTCACTTCCGCTGTGATTGTAGCGCTGCCGGCAGCTTTGGCCGTCACTGTTCCGCCGGATACCGTTGCCACATCCGTGTTACTGCTGGTCCACTTTGCGGAATAACTGTTACCGTCACTGCCTGAGACATTCAACGTCTTACTGCCTCCGGCTTCCAGGGAAAGACTGGTCTCACTTAAGCTCACCGTCACTTCCTTCTTCGGCTTCTCCTTTACCTCCACAGAACAGCTTAACTCAGGATTCTTAATGGTGACGCTGTCAGTTCCCTTTACTTTCACCCTGATGGTTGTACTGCCGGCGGCGTTTGCCGTCACCGTACCACCGGATACCGACGCCACCGAAGAATTATCGCTGTCCCATGAAGCAGAATAACTGTTCCCCTCGCTGTCCGATACGCTCAGTGTCTCTTTGCTTCCAATCTCTAACGTCAGACTGGTCTTATTTAAACTGACCTCTACTTCTTTCTTCTCAGTCTTGGGTGGTTCCTCCGGCTTTTCTTCCGGTTTCTGTGTGTCTCCGCCGGAACCATCACCTGTACTTCCTGAACCATCACCCGCGCTTCCTGAACCGTCACCTGTACTTCCCGAACCGTCACCTGTACTTCCCGAACCGTCACCCGTGCTTCCTGAACCATCACCCGTGCCGCTGTCACCGCCCGTATCATCCGGATCATTGGCCCCATCGCCTTCTACCAGCTTCCTGTAACCGCCGGCCACTGCCCAGGGATCTGCAATCTTATCCTTCGGCACTTCCTCATAGCTGTCTTTCTCTTCTCCTACAGGAGTCTTTGTGGATTCTACCCATTCCACTGTATCTTTTAACGTAGATTCTACCACCGTATTCTGCTGCGTGGCCTCCTCCTGGGCCACATTAATCTCAGATTCCTTCTTGACCTCGTCTGCAACATCTACTTTTTTATATGCAATCTTATCCGTTACTTCCACTTTGCTGGCCGAGGACTGTAACTTATATTTCTGATAAGCCTCTCCCTCCAGCGCTTTCATCGTGACACTGTAACTGCCGGCGCTCACTCCCGTCTGATAGATAATGCCGTCCTTGTCGTCATCCTTTAGCTCATAGGTCTTACCGCCCCCGGATACTTCCACCACAAAGGGCACGCCGCCCACCAGTTTGCCGGTGGATTTATTGGCAAACTTGATTTTCAGATCGGACTGAATGGAAGTCAGGCGCAGCTCCACCTCAACCTCTTTATTGGGATCCTCTTTTTCTTCTCCCTGTTCTTCCTCCCAGCCTTCTTCCTCCTCATCGTAATCTATCATACCACCCAGCTTCGCCGATTCTGATACCGCCAGGAGTCCGCTCTCACCAATAACGGAAACACCCTGGATCTCCTCTCCCATTTCTGCGAAGGTTGCAACCTGCTTCTCCGTAAATTTGGCACTGGCATAGAGTCCTCCTGTAATGACGGCACCTGCCAGCACCAGAATACCCAGCATCGCCACCACGACATCCAGCGTACTCATATCCGCCAGAAAATCCTTGAAACGAGCTATGACACCGTCATCATCATCCTCGTAGTCGTCATCGTAATCATCATCTTCATAATCGTCGTCTTCATAGTAGTCGTCGTCTTCATAATCCTCTTCATCCTCGTAATCGTCGTCTTCGTAGTCCTCTTCATCCTCGTAATCGTCGTCTTCGTAGTCCTCTTCGTCCTCGTAATCGTCGTCTTCGTAAGACACCTCATCCTCATAATCAGCGTCTTCGTAATCCTCTTCATCCTCGTAATCAGCGTCCTCGTAGTCATCCTCATAGTACGCTTCCTCTTCGTAATCGTCATAATCTCTTTCATAACGGGACGGGCGGGACGGTTTTTTCGCCACACTCCTGCCGGAAGATTTTGACCCTTTAGATGACTTTGAAGACTTCGCGCTGTGGCTCTTCTGATAGGACGCAATCATATCATCATCCAGGCTCAAAAACTCCAGTGTATCCTCTGTCACACTATCCGCATCTTCATCATCAAATCTGTCATCATCCAACAAATCCTCAAAACGAACCCGTTTCCTGTTTGTATGACTGCCGGAATGATTTTTTGTATGATTATTTCCATGATTTCTTGTATTGTTTTTACTCTGTTTTTTGTTCTGCATCTTATGTAAACCTTTCCTTGCCCATAATTTTATAACATTTTATCATAAAAGGGTCATTTTATCAAGGTTTTTTGACATTCTTCTTGCAGGCCCCGGTTTTGGTAAGATTTACATAACGTTCAAACCTCTCGTTGTCACATCTGTATCGCCACGCGATTTCTGCGCGATATTTAACACCGCCAAATACGCCATATTACGGTAAAATCCGCTTGACTTTATCTCCACCAGCTGACACAATATAAGTGCAACATTACAATTTCAACATTGTTTAATGAGAAAAGGGGAATTTTTCATGATGTACATGCACTATTGTAAGCGTTGCCATCGAGTCTATATGTTGAACGGACACAAACAGTTCTGCCCGAAATGCCGGGAGACGATCACTGAGTTAAAACTCACCTACATGGATTATGTATCCATGGACGAAAGTTCAAGGACTACGTTCAACACCTGCTGCGCTGATGAAGAGCAGTTGAAAATGCTGAGTACTACATACCGTATGTATAAATACAGCAAATGGTATAAGGACTTGCAAAAGCAGGTGACACAACAGGCAATCATTGCCTATCCTGTCATAGACCAGACATCGATGGAAAACGCCCTGTCAATGAGTTGACATGCAGCGAACGTAAAACAGAAGGAGAGTGTATTCTGAAAATCTGCGGATTTTGAAATACACTCTCCTTCTGTTTTATATTTTACAAGAGAAAATTAAGAAAAAAGTAATGAATAAATAAATGGAAAGCATGGATTTTTGGAAAAATTCATAGTAAAATGAGATATACTTTTAAGAAATACAGGAAAGGTAAGTGAACAGACTATGAAACAAAATAAAGAGACTGAACAGACCACCATGGATGTGGCGGATGAAAAGGATACCTCCCGGGAACGCAGGCGCTTTCCTGTCAATATACACATGATTCTGTTATCCGCCATCGTGCTTATCATCGGTTTTTCGGCTTTCCGCCTGTATCTGTGGGACAAGGGGGGTGAACGGATCGAATATGATCCCAACCATCAGACAACGGATTTTGATGTGGAAGTTCTGGACAGCATCATTCCACTGGCACCGGACAAGCGGGAAGGCTATGTGGATGACGGCGTAACCACCATCCTCTGTCTGGGGGACGATCCCTTTTCTTTAGACCAGGGCGAAGGCGGTCTGGCAGAACAGATTGCCCAAAAGACAGGTGCAACAGTCTATAATGGCTCTTTTACAGGCACCACTATGGCACCGGCATCCGCGACTTTCGGAGAAGGGGATATGATGGACGCTTTTTCCTTCCTCTATGTGGCAACCAGCCTGGCCCATAATGATTTTGCCCTGATGAAGACAGCCGCTTCCTACAGTAATGACGAGAATTTCCCGCTGACCACGCAGATGTTGTCCGATCTGGATATGAACAGTGTGGATATCCTCTGTATCATGTATGACGCCAGCGACTATATCAACAAACGGCCCTGTGACGATCCCAATGAACCTTTTAACCCTGTCACCTATACCGGTGCTCTCCGCACAGGTGTCACAGCAATTCAGGAAGCCTATCCGCATATTCGCATTGTGGTGATGTCCCATACTTTCTGTCACACCATCAATGAAGAAGGCAACTTTGAAAACGGCGACCGGATAGACTTAGGCCACGGAACCTTAAGCCACTATCTGCAAAAAGAGCTGGATGCCGCCAACGACTGCGGTATCTCCTTTATTGATAATTTCTATGGTTCGGTGAATGAGGACAATTATCTGGATTATATGACAGATTATATCCACTTTAATGATGCCGGCAGGGAACTTCTGGCTTCCCGGTTCGTGGAATGTATCTTCCCGGTAAAGGATGGGGAATAAACAAAACTTTAAATTGATGTGAGGATGCCTGTACTTTAGACATTCTCACATTACCATTCCACCGAAAACAACTCTTCAAAATCAAACCTGTCAACCATCTCCCTGGTACAGGCCAGGGCTTCCTGCATTTTCTGGGAAGATGTAATCTCACAGGTACCATCCGCAAAACATTCCGTCATATACCGGTTGATATCCCGGTGATAATGGGTATAATCGGCATAGTTATTTAAATCCGTCACAATCTCTTCTTGATCCGGAAAATAAAACACACGCACATTGTCATACGCAAGCAGTCTGTCTGCAATGTACTGATACTCCGCCATGGTGGCTTCCAGATGGTTTTCCGTGATCACATCATTCCAGTACAGGATACTATAAGGAGGAAAAAACACATAAAACTCCGTCTCCGGATTCTGTTCGATGTAAGGACAGATATTCTGTGCAAGATTGGCCTCCACACTTGTCAGATAAGCGTCCGCCATCGTCTCCTCTTCCACCGGTACGGGACGCTCATAGTTGTGCATCACCCACTGGATATTATAATACTCATCTGTCCACCAGCTCTGATACACTGTCGCCAGATCCGTCTTATCAGGATCCGCCATGGGACGCAGGATATAGTTTAAGAACACATCTTTGTTCCAGAGATAGGCCGCATCATTCCAGACTACATCATCATACAGATAATCCGGAATCGGATATTTGGTCTCCTCCACGCCGCCGGTACAAGTCATCACATCAATCCCCAGAAACACCGTACTCACCTGGTTGTCACTGTGAAAAACCCGTTCCATGATATTGGCCTGGTCTTTTGGATAAGCGCCGCTGTAATTCAACTTGATCGTATCAAGATCCATTACTTCCGCAAACCAGTCTGTATTAAAATTGACCGTCATCGAGGAACCTAAGATCACACTGTCATATTCCATGTGGGTAGCCATCCCCGGATTCTGGGTAAGCTGATTGTCCACCAGATAGGGAAACTTCTCAAGCGGTGCATGATACTGGAAAAAGGGATCCACATAAACCACTACCGCCGCTTCCGATATGAGTGCAATTATAACCGCCAACACTATGGCAATCAGCCACTTCTTATACTTATTCATAAAGCCTTCCATTCCCAATCACTGCCATTTTCATCCGAATTTTCTTAAAAATTAAAATACAAAAAGGTGCTGACACCCGAGAACGTAAGGATACTCCACACCATCAATACTGCCAGAACCGCCGCCGAACCCGCGCGGTACCTGGCCTTCTCCATCCTCTGGGCGGCGTTCGGGCCCACCATGGCCAGATAAAGTCCTGCCGCCAGAATCACCGCCATCAGAATATATCTGCTGTAGTCCATACGGTCCAGATGCAGGACTTTGAGCACATACCAGAATTCGTCCAGTTGAAAACATTCTGCCAGATCAAGGGAGATTTTCTGCATTTTCCCTTTGAACGCCACTGCCAGCAGACGATTGGCCTGCGCAATGTCCTGTGCCCGGAAATAGACCCAGGCTACGCTTACATAGACAAAGAGAAGTATTTGTGACAACACTGTCACAATCCTTCTGCCTGCCCGGAGCCGTATGGCTATGTTTTCCGTTCCATCACCCATAACATTAATGTCATTTTTTATCTGCCTCTGCCAGAATCTCGTGATCACATAGAGAACGCCATGCATCGCGCCCCAGACGATATAATTCCACCCGGCGCCATGCCACAGGCCGCTCAGTAGAAAGACAATCATCAGATTCAGATACATCCGCGCCTGACCCCTGCGGTTGCCGCCCAGAGGAATATACACATATTTAGTAAAGAAACGATTCAAGGTAATGTGCCATCGTTTCCAGAACTCCACAATATTGGTCGCCTTATAAGGAGAATCAAAGTTCACCGGGATCTCAATACCGAGCATCTTACCGATACCCCTCGCCATATCACAGTAACCGCTGAAATCAAAGTACAGCTGCAAGGCATACGAGACAATCACAAGCACCGCGTCCATTCGTCCCAGCAGCGCCAGATTATCATACCCATAATCCACTCCCGCACCGAAAGTGTCCGCTAACAGTACTTTTTTGGCAAGTCCCAGGATGAAGAGACCACCCCCCTGCGCAATCTGCTCCCACCTGCACTTTTCCTGCCCAACTCTGCGAAACTGCGGCAGCATCTCACCATGATTGACAATAGGCCCCGCAATCAACTGGGGAAAGAACGCCACAAACAGCGCATAATCCCAGAATTTACAGTCTTTTACTTCCCCCCTGTACGTATCCACCACAAAGGAAATCTGCTGAAAGGTGAAGAAACTGATACCCAATGGCAGCAATATCCCCCGCAGAAGAAAAGCGGTGCCAAACACACCATTAAGCGTGGAGAGGAAAAAATCAAAATATTTAAAATAAAATAAGACTCCCAGATCCCCTGCAACGGCCAGAATCATCAGCCTTTTATCCGGATATTTAGACAACAGCAGATGAAAGATATAATTAAAAAGGATGCTTCCCACCATAATTAGCAGATAAGACAGGTTAAAATACCCATAGAACCAAAGTGACATTAATGTCAGAAATATCCTGGCAGCCTCCGGTTTTTTCACATACAGTAAGCCATAATAGCCAAGCAGACACAGCGGAAAAAATATGAAAACAAACAGATAAGAATTAAATAGCATGATAGTCCCCATTTCCGTGCAGCTTTACGCACATACCGGGATTGCATCCCGGCTCTATAGCGTCATATCTTTGTAAATCACATAGACCCCCACCTGACCATAAATCTCATAGCCATACGCCGTCAAGGGTTCCTTCACCTGACGGTCTTCCCGGAGAATCACATACGCACAGGGATACCCTCTTGCCAGCTCCACAAAATAAGGCGTATCAATCACTTCCACCTTCTCCATGGCCTCGCACATGGCATCATAATAATCCCATCTGTCAATCAGCATCTCCCTGCCGTAAGGAAGCTCAATATCCGTGCTGTACTGACGCACATACTGCATGAGTTCTCCCGGCATCAGCACCATAATACGGCCCTCCTCCGGTTCGATCAGATCCACGATGTCTATCACATCCTGCGGCAGATGATAGACATTCTGCGCTTTGGATATATTGATGCTGTCATAGACATAGTCCCCGCCGGCTACAATCGCCGCACACATAATAGCAAGACCAATCCGCCGGTGGTTACCCATCAGCCTGATAAAACCGTAAGCACTCACAAGACTCATCTGCAAAAGCCACAGCAGCCGATAGTAAGTCTCCGAATCCTCCATCAGCCGCACAAAAATCTTGCGAAACAGAGGGCAGAAAAAAGCCAGCAGAAGCAACGTGGGCGCATAGACAAAAATCGCCCGCCGATGTTTATCTTTCTCTGCAATCCACAGATAGACAAGGGCAAGCAGATACAGTCCCGCCAGAAACTTATACTGGTGAAACCCCATATAATTCTTGAATATCACAACACTTTCCAAAAAAATGCCCCACATATATTTACTCCTGTAACATCATCCTTCTGCTACCGCAGCAGGTAACTGTACGCCATCACCACATAAATTCCCATATAGACCACATTCGGTATACAGACCGCTCCCAGTCTGACCAGCACCTTAAGATCCCGCTCCACAATCATCAGTACGAAAGCCGTCAGCGCCATCAGGATCGAGACCAGAAAGACCGCGATGGAACTACAGATTCCCGCTGTCATATTGACACATACCAAAAGCAGCCAAAGACCTGCATCTGTTCGTCTTTTCCCCCGGTCACCCCCATCTATGCTACCCTTATCTTGGCTGCCATCATACAGCAAAAGAAGAATCCAGAAAAGGGCCGGAATCACCAGGCTCCCCGCCACCGACTTACCCTGCCAGGTACGGGTCAGGAAAAAGGTCTCATTGGTATAGATGGATACATGTCCGAATATCTGAAACATGCCCATCACAATCATAAAGACCGGCAAATTGACATGCTTGTCACAAAATAATTTTTTCCCAATCTGAAAATATAACAGATATGTCAGAAGTATCAGCAAAGGCGGCATCACCAGATGAGAGACAATGGTTGCATGAATACCGCTTCCTGTAGCCACAAAGGCAATCCACATGGGAAATACCGCCAGCGCATGCCGCACATCCAGACCTGTGGAACCACCCTTATAGGGCAGTATCCTGTACATGACACCCGCCTCCTGGGCAAGCAGCGATTCCGTCACATAGTAGGCATCGTCGCCATCAAAAGATGTACAGGCGGCAGCCTGATAGAGCTGGAACCCCAGAACCCCCAGGAAAAGAAGCCATTCAATCCGTTCTTCCCAGGACATCGCCCTGATACGAAACCCTCCGCTCCCTGTGACCAGCCCAGGACCTCCCTTTCGGTAATTTCGATACCACAGAAGAACTCCGCCGATGGCACATAGGACCGCCCCTACTGTAAACCAGACGGAAGCCGTGCGGAAATTATGATACTCCACCCACAAAACCGCCGGAATTGTGACCAGTCCATAGAGTGCCCACATTACAAAATAGCCCGCCAGCATAGTAAAGCCCGGACTTCTTTTATCAGATGCTATGAAGTTTGCCGGTATCAGTCCGATGCAAAACGGAATGATGACCAGCCAGAAAAGTAAGCTGATGATGGCTGTCATAAAAACTCCTTTTATATGCTGTCAAAGTATAAACAGGCTTTTCTTCGCCATAATAGTTGTAGTATACCACATCTGGAACATTTTACATAGACCATCTGTGTGATCTTTTTAAAGCACCGCACTGTACATCCCTGCCCAAATATGGTAAACTGTTTAGTATCTTTGGATATAGATGCAGTTACTTTCTTCTGCTCTGTATCCGCATAACTACGAGGTATTCCATGAAAAAAGTATATGTGATCGGCGCCGGGCCTGCGGGACTCACCGCCGCTTACGAATTATTAAAACAAAGTAAAGAATATGAAGTTACTGTCCTGGAAGAGTCAGACGCCATGGGCGGTATTTCCAAGACCGTAAACTATAAAGGAAATCGCATGGATATGGGCGGCCACCGCTTCTTTTCCAAAGTGCCGGAAGTCAATGTCTGGTGGGATCAGATGCTGCCAAGGCAGGGTGCACCCACCTATGACGATATCGTTCTTCACCGTGAGATGACCTTAAATCCGGGCGGCCCGGACCCCGAGAAAGAAGACCGGGTCATGCTTCGCAGAAATCGCGTATCCCGCATCTATTTCAAAAGAAAGTTTTTTGACTATCCGATTTCCCTCAAACCGGAAACCTTTATTAATATGGGACTCCTCACCACCTTACAGGTGGGCTTCAGCTATCTGGCCTCCCTGATCCACAAACGGAAGGAAAACTCTCTAGAGGACTTTTACATCAACCGTTTTGGCCGGAAGCTTTACTCCATGTTCTTTGAAAATTATACCGAGAATCTGTGGGGCCGCCATCCCAGCGAGATTGCTCCGGACTGGGGCGCACAGCGTGTGAAAGGTCTGTCCATCACCGCTATCTTAAAGGACATTTTTGCCAAGATGATTCCCGGCAAAAAGAACCGGGAAGTGGAAACCTCACTGATCGAGGAATTCAGTTATCCCAAATTGGGCCCCGGACAGCTCTGGGATGTGACCGCCACAGAAATCGAGAAAATGGGCGGCATCATTCTCCGCAACTGTAAGGCTACAAAGCTCCACAAAGACGCAAACAACCATATCACCTCCTTAACCTACGAGACATCAGGACAGGAAGTGACTGTAGAGGGTGATATTTTTATTTCCTCTATGCCGGTGAAAGACCTGGTGGCAGGCATGAATGATGTACCGGAAACCGAATCTGCCATCGCAGCGGGGCTTCCTTACCGCGATTATATGACCGTGGGGCTCCTGCTGCCTAAACTGAATCTTAAGAATAAGACCAAGCTAAAGACCATCGGCAACATCGTACCGGACTGCTGGGTCTATGTGCATGACAGGACTGTCCAGTTAGGACGTTTTCAGATTTATAACAACTGGTCTCCCTACATGATTAAGGATCTGGAACACACTGTCTGGATCGGCCTGGAGTATTTCTGTTTTGAAGGCGACAAATACTGGACGATGTCCGATGAGGACTTTACGAAATTTGCGGTAGATGAGATTGTGGGCATGGGCCTGATCGACTCACCGGAAGATGTGATGGATTCCCATGTGGAACGGGTCAAGAAAGCCTATCCCGCATACTTCGATACCTACAAAGACATGGACAGGCTGGTGGCATACTTAAAATCCTTCGACAACCTTTACTGCGTGGGACGCAACGGCCAGCACCGCTACAACAATATTGATCACTCCATGGTGACCTCCTTCGAGACCGTGAAGAATATCGTCAATGGTGTTGCTTCCAAGGATAATGTCTGGAACGTGAACACCGAGAAGGCATACCATGAAACAAAAGAATGACATCTTCTTCATGTTTGATTTTGAACTGCTTCTCTATGAACACCAGTCCATATGCAACCCAATCAACCGGCCGACATGAAAAAGTTGTACCGTACAAAGGCTCCTGTTACTACTTTTGGACACAAAAAGGCGCATGGTTTACAATTTATTGTCCCATGCGCCTTTATGCGTTATTTGATATTAATTTCCCTCACGTAACTTATATTTTCTATACAGCTTCTCCTGCCTTCTGTAACAGACTCTTAAATTTGGAAGACAGTTTGCACAGCTTGTCGTACAGATCAAACGTGATTTCCGTAGTCGGAGCAACTTGTAAATAGGAACATACCATGCATACCATGGTGTAGCTGTCCATTATGGAGGATTTAACGACCATCATAATCATGACTGTCAGCACTAGCGCCGCCAAAAGCCCCAGTATTCCGGGCACACCCAAAACACTGAGGATGCCGATTATACCAAACATTAAAAGGAACCATGCGACGCCTGAAATGATGACAACTATTACTGCCGTCTTAAGGGCGTCTTTTAGGATGGTTTTCCAATTTTGAAAATAAATAACTACGCCGTCAGCTGCACTCTTAAAGGACGACTGCTCCGCGTGATAAAAGGTGTATGCCATACAACATTCATCCAGATTTCCAAGCGAAATATTGATGAAGGTCTTGGCAAAGGAAACCAGAGACTCCATTCCAGGAATTTTTTCCAGAAAACTGCCTACAATATTCAGTGTTCCATTAATCTGCCTTACAGCTCCCGACACCAGGCGATCCACCGCAAAATATGCCGCCGCCGTTGCAAACTTCTCCTTTACGACCTCCTTACCGTACGCAAACTGATTTTCAGGCAGGCTGCCTGTCTTCACCAGATGGGTAACCACCGCTATATGTCCCGCCTTCAGCAAATAACCTATGTAATATTGCGTAACGCCTACAGCCCCTGCTGAAGCTCCAAGCCATATCATCAGAGAAAATCCAATCACGCCTTCATTTTGGGAAACGGCTTCGATGAACTTTATGGAGTAAGCTCACTCACCCTGCCAGGTTTTATCTGGGATCTTTGCCTTACCGTATTACTGATAGGGACCTATGCATTATGCCGCCGCAGAAAGATAGATTTACGACTGAAATTTCTGGAAGTTGCAGGCTTTTTGGCCTTTTTTATCTTCGCTCTGTTTATGCTGCTCAGCATGGGAGTATATAATAACACGCTGGAATATGAATTGAGCATCGTATTTGATTTACTTGCTACGTTTTTTATGCTGGCAATTTTTCTTGCATACTGGAGTTATCTTATCATAGCGCGGGACCGGGCAAATAAGAAAAGAGACGCCGACCACGCACAAAAATATCTCACCATGCAGATTGAAAGTCTGGAGTTAGAAGAAACCAACCGTCAGGAAATAAAAATCCTGAAGCATGATTTGCGCAATCACCTACAGGTCATTCAGGAAATGTGCAATACAAAACAATATGCACAGATGGAAAGCTATATCAGCGAATTATCGGGGAATCCCATGCTTTCAAAAAGCTTCTGCATCACGGGAAACCATGCGGCGGACACCGTAATATCCATCAAAAAGGCATATGCGGACAATGTCGGCATACGCCTTAAATGTGACGGCAATTTTGCATGGCTTAATAATCTCTCTCCCATTGACGTATGCGCCGTTTTATCAAATTTGCTTGATAATGCGTTAGAGGGATCAATAGATGCCGTGGATCCCTATATCTTAATCAAGGGAAATGACCATGCGCATTTTTATACCCTGATTATCTCCAATAGTGTTCCTGAAAACATAAAAATCAAAAACAATACGGTAAAAACAAGTAAAAAGGATAGAAAGCATCATGGTCTCGGGCTTTCCAGCATTAACTCGGTGATCCGCAAATATAACGGCAGTTATACACTGAAATGTCAAGATATGGTATTTTACGTACAGGCAGTCTTCCCCAAGAAATAACCTCTATCGTAAGCTCTTGTATTCCACAGAGCATTTTCAACGGCTTCTATGCCCGACCTTTATTATATAGAATATCCCTCCGCTTATCCGAGCCCGCGAAGCGAAACCCATAAAGTTATTTGCGTAGCAAATTATTTTTATGCTTTTGCTCTACTTTTATAATGCAGGAAAGCACTTCCGCTTATCCGAGCCCGCGAAGCGAAACCCATAAAGTTATTTGCGTAGCAAATTATTTTTATGCTTTTGCTCTACTTTTATAATGCAGGAAAGCACTTCCGCTTATCCGAGCCCGCGAAGCGGTGCTCGCAAAGTTAATTCCGAAGGAATTTACTTTTGTTATAAGGTCACACCCTGCTTAAAAATCGCCATATCATGGAACCCGGCTTCCTCACTGCACACTTTCTTTCCGGATGCTACTTCCAGCACATAGTCAAACAATCTCTCTGCCGTCTGATCAAGATCCTGGTCTTCCACCAGCACACCGGCATTAAAATCAATCCAGTTCTTCTTTTTGCCGGCCAGGGTACTGTTACTGGCAATCTTGACCGTAGGCACCGGAGAAGCAAAGGGTGTTCCGCGCCCCGTGGTAAACAGCACAATCTGGGCTCCGCTGGCCGCCAGTGCGGTGGAAGCCACCAGATCATTGCCCGGTGCGCTGAGCAGATTCAGTCCTGTCTTTTCCACCCGCTGTCCATAGGAAAGCACCCCTCTTACCGGAGCACTCCCGGATTTCTGGGTACAGCCCAGAGACTTATCTTCCAGGGTGGAAATACCGCCTTTCTTATTGCCCGGCGAAGGATTCTCATAAATGGTCTGGTTATGATCCATAAAATACTGTTTGAAATCATTAACCAGTTTTACCGTCTGTTCAAAAATCTCCCTGCTTTCACATCGGTTCATCAGAAGCGTCTCCGCACCGAACATCTCCGGCACCTCAGTGAGAATCGCAGTACCTTTTCTGCCAATCAGCAGATCGGAGAATTTCCCCACCAGAGGATTGGCGGTAATACCGGAGAAACCGTCGCTTCCGCCGCATTTTAATCCCACGATAAGTCTGGATACGCTGACCGGTTCCCTCTCACAGGAAGCCGCACGGGCAATCAGTTCATCCAGAAGCTGTGCCCCTGTCTCCATCTCGTCCTCTGTCTCCTGGCAGACTAAGAATTTCACTCTGTCCTCATCCACTTCACCGATATAGGGCTTCAGGACTTCGATGTTGCTGTTCTCACACCCTAAGCCAAGCACCAGCACACCGCCCGCATTGGGATGGTTGATCAAATCCGCCAGAATCATCCTGGTGTGCTCCTGATCCTCCCCCATCTGGGAACAGCCGTAGGGATGGGAGAAAGCGATTACTTCCTCCACCGTACCTTGCAGCCTGCTGTTGGCCTCCTTCGCAAGGGCCTGGGCCACATTGTTGACACAGCCTACCGTGGGAATAATCCATATTTCGTTGCGCACCCCCACTGTGCCGCCAGGACGCACATATCCCATAAAGGTCGCATCCGGCAGCTCCTTTTCCTCTGTCTCCACAGGCTCGTAAGCATAGGTGAGCAATTCTCCCAATGCCGTCTTAAGGTTGTGGGTGTGCACCCAGCTTCCCTCCCTGATTTCTTCTCTGGCATTGCCGATGCGGCAGCCATACTTGATAACATCGCCGCCTGCGGGAATATCACAAAGAGCCATCTTATGGCCCGCCGGAATTACTTCCTGTGCTGTCACCCGTATACCGTTCACTTCCATGGTATCGCCTGCCGGGATTTCCCTGACCGCCACCACCACATTATCCTTTTCATGAATCTGCATATAATTCTTCATAATCCGTTCTCCACTATTACCCTTTCCTTCATTAACAATGCGCCTGCGCAACAATACCCTCTCTTATCTCTCCCTGTCACGCCTGGCCTACAGTTTTTCCATCGTCTGGCGCATACCAAGGCTGCGGATATCCGTAAGATAAGCGGTAACCGCGTCCTCTACTCCTGCAATCCTGCTCAGATCCTGTCCCCAGAAATCCGTGTTGGCCAGGGTGTTATGCACATATTCGTCCGTCTGCTTATCACTGTTGGACGCGAAGAAAGAAAGAACTGCCTCATCATCCAGGATGTTATACTCCTCCTCACCCCGATGTCCGATCAGCGCCTTATCCCGAATTTCCGCGCCGGTATAAAAAGCCATCAGTGCTGCCAAAGAAAATGTCAGATGCACCGGAAGCTTCCCTGTCTTCTCTATATATTCCAGGAAACTGGGCATACATCTTGCCCGCCATTTGGAGACGGAATTCAAGGAAATAGACAGGTGGGCATGTTTGACATAAGGATTGTTAAATCTTGTCAGCACCGCCTGGGCGAACTCTTCCAGTTCCTGCTTCGGCAGCGTCAGAGTAGGAATCACTTCCTCAAAAATGGTCGCCTTGATAAAGTTTAAAATCAACTCATCCTGCATGGACTGTAACACAATGTCATTGCCACACAGATAGGAAGCCAGCACAAAGGATGTGTGCGCTCCGTTTAAGATACGAACCTTTCTCTGCTTATAAGGTTTCTGATTATCCGTGAATATCACAGGAAGTCCCACTTGGGGAAGAGGAAGTTCCCCGCTGATATCTTTGGCGCTCTCAATCACCCAGAGTGCAAAAGGTTCTCCTGTCACAATCAGGTTATCCTGATAGCCAAATTCTTTGCAGAGTTCTTCCGCCTCATCCCTGGGATATCCGGTGACAATTCTGTCCACCAGCGTGGAAGTAAACACGCACGCCTCATGAATCCAACTGATAAATCCTTCTTCCAGCTTCCACAATTCCGCCAGCTTCAGCACACATTCTTTCAGATGAATCCCATTATCGTCTATCAGCTCCACCGGCAGGATAATCAATCCTTTATCCAGTGCCCCGCTAAAGTGCTGATATCTCTCATATAAGAATTTCGTCAGCTTACCCGGATAGGTCTTGGGCGGCGTCATTTCAAGCAGGTCTGTATCGTCATAGACAATCCCTGCCTCCGTGGTATTGGACACAATAAACCGTAAGGTATCCAGCCGGGCATATCCGGCATATTTCTCATATTCTTCATATGCGTCCACTGCATCAGCCACGCTGGTTACAATCCGATTGATTCTCTGGGGCTTGTCATCCACAATCCCCCGAAGCTGTACCGTATACTGGCAGTCCTGTTCATGAAAACGCTCCAACGTACCAAAGGTAATCGGTTTCACCAGAACGATATCCCCGTTAAACTCACCCTTTTCGTTGGCAATATCAATCATATAATCCACGAAGGCGCGGAGAAAATTCCCCTCCCCAAACTGTAAAACCTTGATGGGTCTTTCCACCTTTCCGGTTTTGGTTTTGTTCAAAAGTTCCATGACTACTGTTCTCCTTTCTTTTCCTTACCATTCTCTGTATTCTTTTTCTTCTCCGTAACCATAATAAAATGTAAGCAGTTTCATATCTCTATAGTTTCACATTTTTTGCCATTAGTCAATACATCAGGCGGTTGGTTTTTAGCTGATTTTCTCAGTGTTTCCGTAAGTTTTTGATATTCTTGTAGGATTTTGATATTTTGCCCGCACGTGCCCTCCTGCGCATTGCTTTTTTCGTCTGGTTACTATATAATAGACTCAATTTTAATGTAAGCGTTTTCATGATCAGAGGACCAGCTGAAATGGCGATAACAATTTACGATATTTCCCAAAAAGCCGGCGTATCCACTGCCACCGTATCCCGTGTCATAAACGGCGGCGGAAATGTCAGCCCGGCCACCTGCAAAAAGGTGACAGATATCATTGAAGAATATGGCTATATCCCCAACGCCTATGCCCGCGGTATGGGACTGCGTTCCCTAAAGACCGTAGGCCTTTTATGTGCGGATTCTTCCGATCTGTATACTGCCCGGGCCGTCTATCTGTTAGAGCAGGAACTACAGGCTAACGGCTATGAATCCCTGCTTTGCTGCACCGGTTTTAATCAGGATGTACGCAAAAATTATCTGAATCTTATTCTTTCCAAAAAGGTGGACAGCATCATTCTGGTGGGTTCTCATTTTATTGCTTCCACAGAACTGGAGAATGAATATATCCGGGAAGCCGCAGACCAGATTCCGATTATGCTCTTAAACGCCTCCTACAGTCATCCAAATGTATACAGTACACTGTGTGATGATTATGCTTCCATGTATGAGGCCGCATCTTCCATGATCCAATCCGGCATCCCCGACATCCTGTATCTGTATAACTCCAGATCCTACAGTGGTTTAAAGAAGCTGAAGGGATTTGAAAAGGCCCTGGCTGATAACCACATTCCGGAATCCATGCGCAATATCTTATACTACGATAAAAGCGCCGGCGGTATCGAGGATATTACCGCTTTTATCCAGGAGATGACAGACGGCAGGCCGCCGTTCCACGGCATCATCGCTTCGGATGATGTACTGGCAGTGGGCGGTATCAAATACACACAGAAGACAGGTCTGCGCATCCCGGAAGATATCAGCATTATTGGTTATAACAATTCCATGCTCACCGCCTGCTGTACCCCGTCGCTCACTTCTGTGGATAACTGTCTGGAGGCGCTCACGCACCAGCTGATCCACACGCTGCTGCAAGTGCTCGCCGGTGAACAGATGCCCCAGAAAGTGGTTTTCTCCGGCAAACTGATAGAACGGGATACCACATGTTTCCATTGATCACAAAGCAGATTTGCTTTGCAAATTTATTTTCATATCATTTATAAAATAAAAAGGAGGCTGTTTATGAAACCATTTATGGACCAGGATTTTCTACTCTCTAATTATGTCGCACAGAAGCTGTATGCGGACTACGCGGCAGACACGCCGGTGCTGGATTACCACTGTCACATCAACCCGCGTGAAATCTATGAAGACCGCCGGTTTGACAACATCACACAGGTATGGCTGGGAGGCGATCATTACAAGTGGCGTTTTATGCGCTCCTGCGGCGTGGAGGAACGCTACATCACAGGAGACGCCACGGACAAAGAAAAGTTTCTTAAATGGGCCGAATGTCTTGGCAAAGCGATCGGCAATCCTCTTTTCCACTGGTCTCATCTGGAACTGCAAAAATATTTTGACTACCACGGCGTGTTAAACAAAAAGACCGCAGAAGAAGTATGGGATCTTTGCAATCGGAAACTGGAAGACGCTTCCATGTCTGTCCGCAATCTGATCAGACAGTCCAACGTAACTTTGATCTGTACCACGGATGATCCTGTAGATTCCCTGGAATGGCACCAGAAGATTGCCGGCGATGCTTCCTTCGATGTACAGGTGCTTCCTGCATGGCGTCCTGACAAGGCCATGAATATTGAGAAAGCAACATTTACCGAATATCTTGCCACATTGGCCGATGTATCAGGTGTTAAGATTGACAGCTTCAGCGCATTATGCCAGGCTCTGTCTGTGCGCATGGATTTCTTTGCCTCCATGGGATGTTCTGTCTCCGACCACGCTCTGGAATATGTGATGTATGCACCTGCATCCGCAGAGGAGATTGAGGCCATTTTTGCCAGATGTCTGGCCGGCAACAGCGTGACCCGTGTGGAAGAACTGCAATTCAAAACTGCCTTCATGCTCTTTGTCGGTAAAGAATATGCAAGACGTAACTGGGTTATGCAGCTCCATTATGGCTGTAAGCGCGACAACAATACGCTTCAGTTTGACAAGCTGGGGCCTGATACCGGTTATGACTGTATCAACAACTATGCACCCTCTTCTGAGATGGCCGATTACTTAAATGCGCTGGCAAAGACGGATGAACTGCCCAGGACAATCCTGTACAGCTTAAATCCCAACGACAACCAGGCCATCGGAACCATCCTCGGCTGTTTCCAGAACTCCACCGCCGTTGCCAAAATCCAGCAGGGTTCCGCATGGTGGTTCAATGATCACAAGACAGGTATGCAGGACCAGATGATCTCCCTTGCCAATCTGGGAAATCTCTCCGGCTTCGTGGGGATGCTGACTGATTCCAGAAGCTTCCTGTCCTACACCAGACATGATTATTTCCGCAGAATCCTCTGCAATCTGTTAGGCACCTGGGTAGAGAATGGAGAATATCCGGACGATTATGATACCCTTGGGGAAATTGTCAGAGGCATCTGCTACAACAATGCTATCCGCTATTTTGGCTTTGACTTAAAACCCCAGGACTAATATCAAACAGGAGGAAAACCTTATGAATCTGAATTTAAAACCGGAAAAAGAATGTAAATTTGACGCCGTTTCCCTGGGCGAAGTTATGCTGCGTCTGGATCCCGGTGAGGGCAGAATCCGCACCGCCAGATCTTTCAGGGCATGGGAAGGGGGCGGAGAATACAATGTGATCCGCGGCCTGCACAAATGCTTTAAGATGAATACCGCTGTCATTACGGCCTTTGCCGACAATGAGGTGGGCATGTTGATGGAAGACTTCATCAACCAGGGCGGTGTGGATACCTCTCTGATCAAATGGATGAAAACGGACGGCATCGGGCGGATCTGCCGTAACGGTCTGAACTTCACGGAGCGCGGCTTTGGCATCCGCGGCGCAGTAGGCTGCTCTGACCGTGCCAATACGGCCATCTCCAAGGCCACACCCGAGGATTTTGATTTCGAGTATATCTTCGGCGAACTTGGTGTCAGATGGCTGCATACCGGCGGTATCTACGCCGCTTTATCCGAGCAGTCCTGCGAGACAGTGCTGGCCGCCATCAAGACCGCCAAGAAATATGGTACCATCGTATCTTATGACTTAAACTACCGCCCCTCCATGTGGAGCGCCATCGGCGGACAGGCCAAGGCCCAGGAAGTCAATAAAGAAATTGCCAACTACGTAGATGTGATGATCGGAAACGAAGAGGACTTTACCGCCTGTCTCGGTTTCGAGATTGAAGGCAATGACAAAGATTTAAAGACCCTCAATCTGGACGGCTACAAGAAGATGATCAACCAGGCGGCACAGACCTACCCTAACTTTAAGGCAGTTGCCACCACCCTTCGCCAGGTCAAGACCGCTACTGTCAATGACTGGAGCGCTATCTGCTGGGCCGACGGTGAAATCTATAAAGCCAAGGATTACAAGGATCTGGAAATCATGGATCGTGTGGGCGGCGGTGATTCCTTTGCTTCCGGACTGGTCTTCGGCCTGATGACCACACAGGACGCAGAACTTGCCGTAAATTATGGCGCAGCTCACGGCGCACTGGCCATGACGACTCCCGGCGATACCACCATGGCAAGCCGCAAGGAAGTGGAAGCCATCATGGGCGGCGCAGGCGCCAGGGTGCAGAGATAAATCTACTCCCACAGACAGTAAGATTCATGGATGGAAAGGATGGATGGAAAATGAGTAAGATTACAGACAGTATGAAAAAATCGATTATTGTACCGGTGGTAGTGATAGAAGATGCCAAAGACGCAGTCCCCACCGCCAATGCCCTGTTAGCAGGCGGCATCAATGTAATGGAGATTACCCTGCGCACGGCGGCAGCCTTGGACAGCATCCGCAGTGTGGCAGCGCAGTGCCCGGATATGATCGTGGGTGTTGGCACCGTGTTAAGCCTCGATCAGGCCAAAGAGGCTGTGGAGGCAGGCGCGAAGTTTATCGTGTCCCCGGGATTTGACAAGAAAATCGTGAAATGGTGTATTAAAAATGACATTAATGTCACACCCGGTTGTGTCACACCTACGGAAATCATGATGGCCAGAAAGCTTGGACTGCGGGTGGTAAAGTTCTTCCCCGCCAACGTCTATGGAGGCCTGAAGGCAATCACCAACCTGGCCGCACCGTTTACCGATATGCAGTTTCTGCCTACCGGCGGCGTAAATACCGAAAACATTGCAGAGTTTGTTGCCAATCCCGCTATTTTCGCAGTGGGCGGAAGCTGGGTCTGCAAGAAGGCTGATATTGCGGCCGGCAATTTCGATAAGATCACGGAGCTTTGTAAAGAAGCCCGCGGACAGATACAAAAGTAATCTCGCTCAAAAGTAATTTGCTCCGCAAATAACTTTGCGAGTTCCGCTTCGCAGACTCGAATAAACAGATGGTCCAAGAAAGGCTGTGCAGGATTTTATTTCCCGCACAGCCTTTTATTTGCTTAGAAATTCTTCTCCAAAAGCGCCGCTATCGCTCCCGGTCCCTGTATCATTTCCGTAAACAGGGCTTTCACTTTTTCTCCCAGTACGGACTGGGTCAGATCCACGCCGAAAATATCCGCTCTCTTTAAGATGGGTGTAAGAACTGCCTCTACATCACAACTTTCTCCCAGTTTCACTCCCGCGAGCATGGGCATCAGGGTTTCCAGCAGGGGATCCGGGCTGGGCTCGAAAGTCTGCCCCTTATCATCCACGCCCATCAGATATCTGAGCCATCCGGCGAACACGAAAGGAATTCCCTCCAGCGTATCCACCGACAGATTATCCGCCTTCTCGTATGCTTTGATAGTCTCTCCGAAACGGATAGGCAGTTTCTGGGAAGTGTCCGTTGCAATTCTCTGCGGTGTGTCCGGCATAAACGGATTGGGGATCCGAAGCCCCAGCACTTCGTCAATAAACTTCTCGGGACTTAAGATACCCGGATTCACCACCACCGGAAGTCCTTCTTTATACCCGATACGCTCCACCAGTCTCTTTAAGGCAGGGTTTTTCATCTCCTCGGAAATCAGCTCATAACCCAGCAGGCAGCCAAATACCGCCAATGTGGTATGCAGAGGATTCAGGCAGGTACACACCTTCATCTTCTCCACCTTATCCACAGTCTCTCTTGCCGTAAAGATAACGCCTGTATCTTCCAGCCGGGGTCTTCCGTTGGGGAAAGCATCCTCAATCACAAGATACTGACACTCCTCTGCGTTGACAAAAGGTGCCACCCAGGTATTCTTGCTGGTAACCGCTTTCTCCAGCCCTTCTATCTGATCCGCCGCCAGGATGGCTTCCACCTTGGGATCCGGTCTCGGTGTAATCTTATCAATCATACTCCAGGGGAAAGAAAGACTGGAGGCATCATTGACATAGTCTAAAAATCCTGCTTCCGCCTTACCTGCCTTCGTCCAGCTTTCGGCAAAAGCAAGCACAGACGCTTTCAGCTTATCTCCGTTATGGGAACAGTTGTCCATGCTGACTAACGCAAGCGGGAGTCTGCCCTTCTGGTAGCGTTCATACACCAGCGCACAGACCTTGCCCAGATAGCTTCCCGGTTTCTCCGGGCCTTCTTCCATATCCTTTCTGACTGCCCCAAGCATCTCCCCTTTGCCGTCCACCAGGCTGTAGCCCTTCTCTGTGATCGTAAAACTCGCCATCTGCAAGGACGGTGCTGCAAAAATATCTTTCAACCGGGTAAATTCCGCCTCATTCTCACTGTCTAAAATCAGGGATTCCACGATACTGCCGATGATGGTCTTCTCCACTTCCCCGTTGCTCTTTAAAGTCACAAGAATACTGTAATCGTCATGAGGCCGGTACATTTTCTCGATAATCTCATAGTCAAAACCTTCTGCCACAATGAGACCCGTCTCGCTCTTACCTTCCTCCATCAACTGCTGCATCAGATTCGCCTGATATGCCCGGAAGATATTCCCTGCCCCAAAGTGAATCCACTGAGGGTTCTGTTTTGTATTGTCCGTAAGAACCTCCCTGTCATAAGCAGGTACATGATAACCGGCGCTCTTCCACGCTTCGCTCTCCTGAAGACCTTCTTTATCTAATTTCATTGCTCTCTTCTCCTTATGCTGTTATTTATTGGATTTCACGATTGCTTCCCAGAGACCGTTCAGGTAGGTGGCACCCAAAGCCCTGTCATAGAGGCCATACCCGGGCATCGCCACCTCTCCCCAGATCATGCGTCCATGGTCAGGACGGATCGGACCGTCAAAGCCGATGTCATACAGTGCTTTCATGATCTCATACATATCAAAGCTGCCGTCCGCGGACAGATGCGCCGCTTCCTCAAAATCTCCAGGATAATTATGCTGTAAGTTTCTCACATGGGCAAAATGCACACGCCCTTCCAGGGCACGGATCATACCTGGCAGATCGTTATCCGGATTGGTGCCGTAGGAACCGGAGCAGAAGGTTACTCCGTTATGCTTATTATCCACCATCTTCATCATCCGCTGAAGGTTCGGCAGGTTGATGATGATACGCGGCAGGCCGAATACGCTCCAGGCCGGGTCGTCCGGATGAATTGCCATGTTGATATCGTATTTGTCACACACCGGCATGATTGCCTCCAGGAAGTATTGCAGATTGGCAAAAAGCTTCTCCTCATCCACATCCTGATACAGCCGGAATAATTCCTTGATCTTCTCCATACGCTCCGGCTCCCACCCCGGCATCACATAGCCATTGGTGTCCCCTGCAATGGATTCAAACATTTTCTCCGGATTCAGATTATCCACTGTCTCCTGATGGTAGGCAAGCACTGTGGATCCGTCCGGACGTTTTCTGGCAAGCTCCGTTCTTGTCCAGTCAAACACCGGCATGAAATTATAGCACACCATATGGATATCTTCCTGCCCGAGCTTTTCCAGTGTCTTAATATAATTATCAATATACTGCTCCCTTTCTTTCGAGCCAATCTTAATCGCATCGTGGATATTCACACTCTCAATGCCTGCCACATGCAGGCCCTGCGCCTCCACTTCCGCTTTCATTGCACGGATTTCCTCCAGACTCCACTCATCACCAGGCGCCGTCTCATAAAGCGTCGTGATGACTCCCTTCACTCCCGGAATCTGTCTGATCTGTTCCAACGTCACAGAATCCGATTTACTCCCATACCAACGTAATGTCATTTCCATAAAGCATACACTCCTTTTCTATCTTCTTGTTATACAAAATCCTCTCTCATCGGTGCAAAGATATCTAACAGGATACCTTCTTCCAGGCAAACACAGCCGTGTTCAATGCCATCCTTCTTCAACATGCTGTCCCCCGTATTCACTACTTTCTTCTCCCCGGCAATCTCAAACTCAAACTGGCCGCTGACCACATAAGTAATCTGCGTGTGGGGATGATGATGCAGAGCTCCCACAGCACCCTTCTGGAAATGGTTCTGCACTACCATCAGCTCGTCCGTGTAAGATAAGATCCGGCGCACCACACCCTCTCCTGCTTTCTCTCCTTCAATATCCTCATAGAAATTCCAGATATTGTTCTTTTCCGTCTTCATAACACAATACCTCCTTCATCATTTATTCACAGATTAACCCTGCAAGCCTCTCTGCTCTCTTCTCCTCATATAAATATTCAGTGAAAAGATCAGCGCAAGATCAATCAGCACTACAACTACGATAGAACTCATCCCATAGGCAATACCCGCACTCTCCGCAATCCTGCCGATAATCATGGGCATCAGGATAGACCCAAAGCTGGCGGTTGTGAGGATAAAGCTCCATGCCATGGAATATTTCTGAATCAATCCGCCACAAAATGACACTGTTGTCGGATATATCCCCGCCATGCTGTACCCAAAACCCATAATACCAATCACAATCAGAACCGTATTTCTACACAGCAGAAGCCAGAAGAAAAAGCATACAAATCCTACTGCCATCAGTAACAGAAGCCTTTCTTTTCTGACCTTCTCCGACAGCCACGCCGCCGTAAGACGTCCTGCCAGCATCATGATCCAGAGCACACTGGCCATCAGCTGTGACAGCGCTGCACTGAGAAGCCCGGTATCCTCAAAGTAAGTGATCAGCCATCCGATAACGCCCTGTTCCGCACACAGATAGAAAAACAAGGTAAATGTACACAGATAGAAAATCGGCTCCCGGAAAAATCCGAATCCATTCTCCCCGCTCTTTTTTCCGCCTTGCCCGCTGCCCTGCTCCAAAGCTTCCGGATCCGGAATCAGGAAATACAACAGCCAGCTTAATATGCCCATGGCTACAATGAAATAACAGGCATAGATCCACTTATCCGCAGCTGTTCTGGTCAATACCGTCAGGATGATCGGAAAGGAAAAAGCACCGATGGAGAACATGGCATGCAGCCCGTTTAATACCCCCGCCTTGCCGGGTGCCAGATTATTGATTGTATAATTGCCGAAATTGCTGGAAGCGCCTCTTGCCAGTCCTGTCATCAGATAAGCCGCTGCCAGCATATAGTTATTTCCGCTGAAGATAATCAGCACATAAGAGAGTGCATAGCAGGCATTAAACAGCAGGATGCTCCTCTTCCTCCCGATAAATACGGACAGCGTTCCCGATGCAAAACTGGAAAACAGATTGCCCACCGAGTGTAAACTGACAAGCAGACCTGCAAAGGCATAGTTCAACCCTCTGGTCTCCCTGATAAACGGCAGTAAAGAGCCGATAGACAAGGCCAGTATGCCATTTAACATAAATGCCAGATATGTATATACTAACTGTTTCTTTTCGTCTGAATTTTGAAACTGCATTTTTATTCCCGTCCTTTTGTGCCCTGGGCAAAGATCTCTTCTATATCCTTCCCATAATCGGCATAATATTGTTGATAAATCGGCTCCATTGCCTCCTGGAATTTCTCTTTTTCTTCTGCTGTGAGATAGATTTCCTGCACCTGGTTGCGCAGGGCATTTTCCCTGGCCACCATCTCATGTTCCGTCCACAGTTTCCTCTCATATAACGCCGACTCCCTGGCGCACTCTATAATAATCTCCCTGTCCTCCTCCGAGAGCAGTTCCCAGGTATGCTGTGCACAAATCTGCATTTCCGGAATCCTGATATGCTCATCCACCGTATAATATCCGGCCACCTCATAGTGCTGCATGGTCTCATAAGATGACCAGTTATTCTCCGCACCGTCCACCTGCTTTCGCTCCAGTGCCGCATATACCTGATCGTACGGAATCTGCACTGCCACCGCTCCCAGGGCGTTCATCATCTCCGACATCATTTCCGCTTCCTGCACCCGGATGTGCAGCCCCTGCATGTCCTCAAGCGTCCTGATCGGTCTGGTGGAACAGTAGAGGTTTCTGGCTCCCGCATCATACCAGGACAATCCCACCAGGCCATGCTCCTGGGGATATCCCAGGAAACGATCCCCTATCTCTCCATCCAGAACCCGCCACATATGATCGGAATCCTCATACAGGTAAGGAAGCTGAAGCACATTCATCTCCGGTATGAAATCCGACATCTGCGCAATCGAAACCCGGGCAAAATCTATTCCGCCATACTGCATCTGCTTAATCACTTCCGTCTCCGAACCTAAAATGCCCTGGGACTGCACCCGGATCCGGATACGTCCCTGTGTCTTCTCTTCCACCAGCTGGGCAAACCGTAATCCGCCAAGTGTTGTGGGATAATCCGGGGTCTGATTCTCTGCATAGGAAAACACATACTCCGGTACTGTCATCTTATCCTTTTTCAGCCAAAGGAACAAACTGACAGACAGCGCAGCCGCCACTGCACAGACAACAATCCATTTTCCTTTCTTCTTTCTGCTTTCTGCCTCCATAGCAACCGCCATACTCCCTAACGACTCTTTTGATGCTCCCAGAACCCCTTATCACAGAAGACCGTATCTATATTCACTGGGAGTCACACCTGTGATCCTTTTAAAAACCTTGGTAAAATAACTGGAATCCCGAAACCCTACTTTCTGGCTGATATCCTTCACATTGATAGTCATATCCTCCAGCAGTTCCTTTGCCTTCTCCACGCGGAGTTCTGTCAGATACATAATAAAATTCTTATCAAAGTTCTGCTTGAAAAACCGGCAGAAATAGGCGTCTGAATAATGCAGCTGTTCCGCTGCATCCTGAAGGCTGATATCCTCCATATAATGCGCCTCAATATAGCCCCGTATATATTCCGTAAAAAGCTGGTTTTTCATGGGTTCCTGCTTTTCTTCCCCATTGTCCTGTAAGCTTACCGCAGACAGGCCAGGCCCGGCCGCCCGTTCTGTCAGATGGATGGCCTCCTCCAGAACCGTAATCAGTTCTTCTCTGGCACTGGGCTTTAACAGATAGTCCAGGGCCCGTACCTTGATAGCCCGCTTGGCATAATCAAACTCATCATATGCCGTAAGAAAAATAATACTGCATGTCTCATTTCCCCTGCGGATTTCCTCCGCAGCATCCAACCCGTCAATACCCGGCATGGAGATATCAAGCAAAGCAATCTGACAGTCTTTTTGCCGAAAAATTTCAATCGCTTCCCGTCCGTTCACCGCCTCATACACTTCCACTTCATCCCCAAAATGGTTTCGTATTGTCTTCCCGATCACGGCCCTCTCTATAGGCTCATCGTCCGCTATCAAAATACGGTATCTTTTATTCTCCAAATCCATTTCCTCTCTCATTTGGTATCCGTATGCTGATGATCGTACCCACACCCGCTTTGCTGTGAATCCTCATCTGCCCATCTGCATACATCGCATGTATCCTCTTATAGATATTAAATATACCGATACTCACCCGGCCGCTTCTGTCCGTCTCCTCCTGCCGCAGTCCCTGCCGCAATTGCCGCAGGGCATCCAGTTCCATGCCCACGCCGTTATCAGCCACCGCAATACAGATCTGACCTCCCACTTCCCGAATCCGGATCAGAATCTGTCCCCCCTCCTCTTTCTGGGATAAACCGTGAATGATTGCGTTCTCCACAAGAGGCTGAAAAGTAAATGTCGGTATCAGTGCTGATTCCGCATCCATCTGACAGTCAATCTTATAAGTAATCCTGTTGCCAAACCGCTTTTCCTGTATAAACATATAATCCCTGACCACCTTAAGTTCCCTGGCCAGAGAGACCTTTTCCTCCGGTGTTTTTAAATTATACCGGAACAGAAAGCTGAGTGACTGTATCATGGCCTCCGTGGTGGAAGCCCCCTCCAGATTGGCCATACCGCCAATCACATTCAGTGTATTGAAGAGGAAATGAGGATTGATCTGATTCTTCAAAAGATCCAACTCCATGGCATCCAGTCTTCCCGCCATCTCCAGCTTCTCCAGTTCCTCCGCATGATATAAATCAAGGGCACGGCGCTTTTCCTCAAGCGCCATGATGTATTCCCCGGTAGCATACTTCATTTTGTTAAAAGCATGTACCAGTTCTCCCATTTCATCCTTGCTTTGCAGACTTACATCCTCTATAAAAAAATCATTTTCCGCTATCTTACGGGAAGCTTCCGCCAGGTCCATCACCGGCGATACAATAGAACTGTTCATAAGCTCCGACATCTTACGAATACACAAAAAGAAAATAAATTCTATAATAATCAGTAACACAGGCAGGAATATGATCGTTCTGACCTTCCCAGCATAAGCGCTGACACCGTCCTCCAACGTGACCCGCATCAGCTGGTTGGAATAATTCAACAGATAACTTTGTATCTCATACACTTCATACAAAGACCCGATATCCTCCGGCGTCTTTTCTTCCATATCCAGGATCACATTTCTCTTATCGCAATAAACCCGGTACATATTCAGGATTGACCAGGTTTCTGCATATCTCACTTCTCCTATTTTCCTGTACTCATAGGGAAGCTGGGCAACCAGCTTTTCCGTGTCCCTGATGGCACTTTCCAACTCCTGATAGACATCTTCCTTGCCGGTCTTGGCATAGCTCTCAAACAGTTCCGCCTCATCTTCCATGCACTGCACGAAATCACTGACCAGGGAATTGTCTTTCAGGATAACGGAAAAATCCAACAGCGAAGATTTAATCGCCCAGGCAGCCAGAAAAATAGACAGCAGGATGATCAACAGCACAATGTCCGTATACAGTTTTATTTTGTGTTTGATCTTCAAAGACTGCCACGTATTTTTCAGCAACCGTCTCATGCAGTTATGTCCTCACTGTTCTCGTCATTTCCGTTTTACGGCAATGGGCAGCCCGCACCGCGTACTGCCCTCTTTTGCCAATCACTTATTCAGATGTCTCTTCACATACTGATAAAATTCATTTCTCTCTTTTCCCAGAACCCTCTTTGTCAACATATAACCATGATTTGCATCCGTGTAGACGATAATCATACTCCCCTCTTTTCTCACACCCTTGACCTGATTCCAGCGTATGAATTCCCGCTCGTCTCCCAATGTCACATGGATACCGTCTTCATGAAATGATAATTCCGTCCCCTGCGGAATCACTGCCACCTGCGCCTTTGCTTTCAGATAGACGCCTGTGGGCTGTATCACCGGAACCAGAAGACAGGCCAAAAACAACAGTGCCTGCACCACATCGCCTGCCTGGTTCCAAAACCGGACAGTCAGAAGCATCATCGCCACACCAAAAACAATATTACATACGCCCACAAGGGAGCGATAGGTACGCCGCATGGACAACTTCCAGAAGTCAATCGGTTTGATTTTGCATTGATACTGATAATGCATGTTCATACTCCTTCCCTGATTACCATACGCTCCATTTCCCGCATCAATAGAACAGATTCGGGAGCAGCATTGTAATCTCAGGAATAAAGGTAAGCAAAAGCAGTACCACAATCATACACAAATAGAACGGTAACGTTGCCTTGACGACTTTTTCCATCTTCACCTTGCCCACAGCAGAACCGATAAAGAGCACTGCACCTACCGGAGGTGTCAGCAGACCGATACCACAGTTTAATATGACCATAATACCGAACTGAATCGGATTGATGCCGATGGAGGTTGCAATCGGCAGAAGAATCGGCGTTGCAATCAGAATGATCGGCGCCATATCCATGATGCATCCCAATACCAACAGAATCAGATTCAGCAGTAAGGCGATCAGAATCGGATTATTCGTCAGACCGATTACCGCGTTGGCCGCCATACTTGGCACATGCAGGGTGGTCAGACAATAACCGAAGATACTGGAGGTAGAAATCAGGATCAGTACGATGGATAAGGTGTCCACGCAATTTTCCAGTACCTTCCAGACCCCCTTCCAGTCCAGGCCTTTGTAGATATAGACGCTGACAAGCAGACTATAAATAACCGCAACTGCCGCAGACTCGGTAGCCGTAAACCAGCCGCCCACAACGCCCACCACCACAATGATGACTGCCGCCAGGGCCCATACGGAAACCCCCAACTGTTTTATAAGATTCTTAAAAGTAAACTTATCTCCCTTGGGATAGTTTCTCTTCTTGGAAATAATGTAGGAACCGATCATCAGGGAAATGGCAAGTAATGCGCCCGGTATATATCCTGCCAGGAACAGACTGCCTACGGAAACACCGCCTGCCGACATGGCATAAATAACCATATTATGGCTGGGCGGAACCAGAAGTCCCTCACAGGAGGAAGTAATGGTAACTGCCGTCGAGAAATCGTCATCATAGCCCTGATCCACCATCATCGGTATCAGAATACTTCCCAGGGAAGCCGTATCCGCTGCCGCGGAACCCGAAATACCGCCGAAGAAATAGGACGCCACAATATTCACCATCGCCATACCGCCGGTCATCCAGCCCACACAGGCATTGGCCAGTGCTATCAGCTTATCAGAGATGCCGCCGCTGCCCATCAGACAGCCCATGGTGATAAAGAACGGCACCGCCATCAGGCTGAAAGAGTTAATTCCCTTTACCATCTGCTGACAAATGGTAGTAAAAGGAAGTCCCTGATACAGCAAACACAGAAGAGAAGAAAGGGCTACTGCATAAGCAATCGGGAACCGTAAGAATATCATAATACCGAAACTTGCAAGCAATACCAGGATTGCCATTGATTCTGCACTCATGCCTCTCCCTCCTTCAAAAAGATCTTCTTCATATGATTATAGAGTGTCTCCACTTCAAAGATCACCATTGCCACACCTGCTACCGGAACCGGGAAATACATCCAGAACCGGGACAGCCAAGGCATACTAACATAAGTCCCCTTTGCCCCCAGGCCGGACGCATACCTCCAACCCACAACAATCATCACAAACGCCAGAATCAGCACACAGACATCCGCCAGAATGTCCAGGAACAGAAGCACCGGCTTGGGAATATATCTGTCCAATGCCGTCATCCGGATATGGGCGCCCCGTCTTATCGCCAGCGCTGCGGACAGCACCGCCATATAGGCCATACAGGTGAGTACCACTTCCTCGCTCCAGGCCGGATCGGGAACAAAAGGTACATATCTGCCGATTACACTCATGGTAGTAATAAAAATATCTGCAATCAATAAAAGCTTACAGGCAAACAACACAATCTTGTATGTAATGTCAAATATCGGTTTAATCTTATCAACCCGCTCAAAAAACCCCGACATGAAATACCTCCTTATTATGATGATAAGAGCGCACAGGCTGTTACGCCGATGCGCTCCTTCCTCTCATATAGAACAGATGATTAATTTGCCATTTCCAGAATCTTCTGGTACAGTTCTTCCTGTCCCTTGGTATTCTCTTCGATAACGCCCTTAACAGCTTCCTGCCAGGGAGTCACATCAGGCACTTCCACAATCTTAATACCATCTGCTTTTAACTGCTCTAATACTTCGTTCTCAGCATCTGCGGAAATCTTCTTGTTGAACTGGGACGCATACTCGCCTGCTTCCATCAGGATATTCTGCTGCTCTTCTGTCAGGGAATCCCATGCTTCATCTGTGATGATAACCTGGATAGCGCCAAGTGTATGGCCGTCCAAGATCATGCAGGGAGCCACCTCCGGGAAAGCGTTGGACTTGTAGTTGGCGATGGGCTGTTCTGCGCCATCCACAACACCAGTCTGCAGTGCGGAATACAACTCGTTAAAGGATACAACCGTAGGGCTTGCTCCCAGGGACTCTACCAGACCGTTCATGACAGGGTCATTGGAAACACGAAGCTTCATGCCTGCCAGGTCTTCCATGCCGGAAATCTCATTTACCGTAAAGAAATGACGGAAACCTTCCTCACCGTAGAACAGGCCTCTTACGCCGCTGCCGTTCTCATGGGGCTCAAGTAAGAACTCGCTTGCCAGATCAGAGGAAGCGAAGTTCCAGTAATGCTCTCTGCTTACAAAGGTATAAGGCAGGGAAAGCAACATGGATTTCTCTCCGCCGTAGCTTGTCAGCGCGAAAGCGGAAATACGGGACATATCGATGGTGCCGCCGCCGCCCAGCATGGTATCGAGAACGTCATTCTCGGAACCAAGTACACCGCTTGCCTGAATATCAATCTTCATGGTGCCGCCGGAAAGCTCGGACACTTTGTTGGCAAACTCTGTAGCCATCTGGCCAACGATGGTGTCAAGCGGGTTAACTTCCGCATACACAAGTGTTACTTCCGGTTCAGCCGCAGGTGCTTCTGCCGCAGGCGCTTCTGCTGCGGGTTCCTCTGCTGCCGGCTCTTCTGCCGCAGGCGCTTCCGCTGCCGGTGCCTCTGCTTTGGGAGCTTCCGCTGCCGGTGCCTCAGGTGCTGTTACGCCACAGGCCGTCACAGATACTACCATTGCTAATCCAAGCATGATGGATAACAATTTCTTCTTCATAAAATAAATCCTCCTTGTCTTATGAGCACAATCACTCTATTTGTTTCATTATAGCTGATTATACACAACTTTTCTGTCATAAAAAAGCGAACGATTTTAACATTCCTTGTAAAATTTTAACTTGTTATCCCTATCGCAGATCATACTCATACACGTAGTTAATTTCTCCGTCACTGCTCTGCTTCACAACATCTCCCAGACCGTTATACTCTTTCTTCCAGAAATAATTACAGTCGCCTGAAGCATTATATTCCGCACAGTAAGTCTGGTTGCCGAACATATCGTACTCATATTCATACCGCAGACTTACAGTGCTCCCCGACGAAGGATGCGCTGTCTTGATTACACTCTCCCTGCTCTCATAAGTGTACTCATCCCACCAGGAACGGGTTCCGTCCGCATTGTATCTGGTCTGCCTGATGACATTGCCGTTATCATCACAGGCATATTCATCCTGCCATTCTTCCCTGCCTTTGGCATTGTAATGGGTTGTGTACAGCAGATTGCCGTCCACATCATAATCATAGGTCTCACTCCATTGCAGCTTCTGATTCCTGTCATAATAATCCCTGTTTATAACCTGTCCTTGTACATCATAATCACATTCTTCTATGGATAATACATCCGCCCCGTCATAGTAAGTGTAGCGTATGGCATTGCCTGCATTATCATACTGTATCATACCAATCAGATCCTTCAGGGAATTGTACTGCATACAGGATCTGGTCACCACACGCGCGATCAGATCCTCCCGCTTATCGATAAGCATCTGGGAATCCGTGGCCTCAATTCCCTGGCACAGAACCTGTGCCGCTTCTTCCACTTCATCCTGTTCCAGATAAATATCCGCCTTCAGTTCATAAGCCTCTTCCCTTCCGGCGTCTTCCAGCAGCGCGTCGTCGCAGCCCCGCAGCGCCAGCGCAAAATCGTCCGCTTCATAGGCCGCCCGGGCATCCTTCAGGGGATCCACTTCTTCCGGTTCCTCCGGTAATTCTTCTTCCAGAGCGTCCTCCTCTGTCACAGGCGTTTCATCAGTTTCTTCCTCCGGTTCTTCTTCCGATTCCTCCACGGACTCTCCCTCAACCTCTTCCAGGGGCTTGTCCCCGTCATTATCCTGCTTCTGGAAATAGTACCAGCCGGCCGCGCCGCCAACGGCAAGCAGAATCAACAGTAAAACCAAAAAGAGAATACCGCCCTTTTTCTTCCCGGATCTTGGCGGTTTCTGCGCTGTCTGAACCGGCGGCTCCTGTACGCGCTGTGGTTGTACCGGCACCTCCTGTACCTGTGGCTGCACCTGGGGCTGCACCGGTACCTCCTGTACCTGTGACTGCGCCGACACCTCATGCACCTGCTGTACTTGTGGCTGCGCCGACTGTTCCTGTGGCTGTACAGGCTTCACACTCTGCCCGCAGTAAGGGCAGAATCTGGCCGTATCCTTAATCATCTTTCCGCAATTTGTACAAAACATACTCTTTTCCTCCCCGTGCAGCAATCAAACGCTACATCCTTATATTTCTATTCTTCCACTTAAACAGCAGCACACACAGAACTGACACTACTGTCGTATATATCACCATGCCATACAGATACCGGACACTATGAATAGACAACAGATAATAATAAGACGGCAGCAAATACTTCAGCACCCGAAAATTCCTCAGATTTAAAAATACCGGACAAAGCACCAACATTCCCGCTGTAAGAACCAGAATCGTACTTCCGAGACGCTCCGGTGTATCGCAGATGAGCCTGAGCAGATTACAGAAAGCCAGTGTAGCGCAGGCAAACAGCAGGCAGCTTAAGATTTCCCGTTGCCAGACAGTAAACACACCTGCCAGCTTACAGGCAATGAGAAGCACCAGTGCCGCATCCGACAGAAACACCGCGCACACGCCAAAAGATGCCGGAAGTCTGCGCGCTGCCGGTATCCGTGAAAAAACTCCCTGTTCTTCATCCTGCATATAATACAGACAGGCCGCAAGTCCGCAGATCACCAGCCATGTGGCCAGAATCCCCCGCACAGGCGCCTGCAAATAATGGTAATCTTCCTCCATGTCCTGTCCGCCGTCCAGATAAGCCATCTCAAAAAGACTGTCTTCCACCAGCATCCTCTCATAGGCCTGCCGCAGTTCCTCCTCACTCACCTGCGTCAGTCCCAGATCACTTCGGACATACGCTTCATATATTGCATAAGAGAAAGCCGGATAGAGAGCAGCCCCCAGAATTTCCCTGCTGAAAATCAAAGAGACGCTTTCCTTGCGCTCCACCACCTTGACCACCGGGCCAATCCGCTTTCGGGAAGCCGTCTTTTGCAGGCTGTCCGCCAGATCTTCCGCAAAAATCCAGGCAGTATCCGCCTCGTTCTCCACTACCATCCTGCGGGCCTCCTCCTCATCTTCACAGAGCAGATACCGAAGAATCCCTTCCTCGCCCATCAGTTTTTCCGTTACCTGAGACGCCAGTTCATCCTCCGGATTCGGCAGGCACAACACCACTCTGGCGATGCCGCTCTCCTCTTTCGCCAGCAGCCGGATTCCGCCAACCAGCAGAGGCACCATACAAAGGATCAGCAGGAAACTATATTTCTTAAACAATCGTTTATTCCACAGATAATATCTGGTCAACATTCTTTTTATCATCCGGCTATCCTCTCCGTATCCTGCTTCTTCTGACATACACAGACAATACAAGAAAAACTGCCAGGTACAGCAATACACCGAAGCCCGCCATTCCAGACTCCTCTTTCGCCACACTGCCATTCACATACCGCAGTGCCGCCCCCGTAGGCATTATCCTGCCAAGGCGCTGCATGATGTCCGGGAAAAATGCCGCCGGATAAAAAAAGCCCGACAGATATCCCATTCCAATCCCGCAGAGAAACTGTAACAGGATGCCGCTGACCACTCCTGCCATAATTTCATACAACAGAAACTGTAAAGCCGCAAACATAGCTGTCACCGGCAGAAGCGCCGGCAGAAACTGCGTTAACGGCTCCGCCCCCATGCCTTCCCACTCCGGGATGGTGAACCATTCCCTCTCCAGACACAGATAAAGAGGAATAAAAATTACCACGACACACAGTATCATCAGACACAAATAGGCCAGATACTCTCCCGCCACCTGGCCTGCGGCTCCCACACCCCTTGACTGCATAAATCTGGGCATATCCGTCTGCCTGCGCGTAAACAACGGGCTGTTGTTAATCCCTGCTAAAAGCAGTAAAAAGAGAAGAATACCGCAAAAATAATATCCTTCTATGGAAAGGCCGTTGGCAATGCCAAGCACCTCCACATCATAAAGTCCGCTCCTGTTGACCACCAGCTCTATCAACAGAAGGTTCAATGCATTGGTAGCCTCCCAGAATTCTTCCTGCATCCCATGTTCCAGCATAATGGACTGCATACCAAAAACAGCACTCTGGGATCTTGTCACCAAAGTAGACGCTACATCCACAATCTGGCCCATCACCATTGTACCAATGCCTTTTTGCCCTTCCGCCGCAATATAGGAAATGCGCTTATCATTGGCACCTGACTCTATGGCTTCCATCATGCCTTCCGGTATCTGCACAATCGCATAGAGTTCTCCCTTTTCAAAAGCCGTCCTTGCCTCCTCCCTGGTCATGGTGACAAGTTCTATCATAAAGCGGGAATCATCAATAGACTGTAGGGCCGTGATGCCAAATCCCAGATAGGAATCCGACATATCCCCCACCACGCCGATCCGGTATTTCTGTCCATCCTGGGCTGACAGACCGTCCCGTATAAACACTACCATCAGAACACCCACACACAGACACACCAGCAGATTGACAATCATCTGTCTTGGAAAAGTTTTCATAACCCGTTTTAGTTGTACTTCAAAATACTTAAAACTTCTGCTCATTTATAACTTACCCGCCAGATGATGAAGATCCCCATCGTACTGATAGGCTTCCAGGACGCCTTCCTTTAAGATATAGCACTGCTCACACAGTTCCAGTTCCTGCATGTCGTGGGTGGCCAGAAGCACAATCCCGCCTTCTGCCTTATACCGCTCCAGATAACGGTATATATTCTCCTTACAGACTAAATCCAGCGCCGCAGAAGGCTCATCCAACACCAGAATCTTTGGTCTGGCTACCACAGCGCAGGCTATGGAAAGACGTTTTTTCATACCCCCGGACATCTTGTGTACCGGCGTTTTTAAGAAACTGTTGATTCCCAGCATGGCAAGAGCCCCCTGCTCCAATTCCTGAAGCAGGGTTGCCCTGTCATACCACATACGCAGATTGTCCCACGCATTAAGTTCTTCAATCAAAGGATTCCCCTGAGGGACATAACCAAGCACCGGGGGGATTTTGGAACTGTTTTGCAGCAGATCCTCCCCCTGGTAAATAAATGCGCCGCCGTCGGCCTTCTGCACACCCGCCAGAATTGACAGGAGTGTGGATTTTCCACTGCCGTTGCCTCCCAGGATGCCCACACAGTTTCCCTTCCCTATAGATAGAGATATATTCACCAGAACATTCTTTTTCTTATATGATTTCCGTATTCCTGCCAGTTCCATCTCCATACAGCAGTCCGATCCTCCATGTCAGCGCTCAGCAGTTTAATAATAGTAATACATCATTTCCATAATCGTCTCTATGTCCATACCGTCGAAAATTTCCAGGCTTTCTGTGATCTCCGAAGGCACATCCGCTTTCTTTAAGGCCTCTGTAAATCCGCCCAGATCAAAGTCCTTGCCCCAATCAGACAAATCATCCATATCCTCCATCACAACGGCATCTTTCCCAGGATTGGGACCTTTATATCCTTTTTCCTCCTTATAGGACATCACAATATCCACAATACTCTTGTCATCCATGAGTACTCCCATACTGCATTTACTGGAGCTCTTGTCAGACTTAAAGTCCATGGTCAGCTTGATGTCCTCTATCATGGACAATCCTGGCGTATATCCTATCAGATCTTCAATATCTTCCGATAACTCCAAGGTCATATTGCCATTTATAATACCCTTCCTTGCATCCTTGGTATTATAGTCCTTCACTGTCAGGTTCACCATGGAAGAGTCATTATATTCCAGAGCAAATTCTCCGGTTATCTTATCGCCGCTTCGTGTACCAGTTCCGGTCAAGGCAATGGACTCATCAAAATAGGAATCCTCGTAGGAACACTCATAACCGAACTTCTTACCCTTTTCCGGCATCAGCATCTTAATTGTCGTGTCTTCCGCAGTGAGGGTTCTGCCAACAATTTCACCCTTGTTATTCACATAGACTTTCATCTTGATCTTTTCACTGCTGTAGTCGTCATAGTCTTCCATATATTCTAACTCTTCGTCTATCGCATCCTGGAAATTTTCATAAGCCTCTTCAGGACTCATGTCATCCAGATACAATTGGTCTATAATATATTCATCCGTCAAAGCGTTCTTGATGATTTTCTCAATATCCTTGTCTTCTTTCATCTGGGTTAAAACAGCAATCATCATTTCCTTGGCCGTTTCCTCATCGATAGTGACCGTAAGCACCGTACACTTCTGCTCAATATCCTCCGCTTCCAGAACACCATTCTTCTTGGTCACATCATCCACGCATCCTATCAATGTGGTTAAATAACGGTTGAACAGCTGTTCCGCCTGCTTCTGATCCGGGCAGATCCGCTCAAGTGCCTCATACATCTCCCACAATTCTTCTACATCGCCCAGTTCGCCGGTGTCTACTTCCACTCCCATATACCGCTTATTCACCTCCGGCACTTGCAGATAGGCCATCTCTTCCCCCAGATCCAGAACCACATTGCCAGTAAGGATATTAACCTCATTAAGTACCGCGCCGACTCCCAGGAATACGGTATCCTTCTTTACCGAGGAATCCAGCGTAAACGAAGCGCTTTCAAACCATGACATATCCACACCTGCAAGCCCCGCAAGATTCATCAGCTCCTGACCGCCTTCTCCCAGAGTCATGCTCAGCTGCGCACTGACACTTCTGTCAGAAACATTCAATCTGTCCAGGAAGTATCTGCCGTACAATTCCCCAAAATCACTGGAAAATTCTTCCACTGTCTTCTTCTCCACATACTGATAATATTTCTCCGGGGAAGAAAACGTCTTACGCAGGAAATTGGCTGCCACCTTGATATTGCATAACACCAGGACAAGCACAACAATAACCACAGCCCCAACGATAAGAAGTACTTTATGACTGCCAAAGAACTTCTTAAATCCACCGTCCATGGTAATGCCTTTGGTAAACCCGTCCTGCTGTGTACCATTGTACTGTGGGCTGGTAAACTGCGGTCCGGCCGCCTGGTCATTACCCGGCTGGCTGCTGCCTGCCTGACCGCTGCCCGCCTGACTGTTCGCCTGCTGACCATTCTGGGGATACTTATCCCATAATGAGGAAACCGGCGGAATCACCTGATTTTGTTGATTACCTGTACCGGAACCATTTGCAGCATCTGCCGCATTGTTTACGTTTCCTACCGATTCTCCGCAATTTGGGCAGAATCCGGCACCTTCATTGATACTTGTTCCACACTTTTTACAAAACATTCCTATCTCTCCCTCTCATCCACTACTGTACCTTAGCGCCGCATGATTCACAGAACAAACTGCCTTCTTCCAGTACCGCACCGCACTGACTGCACTTATGTATCGTTGTCGCCGTCTCCACAGGTGGAATTGCTGATGTTGTCTGCGTCCCCACAGGCGGGATTGCTGATGTTGTCTGCGCCCCCACAGGCGGTACTGTCGGCGCCGGTGTTCCCATGGGCGGCACTGCTGCCGTCTGCACCGCTCCCACAGGTGCTACTCCTGCCCCTGCCTGGCCGTCCGCTCTCTGTCCGCAGACGTTACAGAACATACTGCCGTAAGGAATCACCGCACCGCAGTGCTCGCACATCATCTGCCCTTCCAGACGCAGTTTATTCTTATAATAGCCTCTTCTGTTCTGCTCCAGTTTATTAACCAAATCAATCACAGCATAATACTGTTCGTCTACCTCTCCCTGATCCTTTTCCTTATTGGCCTGGTAAAACATCTCCCCCAACTGATAAATCCGCCCCCGGATCTCATTCTCCGTCTGATTAATGTTCTCCATCACCCGATCCATTTCCGTAGGTTCTTTGGTACCGTTAAAAAATTTCATTTCTCGCCCTCCAGCCCTTTCGTTCTGTGTAAAATTATGTATTTTCCTGATACATCATAACGCTTTTTATTTTATCATATCCTCTGTCCAAGCGCAACCGCGCCTTCCCGGCTCTTCGACTTATCTCTTCAGACAGTATAGCTGCACACGCTCCGGTCCCTGCTGCCAGTCAAGAATCTGGTCGTACTGATACAGTCCCCATTCCACAAGCGAAGGATACATCTCTGCATGATCCACCAGCACAAATTCCGCAGTGCCCTCATGGATATAGCGGTCCTGCTCCTCATTAATCTCCGGCATATGCTTACTGATATTGGGTGCAAAATAGTATCTGGCTGCCGGCTTCATCCCGGCAAAGGTCATCATCTGCGCTCTGTGATTGCGGTACAAAAGAAGCGTTTTCTCCCGCCCCTGTGAAGCGTTCTCCATCTCCTTCTCACATACATCACACAGCGTAAAATTCTCGGAAAACACTGCCGCTTCCCTATAATTCCGGTTAAAGACAAGCAGGATGCAAAGGCAGGGCATCGCCAGGCCAAAAGCCGTCCTCTCTCCCGCCTGCCACCTCACCCTGTCCGTCAAAATACCGGCAATGGTAATAATTCCCAGTATCACAAACACCGCCACCAGACAGTAATAATACAGAAAAGCATAACTGATATAGGTACTGCCAATCAACACGCCAAACGCCATCACTAAACCAATCTTACCGGCTATGCTGCCAATATAACGAGAAGAGAACAGAAAGCCCACAATCCCCACTGCCACCACCAGGGAGATTCCCGGATTGTCAGTCACTGCCAGCAGTACATTCTGCCCAAACACAGTGAGTGTCTCCCCTATGGTCCTCACATCTGCATAGGCAAGATTAGCCACAAAATATCCGTTTTTGAGATAGCCCAGGGAATCTGTACAGAAAAAATAACCAATCACCGGAACGCCCGCACCCAAAAAGCCCCCTGCAAATGCCAGTACATCCTTGACGATATTATGCCTCCCAAGAAGTCTGTGCAAAAGCATCATTCCCACCAGTGTCAGAAGGCACACTGTCATGTTAAACTTCATCCAGAAAGAAAGACCGCAGAGAACTCCTGTCATGACCATCCATCGTCCGGTATACTCTTTCGTGCCGGAAAAATAAGACAGGTATCCATACAGAATGGCGGCATAGATTACCATAGTAAATTCCTCACAGGATCCGCCGTAGACAAGAAAGGTTCCATCCAGCAGAAAGACCATGGATACCACCGCCAGTACCTGTGCCATCCCCCGCTCAAAGTACAGGCTGCATATCCGGTAAATAACATATAACAGCCCCGAAAAACAGAAACTCTCCAGAAGATAGGCCCCATAGAACCGATCCGGCGTGAGCAGATGCCCCAGAGCATACAGGAAAAATACCACCGGCCCCTTATGATCGAACATATCCCGATAAGGAACATATCCCTGGGTAATGCCCCGCCCTATAGAATAATAAATACTGGTATCATCCCAGGGATTGCGCGCATAGAAAGGCGACGACTCCGTACAGAAATAGAGTGCCGCAAAAGAAAGTGCCAGGAAAAACACATATCTGACAATGCTTTCCCTGGAAATGCCTGCTTTTCTATCTGCCAGAAAAAGAATTGACATACATGTCATAATCAAAAACAGAATCCGGCCAGGCGCTGCACAGTAAACCGGATATACCGGCAAAAGCGCCACACTCACAAACCCTGTCAGCAGACAGGAAATCTGCCCGCTGCCAAACCACCTGAAAAGAAGCAGGCTTATCAACAGATACATCACCAGATATACCGCCGTCTGTCCAACCGGTAGTATCCGGGTAATCCGCATCACATCTATCTGCGAAAGTTCCATCCCCGTCTCGTTAAGCAGGACCGTTCTGACACTGTTATTTCTGATATTGGAGGGCAGTTCCATCTCAAAGCGGCCGCCCACGCCTGACTTCATGCCCTGATCAGCCAGAATACGCTCCTGTCCGTTGGTCTCATAATAAATACGGCAGCTGTCTGCGGCAGGCTCATCCGTATCAATAAAGACCTCATACCTGCCCCGGTCCAGACTGAAATAATCAGAAGGCCCACAGGCATAAAAAGTCCTGTCGTAATACCGGAACGCATTTACGCCCAGAATTACGAACAGGAACAGCAAAAACATGGCTATACGAATGAGTATCTCTTTCCTGTCTTTCATATCAGTCCAGCACCTTTCTGACTGCCTCTGCAATATATTTCATGCCGTCCGGCGTGGGATGTACACCGTCCGCAGTGGTGTTGTGCAGGTTATCCACCACAATACCGCAGTCGTACAGATCAATCACGGGAAGATTCTTATTCGCCGCAATCTGCCTGATCCTGGCACTGTAGTCCGCCGCCGTAAGATTTTCCCCGTTGACAAACTCCACATAAGGCGTGCTGGTTCCATAGTCCCCAATCTGGGTGATTGTACAGCAATAAATCCTGGAGGAAGGATACTTTGCCAGAAGTTTATCAATCATTAAGGTATAGGCATCCGAGAAAGCCGCCACCTGTCCTTCCGCCACCTGCCTTGTGCCGTCGTTGTCCCCCATGGGAATACTCTGTAATAAGTCATTGGTCCCCATATACACAATAATCACATCCGGTGCTGTATTCCCCGGGCCATACAAGGCTCCGGTACGAAATTCATTGCATCCGCACTGGGGGTCCGCCGTGCCCGTGGAATCTCCCACGCAGGTTGCCCCGGAACTGGATCCATTCACATAAAGCATCCACCCCGTATCGTCCAAAACCCGCCTCCACCAGGTATCGTTCACATCGGATACCAGCCCGTTTCCCGGGAAAAAGTCATAATATCCGGCCGGAATATAACCCTGGAACGTAGAAATACTGTCGCCCAGAATAGAGATTGTGGTGACCGCCGGTTCTGTCTCGGATGTCTGCTCCTCCGGCTCTTTGTCCGCATCCGCCGTCTCAGGCACCTCAACGTCCGGCTCCTGCCCTTCCTTCTGCCCGCCGACAGAAGCATCCTGTGGGGATGCCTCCTTTGGAATCTCCGGCGCAGTCTCCTCCCGGGCACTGCCATCCTGTATGTCTCCAAGAGCCATATCCGTTGTCTTTTCGCCGTCTGCCTTATCCACGAAACGTCCCGCTATGAAGACCACCACACAGACAAACGCAGCACATAAAGCTACCGCGCCCACTGCCGCGGCCGCCAGCTGTCCCGGATTTGTCCTCCGACTTCTTCTTTTATGGTTTGACTTCCTTCCCATTCTCTTTCCACTCATAGATTCATCCGCCATCCGGTTTTATTTTTTCTTGAATACAGACTGTCTTGCACCATGCATCCGATGATGTTTTAAGGCATCGTCCACCGCATCCATGCGCAGTCCTGCGTCAATGAAGTCGCAGTATTTACAGAAAGGATAATTCTGTCTGCCTGTGGCGATAGTCTCCCGCAGCTGTCTGTATTTCTCACTGTTCCATCCCTCTCTCACAGATACCTGATTTAGATCCGCCATCTCCGTCACCTCGAAGTTATCACAGCAGCAGATGCCCAGTTTACCATGAGGCGTAATCCACAGATCCGTAAAAGGCATCAGGCAGGTTTCTTTCACAATCCTTCCTTTGGACTGTTTGTTCGGTGCACTGCCCGCCCGGTTTGTCAACACCTCTTTCAGATAACGGATCTGAATGAGGATGTCTACATCCTGGAACTCCTCCGGGTGCGCCTTCACATAATCATAAATAATCTTTATATTGTCATGCATCTTCATGTCCAGACAGTAATTATTGATGATCAGCTGATCCACATAGGGAACAATGGATTTCACCTTATTCACATCCAGCAAAAGTCCATTGGTGGACATGAAAATAAAGGCCTCCGGCAGTTTCTCCCTGGCATACCGGTGGAACCCCACAATCCGCATGTCCAGCCACGGTTCATTGTTGCCATAGAGGGTCAGATGCCCTTTATACTCCCAGTCATGAAGCTGATCGATGATGGAATAGTACAGTTCCTCCTCCATCTTCTTATAGGGGCGCTTTTCCGCATGGATATTGGCTGTGCAGAACTCGCAGGTACTGTTACAGCGGTTCACCGTCTCTAAGTTCACCACCAGAGGGTGCGGCGCCTCCTCATGCTCCAGAAAATAATCTATATAATATTTCTGCGACTTTCTCCTGCTGACAAACTGAAGCTTTAAATAGCTCTCACTGGAAAGTCTCGGCAGATATTTTTTAGCGTTCCAACCAACTACGCCTCCGAAATTGTGTACCCTGATCGGCATTTTCGTCCTCCTTTGTCGTTCCTGTTATTGATCTTATCCGCCAGACTCATGGTCTGCGTTCATAAACATACACTGTCAGGCTTTCATCCTTTGCCGTATATTCACCCAGCAGTTGCAGCTGCATTTCTTCCGCATTGGAAAACCGGATCCTGGAAAAAAGATAAGTTCCCCCAAGTTCCCCAAAGGCTTCTGGATCCATATAGAGCGTATCGTCCGTGGCATAGACAGTCTTCGCAGAGCTCACCACGCTCTCATCCGTGCCGGAATACAGATATACCCTGGCACCCCAGTCATCATAATAAATCCTGCTGGCCTCCACACGCTCAATGGCCGGCGCAATAATCTTCCTGAAATCCTCTTTGTATTGCTGGCCATAAAATCCCAGATAGCCGTCCAGGGTGGCAATGCCGTTATACTGAAGCACCGCAGGGTGCATACCATAGGCGGCAGCCCACTGGTCCTCATAGCCGATTTCCTCTTTGATCTGCTCAAACAGCTCTACCGCATAGAACTGCTCATAGTCAAACTCGTCCACCTCTGTCCCATGATTCCAGGCATAGAATCTGTGATGGCAGGTGGTGTAGAGATCATTATATCTGGTGGGGGTGAGAATCACCACAAGCACCGCACCGCAGACAATCAGATTGGCTGCCCACAAGGTCACGATCCCCCGATTGTAAAGACGTATCAGAATCAGCAATAACGCCAGATCCCAGAGGAATGGATTAAAGAAAATCGTGCGGTTAAACTGCCAGCCCTGTAAAGGCGGCAGAATCGTCTCCACAAATGTCCGAAACGGTTCCAGGTCATATAACCCATAAACCAGACAGTTAAACAGAATAAACACCATCAGCAGGTTAAAGGGATCCCGTATGATCTTCCCGCCCTGTTTCTTCCACAAGTATGAGCCGTTTTGAATCAAAAAATAAACAGCACAGACCGGCATGATCACTTTACTGTGCACATCCTCCGCATGAAAGATACCGTCCTTCCATACAGTAAGAATCTCTCTCCCGATTTCTGACAGGGAAAGGGACGGATTCACCATGGTGGAACGGATTGTCACCTCATCGCTTAACAGCATCTGCCCAAACAGACGGTACTCACACACCACATATCCCGCCGCCAGTACCAACAGGGCGCCAATCAGGGATTTCGCCACTTTTTTATCCCGGATGGAAACCCATATAATGGCTATCACCAGATATCCCAGAATAAAAATACCATGATAGGAAAAATAGGACACCAAAGGATAGGCAAAAAGCGCCAGATACCATTTCCCATGAGGCTGCCGGTATATCCTGATCAACAGCCAGACACACAGGGGAATAGACGCAAAGGCAAACCCGAACGCCGGGAAGAAATAAATGATGCCGTAGGCAAATCCCACCATATAAATAACAGGCCGATATATCCTGTACTTTTCGCCGCACAGTTCTTTTGCCAGCAGGACAAAAGAAAACATGCCCAGCAGAATCTTCAGAAGAAGCCCCAGCACATAAGCCGTATAGGTGGGAAACACCACATACAACAGACTGTATAAAGACAGTTCGGAGGGCAGAAGATCTCTGCTGACGCCGCCCAGAAAAGGCACATTCACACCATGTTTAAAAAAAGTGCCTGTGTTCTTTAACATCTGATACTGTGCAAGAAACAGATCCATGTTGTCGTGCACTGCAATATAACTGCGCTCCCCGAAACCAAACAGCACTGCTGCCATCAGTATGATAAAGCCGGAAATCGGAAAAAGAAACCAGTATTTGGTCAGCCAGAGAAACCATTTATGCTTCAACAAATTTTTCATTCTCCGTCTCCCTGTCTCCGTCTTCCCGTCCGGAATACAAACAGCTTCTGTCCAAAGAAATTCATCACAATAAACAGCGCCATCCCCAGAACCATAGCCACATTATCTACCACCACCGCCGGCTGCGCCGAAAGCAGATAGCGGATAAGGGGTCTGGCAATCCCATAAGCCAGTCCGTAACAGACCACAATATTGACGGCAAACCGCCAGGGAAGCCATTTGTCTTTATTTTCCACCTTAAAAGTCACTTTGCCATTCATGTAATAAGAAAACACACTGCCGATAAAATAGGAGGTACCGCTGGATACCCAGTAATTCCAATGGGCCAGATTGTATAATCCCGACATGATCAGATACCCCAGCAGCGTATTCATCACACCTACAATGCCAAAGTGAATCACTTCCATGATAAAGTCCCTGTATTTTTCATAGAGTGCCTTGATCTTCATGACAACCCCTCTTTTCGCACATATGATTTTACTTTCTGACTCCTGCCTGCTATACTTATAGTAATTTGCTTCGCAAATTACTATACGAGATCCGCTTCGCGGACTCGGTATTAGCGAAAAGCTTTGCTTTGCTT
>ERZ779621.16-NODE-16-length-185033-cov-27.726124_pt1 | contig 185033 bp, 151 predicted proteins | sample MGYA00514215_ERZ779621 | MGnify/ENA primary metagenome ERZ779621 (study PRJEB29562, sample SAMEA4376715) | mouse gut metagenome | isolation source: Cecum | study: EMG produced TPA metagenomics assembly of the A DSS colitis mouse model was used to assess the...
AAGGTGGCATAGCTTCCAATGATATGCCTGTTTTTAGTATGCGAAGTATGAGAATATATTCGGAAGCAGGTCGTCTTTTTAATCAAAAAGGTTATGCAAATACAAAAATGGCAGAAATTGCAAAAGCCTCCGGAATTGCAGTAGGCACCATGTATTCCGCATTTACGGGAAAGGATGCCGTGCTTTCATTTGTGATCTACGCTACGCTTGATAAAAATTATCTTTCGAGTGAAATCTCATTCCCCATTAAGCCGATCGAGTCACCTAAACTTATTGCGTTATTGACCAAAGTGATCGACAATGAATTTGGTTCTGCTCTGAATATCACTGATAATAAAGGAAATATCTGTAAAGATTTTATGCAACTTATGGGTGAGTTGTTTGAGCTGTTTGCCGATTATCTACTTGCTCTTGACAACATTGAGAAAAATGAAGGGATACTGGAAGAACTCAATGATATATATTGGCCGCAGAAACTGGCTTATTTTGAAAAACTGGGAGCTCATCTAAGGCTGTACATGAAGAATGGGCAGATTCGGAAGCTTACCAATGTATCATCCCATGTTCTTTTTTTGACGGATACATTGACGTGGTGGGCATTGAATTCAAATCTTTCTATTCCAAATGAGCCTATTCCAAAAGATACAGCTAAGGAAATCTGCATGGGAATTATTGAACGGGGTTATCAGCTATGAAAACACATAGCAATCGTTAACAGTCAGGTGCACAAGGCACCTTTTCTGTTACGTGCAATTTGAATGAACGGTTCATTATAATGCTGCTCTTTGTTATGATCAATTGAATTGGAGGCAATATTCATGAATTTATTGAGATTTCTAAAAAATATTGACGGTAATAAGATATATCTTCAGATTGTTTTTGTAATACTTCTCGCCTTTGGTACAGCAACCGCTCAATTTGCGGCAACACAGCATTTGGGAGATGGTATTGATGCGGTTGGAAAGGGATATGGGGAGACAGTGCATCAGTTTCTGGTCATCTCTGTCAGCACAGCGCTTTATATTCTCGGATCAGCTGCCTTCACTTTTTTGAGCGGTAGTATTACGGCAGCATTTTCCCGCTGTGTACAGATCAAGGTCGGAATGAAACTATGCTCTGCACAGTACTGCGCGATGGAGCAGACGGATGACGGAAGTCTGCTTGCAACGATTACCAAGGATATTGACAGCATAAGAAACTGGCTTGGAATGTTGATGAAATCCGGATTTCTGCCCGTATGTCTCGGACTTGTCCCTGTCTGACTGTTTCGATGGTGCAATTGGAAATTTGCCCTGTTTGCTTTGTGCCTGATACCGCTGAATGCAGTGCCCAGTGTTTTCTTTGCCCGCAAACTTTTTCCGTTTCACGACAACGAAAAGAAGGCATATTCAAAAGTGCTTTCTCATTTTACCGAATCCCTTCGATTTGTAATGCTGATAAAAGCATTTCAACTCGAACAACTATTTTCGGAAAAACACAAAGAGGAATTGGACAAATATAAGAAAAAACGTAAAAGGCGCATGTTTTTTGAGAAATTGACGGAGGAATATGGTCGATGTTACGGACATGTCAGCAGGAGTCTGCTCTTACTATTGAGTGCGTATTTCATTTATAGGGGAGAAATGACATTAGGCAGATTAACAAGCGCTATTCTGTGTGCAGAGTTCGTCGGAGAGGGGCTTAAAATCGTTGGCAGTATTCCCCTTTGTCTGCCGTCGGCAAAAGCAGGTGTGGTTCGCATCCAGAAGCTCCTTGAACTGCCGGATGAGGCTGTGCCGCAAAACAGGTTACAAACGTCAATGCATCAAAAGGATGCATTACCAAAGGATGCATTACCAAAGGATGCATTGCCAAAGGATGCATTACCGATTTATGAAGTGCGCAAATTATCTTTTTCATATGGAGATACCGTTGTATTGCGTGACATCAATTTCTGTGTTCACGAGGGAGAGAAAATTGCGGTTGTAGGTTTGAGCGGCTGCGGCAAAACAACATTGTTCAAATTGCTCAGCGGATTATATACGCCGGAGAAAGATCACATTTATTTCAGAGGAATGGATCTAGCCGCTCTTTCCCCCGAATATTTAAGAAGTCATATTACGGTAACAACACAGGAGGCATTTCTCTTTCAGGCAACATTTGGGGACAACATAAAAGTGGCAAGATCAGGCGGAAGTAAAATTGAAATCATTACTGCCTGCCAAAAAGCTCAGCTGGATCCGTTTATTCAGACGCTTGCCCATGGATATGACAAGGAACTGAATACTACGATTCGGTCTATTTCAAACGGCCAGATGCAGCGCATCAATTTGGCAAGAGCATTTTTTAGAAATACAGACATATTTTTGCTTGATGAACCTACTTCCGCACTGGATCCTGGTACAGCCGGTGCAATTTGGAATGATCTGTTCGCAAACTGCGCAGACCGAACATTGTTGGTTATTTTGCATGATTTGGAAGAAGTCTATCGATTTCATAAGGTTCTTGTTTTGGATAATGGGAAAATAGCTGCCTTTGGAACACATAGCGAATTGATGCAAAGCCGCGGACTGTATAGGAAACTTTACGAAGAAAAAATGGTGAACAGAAAGACTGGCGTTTTTCATCTTGATTTGAGATTTCGCGAAGCGGAATCATGGAGATCCGTGTGAAATGAAAGATTTGTATTCTATGATAAAATATATTCGTAAAAACTGGAAACTATTTGTATGCGGAATTTTGTTCTCTGCATTTTTCAGTATGGCTGCAAATATATATTTTGCCAACATACTACAGGATTATATTACGAACATGACGGAGCATCAGACATCACTGCGGGGGATTTCGGAAATGCTTGTCCTTTCATTGCCTGTTTTGCTGCTGCTTTCGTGCATAGACAATATCGGTTTATATATTTTTTCGCTGTTTCTCGCTTCTACAGAAAATGAGCTGCGGTATGATTTTTATAACAGCCTGGTGCGCACACCACTGCAAAACCTGCAAAAACTGAACCAGGGAGAATTCATTACACGATATAGCACGGATATTGAGCAGAGCGCTCAGATTGTGTCTTATGATATTTTTGGAGTCATTTATCCGCTGATTGTCGGAACGGGGTACATGATCGCTGTTTTGCTGGCTGATATTACGATCGGATTCCTAATGATCTTGTTATGTGTTACTGTTATCATATTGAATTTTTTATTTGTGCGCAGGATGAAACATGCACAGGCGGAAATATTGCAGGCGAAAGAAACATATGTGTCAGATTGCAGCGATGCCATAAGGGGGAAAATGAGTATCCGGCAGTGTTCTGCTCAGAAGGTGATGTGTCAAAAAACAGGTGAAGCAGCAGATAATCTTTATAGAAGAGAGTGCAGGGCAATACAGTTAGAAACAATGAAGTTACTGACAGCTGACGCAGTTGCGAATAGCTGTATGTATTTGTTGACACCCATAGCATGCATCATGGCTGCTTGTGGACATATTGATGTCTCTGTTGTTCTATTCATTCACCAGTTATGTCGTTGTTTTATTCTGTACACACAGAATTTTGCAGTTTCTTTTGTTCACTACAGCGAGCATTCATTATCCTTTGAACGGGTGAATACGGTTCTATCTTTTGAGGATGAACTGACACAGAAGCGTGTCAGCAGGTGCGGAAGCATTCCTGAGAATGCTGCTGTCACATTTCACAATGTCAGTGCAGCATATGGAAATCATCAGGTTCTCAAAGATGTTTCGTTCACCGCTTTTCCCGGGGAGTGCATAGGGATTGTCGGTGGGAGCGGCAGCGGAAAATCTACATTGGTTAAGGCTCTGATGCAAATGATAGATTATCAGGGAGAAATATATATCGGTGAAGAAAACTGTAAAAATCACTCTCCGAATACGTTGCGCAAATACATTGCATATTCGCCGGAACATAATGATATCTTTCCCGCTGCTGTACATGATAACATACAGTATGGAGATCTGAATGCAACAGAAGATGAGATAACTGCAGCAGCAGAAAGGGCAGGGATTACAGAACATAGAGAAGTATTTTTACATAGGAATATTGGCGAGAATGGCGATCAATTATCGGGCGGGCAAAAACAAAGGGTTTCCATCGCACGCGCACTGCTCAAAAAAGCGCCCATATATATTTTTGATGAGCCCACAGCAGCTTTAGACGCTGACTCGGAATCAAAAATATTGAATACTATTGAGAAGTTGAAGCAGGAGGGGAAATGCATTCTGCTGATCACGCATAAAGCTTCCACATTACATATTGCGGATCGGATTCTGCGTATTGATGACGGAAAGGGATTTTGTGTCTGATCATGCATATATAATTTGATCTCGAAATTGATCTCTGGATTTGCAACGCGGTCAAACTTATGTTATAGTGAATGTACATGAGTACGACATCTGTTCTGCTGTGTGCAGAAGGTTGTTTTTGGTGGAATACCAGAAAGGATAAGAGCATGAAGAAATTTGTTTGCACGGTATGCGGTTATGTACATGAGGGAAATGCGGCGCCCGGGGAGTGCCCGGTCTGTCATCAGCCGGGTTCCAGGTTCAGGGAGGAGTCAGCGGAGGACAAAACAGAGATCCCCGCAGCACCGGAGGGAGAAGCCGGGGAAAAAGCCGGGGAGTCGGACATGGATCTGGATTATGACAGACGCCTTTACAGGGTTGACGGATCCTGCCGGTACATGGAGGAGATCCACCAGATGGCAGTGACAGGGAAAACCATCGGCGGTTCGATGGGGACAAAGATGGCAATGCCGAACTGGGATGATATCCTGCTGCTCGGGGCACAGCTCAATCCGCCGCCGTTGGATGATGATGCCCAGGTGTCGACGATGACAGTGATCGGAAAGCACGCGAAAAAGCCGATGATCCTGGAAAGTCCGGTCTATGTATCCCATATGTCTTTCGGCGCGCTCTCAAAAGAGATCAAGGTTGCGCTCGCGAAAGGCTCCGCGATGGCAAAGACCGCGATGTGCAGCGGTGAGGGCGGTATACTGCCCGAGGAGCGGGCAGCTTCGTATAAGTATATTTTTGAGTACATTCCCAATAAATATAGTGTGACCGACGAAAACCTGCGCATGGCAGACGCGATCGAGATCAAGATCGGACAGGGGACAAAGCCGGGTATGGGCGGTCATCTCCCCGGGGAGAAGGTGACTGCGGAGATCGCCGCGCTGCGCGGGAAAAAGCAGGGCGAGGATGTGCAGAGTCCGAGCAAGTTCCCGGAATTAAACACCAAAGAGGATTTAAAGGACATGGTGGCGATGCTGAGGAGCCGCTCCGACGGCAGACCGATCGGCATCAAGATCGCGGCGGGCAGGATCGAGCGGGATCTGGAGTACTGTGTCTATGCGGAGCCGGATTTTATCACCGTTGACGGCAGGGGCGGCGCGACCGGCTCAAGCCCGCTGTTCCTGCGCGAGGCGACGACCGTTCCGACAGTCTATGCGCTGTACCGGGCGAGAAAATATCTCGATTCGGTGCACTCGGATATCTCGCTTGTGATCACGGGCGGTCTGCGCGTGTCCGCGGACATTGCAAAAGCGCTCGCGATGGGCGCAGACGCTGTCGCGGTGGCAAGTGCGGCGCTGATCGCAGCGGCATGCCAGCAGTATCGGATCTGCGGCTCGGGCAACTGTCCGGTGGGGATCGCGACGCAGGATCCAACGCTGAGGGAGCGGCTGAAAGTGGATCAGTCTGCACAGCGGGTGGCAAACTACTTCAATGTGACGCTCGCCGAGCTGAAGAGCTTTGCCAGGGTGACAGGGCACACCAGTGTACATGATTTGTGCGTGGATGATCTGGTGACGCTGAACAGGGAGATCTCGGAGTTTACCAATATCCGTCATGCATAGGTGGCGAAGGGCAGAAATCTACAGTTCCTTATGCCTGCAGTGTACAGGATCATGACAGATCAACGGGCGCAGATATTAGGAGCATCACAATAGGCTCTCGGCATGTCGGGAACAAAGAGATTCCGGGAGGGTATCACATCGAACACATCAAATAGGAGGAGATTTGGATGGACAAGAAAGCAATGTTCAATTTAACATATGGACTGTTTGTGCTGACAGCCAGGGAGGACGATAAGGACAACGGGTGTATCGTCAACACAGTCTCACAGGTCACAACGGAGCCGAACCGCATCGTGGTGGCAGTGAACAAAAATAATTATACACATGGTATGATCGAGCGGACGGGCGTCTTCAACGTGTCGATCCTGACGGAACAGTCAAAGTTTGATACGTATAAGCACTGGGGATTCCAGAGCGGTGCCAATGTGGACAAGACGGAATCGATCACCTATCAGCGGGCAGAAAACGGGGTGATCTATCTTGCGGAGGAGACCAACGCGTACATTTCGGCAAAAGTGGTCTCCACCACAGACCTCGGTACGCATACATTGTTCCTGGCGGATGTGACGGACGGGGCGGTATTGTCGGAGGACGATTCTGTGACTTACAGCTATTACCAGAAAAACATCAAGACTGCACCTGCGGGCGCCGAGAAGAAGAAGGGATTTATCTGCACAGTCTGCGGATATATTTATGAGGGCGATGTTCTGCCGGAGGACTTTGTGTGTCCGTGGTGCAAGCATCCGGCATCTGATTTTAAGCGCATGGAGTAGTGTGAGACAGACAGTGCCTAGTACACCGTTTTCTTAATCCTTGTATACAAAGTGCTTGATATTTGTATCAGTGCAAGGCGGAGGAAGGAGGCGATGCGGTGACATCGTTGACTGACGACAACATAAGGACTATTCCAGTCCTTTGCAATGATGCAAATAGCGAGTGCTTGGTATATGAGGAATTAAAAAACGGTGTACTAAGGCTGGCAAATGGGTTAGGTTGATAGAACCAAAGGAGAAGCAAGAGATGTATCAGATCATAGACGGAAAGAAGATTTCACAGGAAATAAAAGACGAATTAAAGGAGAAGGTCGCCGCGTTAAAGGAGCAGGGCAAACAGATCTGCCTGGCAGTGATCCAGGTGGGCAGCGATCCGGCATCAAGCGTGTATGTCGGCAACAAGAAAAAAGCGTGCGCCTACATCGGGATCGAGTCGCTGGCATACGAGCTTCCGGAGGAGACCACGGAGCAGGAGCTCCTGGATCTGGTGCAGAAGCTCAACGCGGATGACAGGGTGAATGGGATCCTTGTCCAGCTTCCGCTTCCGGGGCAGATCGATGAGGGAAAAGTGATCCAGACGATCGCGCCTGAGAAGGACGTCGACGGGTTTCACGAGAAAAATGTCGGGGCGCTCTGTGTGGGCAGCAAGGGGTATGTGTCCTGCACGCCGCTTGGCATTATCCAGCTGCTAAAGCGCTCCGGCGTGGAGATCGCCGGGAAACACTGCGTTGTGATCGGCCGCAGCAATATCGTGGGTAAACCGATGGCGCTGCTCTTGCTGCGGGAGAATGGCACAGTCACGGTCTGCCATTCACGCACGCAGGATCTCAGGGAGATCACGAGACAGGCGGATATCCTCGTGGCGGCAGTCGGAAAGCCGAAGTTTGTCGATGACTCCTATATCAAGGAGGGCGCTGTCGTGATCGATGTCGGGATCCACAGGGACGAGAATAACAAGCTCTGTGGGGATGTCGATTTCGAGAAAGTAGCGCCGCACACAAGCGCCATCACGCCGGTTCCCGGCGGTGTGGGACCGATGACGATCGCGATGCTGATGTACAACTGTGTGTCGTCGGTGGAGTAGCAGGAAGGTTTTGGCAATGGCACAGGCATGCGGCTGGCTAAGGAACTGTACAACAGGCATCGTCAGGCGAGTTCACACTCGCGGAACAGATTGCTGACGGCGACCCTGTACTCAGCATAGTCGGATGCCTTGCGTATTTTTTTGAGATATCTCTCCGACGCTGCAAAGCTTTCGCTCAGGTAAGTCCACAAATCTTTCATCTTGAAAAGTGTCGGTGTTTCCCCGGACATCTGGGCAGCGTAACCGGCAAAGATCTCGTCGTGAAAGGCTCGGAGATTTTCCCTGGTGAACAGTTTTGCGGCGTCGGTCTTTTTCAGCTGTGCGGTCAGCGTCGGATTCCGCAGTATGCCGCGCCCGATCATGATGCAGTCTGTCGAGGGCACAGCGTCGAGGAGTTCCGCATAGCTTTTTGCGGAAGTGATATCCCCGTTGTAGCAGAGCGGGATGTCCGGCAGGGCTGCGGCGGCAGCCGAGAATGCCTCCTTGTGGGGTGTGAACCGGTACTGCTCCCGCTGCAGGCGCGCGTGTATGATCAGCTCGGCGACTGGGTACTTTTGGTAGAGCGCAAGCAGATGTTCCCACTCTTCGACCGAATCCACCCCGATCCTTGTCTTGATGGAGATCCGGATCGGGGATTTGTCATATATTTCATATAAGAAGTGATCCAGCTCATCAGGGACGCTCAGAAAGCCGGCGCCGCGCTTTCTGGCAGTGACCGTGCCGGAGGGACAGCCGAGATTGAGGTTTACTGTCTGGTAGCCGTACTCGGCGATCTTGTTTGTGATCTGCAAAAATTCGTCTGCGCGGTTTGTGAGGATCTGCGGTACGACCTCGATGGCTTCGTTGTGTTCCGGCAGGATTTCGTTCAGCTCGCGCCGGTTCATCTTCTTGCTGGAGATGAACGGGGTAAAATACTTGTCAATGCCGCCGAAATAGTGCGCGTAGGCGTTTCTGTAGATGTAGGTCGTGATCCCCTCCATCGGGGCGAGGTATAGTTTCATAAAAGCTCCTCTAGTGTACGTTAAGGATAGAGTACACTTTGTCAATACATTCTTTTCGTTTGCTTTCGGTCAAATGTCCCACTTTATATAGAATAAGGCTTTGCTCCAGCGTAAATATTTTGTTTGGGCGGATATTGCTGTCCTGTTGCAGGGAACCTGATAAGAAATCCGATTGTAATAGTGGGATGGCGTAAGGATCTTTGACATTTTTAGATGTAATCTGCAGCATGATATAGTCATCGCCCTGGGGGGCAGAGATGATAACGGCAGGACGTTTTTTGGATGAACTCAAGTCAGAAAATGGAAATGGAAGCACAACAACATCGCCCCTTATAAATCCCGCCATGCAGTCTCCTCCTCCTCTCTCAGCCAATCTTTAGACAGGCTCGGCTCGCTTAGAAATGAGCTGTTCGCTTCGCAGTTGTTGTACAGTACAAATTGAATAAAAGCGAGAATGATGTCTAGTTTATTTTCAGGAGCGATGGCAACCAGATTTTCAATCAATTGTTGTTTGGACATAGTGAAACTCCTCTCAAAGACCATTGAATTGTTTATTGTCATCTTACCACCAGGCGGAAAAAATGTCAAACGGATCACACTCCGGCTTTTTCCGTAACAGTTCAGCCTTCGGCTTCCTGTTACAAGCATCAAGCCATGCAAAAACCACTTTGCGGCGTAGTGCGAAGTCCTGGGCTGAACTGTTACCTTTTTCCCATTAGATTTTGGAGTCATACGTGCATTGTGGAAAGAAATATGTTAGAATGTGAATGCGGGGGAAGATCATTTATTAATGGTTGTAATAGCAAGGTTTAATCTATTTTTAATCTTTTCAATATTTTAGTTTAATTTTGTTCGTTTATGATAATATCATCAGCTGAGAGGTACAGAGAAGTTTCATACCGGAAGGGCACAGACAATACAATATCTAAGGAACTGTTCAGAAATTATTCATGACAATTACTTGTCACAAGTAATTTCGGAAAATTCCTTAGACGATCAAGAAGGAGAGAGAAGAAATGGATAATTTTGAAAAGGTAGAAAAATTAAGAGAGCACGCAAACGTATCTTATGAGGAGGCAAAGCAGGCGCTGGAGAATAGCAACTGGGATATCCTCGATGCCATGATCTATCTGGAGCAGAGCGGCAAGGTACACGGGCCGGAGCATTCCAGCTACACGACGCAGACAGAGAAGGTGAAGATCGACATTGATGAGAAAGATTGCAAGTCCAGTTTTTCGGACAATCTCAGACGGTTCGGGCGTTGGTGCCAGCGGCTGCTGGAGAAGGGCAACAACAACAGTTTCTGCGTGGAGCGCGACAACAACGAGATCTTTCGGATCCCGATCACTCTGCTGGTAGTATTTCTGCTCTGTGCATTCTGGGTGGTGGTTCCGCTGCTGGTGATCGGACTGTTCTTCAACATGAGATACCAGTTTGCAGGACCCGACATCAGGAGCGTTGATCTCGACCTCAACAAGGCGATGGACAGTGCGGCAGATGCGGCGGAGAACATCAAGAACGAGTTTAACAGCGCGGTGAAGGACGTGAATGACTGATTTGCAGTGAGCAGGGGAGGGTGTATCCCCTGCTTCCTTGCGTGGTCGGGGACAACCGCGGATTGGCTGGCAGCGTATTTGGTGACGGCATTTGGGATATCGAACGTGATTTCTGGTATTTGGAGCGGCTGCGGGCGTGGACAGGGAACAGAGAAGGAGGCAGTGATGGCGATTACGGTATTGATCGTGGAGGATGAGGAAAAGATAGGCAGGTTTCTCGAGCTGGAGCTCATGCATGAGGGCTATGGGGTCATGAAGGCGGCAAACGGCAGGGAAGGATTGGAGAAGGCGCAGAGCGGAAAGGCGGATCTTGTGGTGCTCGATGTGATGCTCCCGGAGCTGAACGGTTTTGAAGTGCTGCGGCGCCTCAGGAAAAATTCTGACATTCCTGTCATCATGCTGACGGCGCGGGACGAGGTGATGGATAAGGTTGCCGGGCTGGACGGCGGGGCTGACGACTACATGACCAAGCCGTTTGCGATCGAAGAGCTGCTCGCGCGCATCAGGCTGGTGCTCAAGAAGCGCGGCGGCGCGGTCAGCATGGCGGGGCAGAACAAGAGTCAGCTTGGCGTCGGCAGGCTCAGCATGGATGTGCAGCGGTACGAGGTTTCCTACGACGGGAAACAGGTGGAGCTGACGCACAGGGAGTTCGAGCTGCTCAGAGTGCTGCTCGAGAACAAAAATATCGTGATATCGAGGGACACACTTCTCCAGAAGGTCTGCGGCTACGACTACATGGGGGAGACGAACATCATCGATGTGTATGTCAGGTATCTTCGGAGTAAGCTTGATGACGTGTACCAGGTGAAGATCATTCAGACCGTGCGCGGAGTGGGGTATTGTATCAAAGATGAGAACTGATAATATGAAAAAAATGAATAGCGATCAGACAAAAAAATCAGATAAAAAATCAGAAAAGAAATCAGATAAAAAAACAGATAAAGAATCAGATAAAAAGTCAGATAAAAAAGACAGCGGACAGAGACGATCGACCGAGCTGAAAAACAAACCGTTTGACACGGTGCGGGTGACTTCCATCGCCAGAAAGATCAATCTGAACAATATGGCGCGCACGTTTTTTTCGTACGCCGGGATGGACATCGCCGTGTTCCTCCTGCTCGCAGGCGTGTTTGTGGTCGGCATGGATCTGCAGATGGCAGGAGACTTTTCCTTTTCTTATATCAGGGAGATCTCATTTCACACAGATCTGTGGAACATGGTGTACACGGTGACAGATAACGGCGGTCAGATGCTGTATCAGGTTCCGGCCGGTATATGGATCGGCCTGCTGCGCGCAGGGGGGATCGTGCTGCTCGCATTTCAGGGGCTTGATCTCATCACGCTGGCGGTCTCCGGGACGGCGCAGGTGCGCAGGCAGCTGCGTCCCCTGAACCAGATCGCGGCGAGGGCGCAGCAGCTCAGCGAGATGGCGTTTGACGAGACAAAGTACCACAACCTGGAGGACGCGATCTCCAACCTCAAAGTGGATGCCATGGAAAACGGGATCCACATGCATGACAAGGATCTGCAGGGCATTGAGACCGCGCTGAACGGACTGCTCGAACGCATACGGGCTTCCTACAAACAGCAGTCGCAGTTTGTGTCGGATGCCTCCCACGAGCTGCGCACGCCGATCGCGGTCATACAGGGGTATGTCAACATGCTGGACCGGTGGGGAAAGGAGGATGCGGCGATCCTCGAGGAGTCGATCGAGGCGATCAAGAATGAGGCAAACCACATGCAGAAGCTTGTGGAGCAGCTGTTGTTCCTGGCGAGGGGGGATTCCAACCGCCAGAGTCTCGACATGCGGGAGCATGAGCTCAACAGCATCATGAGGGAAGTCTATGAGGAGTCGCTGATGATCGATGAAAAGCATAGATACCGTTTCGAGGAAGCGGGAAATGTGAGGGTGTACGGAGACAGTGACATGCTGAAACAGTCCGCGCGGATCCTGATCGACAACGCGGCAAAGTACACAAAGCAGGGCGGGGAAATCCTGATACGCGTGGGTGCATGGAAGGATGGATCGCCGTTTTACGGGATCCAGGACAGCGGGATCGGAATGTCGGAGCAGGACGTGGTGCACGCGTTTGACCGTTTCTACCGCGCCGATTTCGTGCGCAACAGCAGGACAGGCGGAACGGGGCTTGGCCTATCGATCGCGAAATGGATCATCGACAGGCATCAGGGGTATTATGATATCGTGAGCCGCGAGGGGCTGGGAACACGGTTCAGTGTCGTGTTCCCAAAAGTACTAGATCAATAATTCCACGGCATATGTTTCCAGCCAGTAATTGACCTGCAGCAGGTATGCGAGCAGCTGCGGTCCTGCCATGAGCTGCCCGTAGAACGGTCTGCCGTAGTCGGAGGGCTGGCTGATGTAGTCGAGCACTTTGGCGAGGTCGACGAGTTCCCGCAGCGGCGCGCGCGTGTCTGAGAGCGTCTCCACGACCGCGGTGCGCAGCAGGTTTTCGTAGGCGGGATCGTACGTCTTTGGGTAGGGGCTTTTTCTGCGGTACAGAACCTCGCCGGGGAGCAGTCCGTCCGCGGCGGCGCGCAGCAGTCCCTTGACGACACCGTCCCTGCATTTCATCGACCAGGGTACGTTCCACAGGTATTCCACGATGCGGTGGTCTGCGAACGGGACGCGCGCCTCGAGTCCGGCGTGCATGCTCGTGCGGTCCATGCGGTCGAGCAGTGTCTGCATGAACCATTTGATATTTAAATAGGAAATCTCCCGCCTGCGCTTCTCCTCGCTGTTCTCCCCCTCCAGCACAGGAACTTCCGATATGGTTTTTTCGTATGCGGCGTGGGCGTACTCTCTGAGGGGAAGGACGGCGAGCACGCTGTCCTTTAAGAGCATGGTGCGCGGGGAGAAATCCATCGACCACGGAAAACAGTCGGCGTCGAAGCATTCCTTTTTGTGGAACCACGGATAGCCGCCGAAGATCTCGTCGGCGCACTCCCCGGTGAGCGTCACCTTGTGGTTCGCGGCGACCCTCCTGCAGAAGTAGAGCATCGACGCCTCGACGTCAGCCATGCACGGCAGATCCCTCGCATCGACTGCCTCGAACAGATACTGGTATAAGTCGGTGTTGGCGCATTCGAGGTATTGGTGGTTTGTATGGCAGTGGGCGATCATCAGATCCACCCACGGTCTGTCCTGTGAGGGCTGAAAGGCGTTTGCCCTGAAATTCTTGTCGTTGTCCTTGAAGTCAAAGGAGTATGTGTCGAGCCTCCTGCCCTGCGCTTGAAGCTCGCTGCTGCATACCGCTGTGACAAGACTACTGTCCACACCGCCCGACAGAAAAGTGCAGACGGGCACATCGGAGAGCATCTGCATCTTGATGGCGTCTGTGACCAGATATCGGGTTTTCTCGACTGTGTGCCGCCAGTCGTCTCTATGTGGATAGCTCTCCAGTTTCCAGTAACACTTTGTGGAGAGATTGCCGGAAAAATCGGAGCCGCTATATTCGAGGTAATGTCCCGGCAGCAGCTCATCTATGTTTTTAAAAACACCCTTTCCGTAGGTCTTTGCAGGGCCAAGACCGAAGATCTCACAGAGTCCGTCGCGGTCAGCCTGCGCCTTAAAGTCGGGATAGCACAGGATTCCCTTTAACTCCGAGGAAAAGATGAGGGTGTTGCGAAAGAGGGTGTAGAACAAGGGCTTCACCCCGAGTCTGTCGCGGAACAGATATAATCGCCGCAGTGTTTCGTCGTATATGGCAAAGGAAAAAATGCCGTTCAGCTTTGTTATGTAGGAAGTGCCGTGAAGGAGATACCCCATCAGGATGACTTCCGTATCGCATGTTGTTTCAAAAACGACACCTTCCGCCTCCAGCTCTCGGCGGAGGCCGGGCATGTTGTAGATCTCACCGTTGTAGCAGATGACAGCGCGGTGGTTTCCATGCTGCCTTGCCATGGGCTGCTTTCCGTATTCGAGGTCCAGAATGGACAGACGGGTGTGGGAAAGTCCGCAGTTTCTCGACAGATAGACTCCGTTTTCATCAGGCCCGCGGTGGTGCTGGCGGGTATTCATTTTCTGCAGGATGGAGAACCATCTTGCGGATTCTTCCTTATAGTTTACATGAAAGCTGCTAAAGCCTGCGATTCCACACATTTTTCATTTCCTTTTCCAAAATATTGATGTTGTCAGCCGATGTAATCCTTGAGGATCGGCTGGTACTGTCTGTGTTCCAGAGCCATTTCCAGCGTCGGGATCAGCAGTTCGACGTGCGCGACCAGCGAGTTTGGCTTTGTCTGGTAGTTATCCTGCCCGAACGGGACGAAGTAGATATTTTTGCTGTTGCATAACAGCCCGATATTTTTCAGGTTCATGCCGAGTCCGTCGTTGGTCGAGATGGCGATGACGAGCGGCTTGTTGTTGCGCATGTGTGCCTTTGCCGCCATGAGGACCGGTGTGTCCGTGATGCCGTTTGCAAGCTTTGCGGCAGTGTTTCCGGTGCAGGGGAGGATCGCGAGCACGTCGAGGTACGCTTTGGGTCCGATGGGCTCTGCCCCGGGTATGGACACGATGGGCTCCCTTCCTGTGATCGCTTTTATTTTTGTGACATAGGTGTCAGGTTTTCCGAACCGGCTCTCGATCGTCTGGGATGCGTCTGACAGGATCGGATAGATATCAGCGCCGGCGTCGGCGAGTTTTTGCAGCTCCGCAAAGGTTTTTTCGAAGGTGCAGAAGGATCCGGTCAGGGCAATGCCTATTTTCTTTCCTTTGATTTCCATGTGCTCCATGCCTCCTATAGTCTGTTGATAACGTAGTCTGTCAGATAGTTTGCACAGCTCTCTCCGGCGTACTTGCCGGGAAGTCCTGGGCAGAAGTGGATATTTGTGTTTAGCTTGTGGGCAGCCTCATAGTCGGCTCCGGATTTGTTGGAGGCGATGTCAATGATGATGGCGCCTGGTGAGACTTTCTCCAGGCATCTGCGGTTTAGGACACGCGCCGGGATGGTGTTGAAAATGTACTCAAAGCAGCAGATATTCTTCCACAGTTTCGACAGGTGCAGCGTCTCGAATCCGAGGGCGCATGCGAGGGCGAGCTCGTTGGCAGCGTTGGAGCATACGGTGACGCAGGCGTGGAGCCCCTTTAGGCGGTCTGCGAGGATCTTGCCGCATCTGCCATAGCCGAGCACGAGGGTGCTGCTCATGTGGAGATTGGTGTCCTTGTGCAGCAGCGCTTCCAGGATGGCGCCCTCCGCGGTGGAGACGGCGTTGTACAGCGTCATGGGTTCGTCGAGCATAAAGTCGTGGCAGCTGATCTCGCGCTCCTCACAGGTTCTGCGGAAATCCTCGGGTATCACGCCCGCAAATATCTTCTGGTGCTTGTGGATGCCCCGCTGCAGCTCCGAGATGCCGGGGGCAGCGTCGGAAGACTCCGCTTCACAGTAGAGGGCATCGGACTTCGTAAACGGTATGCCGCCGATGACCACGGGTGCGGCGTCAAGGGCTTCGCGCAGGGAATCGGTGAAGGTCAGTTTGGTTTTTATGGAGGGACTGCAGGGAATGCTGACAGTGCGAAAACATAGGACACGGTAGCCTTTTTCGGCAAAAATGGGTGCCATACATGCCGTCCGCCTGTCGCCGCCTAAGATCGCAATATCATACTTTGCCATATTTCTTGGAGGCATATTGCACCTCCTTATATTGAATCAACTTATCTTTAAAATATGACAAAAAAAGAAAAACGTTCGTCACAGAATCGATCAAAAGGTTGCTGAATCGGGAAAATAACGGTATACTAAGGTCAATGATCTTGAAATGGCGAGGGGAGAAAGGGATGAGGCGATCCGGCAGATCGAGGACAGACAGTATGCGGCGGAGCTTTTGGACGACGGTTATGAGGTCGTGGGCAAGTACGGGATCGCATTCTGCGGAAAGGACTGTCTGGTAAAGTTTGAAGATTAGGAATGATTAGGAAAAGGTCAGGAAAAGGTCAAAAATAGAAGAAGGAGATGTGGATGAAAATGAGCAGTCAAAAAGATTATGAGGAATACGGTGTGTGCGACAAGGAGCTGAATGAGCGGTTTGAATTGCGCAGCATCCGCCCGGAAGAGGCAGAGCAGGCGGCAGAGATCGAGCAGATCTGTTTTCCGCCAAACGAGGCGTGCTCTGTGCCCATGATGATGGAGCGGGTCGCGGCGGTGCCGGACCTGTTTTTGGTGGCGGTTGACAGGGAGACAGGAAAGCTCGCCGGATTTCTGAACGGGATCGCGACGGACGAGCAGGTGTTCCGGGATGAATTTTTCACGGATGCCGGGCTGCATGATCCGGACGGGAGCAACGTGATGCTGCTCGGACTCGATGTGCTGCCGCAGTACCGGGGGCAGGGACTGGCGAGGGAGATCGTGTTCGAGTATCTGCACAGGGAGCGGGCGCGGGGCAGGAAAAAGGTTACATTGACCTGTCTGGATTCCAAGGTCGGGATGTACACGAAGATGGGATTTGCCGATAAGGGGATCTCCGGTTCCGTGTGGGGCGGGGAACAGTGGCATGAGATGGACTATATGCTGAACGTATGATCGATTGATAAAGGAACTGGCAGCGGGACAACGATATACTTTGTGCGGTGCATCAGAGATACTTGAAAAAGTATCTCTTTTTATGCACACGGGCACCCAGAGGAAGCATGTCATCAAACCGATAAATCGGTTCACTGACGGGAGCCCGGCGCGCGAGCTTTCAGGGAAGAGCGACAGCGCAGGCAGACTGCGACATCTCGAGGACACATCACGGCAGTACACTATAATTTGAAAGGAGGGCATTATGACATATCATATTTTATTGATCGAGGACGATCTGCAGATCTGTGAGATCATAACAGATTATCTGACAGCACAGCAAGAGAACGTGTTTTGTGTGCGTTGTGCCAACGATGGGGAGAGGGGATTGGAGCAGATCGTGGAGGGACAGTATGACCTGGTGCTGCTGGACATCATGCTGCCGGAGGTGGATGGCTTCTCGCTGTGCAGGGAGCTTCGCAGGATCAGTGACGCACCGATCATTTTTATCACGGCAAGGGGGCGCGAGGAGGATAAGCTGCGCGGCTATCAGCTTGGCTGTGACGACTATCTGGTGAAACCGTTCTCGCTTCCGATCCTGCATGCCAAGATGTTAGCGCTCTTGAAGCGGTCCAAAGGGATGGTACAGAGTCCGGTCCTGACAGCGGGAGGGATCGAGATGGAGCCGGAGCGGTATCGGGTTCGCTGTGCGGGGATAGAGCTCGACTTTTCCTTCAAGGAGTATGAACTGCTGCGGTATCTGATGGAGCATAAGGGAAAGGTTTGCACGAGGGAGGAGCTTTTGACGCGAATCTGGGGCTATGACTTTGAGGGAAATGACAGGGTGGTGGACAATCATATCAAAAAGCTGCGGAAAAAATTAGGCGCACAGGGCAGTATGATCAGAACGATCATCAGAAAAGGCTATCAATTGAAGGAGGATACAGATAAAAATGCAAACAAAAGGTAACGGTGAGAAACATATGTTTTTGAAAATGTGGCTGCGGGCAGGGATTCCGATTCTGGCTGTGACAGCGGTCGTAATGTATTTTTGCCTGTATTTATTTTTGATCAGCGCGGAGATAATAATAGGCGGCAGAACCTTAGAACATACATGTGCTGAGATGGGATTGGTATTATCGAACACGGATCTCACGGACAGAGCGGCAGTGGAGGAGCAGCTTGACCGCCTGCCAGGATTGCACATGGTGGGGATTTTGTTTGACGGGGACGGCAGGGAGATCGCAAGGTCTGATGTAGATCGCTGCGCAGACGCGGAAGGGGAGTTTGTCGCACAATATCATAAGATGGAGGAAGCGCTGCTGGAGATCCACGCCGGAAATGACAGCGTCCGGAACAGTCAGGTCAACGCGTTTGACTACAATCACTGGTATTCACAGGAGCCCGTCTGGGCACCGCAGGGAGAGTATTCGCTGTATTGCGCCAAAATGACAGCGATATGGCGGCAAAGAAGCGGCGATTTCATTCCTGTGGGAGCGGGGATCTTTGCGGCGATGACCGTGTTGACGCTGGTCATCGCAAGGAGTTATCACAAACTGTACAAAAGGCGGCAGGCGATGGAGTGCGCTTTCAGTCAGCGGGTCAATGCGCTGGCGCATGATCTGAAAACCCCGATGATGGTGATATCCGGCTATTCGGAGAACTTCCTGGCGGAGATACAGGTTGAGAAAAGGGAGCACTACGCGGAGAAGATACTGGAAAATGTCAATAAGATGAACGCGGTCGTGGAGGAGATGCTGGAATTTACAAGAAAAAAACAGACAGAGCAGGACCGTCCAAAAGATAAGAAGACTACGCAGTCAGCGTAGTCTGTTAGAAAATCCAGACATGTGTTTGTAACTATGAAGATGCCAGTTAGTTACGATATCTGTAGTGTAATGAAGTTTTATATTGTTTTCAAGAGCCAGAATTGACCAATCATAGTATTGGACAGCTCTGGCTGTTACATTTTAGCATTGCAAGTCGCGTATAATTGCTTTATAATATTCGTGTGTCACAATGGGCATTCTTATAATGATGGAGGAAGTTGTGTGCTGCCTGCGGCAGCATGGAAGAAAGGGAACAAGTATGCAGCAGGGGATTGCAGTTTTTGTGATGTTGTTGATATTTGCGCTGGCGTCGGCGTGTGTGTGGACGGCATTTTGCCATGACAGAATGCGATTTGTGAGGGTGGCTTTTTTATATTTTCATGGGATCTATTTTGTGCTCTCTGCCGTAAAGAGCTGTTTGGGCAGTGCGGACAATACGTTGTTTGAGAGCTTTTGGGATATTGAGGCGAGAACATATATTCACTACGGACTTCCGATTGCAGTGATCTGTCTATTGACACTTGCGCTGTTGTTAAAAGTGAAATGGTTTTCGGACAAGCGGCTGATCGACACATTTTGCGCAGTGATGTTTCCCGGAAATATCCTGCTCTTTCTGATCAATGGCAGGATCAGTAACCGGGCATACTGTGTGCTGTTTGTGGTCTGTGCCTGCCTCACGATCGCAGCGAAGATCACGGACAGAGGGGAGTTTGCGTATCATCAGAAACAGGAGTTTGGAAAGGCTGTCCGCACGGCGGTACCGTGTGTGGGGGCATGGGTGGTGATGCACTGCATCTTTCTGCCAAATGAGTTGTATATCAGCAATCCCGGCGAATTTACGGGAAGTTACGCTCCATTTCTGGCGATCACGGTCTGCGGTGCCCTTGTGGCAGCAGTCGTTCTTCTGCTCGGGGAACTGTGGCTGCTTCCCAAGTCATGGATGCATTATATGAATCTCTTTTTTATAGAAATAACGCTTATGGGGTATATACAGAATGTGCTCCTGAATGGTAAAATGGAGATTCTTGATGGGGACGAGCAGGTCTGGACGATGACACAGCAGATCGCAAATATTGTTTTGTGGCTGATCGTGATCGCGGCGCTGACGGTGCTCAGCACGAAAAAGAAGTCTTTGGTCAACATCGGCAGAGCAGTATGTGTTTATATCATACTGATCCAGACAGTGACGCTCGGGTATCTGATCGTGACAACGGACCTGAGCGGCAACAGCCGGTCGGATGAGCTGACGATACGCAGTTCGCTCGAGGTGGCAGAGGGACAGAATGTCCTTGTGTTCGTGCTGGATCGTTTTGACAGCAGCTGGATGGAGACGGTGTATGAGGAGGACGCAGACTTTTGTGCGCCGCTGCATGATTTTACGTTTTACCGCAATGCCACATCGCAGTTTGCCAACACGGGACCGGGAATACCATATCTGCTCACAGCGACAGCGTGGAAGGAAGCGTACGGGACAGGGTATGCGGCATGTGCATATCGGGACAGCAGTCTCCTGCAGGACATCAGGCAGCAGGGATTTGACCTTGGTGTCTATACCGGCGCATACCTTGTATCCAGCGAGCTGTATGACAGTATTTCCAATTATGATACCGAGGTTGAAAAGCATTATGATATTGGCGGGACAATGTATACGATGTGGAAGTGTGCCATGTACAAAACGTCGCCGTTTGTGCTGAAAAACAGGTATTCTTACTATTCTGATGACATTGCGGCGATCGTGAAGGCACCGCAGGTGTGGGATACGGAGAACGACTCTCTGTTCTGGGAGAGACTGCGGGCGGAGGGGCTGACTGTATCGGATGACTATACAAAGGCATATCGTTTTTATCATATGCATGGGGCGCACGAACCGTACACATTTTCGGATAATATGAAATACGACAAGACAGGGAGGGAGTCGGGGCTTTACTCGCAGATCCGCGGCAGTATGAAGATCGTGTATGAGTATATGGAACAGCTCAGGGCGCTGGGAAAATATGATGACGCCACGATCATCATCACGGCGGATCATGGACAGCAGACAGACTTTATCGAGGAGACTGGAAAACCGCAGAAAGTGTCATCGCCTGTCATCATGATCAAAGAACCGCACCAGACAGGCTCACAGCTTGCGGTCAGCGATGTGCCTGTCTCACAGGCAGAGATGCTGGCATCTATGGTCAGGTCCATGGGAATGGATCATCGGAAGTACGGGGATGCACTGGACGAAGTGGCGGATGACAACAAAGGAGAGCGGGTATTCATAAATCTCTATCCGGAGTTTGTCAAGTACACGATTGTCGGAGACGTATGGGATATCGGTAACTGGAGAGGCGAAAAGCTGTCGGAATAAGGTGAGATCAGGAGCCTGCCGATGCGGAGTTAGTGAAAGGACAGTAGCTTATGACAGAAGACAGATTAGTGAGGGCAGTTCAGACAGGATTTGCCAAGCAGCGCATCCTCGTGCTTGGAGACCTGATGGTGGACGAATACATTCTGGGGAAGGTAGGGAGGATATCACCGGAAGCGCCCGTTCCAGTGCTCAATTACAGAGGAACTGAGCGCAGCGCCGGAGGGGCTTCCAACGTGGCGCTGAATATGCATGCCATGGGAGGAAAGCTTTCCATGGCGGGGGTTGCGGGCCTGGATGACAGCGGCATATGGCTGCGGGAATTCCTGAGTGCCGCCGCCATCGATACAGAGGGGATTGTGGCTGAGGATAACCGCATGACGACAGTCAAGACACGTTTCGCGACCAAAGTGCAGCAGCTGCTGCGTGTGGACCGGGAGGACAGCAGACCGATCAAAGAGCGTACGCAGGCACAAATCCTGGATCACATAACACGGCATATTTCGAAGTGGGACGCGGTAGTACTTTCGGATTACTGCAAGGGTGTGTTTGAGAATCCGGATTTTGTGCGGAGGATCATCCGCATCTGCAACGATAATCATGTGATCGTGACGATCGATTCCAAGAGTCGTCACATTGACGCTTTTGAGAACGCCGATTTTGTGAAGCCAAACAATCTGGAGCTGGAGAACGCAGTCAATATAGAGATCAGTGACCTCGAATCCCTGGACAGGGCTGGCAAAGTATATCTGGAGCGGTCCAGGGCAAAGAGCATCATCGTGACGAGGGGGGCTGAGGGGATCTCGATCTTTGAGCGAGGGAGCAGGAGAAGGGACTACGCGTCGAAGGCCGTGCAGGTGTTTGATGTGACAGGTGCAGGGGATACGGTGATCAGCACAGTCACACTGGGACTTGCCAGCGGGCTCTCGCTTGATGACGCAGTGGTACTCGCAAATATTGCGGCAGGTGTCGTGATCGGAAAACGAGGGACAGCCGTTGTCACGAAAGAAGAACTTTTGGAGAGATTATATGAAAAGTAGGACGGGAGATAAGATCATATCACTGGAACAGCTGGAGAGGGAGACGAGACGCGCAAAGGCACAGGGAAAAACAGTCGTGTCTACAAGCGGGTGTTTTGATATCCTTCATGCAGGGCATGTGACGTATCTGGAGGAAGCGAGGGCAAGAGGGGATATGTTGATCGTGCTGCTCAATTCGGATCGTTCTGTCAGGGCGCTAAAAGGCAGCACGAGACCGATCGTGCCGGAAGAAGAAAGGGCGGTCGTGGTTGCCGGACTCGAGAGTGTTGACTATGTGTGCATCTTTTCGGATAGGACGCCTTGCGGGATTATCGACATGGTACAGCCGGATATTGTGATCAAGGGCGGCGACTATGCAGGCACGCACATTCCGGAGATGGACAGTGTGGCAGTATACGGCGGCAGGGTAGAGTACGTCAATGTCGTCGACGGGTGTTCGACAACAAATATTGTGGAGAAAATAAAAAGAACGATGGAGGAGTCATCATGAGCATTATCGTAACCGGCGGGGCTGGTTTCATTGGAAGCTGTATCGTGCGGGAACTCAATGACCGCGGGATCGAGGATATCATCGTCGTCGATCATATCGCAGAGACAGACAAGTGGATGAATCTGCGGAACAAGAAATACACGAAATACATTAACCGCGACGAATTTCCGAAGGAGCTTGCGTCATATGCAGGCAGGGTCTCCCATGTGATACACATGGGTGCGTGTTCCTCGACGACGGAGCGGGATTTTGACTTTTTGTATCAGAATAACTTTGCGTACACACAGATGCTCTGGAAATTTTGTGTGGAGAACCAGATCAGCTTTATCTATGCCAGCAGTGCTGCCACGTACGGGGATGGCTCACAGGGCTTTGATGACAGGGAGGATATCAGCAGGCTGCGGCCGCTGAACGGGTATGGGTATTCCAAACAATTGTTCGACCTCTGGGTCGAAAAACAGCAGCTGAGACCAAGACAGTATGTCGGTTTTAAGTTTTTTAACGTCTATGGACCGAACGAGTATTTCAAGGGCAGCATGGCAAGTGTGATCTTCCACGCTTTTAACAAGATAACCGAGACCGGAGAGATGGGATTGTTCAAGTCGTACAAGGAAGGGTATGCAGACGGCGGGCAGCTTAGGGATTTTGTGTATGTCAAGGATATCTGCAGGGTGATCCTGTTCATGATTGACAATCCCGGGGTGAGCGGTCTGTTCAATCTCGGAACGGGGACTGCGAGAAGCTTTTTTGACCTGACAGCAGCGACGTTTTGCGCGATGGGAATCGAGCCCAAGATAAAGTATATCGAAATGCCTGAGACACTCCGGCCGAAATATCAGTACTACACGCAGGCGGCGATGGACAAACTGCGCGGTGCCGGTTACAAGGAGCCCTTTACTTCCCTGGAGGACGGTGCGAGGGACTATGTATGCAATTACCTGGCGAAGGGATATGAGATCTATTAGACAAAAGGAGAAGGACCATGTTGGAATATATCAGGGCAAATATAGAGGAGAGCATCGCGGCGAAGGAGAAACTGCTGCGGGACGAGGCGCTGCTTGGGACGGCTGCTAAGGTGGCAGGGCTGTGTGTCGAAGCTTATCAGAGGGGCAATAAGCTGCTGATCTGTGGCAACGGCGGCAGCGCGTCCGATGCACTGCACATGGCGGGGGAGCTTGTGGGCAGGTATCAGATGGAACGCAGGGGGGTTTCTGCCATAGCGCTGAATGCAAATGCGGCTGTGATGACTGCGATCTCAAATGATTATGACTACGACAATGTGTTTTCCAAACAGATCGCGGCGCTGGGGAAGGCGGGCGATGTTTTGTTTGGCATATCGACCAGCGGAAATTCTCCAAACATTGTCAGGGCGATACAGGAGGCGGGAAAGCGGCAGATCCTCACAGTGGGGATGACAGGCAGGGATGGCGGCCAGATGCGGTCCTGCGCAGAGTATCTTGTGAATGTCCCGTCAGACAATACACCGAGGATCCAGGAAATGCATATCTTGTTGATCCATACGATCTGCGGTCTGATCGAGAATGGTTTGTGTGAGAAGGGATTTTGGCTAAAGGAGCAGGATTGATATGGCGTGGCGTGACACATGGAACAAGGCATGCCGGTGGAGTAATATCTGGTTATCGCAGTTTCGGATCGTGGGACTTCAAAACCGAAGACCTGGCGTAGACAATGCCTGTGGGATCGCTGTGATCAAGATCGATGCGATCGGGGATTTCCTGATCTGGCTCGACAGTGCATCGCAGTACAAATTGATCTATCCAAAACAGCAGATCACCCTGGTGTGTAACACCGCATGTGCAGAGATTGCAGGCAGCACGGGTTTTTTTGATGAGATCATACCGATTCAGAGCAGGAGGTTCGAGTCGGACAACAGATACAAGAGAGAGATATGGGACAGTTTCAGGGATAAGAATTTCCACACACTGCTGCAGACTGCGTACTCGCGCACGATCGATATGGACCTGCTTGCCATGAACATTCCGGCAAAGGAAAAGATCGCTTTTGCGGCAGACGAATCTAGGGTGAATCTAAGCCGGTATATGGCGTTCAAAAATATCCGCAGAAAATTGGATATGGTTTACGACAGACTGATTCCGTCGGGGGGAGAGAACCTGATGGAACTTGAGAGAAACGCAGTGTTTATCAGAGGGTTGGGACGGGATTTTCAGGCGGGGTACCCATCGCTCCCACGGATGCAGGTGCGCCGGGGAGTGATACCGCCAAAACCATATGTTGTCATTTTTCCGGGGGCGAGCTCAGGGAAGAAAATGTGGCCCATCGAGCGGTACGCAAAGGTCGGCGGGTATATTGTGTCGGAAAAGGGAATGGATATATATCTGTGTGGTGGAGAGAATGAGTCCTACCTGTACGGGCAGTTTGTAGAAGCTATGGAACAGCCCCAATATAGGGACAGGGTGCACGACCTGTTTGGAAAGACGACACTGTCCGAGCTTGCAGAGATCATCCGCAGCGCCAGTCTGCTCATCGGCAATGACACGAGCGGGATCCATTTTGCGGCGGCGGTGAACACGAGGGGCATCTGTATATTCGGAGAGTTTGCGTATGGGAGATTTCTGCCGTACAGATGTGAGCGCGACTGCAGGGATCATGAGCCGATCATTGTGTGCAGTGCCAGCAAGGCTTGTGCGGGGTGCGCATACGGGAGTATCACGTCCGACTGCAAGGAGCATCTGCTCAGAACCGGAAGGTATCAGTGCATGGATGATGTGAGCGCGGAACAGGTGATAAGTGAGATTTGAGAGAGAGGATATATGGAGAGGGCAGTTTTTCTAGACAGGGACGGAACGATCAATGTAGATGTGGACTATCTGCATGAACCGGACAAACTGGCGTTCATAGACGGCACGATCGAGGCGCTGGCTTTGCTGAAGGCAAGGGGCTACAGACTGATCGTGATATCAAATCAGTCCGGTATCGGCAGAGGGTATTTTGGCGCGCCGGCTGTGGAGCGGCTGCATGCGTATATGAACAGTATCCTGCAGGAGCACAGCGCAGCGATCGATGCGTTTTATTATTGTCCCCATATTGAGCAGGACAGATGTACATGCAGGAAACCGCAGACAGGTCTTATAGACCGTGCTGCAGCAGAGTGGGATATTGATCTGCAGCGTTCTTATATGGTTGGCGATAAAGAGGCAGATGTCATGACGGCAGTCAACGCAGGGTGCGGTTACGGGCTGCTGCTGAGCGGACACGCGGTATCGAGCGCGCTGCAGGAAAAGTACAGGGACCATCTGTATAGAAATCTGTGGGAATTTGCACGGCACATTTGTGCGGAAGAGGCGGTATAGAAAATGAATATGGATCTGTTTGCACTTATTTTCAAAAAAATACCCAAACATACGAGGGTGTGCTTCATATCAGGTGTTGTGATCGGGTGGGTGACGCACTTTTATATGTTGACAAACAAGTTTCCCAACTGGGATGATGCCAATAATATGCGTTCTTTTGGCAGCGGGGATTATCTTGGAAGGTGGTTTTTGAAGTATATCCATCCTCTCGGGGCAAGGTACAGCATTCCGGCAGTGCACGGCTTTTTGCTGATACTGTGCATAGCTGTATCAGCCTGTCTGATTATGGAGATACTGCAGATAAAGAGCACGACGAGTGCTGTTCTGACAGCGGCTGTTTTAGAGACGTTCCCAAGTGTAGTGAGTACGATGACCTTTATGTTTATGGCGCACACATCGGGAATCGGCATACTCATGGTGGCACTGGCGGTGTATCTTTTGCGGCGGTATCGGTACGGCTGGCTGCCGTGTACGGCGCTCTTGATCTGTGTACTTGGGATATATCAGAGCTATATCAGCTTTGCGATCACCTTGATGCTGCTTGGCATGATCGCGGATATATTTCACGGTAAAAAGTTCAAAGAGATATTCAAGAAGGGGATCGTATGTGTTCTGGTGCTGGGCGTGGGCGTGCTTGTTTACATGAAACTGTCACATGTGATCTACCCAAATCTGGACAATGAGACATATGGCGGTGTGGGCAACATGGGACAGATCGCGATTCGTGATATGCCGACGCTGATCGGAAGATGTTATAAGCGGTTTCTGGAATATTTCTTATGGAAGCCGTTTGCGTTTGTGAGCGGTACAGCGCAGGCTGCCAATATCGCCGTTTGCGTGCTTGCGGTCGCGCTTTTTGGATATCTGGCAGTGTCGAGGAAGATGTATCAGGATATACTGACATTTCTGATGCTGATCCTGCTGTGCGGTTTTGTGCCGCTGGCGGCAGCATTTATCTATTTTATGGCACCGGAAGTCAATTATTCGATGCTGATGCTGTATGCATATGCACTGATCTATGTGACCGTGCTTGCGCTCCTTGAGTACTGTGTGGAGGACTGGCATGAAAGACCGGTATCTGTCGGTTGGAGAAACGGGGTGCGGTATGCCGCCGTGACTGCAACTGTGCTGGCTGTAATTGTGAGCAGTTATACTGATTACTTGTTGACCAACCGTGCATATCTGAGGACTCATTTTGCGACAGAGCGGGTGCAGCAGTACTTTAACAGGGTGATCGCCATGGTTGAGCGCACAGAAGGGTATGAGAATGGAGATCGTGTCAAGATTCTAGGGGAGTTTTATTACAAGGACAATCCGAGCAGCGTCGAGATCGACGTTTTGGACTCGGAAGATCTCAGGCAGCTTGACGGGGTAGCACTTGAGAACGGTCTGATCACGACCGGTGTGAGGGATAATTTTATCAGAATGTTTGTCGGCTTTGATCTGGCGGACATCAGTTCCTCGGAGAAGGAAGCCATCATGGAGACAGCGGAGTACAAAAATATGCCGGTGTATCCCCAGGAGGGCTGCGTGCAGAAGATTCATGATATCTGGGTGGTAAAGATGTGTGAATGAATTCGAGAAGGAGAAAGATATGAAAGGGATGATAAGAGAACTGATTGTATTTTTTTTCGCAGCAGGCTCGACAGTCGCGTTGTTCGCAGATGTCGAGTCAACGGGGAATCTGTCCATGGCGCTCAATGGAGCTGGGATCCCGCAGCTGACGGCATTGGTGATACTGGTCTGCGTATACAGGCGCATTTGGATAAAAAGGGATCTGCAGTTGCCGGCAGGAGGAAGGGAACAGATCGGATATGCAGTGACAGCCTGTTTGTTTACACTCGCTATGATCATAGGAAAGGCACAGATCGCAGAGCCGGATCTGAAGTATCCTGTGTTTGCAGTCGTGCTGCTGATTGGCTATATGCCGTTTTTTTACACTGCGGTGTCCTATATCGGCGGCTGGATCAGCAGTGCTGTGGATCAGGAGAGAGAATGCGGCAGGGTTTCTAAAGTGACGGCATGGCTTTTTGAGGATCATGTGATACTTGGTGTGATGCTGGTGATATTCCTCTGCAGGCTCCCGTATCTGATCGCATTTTATCCGTGCTCAATGTCGTGGGATGGCGGAGCGCAGATCTGCGAATTCTACGGAAGGGAAACGTTTACCAATCATCATCCGCCGATGCTCAGTTTTGTGTATGGGGCGATTGCTTTTTATTCACAGAAATGGGGAATTCCTGATCTTGGAATGTTTTTGATCCCTCTGGGGCAGACGTGCCTTTCGGCGTTTGCGGTCGCAAAGACATATGAGCTCTTTAAGGACATGAAGGTTCCCTGCTGGATCAGGTGGGCAGGATTGGCTTATTATGGGCTGTTTACAGTCTGGTGCATTTTTGATGTTACAGTCATTAAAGACTCCATTTATTGGCCGCTCTCCCTTCTGTTTGCAGTGGAGATGGTCAGGTGTATAGTCAGGCAGGAAGAATTTTATGCAGGGAAGAGACATCTGCTTTTGATGCTTCTATATGGGGTTTTGATGACGCAGACAAGAAACAATGGAATTTTTGTGCTCCTGTTTGCAGTCCCGGTCCTGTTCGTGATCACAAGGAGAAACAAAAAGGGTTTGTTTCTTGGCTCCGCAGCCGCTATGTTTGTGGTGGTCTATCTCATCAATAATGTGCTCTATCCGTCGCTTGGCGTAGTGAGCATTGAGGTGAAAGAGGATGTGTACTGCATACTCTTTCAGCAGACGGCAAAATACGGTCAGGATTACCCGGAGGATGTGACAGAGGAGGAACGCGCTTTTTTGGATACGATGTTTGACTATGATGAGCTTGTAAAAGTCTACAACCCACAGCTTGCGGACTGGGTGAAGAACTGCCTAAAGATCTGTGAGGCAACGTCGGCGGATGGAACAAATGCCGAGTTTGCACAGATCAAAAATGAGTATCTTAAAGTGTGGTATGCACAGCTCAAACGCCACCCGCTCTCCTATATCAATACGTTTCTCGAATGCTCTTATGGCTACTATTATCCGGAAGTCAAACCGTATAAGGAGGGAAATGGATTCTACGAGATGGATCGGAACATGTTTACCAACGGAATGCATCCGGCACGTCAGAAAGAGGCGCTCGCACCGTTTCGGTTTCTGTTAGAACAACTTGGCAAGTCCGAGTATCTGCCAGGGATCGGACTGCTGTACTGCTGCGGGTTCTATACATGGTGTGTTGTCTTCGGGCTTGGATATCTGCTGATCAGGAGGAGATATCGCGAGGCAGCGATCGCAGTTCCGGCAGTTGTGAATATTTTGGTCTGCATGATCTCGCCGGTCAACACATGTATCAGGTATGCGATGCCGGTCATGTGTTTCGTGCCTGTACTCTATGCGGTGATATTTAGAAAGGAATAAACAATAAAATTATATAGACCAGTTGCATCGAAGAAGTGTGACTGGTTTCTGTATATTTGTATTATTTTGATTAAGTACTACTGATCTAAAAAGGAGAAAAAATGATTCGGGGAAGCCAAAGAACATATCTATTTCTGGTTCAGATACTATTTCTGGTGCTGATCGTTACAGGGTGCAATGACAAAAGTCTGACGGGTGGGCAGCCTGCAGTCCAGGAAAGTACAAACGATATCACCAAACTCACGGTAAACTTTGAGAAAAATCCGATTGGAATCGAGTGTAATCCACAGTTTGGATGGTGTTCGGAATCTGACGTGCAGGGGTATATGCAGACAGCGTACAGAATAGTGGTGGCAGCGTCCGCAGAACAGCTGGACGAGCAGGAGTATGTGTGGGACAGCGGCAGGGTCGAATCCGGTATATCTGCCGCGGTGCCATATGGCGGATCTGCGCTTGAACCAGGAAAAGGCTATGTGTGGAAGGTGTTTGTGTGGGACAGGCAGGGCAGTCTGTCTGAAAGCGGTGAGGAAGCATCGTTTGAGATGGGACTGACTGACGGCGATTGGAGCGGTGCCTGCTGGATCGGGATCAGAGAGGGACAGGATGTACAAGGAAGGAATATGGCAGCGGACACAAAGTATCAGATCGAGTATGATGTGCGGCTTGGAAAAACCAAATCCGGTCTTGTGTGGGGAATGGATACCAACCAGTATGGGGAATACATGAAGTGCAGCGTGGATACGCTGGGGGAAAATATTGAATTTGCCATTGCAGAGTGTTCCGGCGCGGGTCCTGAGGTGAGTCACAACGTGCTGTTGAATGAACTTTTTCCTGACATCTTTGGCAGTCAGGATGCGTTTTGTAATACCGATCATCACATAAAACTGGAAATAGAAGGATGCGTGGTAAGAGGCAGCGTGGATGGAATATTGGTTTGGGAAAACGCGTCCACACAAAAAAGCAGGGAGTTGGAAAATATTGGACTGTGGACGAAAAGAGGAGCACATTATGCGTATTATGACAATATAGCGATCACGGATGATGCCGGAGAAATCATTTGGCATGAAACATTTGACGATAGCAACAGGAACATATTTTCACCGCATCACATCAAAGTCAGGGACGGCTGGTGTGAGGCTTCGTCGGGTTTTATCCTCACGCCGGGAGTGCAGGAACCGGCTCCTATGCTGCGCTGCTGTTTTGGGAATGCGAGTGACAGCCGCATCTTGTCGGCAAGGCTTTATGCTGCATCATTGGGAGATTACAGGATATACTTAAATGGAAAGGATGTCTGTGGGGAATACCTGACGCCGGGAAGATCCATCTATAACCGGGAGATCTATTACAGAACGTATGATGTCACAGCGTTTTTGGATGGCGGCAGTTCGGAGAACGTTCTCGGTGTAATGCTTGGACATGGAAGATATGATAAAGCAAACAACAATTGGGGACATGATATCGCATTTCAGGCAAAGCTGGTGATCGATTATGAAGATGGGCGGTGCCAGACCATTGTCACGGATGAAAGCTGGCAGGTGTATGATGATGGCCCGATCCGCAATGATGATATGTATCTTGGGGAGTACTATGATGCCGGGAAGGAACAGAATGGGTGGTGCAGGGAAGGATACAGTACAGATGGGTGGCAGCAGGCAGATCTGTTTTGGGAGTATGATAGACTCCATAAAAAAGCAGCGGAGGCTGCCGCTGTGAAATGTATTGGGACACTGAGTCCGGAAAGGGTGTCAGAACCAGTTCCTGGTCAATATGTGTATGATTTCGGGCAGAATTTTAATGGTAACTGCCAGTTCACATTGAGAGATACAGAGGATAGGAGGGGACAGGTCGTAACCATCCGATATGCGGAGGCACTGAACAGCGAAACGCTTTCAGGATGTGATGATGAGATCGGTACGATCTTTACGGAAAATCTCTATATGGCTGACAACACAGACTATTATGTCATAGGAGGAACCGGCGAGGAGACCTACACGCCGAGTTTTGTATGCCGCGGGTTCCGGTATGTGCAGATCTCGGGAGTAGACGAACCGATTCCGGCGAAGGATATCAGCGGGCTTGTGATCAGCACAGACAACAGGCGCACGGGGGAGTTCGTATGTTCGGATGAGAGCGTGAACAAACTGTATGAGAGCATCTATTGGACACAGCTGAGCAATTATCTGGATGTTCCGGTCGACTGTCCGCAGCGGGACGAGCGTTTTGGATGGGCAGGCGACGTACAGATCTTTGCCAATACAGCGGCATATAATGCGGATGTCCACAATTATCTGAAAAAGTATGTGCAAATGCTGATCGACTGCCAGGGTGAGGACGGCGCGTTTCCAGAGATCGCTCCAAGTGTCAGCGCGGACAGCAGCGCAAACGGATGGAGCGATGCGGGGATCATACTGGTCTGGGAGCTTTATCAACAGTATGGAGACAGGGAGATCATCCGGGATAATCTGAGCGCGATGTGCAGGTATATGGATTATCTGGTTGATACAAGCGATGATTTCATACGCACACACCCTGGTTATAGCGATCACAATGCCATGTCGACGCTCGATGATGATATCATAAATACCGCGCAGTGTGCATATGTGGCAAAACTTTTGTCAAAAATGAGTGCAGATATTGGAGAAAATGACATTGCCAAGAAATATGATATGGTTTACAATCAATATAAAAAGGCGTGGCAGGAACGTTACATCAATGAGGACGGTTCGATCGACTGCTGGATCCAGGCAGCGTATGCGCTTGGTCTGGCATATGGATTGTATCCCGAAGAACTGGAGACGCAGGGTGCTGCCTGCCTGAATACTGCAGTGGCGGCAAATGATTATCACTTGAATACCGGATATATCGGAACACAGTTTTTGCTGCCCGTGCTTTGCAGATACGGATACGCTGACACTGCATACCGCATTTTACAGCAGGACACATATCCGTCATGGAACAATATGCTCTCATACGGCCAGACGACGCTCACGGAGTCATGGTTTACCTGTCAGGACCGCGGTGACGGTACGTATGCGATCAATGGTTCCCTGAACCATCCCGGACTTGGCACGGTAGGACAATGGTTGTACAGTGATGTGCTGGGGATCAGAAGGGACGAGTCGAGTCCGGGATTCAAACATTTCTATCTGGAGCCGGTGGCGGGGAGCGGATTGACTTCTGCGTCAGGGAGTTATGAGAGCGTCTATGGAAGGATCGAAAGCAGCTGGAGACTGGAAGGGAATAAAATGGTATTCTGTTTTACGATTCCGGCAAATACGACAGCAACGGTGTCCCTGCCGGATGAGCAGTACCGAAATATGGAGCTGGGTGCCGGCAGATACGAATATCGTATAGCAGCGGATCAACAGATATCCGGAATATAATATATGGAAGGACATGACAAAGGTGGATAACAGTAGACAAAAGGGTATCCTCTACATTGTGGTTCCCTGCTACAATGAAGAGGAAGCTTTGGAAACATCAGCACGAAGGCTTTTGGACAAACTTCATGAGCTGAAAGAGAGAGCGTTGATATCTGGTGAGAGCAGGATCGTTTTTGTGGACGATGGTTCAAGGGACACGACGTGGGACCTCATAAAAGGATTGTATGAGGCGCATGAGGAGATCAAAGGTCTTCGGTTTGCGCACAACAGGGGGCATCAGAATGCGATCCTTGCGGGGATGATGTACGCAAGAAAATATTGTGACTTTGCGATCACGATCGATGCGGATCTTCAGCAGGACATCAATGCCATGGAAAACTTTATCAGCGAGTATGCAGGCGGCAGTGAGATCGTGTACGGTGTGCGCAACTCCAGAAATACAGATGGTTTTTTTAAGAAATCATCTGCCACGTTATTCTATAAGATAATGACGCTAATGGGATGTAATATCTATGAGAATTCGGCAGATTACAGGCTGATGGGAACGAAAGCCCTAGAGGCACTGGCAGAGTACGATGAGGTCAATCTGTTTCTGCGCGGGATCATACCGGATATCGGTCTGAGATCTTCTGTCGTACATTTCGAGGTGTTTCCGCGTATGCAGGGGAAGTCCAAATATCCGCTGTCAAAGATGATCACACTGGCGGCAGATGGGATCACCTCGTTTAGCATCAAGCCGATACGCATGGTCTTTATGATGGGGATCATGGCACTTTTGGTCGGTCTTGGCATGATTATACACATTGTATATGAACATTATTTCGGGTATACAGTCAGCGGCTGGTCATCGATATTGATGTCGATCTGGGTGCTTGGGGGTGCGGTACTGCTGTCCCTTGGCATTATCGGAGAGTATGTAGGCAGAAACTACCTGGAGACGAAGCGCAGACCCCGATATTATTTCTGGGAGATTCTCTCGAGAGATGAAAGGCAGAATGACCATGAAACAGGGAAAAAAGTATGACAAGATCATGATCGGTGCAGGGCTCTATGGCCTTTATGCCGCGTATTTCTGTGCGAGATGCGGTCAGCATGTGCTGGTGCTGGAGTGCGAGGATGCACCGTTTAAGCGGGCGACGTACATCAACCAGGCGAGGGTGCATCAGGGGTATCATTATCCGCGCTCACTCTCGACTGCGATGAAGTCAGCAGGGTATTTTGCGCGCTTTAACAAGGACTATGGGTTCTGCATCAACCGAGAGTTCCAGAAAGTGTATGCCACCTCCAGCGAGTACTCGTGGTCCGATGGGGAGCAGTTTATGAAATTTTGCGAGGCAGCGCAGATTCCGTGCGAGGAACTGAATCCCGGCAAATTTTTTAAGGAAGGGATGTGCGACGGCGCCTTTCTGACGAGAGAGTACACTTACGATGCCATGATTTTGAGAGACTTTTTCATGGAGAAGCTCGCAGAGATGGAAAGTCTGGTGGAGATTCATTTCAATGCCGCCATCGAGAGGATCGAAAAGGCGCAGGATGTATATGAACTGTATGTGAGGGAGAAGGACGGTGATACGCTGGCAGAATATCGGACAGGATTTGTGCTCAATGCCACATACGCGTCCACAAACCAGATCCTTGATCTGCTCGGATATGACAAGTTCGGCATAAAATATGAACTGTGTGAGATCATACTATGCGATGTCGATGACAGATTAAAAGAGTACGGTTTTACAGTGATGGATGGTCCGTTCTTTTCGATCATGCCGTTTGGAAAGACGGGGCTGCATTCGCTCACATCAGTTACGTTCACGCCCCATGCGACAAGCTATGATGCGGTTCCGCAGTTTTCATGTCAGGCGGACAGCGGCGGGACCTGCAGCGGGAGCCGCCTTGGAAACTGTAACGACTGTAAGGCTAGACCGGCGACCGCGTTTCCATATATGGCAAACCTTGCGCGCAAGTACCTGCGGGAGGAATACGGATTTGCGTACAGGGACTCCCTGTTTTCAATGAAACCGATCCTGATGAGTTCCGAGATCGATGATTCGCGGCCGACGGTGGTCCGCACCTATTCTGCTGATCCGACATTTGTGGGGGTATTGTCAGGAAAGATCAATACTGTGTATGATCTGGATGAGATATTAGCCCTGTGAATCTGAGTGGATGACAGGTTTGCAAAATGAAGTGAGGAAAAGAGATTACATGAGTGATAAGGAAAAAAATTTTATGTCTGCGGTGCTCTACGTGCACAATGACGAGGCACGGATCGGGGATTTTCTGCATATGGTGGTGGAGGTGCTCGAAGACCATTTTGAACATGCGGAGATCATCTGTGTCAACGATTGTTCCCAGGACAACAGTGTGGATATCGTGCGCAAGGTCAGCACGGGGGTGAAGAACACGACGGTGACGGTCCTGAATATGAGCTATTTCCATGGGGTGGAGACAGCTATGAACGCGGGGATGGATCTGGCGATCGGGGATTTTGTGCTCGAGTTCGATGCCTGCGTGCAGGATTTCGAACCGGCAAAGATCATGGAGGCATACCATAAGACATTGAAGGGTTATGATATTGTAAGCGCGTCTCCGGACAAAAAGCAGCGCTTTACCTCCCGATTGTTTTACGGGGTATTTAACAGGTTCACTGATTATTCCTACCAGCTGGGAACAGAGCGCTTCCGCGTGCTCAGCCGCAGGGTGATCAACCGCGTCAGCAGCATGAACAAGTCCGTGCCGTACCGCAAGGCTGTGTATGCGAACTGCGGGCTAAAGACTGCAAATATAAGATATCAGACTATTGGCGTGCAGGCGGTCAGGGAGGACAGGGCAGAGCGCAAGTACCGGACAAAGCTTGCGGTCAACAGCATGATCCTGTTCACGGAGCTCGGATATCGGTTCTCTGTCACCATGACTGTTCTCATGATGCTGGTCGCGGTCGCGGTGGCAGTCTACTCGGCGGTGGTGTATCTGTTCAGCACACCTGTAGCAGGCTGGACGACAACGATCTTTTTCATGGCATTTGCCTTTTTTGGGTTGTTTGGGATACTCACCATTGTGATCAAGTATCTTCAGATACTGGTCGACCTGGTGTTCCGGCGCAAGAAGTACAGTTTTGAAAGCATAGAAAAGATGGGAGGAAATTAATATGGTAGCATTAGTAGGTTATTCGGGATTCGTGGGAAGCAATCTCTATGCGAGGGCACGCAACCGCATCAAGGGAGTGTACAATTCACAAAATGTCGAGAAAGCATATGGATTGGAGCCGGAAGTGCTGATCTACGCGGGGGTGCGGGCGGAGAAATATCTTGCAAACAGTGCGCCGGACCGCGATCTGGAGATGATCCTGGAGGCAGAAAAAAATATCAAGGCGATCAATCCACAGAAGCTGGTGCTGATATCCACGATCGATGTGTACCAGAATCCTGTGGGGGTGGACGAGACGGATTCCGTGCTGTCAGCCGGTAAAGGGGGCACAGGAAACGGTGTCCAGCCGTATGGCTTGAACCGGTATTATCTTGAGGCGTGGGCGCGGAAAAATTTTCCCGACTGTCTGATCATCAGGCTTCCGGGACTGTATGGTTACAATATTAAGAAGAATTTTATCTACGACTATATTAACGTGATACCATATATGCTGAAAAAAGAAAAGTACCAGGAGCTTAAGGTGCTTGAAAAGGCGGATGATGCCATCACGCTGGATGAGTGCTATGAGGCGGCGGGAAACGGATTCTACAGATGCAGAAAGCTCGACAAGGACAAAAAGGAGCTGCTGCAGAAAAAATTTAAAAAGCTTGGATTTACAGCGCTCAATTTTACGGACAGCCGCAGCACATTTCAGTTCTATTCGCTTGGACGTCTGTGGGAGGATATACAGATCGCGCTGAATGAGGGGATCCCCCTTCTGAACGTCGCGACGGAACCGGTCACTGCCGCCGAAGTGTATAAGGCGCTGACAGGTGAAGTTTTCAAAAACGAGCTCAAAGGAACCCCGGCGAAATATGATTTCAGGACTACATATGCGGCACGATTTGGTGGAAAAGGGGGCTATATCTGCAGCAAGGAGGAGATCCTGGCAGATATCAAAATGTTTGTGAAGCATATGATCACAGAGGGAGAACGCAGTTAAAACGATCATTTGGAGGTGTGCGATGAAGCTGGCGATATCAAATATTGCATGGGAAACTGGGGAGGATGAGCAGGTTTATGCCCTGATGCGCAAATATGGCTATTCCGGGCTTGAGATTGCGCCGACGCGGTTTTTCGAGAGAGATCCGTATGAGGACCTGGATGCAGTGAGGGCATGGCGGGGCGGATTTGCGAAAAAGGAGGGGTTTGAGATCCCTTCAATGCAGTCGATCTGGTATGGCAGATCGGAAAAGCTCTTTGCAGATGAGACACAGCGTCAGGTGCTATTGGACTACACCAGAAAGGCGGTGGATTTTGCAAAGGCAGCCCTGTGCACGAACCTGGTATTTGGCAGTCCCAGAAACAGGATCCTTCCGGATCCCTTAGACCAGGGACTGCGGCGGCAGGGAATTGATTTTTTCCGGGCGATCGGAAATTATGCCTGCGCTCAGGAAACGACGGTCGGCATGGAGGCGAATCCAGCCATATACAATACCAACTATATCAACACGACACAGGAGGCGCTTGATCTCATAGGGGAGGTCGGTTCTGACGGTTTTCGCCTCAACCTCGATGTCGGCACAATGCTCGAAAACGGGGAGCGTGTTGAGGTGTTGGAGGGGAGTGCTGCTGCGGTCAGCCACGTACATATCAGCGAGCCTTTTCTAAAGCCTGTTGTTATGGACCGGGACAGGAGACTGTTCCACGGCGAGCTGGCTGCTTTTTTGCGGGAGAACGGGTATCAGGGATATGTGTCAGTGGAGATGGGAAAGATAGAGGATGCACAGAGCCGTCTGGGCATGTTGGATGAGATCCTGGCATACGGAAAGGAGATGTTTGGATGACGGAAGAGGGGAGAACAGGAGTTCCCGCATTTGAATACAATGAATATGCGCCACAGTCAAAGGAATATGTTGTGCTGATACCTGTCATCAATGAGGGGGAGCGCATTCTAAAGGAACTGTACCGCGCGTATAAGCATCATATCGCAGATCACGCGGATCTGGTGATCTGCGACGGCGGATCCACGGACGGGAGCCTGGAGGAGCGGAAACTCAAAAAATTGCAGGTCAATACACTGCTGATCAAAAAGGGCGAAGGAAAACAGGGGGCACAGCTCCGCATGGGAATATACTGGGCGCTCAAAAGAGGCTACAAGGGCATCATCACCATAGATGGCAACAACAAGGACAGCATCGAGGACATTCCGCGCTTTATACAGAAGCTTGAGGAGGGGTATGATCTCGTGCAGGGCTCCCGCTTTGTCAGGGGAGGAAGGGCAGTGAACACCCCGTTTGTCAGAAACGTCGCCGTCCGCCTGATCCATGCACCTGTGATCTCACTGACAGCAGGGCAGCGCTTTACGGACACGACCAATGCATACAGGGCGTACTCTGCGCGGTATCTGTCGGACGAGCGGGTGGCGCCGCTCAGGGAGATATTTATGACCTATGAGCTTCTGGCTTACCTGTCTGTCAGGGCGACACAGCTTGGATATAAGGCATGTGAGATCCCTGTCACAAGGGCGTATCCAAAGAAGGGGAAAACACCCACAAAGATCAGCTTTTTCAAGGGGAACAGCGAGCTGATGAAAATATTGTTTCAAAATTTCCGGGGGGCGTACAAGCCTGGTATGACCTGCGCTAAACAGTAAGGTATTTCGTGTGGATAGCGTACTATGGCGCTTTACAGTGTGTTATGGTACATGTTATAATGTCGACAGACATTATACCCGCCCGAATGGGCATGCTCTTAACATAATTGCGTAGCAATTATGTTATAATGTCGACAGATTTTGTACTATGATCAGGGAACTGTTAACAGGCAGCTTAGCAGGGCGCAGGAAAGCAGTATCGGTCAATATTTGAGGGAGCAGGATGGAAAATATCAGAAGGAAAAATAAAATGATGGAGACGTACAGTATCCTGGTGATCGATATTTTATGTGTTGTCGTCTCCTACGCATTGGCATTGTTCATTCGATTCAATATCATTCACTATGAGAATTACCCCAAACAGTTTCATCTTATGGTTGGGGCTTATATCGTGATATTATGTCTGCTCTACAACATGTTTCTCGATGCGAACAGAAACTTTTTTACCAGAGGCTACTATCAGGAGTTTTACTACACGGTGAGATATACGCTGATCCTCGTAGTAGGGCTGGTGGTTGTGCTGTATCTCCTGCAGCAGTCCTATGAGTTTTCCCGCTCTGTGTACGGCATATTTGCGGTTTTGAACATTTTGATCACATATGCCATACACATGGCATTTAAAAAGGGAATCTGGAAATACTATAGGAAAAGTATCAACGCCGAGAAGATGCTGGTCATCACAAAAGATATCCTGATGGAAGAGGTGCTTGGAAATCTTATTAAGGGCAAAGAGTGGTATTATGATATCACAGCGGCAGTCGTCTACGATGCGGACAGAAAAGGCAGTGTGGTCAGGGGCGTGCCGGTCGTGGCGTCAAAGGATGATCTGTATGAGACGGTGATCCAGATGATGGTGGACGAGGTGTTCATCTGTCTTCCGGGAGAGCCGCTGATCGAGATCCGCGATATGGTACAGCAGTTCGAGGAGATGGGGCTTACCTGTCATTACAATGTTGACCTTTTCAGTCATTCGAATCCCAATACGTATGTCCAGCAGATGGCGGGGTACAGTGTGATTTCCTTTGCGCTAAAGACAATGGATTCCAGACGGCTTCTTATCAAGCGGCTGATCGATATCCTGGGAGCGGTTGTGGGGCTTGCGGGTACAGCTGTGATAACGCCCTTTGTGGCGGCGGCGATCAAGATCGATTCGCCAGGACCTATATTCTTCTCCCAGACCCGCATCGGAAGAAACGGGCGGCGATTTAAGATCTGGAAATTCCGCTCGATGTACACTGACGCTGAGGAGCGCAAGAAGGAGCTGGAAGCACAAAATGAGATCAAAGGTCTGATGTTTAAGATGGAGGGCGACCCACGCATCACCAGAGTAGGGAAGTTTATCAGGCGGACAAGCATTGACGAGACACCGCAGTTTCTCAATATTCTGGTGGGGGATATGAGTCTGGTCGGCACACGTCCGCCGACGGAGGACGAGTTTGAACAGTACAATGGCTATTACAGAAGACGCCTGAGCATCACGCCGGGTCTGACAGGGCTCTGGCAGGTGAGCGGCAGAAGCGATATACAGGACTTTGAGGAGATCGTAAGACTTGACTTGGAGTACATAGACAACTGGTCTTTGGGACTTGACGTTAAGATCTTGATCATGACTGTGTTTGCAGTTCTTGGGAGAAAAGGCTCAAAATGAGATATTGTGAGATATTGAGGACGAATATAAATGTGACGAGTATGCCGGAGACGGTCGCTTATATCGGAGAACAGATCGATGCGCTCCGGGGCAGTTATATCTGTGTGTCAAATGTGCACACGACAGTGCTGTCCTACGAGGATGAGCACTATCGCATGGTACAGAACAGCGCGGCGATGGCGCTGCCTGACGGGGCGCCGCTGTCTAAGTACAGCAGGGCACGGGGATTTCGCGACGCACAGCGGGTAACAGGTCCTGATCTGATGGAGGAGCTGTTCCGGATCTCAGGACAGAAAGGGTACAGACATTTTTTTTATGGCTCCACGCAGCAGACGCTGGACGATATGAGGGCGATACTTCAGAGGGATTATCCGGACCTGGTGATCGCCGGGATGTACGCACCGCCGTTTCGGGCGCTTACGGCGAAGGAGGATCAGGAGGTGACTGCGCGGATCAACGATGCCGGTGCTGATTTTATCTGGGTGGGACTTGGCGCACCCAAACAGGAGGAATGGATGTACGAACACCGGGGAAAGTTAAATGCAGTGTCGATCGGCGTGGGTGCCGGTTTTGACTATATAGCAGGCAATATCAGAAGAGCGCCCAGGATCATGCAGGTGCTCTGTCTGGAGTGGCTTTACAGGCTGATGCAGGATCCCAGGCGCCTGTGGAAAAGATATGTGGTGACAAACACGAAGTTTGTGTGTTATATTTTGAGAGAAAGATTTGTAAAATGAAGAGGAAGATATGGTTTCACGCAGATGACTACGGAGTGACAGCACAGCAGGCAAAACGGATCCTGAGCTGTCATCAGAGCGGGGTGCTCAACAGTATCAGTGTACTGCCCAATACGCCTGCATTGGGAGAGGCTCTCGATTTGCTGGATCAGATCGATCCGGACGGGACGCAGATCAGACGTGTCCTGCACCTGAACTTTGTGGAGGGCAGGCCGGTCGCGGGGGCTGAGAACGTACCGGAACTGGTGGATGATACGGGGTATTTCGATAAATCTTTTATACATTTCTGGCGGTGGAATCATACGAAAAGAGGTGCTGCGAGAAAAGAGCTTATCCGCCAGATCAAACTGGAGATCGCGGCGCAGCTGCAGGCTGTGACAGGGGCATTTGATTACAGGATAACCGCGGTTGATTCCCATCAGCACTATCACATGATCCCGATCGTGTTTGACAGCCTGATGGAAGTGTTATCAGAAACAGGGCTGGGGACGACACAAATCTGTCAGGTACGGATCCCTGTCGATCCGACAGCACCGTTGAGGAGCAATGCACAGATGCGCAGAGGAGTGCCAAAGATCAATTGGGTGAAATGGTGCATTCTTGGAGCATATGTACAGAGAAACAAGAAGATCCTGCACAGCCGGGGTATAGAAGTGCCTGTCTTTTTTGGTATTTTCTACACCTGCCAGATGAAAAAGGAGGTAGTGGAGGCATTGCTTCCGGCATACAGGAACTATGCAGACAAAAAAAACAGAGATCTGGAGCTGATGTTCCATCCAGGCAGTCTCACAGACTGTAATGAACTATTAGATGCGAGAAGTGAGGAACTTGCAGTATTTTATATGTCCGACGACAGATACGAGGAAGCCGAATGTTTAAAGCTGCTGGATAAGTCTTATAAAGAAGAAAATAATAAATAATAAGGGGAGAATCATGAAAAAGAAATCAGTGGTAGCAACTATTATGGCGATGACAACTGCGATCGCATTGCTTTCGGGCTGCGGGGAACGGACAGATATCGAGGACAAGACTGTTGTCGTGAGTGAGGACGGGGGAGAGAGCAGCACAGTGCAGGAGACCGGAGGGGCAAACGTGCCGTTGCCGACGGATGTTATGCCGGAGACAGAAGTTATGTCATCTGTCGATGGCGCGGAGGAAGTGCCAGAGACGCAGAGTGCAGACAGCACCGTCGAGGGAGGTGAGCCGGACACGGCACAGGCGGAGCTGCCGGAACAGGAAGAGTCATCGATGGTCTTCGAGCTCTCTGAGGGGGAGCTGGAGGCGAGGCGCGAGCAGCAGCAGAATTTTGCGGAGGCAAGAGAACTCCTGTACAGTCTGCCGAACTCCAAGGACAAGACCGAGAAGATCAATCAGATGGACAGGCAGATCCTTGCAAACAATGCCTATAATTTTGGCACCAGAAATATTGTATTTATAGGAGACAGTATCACAGAGGGGATCACGAGTGCGGTCGACGGGAATGGGAACCTTGTCAGCTATGTCACTTATGCGAACTCCTATCTTCGCTTTAACAGAGTGCTCAACCACGGTTTGGGCGGCAGGATGTTTTCTGTATATGGAGGCGAGGAACTGTCGCTTGCCATGAACTTTGGCAATGTAACGAATATCAACTCGGATGTCATTGTGGTGTTTGCAGGAGTCAATGATTACCTGTCCACGCCGGCAACCAAACGGTTTGGCGATGTCAATGACAAGCTGAGCACATCGGGGTATTGCGGCTCGGTCAGGTTGTTCATGAAACAGCTTTATGAGTACTATGGGGACCGGGACATTTTCTTTGTGATGATGTATAACACTTCAAAGAACGTGAAAAGCAGCTATTCGGATATCACGTGGCAGCCAACCTTGAACGATTACCTGGAAGTACAGCGGACGCTTGCCAAGGAGTACGGATTTAACGTGATCGAGCTGTATGACATTGGCTTTATGGACTGCAGTGACAAGGAGTCGTCAGACTTTTACCTGCGGGATGGCCTGCATCCGAAGGATAATGGGAACATCGTGCTGGGCGAACATATCGCAGCGGAGCTGTCGCTCTATTTTGCCCAGAAGGAAGAGAACAAAAAGCAATAGGTAGGAGAAGCATCAGGTGGAGATTTTAAGATGGGCAATACTGCTGGCATTCGTCTTGCCAGTACCATTTTTTCTGGGGTTTATACCTGTAAAACATATGAACCGCTTGCAAAAGACACCCGCAATGACTTATGTCTGCGGGTGGTTTGTGAGCTTTTTTCTGTTTGAGCTGACTGCAGTTCCGTTCATTCTTTTAGAACAGAGTTTTACACTGCTGGTAGTTGTGTATACCTGTATCGTCGCGGTGGTGCTGGTCGTGTCTTTGTGGCAGGGACGCCATCTGTGGAAGTATTATTATGAGTGCATTCAGGGAATCAGGGACATGCCGGGTGCTGTAAAGCTTGGCTGGGTGATATTTTTCCTGATCGTTTTTTTTCAGATGGCATATGCGGTTCTGTATGAGTACTATGATGGGGACGACGCTTATTATATCGCGGTGGCAGTGCTCACGGAAGAATTTGATACGATGTATCTGCGCGATGCCTATTCGGGGTATATATATCCGCTTGATGCGAGGCATGCGTTTTCGCCGACACCCATATACCAGGCGTGGCTGTCGAGGCTGAGCGGGATCGCGCCTGCCGTTGTGGCGCACAGTGTGCTGGCGCCGGTGTGGCTTATGTTTATGTACTGCATCTACGGACAGATCGGCAGCCGGTTATTGTGGCATAAAAAAAATTATAAGCCTGCGTTTATGATCCTGCTCGCGATATGGTTTATGTATGGGAATATTTCGCTGTACACATCGGAAACGTTTGCCATGACGAGAACCTGGCAGGGGAAGGGGCTGATGGCGGGGATGATCCTGCCCGCGCTGTTTCTGTGCCTGATCTACCTGGCAAAGGAAAGAGTCAGCCAGGGTATGTGGCTGCTCTTTATCTGCGTCTGCATGTCGGCTGTTTTTGCGACGAGTATATCCTTTATGCTCATACCGACGATCACAGGCGCAGCGTCTGTGCTGATCGGGATCAGGAAAAAGAGTGTGAGATCTGCGGCGGAAATATTTTTGTGCTGTACGCCCTGCCTGCTGCTGGCAGTCTGCTATATGATCGTGAGATAGCCCTGCAAGGACATATCCGGCGTACAGCATCAAAACTTTGAAACAGTTTCGGGAAAAGGGGGATGACAGATGCGAATGGACTTGATTTCAGTCACAAAGGCCGTGATAGAGGACGTGGTTTTGTACAATAATAATAGCTTTCTGCTCCCCCTTTTTCTGATCGCACTGCTGTTTCTGTGGAGGACTGAAAAAGATAGGAAGCTGCGTGTAGTGCTGTTGTATCTGGTGGCAATGATCGGCGCGATCTTTTTGTGCCCGGTCTATGCGTGGGTGGGAATGAAGATCGATGCGGATATCTATTATCGTGTTCTGTGGTCGCTGCCGATCGGGATCCTTGTATGCTACAGTGTTGTGAAGCTCATGGCACGTTTCAAGGCGCTTGCATCAAAGGCGCTGGTGTTTATCCTTGCGGTGCTGGTGATCGTGATGAACGGCGAACTGGTGTACACCAATTCGTTCCATATCAAGTCGGTCAATGCGTACCATATCCCCCAGCAGGTGATCGATGTGGCGGATGCGCTCAGGCTCGACAATTATAAGCCTATCGCCGTGCTGCCGGCTGAGCTGCTGCCATTTTTCAGGCAGTATACAGCGGATGTGTACACGCCGTATGGCAGGAACATTCTGGAGCCGGCGTGGACTTTTCACGATGAGTTGTACGATGCCATGGAGGGGGACCGCAATGCGTACGACGTGGCGGAGGTGGCAAGATGTGCCCGCAGCCATCATTGTGCCTTTGTCGTGCTGTCCTGCGCAAAGCAGATGAATGGGAGCATGGAGGAACAGGGGTACTTCCTGTTTCGGTTCGTCCAGGGGTATTTTATCTATATGGACTACAATTATTACTGGGTGTTCAAGGAACAGGGACTTCTCGATGCGGACGTGATCGAGGCTGGAGGATGAGTGAATGAAGGATACAGATGATAGGGTGGTCAGGATCCATAAAATCAGGGATATCGCATTGTTACAGGGTGTTATTATCATTTATACAATTTCAGGCGTAATGTCCAAAGAGGCAGCGGCAAGCGGCGGTGATCTGATGCGGTTCCTGATTTTCTTTGGGCTGGAATTTGTGCTGCTGGGGGTGTACGCAGTGCTCTGGCAGCAGATGATCAAGAGATTTGAGCTCTCCGTGGCGTATGCAAACCGCTCGATGGCTGTGGTGTGGTCCATGGTGTGGGCGGTCGTCTTGTTTCACGATACCATAACGATGCAGAATATCGCGGGGGTGGTGCTCGTGGTGGCAGGGATATGGATCATCAATACAGATACGGAGGGAGTATGAAATGGTCAGTCGGTTTGTGTTGGTCATGTTCTTATCAGTGATAACGGCATCGATATCACAGGTTCTGTTGAAAAAGAGTGCGCTCAGGTCGTACGATACTGTTGTAAAAGAATATTTGAACCCCTATGTCTTCAGCGGTTATGGGCTTTTGTTGGTGTCCATGTTCCTGACAGTTTATGCATATAGCGGAATGGATTACAAGAATGGCCCCGTCATTGAGTCGATGGGAAACGTGGTCGTGCTGATCCTGGGGTATTTTGTGTTCGGAGAGCGGATCAGCATCAGGAAAATGGCAGGGATCATGTGCATTATCACAGGGATCGTTGTTTTTTATCTGTAGCGATGTCAGGGATCTGCATGTTTTTTTGAAAGTTGTTTTTGCAAAAATATGTTGAGGGATGGTAGATGCTCTGCTATAATTGTAACGTTAACAGGCGATAGCGATCTGTGGGAGAATAGCTCCGAAGAAATCACCGGTGCGATCGGCATCCGTAATTTCCCACAGATCCTTAGATAGTTGGATAACCTCTCGGAATCTCCGTACACATGCTATTGCAGTAGATTCCGTAAGTCTATCTGGTGCAGAAGGAGGATGCCATTTGGCAGAAACAGAATGAAGAAGAAAACATTAGGATCACATGGCAGAGGCAAAAGAAGAACAGTAAAATATACTGATGAATATATAGAAGACGTTTATGAGGAGGATCTGACAGAGCAGGGGGATGCGGCGGCTGACACTGACAGCGGAGATGATGAGTATATTGTTGCGTATTCAAGTGAGCGTGACGCGCATGAAGACTATGTTTCGGAGCAGATGCAGGAGTATGACGAGTCGGATGGTTATGAAGAACAGCAGGACTATGATGAGTCAGAAAACTATGAAGAACAGCAGGACTATGATGAGTCAGAGAGCTATGATGGATCGCAGGAGTACGATGAGACGTCGGACTATGACGAGCAGCAGGAATATGATGAGTCAGAAAACTATGATGAATCACAGGAGTATGATGAGGCGGAAGATTATGAAGAACAGCAGGACTATGACAAGTTAGTAAATTATGAAGCAGAAAAGGGTATCGATCTGTCTGCTACCGTGAAGATCGATATTGAGATCTTTGATCCGGCAAAAGAAGAGTCGTTGTACAGTACCGGGGAAATTGACATGGGACTCTATGTGTCGGATGATGATGTGGAGGATACACAGAACGATCACGAAAATGAGCAAGAGTACCTTTATGAGGACGGTGCGGTACAGTACTATGCATCTGACGAATATTTTGATGATGAGTACATCAATGAGTATGCAAATGAGTATGTGAGTGAAGAATATGCTGAGGAGACGTACTATGATGATGAGTACAATGACGATGACTACATAGAAGAAGTGTATGACAGTGAGGTGTATGATGAGGATTCTTTTGACATTGCATACGGTGATTTTGCAGATGAATACGAGAGCGATGCCGTGTTGTTCGAGGACGACGGAGTGGAGGAGCCACTTGATCTGTGGCAGAGAGTAAAGGTACACCTGGGGCACCTGACGGCATTTGATGCAGTCCTTGCATCGACAGGCGTTGTTGTCCTGGCTGCAGCTTTTGTGATCCTGAGCATGTTCCTGCAGTCTAGACAGACCAACAAGCAGATCGAAGCGCTCGCTCCTCTGGGGGTCGAACTCAAGGAGATAGGGGTAGCAGGCGGCGACGGATTGTTGTCCATGGCAGATGCGGCACTTGCGGGGAACTTTGCACAGACACCGGACCAGGAGGAACTCCCATCGGAGGAGGTATCGCAGCCTGAGGTGGTCGACACGCCGGACTCAGGCAGGGTGAGTGTCGATTTTGTGTCTGTGGAAAAAGATCTAAAGATCCGTTTTACGGATGTCAATACAGGGGAACTGATCACTGGGATGGCATTTGAGGTGACATTGACGAACGCAAAGGGAAAACAGCTCATTCTCACAGACGATGACATGGATGGGATCATCTATGCACAGAATGTGAACGCCGGGGTGTTTGACGCAGTCATAACTTCGACGGATAGATACAAATTCCCGACAGTGGCACAGCAGGTTACAGTCAAGGACAAGGTCGAGTATGTGGTGATCAATGTGCAGGATGAGGTAAAGACAGAGAAGCAGATCGACGTGGTAGTCGAGGATACGGAGAAAAATGTCGCGCCAGTGGAGGAGGAAGTGCTCAAAGATACTGTTGAGTGGGTGGAATCGACCAAGACACCCGTGAGCGGCACAGAGAGTTATCTGCTGGTGGATAAAAACACGATCGCGGATCCAGCACAGCTTTCTAAGGCAGCGGCGAGAATGCTTTTTGATACCCTAAATGTCACGCTCGACCCATCCAGTGCGACATTGAGTGTGGGGTCCAGCATTGATTTGAAAGGGTCTGAGTTTGTCAACAAGACAGAGGGAGATATCGAGTATCAATACACAACCGAATGGAAAAGCTCAAATGACAGCACTGCGTCGGTGAGCGGCGGAAAGGTGACAGCAAAGGCGGCTGGGGAAGCGGTTATCACGTATACGGTCACAAGAAAAACGATCACAACGACGTATGAGCAGAAGGAGCCTGTCGAGGAGATTGTAATCATACCTTCTGCGGAGTACCTAGAGCCATCTGATCCTGCTGAAAAGGAGAAATATAAGGCGGTTGTGGATGAGCAGGGCAACATAACAGGCTATGAATATAAGAAGGTGACGGAGCAGGAGCCGGAGAAAAAGACGAGTGAGACGAGCGAGAGCGCCAGTGCGGAGTGCAGGATCACAGTGGAGCCTGCAAAGATCACATCCGGCAGTCTCGAATTGGTCAGGAGTGCGGACAGCTGTGCAGTTGGCGCGACACTGACTGTGAAACCGGCAAAGCTGGTGTACACGAAGCAGGATGGGACTACAGAGACGCTCACAGGCAATTTTCCTGCCATCGCGTGGGAGAGTGCCGACAAGGCGGTCGCGACCGTCGGGACAGACGGTGTCGTGACAGGCGTGAAACCGGGAAAAGTACATATCACAGGCAGGGTGACGGGCGTCAACGGGGCGGACGGCAAGGAGCTGGATATCAGATGCAGTGTGGAGATCAGTGTTACCGAGGCGGCGGACCTTGCGATCTCCCTTGATCGGACAAGCGATGTATATATCGCGGTAGGCGGCTCGACAACCATCGTGGCAACCGTATCGAATTATCAGTCGGACGCAGGCGTGACATGGGAGTCCTCCGACAAGAATGTCGCCACGGTCGATGAGAAAGGTGTCGTGACCGGTGTGGCAGCAGGAAGTGTCAAGATCACAGCGACAACAAAGGAAAAGGATAAGAGCGGAAATCAGAAGCAGGCGACCTGTGTTGTGACGATCAATTCCAATGCGGCTTCCGACACGACGACAAAGCTCAAGGACAAAAACGGAAATCAGATATATATTAAGAATGCGGACGGAAGCTACAGGGAGGCTGTCCATGCAGACTACTACAGCAGCACCGAATTTTATATCGCAGCGCAGGCAAACTATGTATATACAGGCTGGCAGACGATCGAGGGAAAGACGTATTACTATGACAAGAACGGAAATGCTGTGAAGGGTACGCAGATCATCCAGGGAGTTACATACAATTTTGGCGAGGACGGCTCGATCGCGACAAAAGTCAACGGGTCGACGTTCGGCATCGATGTGTCCCGGCACAATGGAACGATCGACTGGAATGCGGTCAAGGCATCGGGCGTCGATTATGTCATTATCCGCTGTGGCTACAGAGGATCTTCCACAGGCGCACTCATCGAGGACCAGAATTTCAAGACGAACATCAAGGGTGCCACGGCAGCCGGCCTGAAAGTGGGTGTGTATGTATTTTCACAGGCAGTCGACGAAGTCGAGGCTGTCAAGGAGGCATCGCTGGCGGTGAGCCTTGTAAAGGGATACAACCTCACCTATCCTATCTTTATCGATACGGAGGAGAGCGGAGGAAGGGCTGACAAGATCGACAAGGCGACGCGCACCGCAGTGGTGAATGCGTTCTGCCAGACGGTTGCAAGCGCAGGATACCAGCCGGGGATCTATGCATCAAAAACATGGTTTGAGGACAAACTGAATATGAGCGGGGTCAGCAGCTGCCGCATATGGCTTGCACAGTATTCCGCAGAGCCTACGTACAGCGGCAAATATGATCTGTGGCAGTATTCGAGCAAGGGAAAGATCAGCGGAATCAAAACGGATGTCGACCTGAACTATAGTTATACAGGATATTAGGGTTGCGTTATTTCTGATTTTAGGATAAAATGAAGTATATGATTAAAAATCTTGTGGAGGTATATATTTGATGAGAACTTATTTGGTGACTGGCGGTGCGGGCTTTATCGGATCGAACTACATTCATTATATGTTTCGGAAATATGATAACGAGATCAGGATCATCAATGTCGATGCCCTGACCTATGCCGGTAATCTCGAGAATCTCAAGGAGATCGAAAACAGGGATAACTATACATTTGTCAAGGCGGATATCACGGACAAGGAAGCGATCGCAAAGATCTTTGCGGAGAACGATATCGACAGGGTGGTCCATTTTGCGGCGGAGAGCCACGTGGACAGGAGCATTAAGGATCCGGAAGTCTTTGTGCGGACAAATGTGCTGGGCACCGCAGTGATGCTCAACTGTGCCAAGGAGGCATGGGAACTTCCCGATGGCAGTTTTAAGGCAGATAAGAAGTTCCTTCACGTGTCGACGGATGAGGTGTACGGATCCCTTGAGGAAGATGGCGGATATTTTTATGAGACAACCCCGTATGCGCCGCACAGTCCGTACTCTGCGAGCAAGGCGTCCTCGGACATGCTTGTGAGATCCTACATGGACACATATCAGTTCCCGGCAAATATCACGAATTGTTCAAACAATTACGGTCCATATCAGTTTCCGGAGAAATTTATCCCGCTGGTCATCAACAATGCCCTGCAGGGAAAGAATCTCCCGGTGTACGGCGATGGCAAAAATGTGCGGGACTGGCTCTATGTTGAGGACCATGCAAAGGCGATCGACATGGTACAGGAGAAGGGCAGGTTGTTTGAGACTTATAATATCGGAGGACATAACGAGAAGCAGAACATTGAGATCATCAATATCATCCTCGATACACTTCAGGAGCAGCTTGCGGATGATGACCCGAGGAAGAAGCTGGTATCCAGGGATCTGATCACATATGTCGAGGACAGAAAAGGCCACGATAGACGTTATGCGATCGCGCCGGACAAGATCAAGGCGGAGATCGGCTGGGAGCCGGAGACGATGTTCCGGGAGGGCATCAGGCAGACGATCCAGTGGTATTTTGAGCACGAGGATTGGATGAAGAATGCGACGAGCGGCGATTACCAGAAATATTATGCTGAGATGTACAAATAATTTTAGAGCATGATCCTTAATAGGGAACGTCAGTACCACAGGGTAGGGGCGTTCCCACTTTGGCATATGATGAACAGGGGCAAACAGCGCCTGTGCGATGAATAATAAATAAAAAGGAGCGGACGATCAATGAAAGGAATTATACTAGCAGGAGGTTCTGGCACAAGGCTTTATCCGCTGACAAAGGCGATCTCAAAGCAGATCATGCCAGTCTATGACAAGCCGATGATCTATTACCCGTTGTCGACGTTGATGCTTGCGGGGATCAGGGATATCCTGATCATATCGACGCCGCGCGATCTCCCGGTGTTTGAGGAGTTGTTCGGAACGGGAGAACAGCTTGGACTTCACATGGAATATGCAGTGCAGGAGCAGCCAAGAGGGCTTGCGGATGCGTTTATCATCGGCGCGGACTTTATCGGAGAGGACTCCGTGGCGCTGGTGCTTGGCGACAATATCTTTTACGGGCAGAGCTTTTCAAGACTGCTGCAGCGCGTTGCGGCAAAGGAGAGCGGCGCTACGATATTCGGATATTATGTGCGTGACCCGAGGGAGTATGGTGTCGTGGAATTTGACAAGGACGGAAAGGCGATCTCCATCGAGGAAAAGCCGGAGAAACCCAAGAGCAACTACGCAGTGCCGGGACTTTACTTCTATGACAATGACGTTGTGGAGATCGCCAGAAACGTAAAGCCATCTGCGCGCGGGGAGATTGAGATCACGAGCATCAACAATGAGTATCTGCGGCGCGGAACGCTCACAGTTGAGACGATGGGCCGTGGTTTTGCATGGCTCGATACAGGAAATCATGACTCACTTCTCGACGCCGCGGACTTTGTCTGTGCGTTTCAGAAGCGGCAGGGGCTTTACATTTCCTGCATTGAGGAGATCGCATATAAGAGGGGCTTTATCACCAAGGAGGAGCTGTTGAAGCTCGCGGAGCCGTTGATGAAGACGGATTACGGAAAATATCTTGTAGAGGTAGCCAATGGACTTTAAGGGAAAGAAGATCGGGATACTGTTTGTGTTGTGTTCACTGCTAGCCGTCATGACAGCTGTGGCGGCGGTAAATTACAGCAGGCTTATGGGAAAAAGTTCCAATCCTGCAGCTGACAGCAATGCAGACAGTGATTTCCATCAGATCATAGAAGCGGACGGAAAAGTGCACGGTGCTGATCTATCAGCGTTTATGAGGGACAGTGATTTCTTTGATGCTGAGGTGCCGGGCAGTTCCGGTCAGGGTACATATGATGAGGTCGATGAAAACGGTGACACTGTGCGCAGTCTCACTGTGCTGGCAAGTTCTGTGGAGCGCGATATCAGGGTCAAGATCGTTGACGACCAGGGTGATGTGGTATCGGGGGAAGAATTTGCCGTGGAGGTTGTGGACACAGGCGTGTATGTCGATGACGACAAGGATGGTATTATATTAATATCAGACATAAAGCCCGGAGAATACAAGGTCTCTTTGAATGAGCGGCAAGGTTTCAATGTCCCGGAATCCCCTGTCAATGTCAGGGTGAAATCCATTGTGTCCTATACCGTTATCGATGATATTGACCTTTTTGTGCACGCGGAGTCAGAGATTGATATCCTCAAGGAGGACACGAAAGACAAGAAGATCGACAGTGAGGACGAGGATGATTCTCAATATACCGCACTGCTTGATATGGACGAGGAGGACGAGCGTGAGAACGCCGTCAAGCTCGGGATCGATGTGTCAAAGTGGAACGGAGAGATCGACTGGGAGATCGTGAAAGCGGAGGGCGTGGATTTTGCGATCATACGCTGCGGTTACAGGGGTTCTTCCTCCGGCTGGCTGATCGAAGATCCGTTTTTTTACAAGAATCTGACAGGCGCGAAGAAGGCGGGGATAAAAGTCGGCTTATATTTCTTTACGCAGGCGGTCAACCCTGTGGAGGCAGTCGAGGAGGCAAGTATGGTAGTCTCCCTGCTCGGCGATACCGGGATCGATTATCCGGTGTTTATCGACATAGAGGGCGCTGGCGGAAACGGAAGGGCGGACAATCTCGACGCAGCGGCGCGAACGGCGATAGCCAATGCATTCTGCCGGACGATACGAAATGCCGGACTGGATGCGGGGGTGTATTCAAGCCGCTACTGGTATTACAACAATCTGATCGCAGATGAGCTGGAAACCTTAAGGATATGGCTTGCGGAGTACAGGGATACGCCGCTGTACACTGGGCGCTACGATATGTGGCAGTACACTTCGAGCGGCAGTGTCGCAGGGATCGAGGGAAGGGTTGACTTAAATGTCAGCTATCTGGGAATAGAATAAGGAAAGGAATTTGTGAAGATATGGGAAAGATTACAGTAGAGGAATGTGTTTCTGACGGGGTACTCATAGAGGGGCTCAAGGTGGTCACGCCGCAGGTAATGGGAGATAACAGGGGTTATTTTATGGAGACTTACAACTACAACGACTTCAAGGAGGCAGGTATCGATCAGGTTTTCGTGCAGGACAATCAGTCTGCATCTAAGAGAGGTGTCCTGAGAGGACTGCACTTTCAGATCCAGTATCCCCAGGATAAGCTTGTCCGCGTTGTGCGCGGGGAAGTGTTTGACGTGGCAGTGGACATGCGGGAGGGCTCGAAAACATTTGGGAAATGGTTTGGCGTTGTCCTATCAGAGGAAAACAAGAAACAGTTTTTCGTACCCAAAAATTTTGCACATGGTTTTCTTGTGCTGTCTGAGTATGCGGAATTTTGTTATAAGTGTTCTGACTTTTATCATCCGGATGATCAGGACGGACTGTTGTGGAGCGATCCCGATATCGGAGTGAAGTGGCCGATTCCAGAAGGAATGGAGCTGATCCTTGCCGACAGGGATCTAAAATGGGGTGGAATAAAGGATTTTAAGCGATGAGAAATAGTTTGACAGGGCTGTGGCAGTCGAGGCAGCTGATCTGGAAGCTTTCGAAAAATGATTTCAAGAACCGCTTTGCAGGCTCTTATCTGGGGCGTGTGTGGGCGTTTGCACAGCCTGTCGTGACGGTACTCTTGTACTGGTTTGTGTTCGGGCATATCATGATGGCTGACAAGAAGGAACTGCTGACAGCGGGGGTGGAAGCTCCTTACGTGCTGTGGCTCACGGCGGGGCTTGTGCCCTGGTTTTATTTCAGCGAGGCGGTGAGCAACGGGACAACATCCCTTCTCGAATACAGCTATCTGGTGAAGAAGGTGGTCTTTCAGATCCGCATTATTCCGATCGTAAAGCTCATCGCAGCATCGTTTACCCACATTTTCTTTGTGATGTTTATGCTGCTGCTGTATTTTGTGTATGGATATAAGCCGGATATCTATCTGCTGCAGCTGGTTTATTATAGTTTCTGTCTGTTTATGTTTGTGCTGGCATTGAGTTATACAACCTGTGCGATCGCTGTTTTTTTCCGGGATCTGATGCAGATCGTCAATATCTTCCTGCAGGTTGGCATGTGGGCGACACCGATCCTGTGGAACATTACACTTCTTGACGGGGAGCCAGTGCTTCAGGGGATCATCAAGTGCAATCCCATCTTTTATGTTGTGAACGGTTACAGGAACGCCATGTTTGCCGAGACCTGGTTTTGGCGCGATTGGGGTATGACGATCTATTTCTGGACTGTTACCGCTGTGCTGTTCGTGGTGGGGACATGGATCTTTAGAAGACTGAAAGTTCACTTTGCGGATGTGCTGTAAAAGATCCGCTTTGTGTTTCATTTATAGAAACGGGGGGAACTATGGAAGACAAGCAGCTGCGTGGACAAGAGCAGCATAATGGAGAAAGAACTGCGGCGGATGACATTGAAAATGCAATTTCGGTCAAGCATGTCAGCAAGATCTACAAGCTCTATGACAAGCCGATGGACAGGCTAAAGGAGGCGCTCAGGCTTACCAGGGAGCAGAAATACCGTGAGGCGCACGCGCTCTCCGATGTCAGTTTTGATGTCAGGCAGGGGGAGTGTGTCGGGATCATCGGGACAAATGGTTCCGGCAAGTCCACGATCCTAAAGATCATAACAGGTGTCCTGAATCCGACAAGCGGCAGCGTCAGGGTCGACGGGCGGATATCCGCCCTGCTGGAGCTGGGTGCCGGATTCAATATGGAATACACAGGCATAGAGAACATTTATCTCAACGGCACCATGAACGGTTTTTCCAATGAGGAGATCGATGCGAGGATGCAGGACATCCTCGACTTTGCGGATATCGGCGACTATGTACATCAGCCGGTAAAGACATACTCGAGCGGTATGTTTGTGCGCCTGGCATTTTCAGTCGCGATCAATATCGATCCGGAGATCCTGATCGTCGATGAGGCACTCTCGGTCGGGGACGTATTTTTCCAGGCAAAGTGTTACCACAAGTTTGATGAATTCAAGAAGATGGGAAAAACGATCATGATCGTGAGCCATGACCTGAGCAGTATAGCGAAGTATTGTGACAGGGTTATCCTGCTCAACCAGGGCGTGAAGCTAGGGGAAGGTTCCCCGAAAGCGATGATCGATGATTATAAGCGTGTCCTGGTAGGGCAATATGAGCTTCCGGGGCGGCGTGACAACCTGGTGGACGATGCCGAGATCCAGGAGGCAGTGCAGGTGAAAGCTGCTGCCCAGAAGCGCGCAAGACAGCAGGCAGAAGATGAGGACGCGCAGGAGTCAAAAGCGCTGGAGTACGGGACCAGACAGGCACTGATCGAGGAGATCTATCTGACAGATGACCGCGGGATCCGGACAAACTCTATCTTGAAGGGGTTCGTATTCCACATCCATATGCAGGTGAGGTTTTACCAGGATCTGCCGGCGCCTATTTTTGCCTTTTCGTTCAAGACAGCCAAGGGCACGGAGATCACAGGAACGAATACGATGTTCGAGAAGGCGTTTTTGGAACCGGTGAAGGCTGGGGATATAAAAGAAGTCTGTTTCACGCAGAAGATGTCGCTCCAGGGAGGGGAGTACCTGCTTTCCTTTGGCGTGACAGGGTACGAGGGGGACGATTTCAAGGTATACCACAGACTGTATGATGCGCTTGATGTGACAGTTGTGTCGGACAAGAACACAGTGGGATATTATGATATGGACTCGACAGTTGTGGTTAAGGAGCTGTTTAGAAATTACTTGTGACAAGGACGCCGCATAAATGTTCATCTGCAAAGAAGAAAATCGCAGGCATAGCGGGCTATGTCAAGATTTTCTGATGCCGCAGATGGGCATTTAGGCAAGTCATTGTCATGAGTAATTTATTAACAGTTCCTAAGGAGCTTTGCAGAGATAACTCGTGATATTGGTCTGTCACAAGAGGTTTTGGCTGACGGTTCCTGCAAGTGTGGAGATCTGGAATGGGTTTTGTTGTCAAGAACTATTGAATGGTGTGTGCTGGAGCAAGCAGGGGGTATAACATGGAAGAGGACATGCAGTTAAATCAGGAGAAAATCGGCAGTGTGATCTTGGATTATACGTACTATTCAGGACAGGATCTGTATTCTGACGGCGATATTGAGGATAAGATGCTGGACATTGCCATGTACAATCCGCCGGAGGACTTTCCCAAAATTATCGAGAGAGAGAAGAGCTGGCCTGTTTTTTATCATTTCTCGCCGCTTCGGAAAAATATCATCGACTGGATTCCATTTAAGAAAACAGATAAAGTGCTTGAGATCGGTTCAGGCTGCGGTGCACTTACAGGACAGCTGGCAAAGAGGGCAGGGAGCGTCACCTGCATAGAACTGTCAAAGAAACGCAGTATGGTAAATGCATACCGCAACCGCAATGCCGACAATATCACGATCATGGTCGGAAATTTCAACGATATCGAGCCTTGTCTTGACGAGGATTATGACTATGTACTGCTGATCGGTGTCTTTGAGTATGGGCAGGCATATATAGGCGGTGCGTCTCCCTACGAGGATTTTCTCAGGATCTGTGACCGCCATAGGAAGCTTGACGGGCGTCTGATCATTGCCATTGAGAATAAATTTGGGTTGAAGTACTGGGCAGGATGCCGTGAGGATCATCTGGGAACTCATTTTGCGGGGCTGGAGGGATACCGAGAGGGAGGTCCGGCGAGGACGTTTACACGGCATGGTCTCGAGAGGATGCTCGAACAGGTCGGGATCCATGAATATGCTTTTTATTATCCGTATCCTGATTATAAATTTGCGACAACGATCTACTCAGACCGCTACCTTCCCCAAAAGGGAGAATTGAGCAACAATCTGAGAAATTTTGACAGGGACCGGGTACTGCTTTTTGATGAGAAACAAGTGTTCGATGAGATCATAGATGAGAAAGAATTCCCGCTTTTTTCCAACTCGTATCTGCTCGTGGTTGGGGGGGCACCCAATGTGGTCTACACGAAGTTTTCCAACGACAGGGCTGCGAAGTGGGCGGTCCGGACGTCCATTGTCAGGGAGGCCCCGGGGCAGATGCATGTGGAGAAGCTTCCTGACACGGAAGCAGCTCACAGACATCTGTTGAACACAAAGCAGGCATATGAGCAGCTTGCCGAGCGGTACGAGGGTACCAAGATCGACATCAATAAGTGCGATGTGATCCGCGGCGATGTCCAGAACGGGCTGTCGTTTGAATTCTGCCGGGGAGAGACGCTCGAAGCGCTGCTTGACGAGTGTCTGATGCGGACGGATGTGGCAGGCTTTAAGGCGCTTGTCCAGGAGTATATGCACTGGCTCTACTACAATGAGGATACCTATGCAGTCAGCAATTTTGACTTTATATTTCCCAATATCCTTGTGGATGGAAAACAGTGGCATGTCATTGACTACGAGTGGACTTTTGACAAGCATATCGAGGTGAAGGATATCGCATTTCGCGCTTTCTTTAATTATACGCTGGGCGGGGAGATGAGAAAGGCGTGCGAAGACCTGTTGATGAAAGACATCCTGGGATTTACGGATGAGGAGATTGCAGCTGCCACTGCAGAAGAGAGGGAGTTCCAGCTGCGCATCACTGGGAATCACGCGTCGGCAGGGCGTATGCGGGAGCTGATCGGAAACAGGGCATATGCGCTTGAGGGAATGCTCAAGTATTGCGAACATACGGATCTCAAGTGCATCGTGCAGGTTTTTGTGGATTATGGGGAGGGATTCAGCGAGGAAAACTCTGTAAGGCTTCTGGATTGTTATACATTAGGAAGATATATGAAACTGGAGTATGATATTCCTGATGGGGCTGTGCGGATCAGGATCGATCCCTGCATGTACCCGTGTGTGGTGGATATTCGTGAGATCAAAACGGGGAAAAGGATTTATACGGCGGATGAGGTTGAGGTGAACGGAAGCCGGCAGGAGTGCGGGCTGATCGTGTTTGACAATGAAGATCCCAATTGTACCATCAATGTTGAGGGGAGAGGTCATCTCACTGTCGATATGGATGTTCTGGAACTTCCGCAGTCACTTGCAAGCCAGCTGGTGCAGAGTGCTGTAAAAGAAAATTTTGTTACGAAAACAAAGGGGTTTCTTAAGACAAAGTTGAGGGGTTAGTGTGCCCAGGGTGGGGGATTCATTGGTATGTTAGGTAAGATAAAAGAAGCCATACAGGGCAGATTATATAAAAAATGTATAAATGAGTACGAGAGAGTGCTGCGCTGTCAGACGGATCCATATCTGTTGTGGATCAAGGAGAATGAACAGGCGGGCAGGCGGGATTCCAATGAAGAGCAGAGACCTAAGTTTGACATTGTGTATATGGAGGAGTGCGGCAGGGAATTTTCCCTGTCGGGTTTTGATAAGGAGTATGTCTTGTTTGTGTCGGAGGAGGGCAGGATCGCGGCGGATGTCTACCGTGAGATCCCACAGTATTTTGAGATGCATAAAGATGTGAATATCGTCTATGCCGATGAGGACACATGGATGCTGGAGGCGCAAAAAGAAGTGGACAGGGATCTCGTGAATGACGAGAGCGCGCACAGGATCTTTCCGTGGACAAAACCGATGTGGTCGCCGGATACGCTGTTTTCATTTCTGTATTTTGGCAATATCTTTGCGGTCCGCAGGGAGGCGTATCTCGGGGTGAAGTGGCTTGGCGACAGGGATTACCGCAAGAACATCTATGATTTTGTGCTCAAGGCGACAGAACATGGCAAGCGCCCCGGCCATATCGAGAAAATACTGTTTCACACATATGAAAAGGGGAGCAGCCGGGAAGAGATCGAGGACCGACTCATGCACAGGACGGATTTTATCGGTGTGGGAAAGGCGTATGATCCTATCCGCGAGAGTGCACTTCAAAGACGCGGCCTGACAGGAAAAATGGTGGAGGACACCCAGACAGGGATCACGTATCCGATGTACGAACTTCCCAATCATCCGCTGGTCAGTATCGTCATTCCATCCAAAGATAATCCGGACGTGTTGAGACAGTGTATCCGTTCGATCTATGCGCACACGGATTATCCGAATTATGAGATCATCGTTGTCGACAATGGAAGCACTGCGAGGGTGCGCATCGGGCTGGAGAATTTCAGGCAGGAGTGTGCGTTTACGTATCTGTATCTCCCGATGGAGTTCAATTTTTCCCACATGTGCAATGCGGGAGTGAAGGAGGCGAAGGGCGAGTATATCCTGTTGCTCAATGACGACATGGAAGCGGTTGAAGGCAGCTGGCTTGCGAGACTGGTCGGACAGGCGTCCTTAAAACATGTCGGCGCTGTCGGTGCAAAGCTCTTGTATCCAAACTCGACCAAGATACAGCACGCCGGGATCACCAACACGATCTATGGTCCCGGGCATAAGCTAAAGCAGCTGGATGACAGTGTTTCCTACTATTATGGCAGAAACCGTTTTGTGTATGACCTCATCGGCGTCACCGCGGCGTGTCTGATGATGCGCAGGGATTACTTCCTCGCGATCGGAGGTCTGTTTGAGGGGCTTGCTGTGGCATACAATGACGTGGATCTGTGTTTCCGTCTGTGCAGCAAGGGACTGTACAATGTACAGCGCAATGATGTCGTGCTGTATCATCATGAGTCGCTCAGCCGTGGCGATGATCTTCAGGATGAGAGGAAACTCAAGCGCCTGCTGGCAGAGAAGGATGTGCTCTATCACAGGCATCCAAAGCTGTACAGAAAGGATCCGTTTATCGGAACGCTTCTAAACAGCGGGGATCCGGAGTACAGCTGCCGTTGGCTGGAGCGGTACGAGCTGTTCAACATATTTGACGCGGACGATATGCTTTCCGAGTCTAAGAAGCTTCCTTCAGTGGAAAGCATGAATCAGGCGATCATGATCACTGTGGAGGATTGCGGAAAGGAGAACTTTGCGAAGGCAGTGACCAAGAACGGGCAGAAGAAGAAGACATATTATCTCATCAAGGGATGGGCGTATGTGCCAGGCATGGATAACGCGCGCTATCAGTTCAAGATCCTGCTGGTGAACAGCGGCGGCAAGGTGTGGGAGCTGCCGGTGCAGCGGCGGTACCGCAAGGATGTGGCTGCGATACTTCCGGATGAGACCAATGTGGATCTGACAGGCTTTTGCAACTGGATCTTTGAGGGGGCATTGCCGCCGGATACGTATGAGCTGTGGATGACAGCGAAGGACGGCTGTTCCAGACAGCGGCTGTACCGCAGCATGGAGAAGACATTGACTATTGAATGACAAGAACCTCTACAGGCTGCAGTCTAAGGGATTTTAATGGATGAATATGAAAGAATATAAAAAGGAACTTTTTGCACAGAAGACACCCTATCTGCAATGGCTGAAAGCACAGAAAACAGAGTTGGAAGAGCAGTATGGGCGACAGCCGGATCACGGTACTATAGGGAAGCAGATATACACGCTTCCCTTTTCTTCATGCATGGATAAGATGCATGAGTTCGGGGAAAGCCGCGCGGATTCGGTGTATCTGTTTGTCAAAAAAGGCGGAAACCTGTCTGAATATGCCGAGATGGTCTTCGCGGAAGTATTTTTGGATAGAACTGATATTTTGTTTGCCTATGCAGACGAGGATTATAAGGGAAGCCTAAAGGAGTTGTATGATATTGAAGAGGAAGTGATCGGCAGGGGGGCTCCTTGGTTCAAACCGGATTTTTCGCCGGATACACTTGCGTCTTTTTTCTATATAGGAAGTGTGTTTGCAGTCAGAGGGTCTCAGATATTGGAGATGACAGCAAAATACGGGAGAGACATCAGCCTGTATGAGCTTGCGTACAGGATCTTTATGAGCGCGCTGGAAAGGAAAATGCAGGGAGAGCAGGAAGGGATCGTCCACATATCGAGGGTGTTATATACAAATGACAGCCTGGCGGACGCGCAGCGGATCGACAGTTCGGATGTGATCAGGGCATTGTACAGGGGGACGGATCAGGTGCTCGGCAGCGATAAAGTGTCGATCGTTATTCCGAGCAAAGACAATGCACCGGTGTTGGAAAAATGTCTGAAGACTCTGGTTCAAAATACAGATTACGATTGTTATGAAATCATCATTGTGGATAACGGCAGCAATTTGGAACAGAAGATGTGTATAACACATATTATTGATATGATAAAGAGAGAGAAAAGTGATCTGAAGATCCAATATATCTACCAGGAGAGCGGATTTAACTTTTCTGCGATGTGCAATCTGGGCGCGCGGGCGGCGGAGGGCACATATCTGTTATTTCTGAATGATGATATCGAGGTGATGGATACGGACCGTGACTGGCTTGGAACGATGGCAGCATACGCTGCGAAGTCCCATATAGGCGCTGTCGGAGCGAAACTGTACTACCCGCGCAGCCCGGGGAAAAACGGTTGTTACAGAATACAGCATACCGGGATCACGAATATGGGGATCGGACCGGCTCACAAACTAGGCGGCACAGAGGACACAGGCTGTCTGTATCACGGACATAACACCTGCAATTATGATATGCTGGCTGTCACAGCAGCGTGTATGCTGATCCGGAAAAGTGTTTTTGACGAGGCGGGTGGGTTTGACGAGGACTTTGCGGTGGCGTACAATGATGTGGAGCTTTGTTTCCGGCTGTACCACATAGGATATCTGAATGTGCAGGTCAATGAAGCTGCATTGATCCACCATGAATCGCTCAGCAGGGGGCAGGATACTGCGCCGGAAAAGTTAAGGCGGCTGCTCGACGAGAAGCAAAAGTTGTATCAAAAGCATCCGTCGCTGTACGCAAGAGATCCATATTACAGTCCGAATCTGGTACAGTGGAAAAGAGATGTGGAATATAACACGGGATATTTATATGACTTCGACAGGCAGTCAGCGCCGTTACTGCTGAGTGATAAAAGAAAACAGAGGGTATTTAAAAAATATGATTTCAGAAGTTTTCTGCAGGTAAGATCAAAAGCGGCGGCAAAGATCTATGACAAGCTGACAGGGTTTGACAGGATCATGTTTCAGATCGACTCGATCAGTTATGGGGAGGGCATAGCGGAGGATAAAATAACAGATAATAACATAACGATCGAGGGGTGGTCTGCTGTCAGAAATACGGATAACGCGGATCTGCCCAGAAAACTATGGCTGATCTATACAGTGCGCAATTTTGATCATCGAAGTGTCTATGAGTTTGAGATCGCGCCGAAGCTTAGGGAGGATGCAGCGGCGCTCCTGGAAGGCAGTGGAAACACAAAAAATGCCGCACTCTCGGGCATGCAGGTCAACATTGATAAAAGTGCCCTGAAGCCGGGATGTTATCGTGTCGGCGTGCTGTACGGCGACAGGCTGGTCTGCGATCTGGAAAAGTATGTTCATATCCCCCAGACAGGTGGCGGGGACACGAAAGAAAGGTGTGATGCAAATGGCAAGTGATATGGGTGACAGTTATCAGAATCCGAATTTGAATTCGAGTTCGAATAAAGAGGAGCGTGATGTGCAATTCTATAAGCAGGCGTATGAGAAGGAAAAAGCCCGCGCCGCTTCCCTGGCAGGGCGGCTTGCGGACGCCAGGAACGAGGCGGACAGTCTGCAGTTTCAGCTCGACCGGATCAAGAACAATCCACTGTGGAAAGCGTCGAAACCCCTGCGGCAGACAATGCACTGGGGACTGCGGAACTACAGGCGTGTTCGAAACCTGGGCGGCCCAAAGGGCATAGCGAGAAAGCTCCGGCAAAAAAAGATTGAGTCGGAGGCAAAAAAGCTTCATGGCACGGCGAGCTTTCCAACGCCGGAACAGGCTGCTGCACAGCGAGATACAAAGTTTGAACGCACGGTAAAGATCAGTATCCTTGTCCCGCTGTGGAACAATCAGCGGGAGTTCCAGATCCAGATGCTCGAGTCTGTGATGAACCAGACGTATCAGAACTGGGAGCTGTGTCTGGCGGACGGTTCCGACGAGGAGCACAGCTATATCGGTGAGATCTGCAGAGAGTACGCTGCGCGCGCAGACGGCAGGATCGTCTACCGCAAACTGGACAAGAACGGGGGGATCTCAGGGAACACAAACGAGTGCGTGAAGCTTGCCACGGGCGAATATATCGGTCTGTTTGATCAGGATGATATCCTGCACCCCTCCGCGCTGTACGAGTATGTGAAAGTGATCAACGAGCAGGGGGCGGACTATATTTACTGTGATGAGACCACGTTTAAGGGCGACAGCATCAACAATATGATCACGCTGCACTTTAAGCCTGATTTTGCGCCGGACAACCTCAGGGCAAACAATTACATCTGTCATTTTAGTGTGTTCTCGCGGACGCTGCTGGAGGGGACAGAACTTTTCCGGAGCGGATTTGACGGCAGCCAGGATCATGATATGATCCTGCGGCTCACAGCAAATGCCAGAAAAGTTGTACATGTGCCGAAGCTTCTGTACTACTGGCGTTCGCACAAGGCGAGCACGGCGAGCGATATCAGTGCCAAACCGTACGCCATCGCGGCGGCAAAGGGCGCGGTCGCAGACCACCTGACCAGATGCGGGTTCAAGAATTTTGAGATCAAGAGCACCAGAGCCTTTGACACGATCTTTGAGATCAAATATGAGATACTCGGCGAGGACAGGATCTCGATCCTGATTCCGAACAGGGATCATGCGGATGATCTGAGACGCTGCATCGACTCCATCAGGGAGCGCAGTACGTATGAAAATTACGAGATTATCGTCATAGAGAACAACAGTTCAGACCGAGCGGTATTTGCCTATTATGAGACCTTGAAAAAACAGAAAAACATAACAGTAGTTACCTATGATGGGGAATTCAATTATGCAAAGATCAACAACTTCGGCGCGCGCCATGCATCAGGAAAGTATCTGCTGTTATTGAATAACGATACGCAGGTGATCTCCATGAACTGGCTCGAGGCGATGCTGATGTATGCGCAGCGGCCTGATGTGGGAGCAGTCGGCGCCAAACTTTACTATGGGGACAGGACGATCCAGCACGCAGGGGTGGTCATCGGGCTCGGCGCCCACAGGACGGCGGGGCACACGCATTACAAGATCAACTACGACAATCTCGGCTATATGGGAAAGCTGTGCTATGCGCAGAATGTGTCTGCGGTGACAGGCGCCTGCCTGATGGTCAGGAAGAGCATCTATGACGCGCTCGGCGGGCTTGACGAGCAGTTCGCGGTGGCGCTCAACGACGTGGATTTCTGCCTGCGCATTCGGGAAAAGGGCTATCTGAATGTGTTCACACCATTTGCGGAGCTGTATCATTTTGAGTCGGCGTCCCGCGGCAGCGATATCGTGGATGAGAGCAAGGCAGCGCGCTATGAGCAGGAGTCCGCGCTGTTTCGTGAGCGCTGGAAGGAGCTGCTCGCCAAAGGGGACCCGTATTACAACCCGAATTTCTCCCTCGACTACAGCGATTACTCCCTGAAAACAGCGCTTGATTAAAATAGCATCAAGCCACGTACCGCGGCTTGATGCATCTAGGTCGCTATGCTTTCTCACGGACTTCGCAGCGCAGTGCGAAGTCCTGGGCTGAACAGTAACATTAAATTCAGCTAAATGTGCTATTAATCTTGAAATATTTCCAAATTTTTGGTTTAATAGAATTGGAATGTAGTGCAATATGACAACGCACTGATTTTAATGAATTTATGTGGAGGTAGCAGTATGGGTTTTATGGATGAATTTAACTTCTGGCTCAATGACGATTATTTTGACCAGGCGACGAAAGATGAGCTCTTAAAGATCAAGGACAATGAGAGCGAGATCGAGGAACGTTTCTACAAGGAGCTTGAGTTTGGTACTGGCGGACTGCGGGGTGTGATCGGTGCAGGTACGAACCGCATGAATATCTACACTGTGAGGAAAGCGTCACAGGGACTCGCCAACTATATCATCAAGGCAAACGGACAGGAAAAAGGGATCGCCATCGCATATGATTCACGGTTTATGTCACCGGAGTTTGCTGACGAGGCGGCGCTGTGCATGGCTGCAAACGGCATCAAGGCATATGTGTTCGAATCGCTCAGACCGACGCCGGAGCTGTCCTTCGCACTCAGAACGCTTGGCTGCATCTCTGGTATTGTAGTCACGGCAAGCCACAATCCACCGGAGTACAACGGCTACAAGGTTTACTGGGAGGACGGCGCACAGATCACAGCGCCCAAGGACAAGGATATCATCAGCGAGGTGAAAGCTGTGACAGACTACCACACAGTCAAGACGATGGACAAGCAGGAAGCCATCAATGCCGGACTGTATCAGGTGATCGGCGGGGAGATCGACGATGCTTACATGGTAGAGCTGAAAAAGCAGATCATCCATCCCGATGTCATCAAGGCAGTTGCGGATGATATCAAGATCGTGTACACACCGCTTTGCGGAACGGGAAACAAGCCGGTGAGAAGAATCCTCTCTGAGCTCGGCTTTAAGAATGTGTATGTCGTACCGGAGCAGGAGAACCCGGATCCCAAGTTCACAACGCTTGACTACCCCAATCCTGAAGATCCGAAGGCGTTTACATATGCCTTAAAGCTCGCCAAGGAAAAGAATGCAGATATCGTTCTTGCAACAGATCCGGATGCGGACAGACTTGGCATATATGCATTGGATACGAAGAGCGGAGAGTACAAGGCGTTCACAGGCAATATGTCAGGAATGCTGATCGCAGAGTATATTCTGAGAGAGCGCAAGGCGACTGGCACGATGCCCGAGAACCCTGCACTTGTGACTACGATCGTGACAACGAACATGACGGCGCCGATCACACAGGCTTACGGTGTCAAACTGATCGAGGTGCTCACAGGATTTAAATTTATCGGGGAGCAGATCAAATTATTTGAGCAGACAGGTTCGAACAACTATGTATTTGGACTGGAGGAGAGCTACGGCTGTCTTGCGGGAACACATGCGAGGGACAAGGATGCAGTTGTGGCTGTGATGTGTCTGTGCGAGGTTGCGGCATGGTGCAAGAAGAACGGCAAGACACTCTATGACATGATGCTCGAGATCTATGAGAAGTATGGTTATTACAAAGAGACGCAGTATGCGATCACGATGAAGGGCATCGACGGCTCCAAGCAGATCGCGGCGCTCATGGATAAGTTCAGGAACAATCCTCCCAGAAAGTTTGGTGAGCTTGATGTTGTGCGTGTGAGAGATTATGAGAATGATGTCATCACGGAGCTCGAGACCGGTAAGACCTATCCGACAGGGCTGCCGAAGTCGAATGTGCTCTATTTCGACCTGACGAACGATTCCTGGTGCTGTGCTAGACCTTCCGGCACAGAGCCCAAGATCAAGTTCTACATGGGTGTCAAGGGAACGAGCCTTGAGGACGCACAGAAGAAAGTCGAAGATCTGACAAGCGAAGTGAAAGCTGTTATAGAAGAATAGAGATGGCAGGCGGAAACCGGACGGCTGAGGCAAAGGCCGTCTGGTTTCGTTTCGTAGGAAGGATAATTAAAATAGGAGATCTTTATGAAAAATTTGTTTGCGCAGATCATGAAGTTTGGTGTGGTAGGTGTGATCTGTTTCGTCATTGATTATATCATTGGCCTCTCAATTATGAATATTATTGTGAAGCTGGGCGGCGATCCGTTGTTCAAGCTTGCTTCCATGACAGGTTCAGCGCTTGGATTTACAGTTTCCGTGATCATAAATTATATCCTGAGTTTCAAGTTTGTCTTTGAGCGGAAAGAGGATATGGACCGCAGGAAGGAGTTTGCCGCGTTTCTCATACTGAGTGTGATCGGGCTGGGATTGAACCTGCTGATCATCTGGATCTGTGTGGGACCAGTCTACAGCGGGATCACAGTGCTCCAGCGGATCCTGAATTACGATCTGGCATACACTGGCGCGAAGGCGATCGCGACGGCGGTCGTGATGGTATACAACTTTGTCACCAGAAAGATGTTCTTGGAGAAAAAAGGGGAATGATATGTCACTGGCACAGAATATAAAGAAGACGATCAATTACAGCAGAAAAAACGGGTATGGCGAGGCGGTTGTCGCAGCGTGGGAGCGCGTGACCGCCAAGTATCATGCAGATTATGAATACCGTGCACCCGATCAGGATACACTCGAGCGGCAGCGGTCGGATAAGAGTATAACGGATCTTAAGTTCTCGATACTTGTGCCGGCATATGAGACGCAGGAAGTCTATATGAGTGCGCTGATCACAAGCTGCATCGAACAGACGTATGGCAACTGGGAGCTGGTCATAGCGGACGGAAGTGCGAGTGATATCGTGAAACGCACGCTGGACAGGTACCCGGATCAGCGTATCCGGTATGTCAGACTCGAGGGAAACGACGGCATTGCCGAGAACACGAACCGGGCGATCGAGCTTGCGACAGGTGATTATTACGGTCTGCTGGATCATGATGACCTGCTGACGCCGGATGCGCTGTACGAGATGGCACATGCCGTGCAGGAGAGCAGACCGGATGTTGCGTACTCCGATGAGGATAAGTGCGATGAGTTGGGAAAACATTTTTATGATCCGCATTTTAAGCTTGACTTTAATCTGGATTTGCTGCTGACGAACAATTATGTATGTCATTTCATGGTCGTGCGCGCCGACATTCTCAAGAAGATGCAGATCCGAAAAGAGTATGACGGATCCCAGGACTATGATTTGATCCTGAGGGTGGTGGGAAACAGGCTGTTAAAGGAAAGGGAGAACAAGGAGGCAGAGCCGGTCGAGCAGGCTATAGTACATGTCCCGAAAGTGCTCTACCACTGGCGCTGTCATGAGAATTCTACAGCGGACAATCCGCAGAGCAAGATGTATGCCTATGAGGCAGGCAAAAAGGCACTGATCGACTTTGCGTCCCGCATGGGGTGGAAAGTGTCTGTGCGCCACAACAAGCACCTTGGTTTCTACCGCATTGAGTACAATCACGGTGTGCTGACCCACAGACCGGATCTGGCGGCGGTGGGCGGTTTTGTCGCAAGACATGGCAGGGTGGCTTCGGGTATCTATAAAGGTCAGCCGCTGTTGTATGCCGGCTATATGAACAGAATGGATCTGTATCAGGATACAGAACTGCTTGACATTCGGAATCTGGCGGTCAACAAGGCGTACCAGGGAGTCTATGAGGACGTTACAGGGCAGCCGTACGTCAGCACATTCTGCGCGGAGGACAAGGAGCTGCCGCAGTGGATACAGGATCTGGAGAGGACTGCAGGCGGTGAGGAAAAACTGACAAAGCTGGGCGAAAGACTCTGCAGGGAACTGACAGCAGGCGGGGCGCGGCTGCTGCTCGACCCAGTGTGTGTAAGGAAAATATAAACTATGATAAAATCGACGGTAGTGATACCAAATTACAACGGTATCAAGTATATCCAGGCGTGTCTGGAAAGCCTGTACGGCGGCACGACAAAGGAGCTTGCAGTCATCGTGGTGGATAACGCATCTACGGACGGCAGCATGGAGCTGGTGAGGGAGCGTTTCCCGCAGGTGCATCTGATCGTGAATCAGCAGAACACAGGATTCAGCCACGCGGTGAACCAGGGGATCAGGGCGAGTACGACACCCTATGTGATTCTTTTAAATAACGACACGCAGGCAGACCTGTCTTTTGTGCATGAGCTCGAGAAGATCATGGACAGCGATCAGGATCAAAAGGTATTTTCCGCTTCGGCAAAGCTGATATCCCTGTACGATAAGGACAGGACAGACGATGCAGGGGATTTCTACTGTGCCCTGGGCTGGGCATACGCCAGGGGAAAGGGAAAACATCCGGACAGATACACGAAGGATTGTGACATTTTTGCCTCGTGTGCAGGTGCGGCGATCTATCGAAGGGAATTGCTGGAAGAAAATCAAGTGGGGCTGTTTGATGAGGAACATTTTGCTTATTTTGAGGACATCGACATCGGCTACAGGGCAAAAATTTATGGATATAGAAACAGATTTGCGGCAAACTCTATAGTATACCACGCAGGAAGCGCTACAAGCGGTTCAAGGTACAATACCTTTAAGACCGGACTGGCATCGAGGAACAGTATCTATATGATATACAAAAATATGCCGGTTTTGCAGATCGTGTTGAATCTGCCGTTTCTGATTATGGGATTTTTGATAAAGACACTGTTTTTTGTCAGAAAAGGAATGGGAAAGGATTATGTGTCAGGGCTTTTGGGCGGAGTGAAGCTCTCGATGAGCCCTGCCGGAAGAAGACACAGACAAAAATTTGACAAAGAGAGATTTTGGAATTACGTGTCGATACAACTGGAACTTTGGAAGAATTTAGTCAGACTTTTTGTATGAATAAAAAATAAGTTGTACTTTTGGCTCAAATATTGTAGAATGAAATGTGTTGAATTCTTTCCATTGGAATAAGGGTGAGAAAATTGATAAGAGATAATCAGAAGTATTTTAACAGACTGCTGGTTCTGCTCGATGCACTGGTGATCACAGCCACATACTGGTTCTCATGGTTTTTGTGGCTCAGCGGGCTTGTGAAGGAGAATGAACCCGGCACAGGTATTTTGTCAGTGCAGGTTTATTTTATCGCGTTTCTGGCCATCGTACCGGAATATCTGATCTTATACAATTCAGTTGATTTGTATTCGTCAAAGCGCACAGCGAAGACCGTATATGAGATCTTTAATATCATAAAAGCGAATACGATCGGTCTTCTGGCGGTCATGGTAGTGCTGTTTGCCATCAATATACCGGATTTCTCACGAGGTATGGTTGGCGTGTTCTACGGGATCAATATCGTGGCGGAGTCACTGATGCGCAAGACTGTCCGGTACTGGCTCCGCAGGATGCGCAGGAAAGGATATAATATCAAGCATATCCTTTTAGTAGGATATTCGCGCGCGGGTGAGGAGTACATCAACAAGATCACAGCAAATCCAGAGTGGGGATACGAAGTGTATGGCATACTGGATGACCATGTACCCATAGGCGCAGTGTACAAAGGTGTGAAGGTGACAGGAGAGATCGATTCGCTGCGGACCGTTCTTGCGGAAAATCCGCTTGATGAGATCAGTATCACACTTTCACTGGCAGACTATGACAGGCTTGAGAATATTGTAAAGGTTTGTGAGAAATCTGGTGTGCACACCAAATTTATACCGGATTATAACAGTGTGATCCCAAGCAGGCCTTATCTTGAGGATCTGGATGGTCTGGCGGTGGTAAATATCAGACGGGTGCCGCTGAACAATGTGGCAAATATGCTGCTCAAACGACTGGTTGATATTGTGGGGGCACTGATCGCGATCGTATTGTCCTCCCCGTTTATGCTGGCGGCGGTGGTCGGAGTGAAGGTGACGAGCAGGGGACCATTGATCTTTAAACAGGAAAGAGTAGGGCTTCACAATAAGCCCTTTCAGATGTATAAATTTCGGAGCATGGAGGTTCAGAATGACGCCGATGAGAAAAAGGGCTGGACGACCAAAAATGATCCGAGAGTCACAAAAGTTGGAAGAATACTGCGAAGTACAAGTATCGATGAGCTTCCACAGCTTTTTAATGTGTTAAAGGGGGACATGAGCCTGATCGGCCCGCGTCCTGAGAGACCTCTTTTTGTTGAAAAATTTAAAGAGGAAATACCAAGGTATATGATAAAGCATCAGGTCCGTCCTGGAATCACAGGCTGGGCTCAGGTAAACGGCTACAGGGGGGACACCTCGATCAAGAAGCGGATAGAGTATGACCTTTATTACATTGAAAATTGGTCGATGGCATTTGACTTTAAGATTTTATTCCTTACATTTTTTAAGGGCTTTATCAATAAAAATGCCTATTAGATGGTTTGTGCTGACGACAGCATGGAGGTTAAAAATGCAGGATCATGATAAAAATAACAAAAGTAACAATGTCAGGAGAACGTCAGGGAGTGACGGACAGCAGGCGCCAAGGTCAAACGGTCAGCCGCGGCCGTCCGGCGCGTCCAGATCAAGCGGTCAGCCCCGCAGGCAGGCGCCGTCGGATGGACGGGCGCCAAAGCCAGACGGTCAGCCCCGCAGACAGACACCTTCGGATGGGAGTGGGTCAAAGTCAAACGGTCAGCCCCGCAGGCAGGCGCCATCAGGAAACGGCAGACAAGGCGCAGGAGGTCAGTCCAGCCCCGCAGGTCAGCCGCGGCCCAACAACGGCACGCGGGCAAACAGCCGGCAAAGACCGGCAGAAGGATCGAACCAGCCAAAGCCGCGCAGACAGTCATCGGAGGCAGGTCAGACACGGTCCGGCAACGGGGCGCAGGCAAACAACAGACCGCGGAAGAAGCCCAATAATGGGGCACCGCACAAGACGGCAAAGAAAAAGGGCAAAAAGATCATTCTGTTTGTCGCAGAGATCTTTTTGCTGCTGATACTGCTGGGAGCGCTGTGGGCAGTGAACAAGACGCAGAAGATCCAGCACATTGCACTCAATCCTGCGAAAGTCCATATCAATGAGGATGTTAAGGCTGAGATCGAGCAGGGGACGAGCATTATGAAAGGGTACAGGAACATCGCACTGTTCGGTGTGGATTCGCGCGATAAACAGCTTGATCAGAATACGCGTACTGATGTTATCATGGTCGCATCGATCAACCTTGACACGAAGGAAGTAAGGCTTATATCTGTATATCGTGACACATGGCTCAATATGACAAACGATAAGTACAGCAAGGCGAATGCGGCTTACGCAAAGGGGGGCGCGGAGCAGGCGATCGGTATGCTCAATATGAACCTGGATCTTGATATCACGGATTTTATCACGGTGGGATTTGATGCGGTGATCGATGTCGTGGACGCGATCGGCGGTGTTGAGATCGATGTGAAGGAGGAGGAGATCGCCCATCTGAACAGTTATCAGATATCGATGGTAGGCCGTGTCGTAGGTACAAATGCCAAGGGCGAGGATATGTATGAAGCGATCGAAGGTGTGGAGTATACACCTGTTACGCACGCGGGATTGCAGACACTCAACGGGCTTCAGGCGACGGCATACTGCAGGATCCGTTACACCAGCGGGGGAGATGGAGCGAGGACAGAGCGGCAGAGAAGAGTTCTCACACTGATAGCCCAGAAGGCGATGACGATGAATCCGGCAACGCTCAACAAGATCGTTGATGCGGTGTTCGGAGAGGTTGCGACATCCCTCACGATGCCGGAGATCCTCGAGCTGCTCGCAGATATCGCAAGTTATAAGATCGGTGAGACTGCAGGATTTCCGTTCAGTGACCATGTGGAAATGGCTGGATGGGTTGGTAAGGCAAGTGTTGTCGTGCCGATCGATCTTACAAGGAACGTTTCATTGCTGCATGAATTTTTGTTCGATGAGAGTGATTACACGCCGACAGATACTGTAAAACAGTGCAGCCAGAAGATTGCATCAGATACAGGAATCAGTTATAATGGAGAATAAAGGAGCCGATCAGGAACCGAAAACGGTTCCTTTTTGGCATACGGGGAGCGATAAATATGCAGTACAGTGTAGATGTCATATTGCTGACCTACAAACCTGAAAAGCAGGTCATGGAGCTGATCAGGGCGTTGGAGGAGCAGACATATCCTATACGGAAGATCATCATCATGAATACAGAAGAACGGTATTTTTATAATCTCTTTTACGGGACGGGATTTCTGGAAAAGTATAAGAATATCGAGATCCATCATCTGTCAGAAAAAGAGTTTGATCATGGAAGGACAAGGGCGAAGGCGGTACAGTATTCCAAATCAGACATTTTTGTGTGTATGACACAGGATGCGATGCCGGTGGACGACCAGCTGGTGCGGGAACTGGTAGGGGCGCTGACAGGACAGGAGAATATTGCGGCGGCATATGCAAGACAGCTTCCGCTGCCTGACTGCCGTGAGATCGAGAAGTACACCAGAAGCTTTAATTATCCTGACCAGTCGTCAGTCAAATCCGTGGCTGATATGGATAGATTAGGGATCAAGACATTTTTCTGTTCCAATGTATGTGCTGCATACAACAGGGAGATCTACGAGACGATCGGTGGATTTGTCAAAAAGGCGATCTTTAATGAGGATATGGTGTTTGCAGGGCATGCGGTCACTGCAGGGTACAGCATCGCCTATGTGGCGGAGGCGAGAGTACGCCACTCACACAACTACACCTGTATGCAGCAGTTCCACAGGAATTTTGATCTAGGAGTGTCGCAGGCAGAGCACCCAGAGGTGTTTGCGGTGGTGTCCTCGGAAAGTGAAGGAGTAAAGCTTGTCAAGAATACGATCAGACATCTGGAAAAGACAAAAAAGTGGCTGCAGATACCATATCTGATCATATCGAGCGGGTGTAAGCTGATCGGTTATCAACTGGGAAAGCATTATCGAAGCCTGCCGAGCGGTATGGTGAAGTGGTGCAGCGCAAGCAAGACGTACTGGAATTAAATTTTGATCGGAGAGCCTGCCGGAGCGGGCGAATGGAAACTAGTGTGATATCAGGAGGATAGTGGTTATGTGTGGAATTGTGGGATATATCGGAAGACAGGCGGCGGCGCCGGTGATACTTGAGGGGCTTTCCAAGCTGGAATACAGAGGATATGACTCGGCGGGAATGGCAGTGTTTGACGGTGAGCGGATCCAGATCAAGAAATCAGTGGGGCGGCTTAAGGTACTTGAAGAGCTGACACATGGCGGGGCGACGATGCCAGGGAATATCGGGATCGGTCACACAAGGTGGGCGACGCATGGTGCGCCGAGCGACGCCAATTCACATCCGCACTACAATGCCGAGGAGACCATTGCGGTCGTTCACAACGGGATCATCGAGAATTATCTGCCGTTGAAAGAAAAAATGATCTCAAAGGGTTACAAGTTTGTCTCCGATACAGATACAGAAGTACTGGCACATCTGATCGATTATTATTACAAGGGAAATCCACTCGAAGCCATCACGAAGGTCATGCACCGTGTCCAGGGATCCTATGCGCTTGGGATCCTGTTTGCAGACCACCCGGATCAGATCTTTGCAGTCAGAAAGGACAGTCCGCTGATCGTGGGGCAGAATGAGGATGGGTGCTTTATTGCGTCGGATGTCCCGGCGATATTGAAATATACCAGAAAAGTTTATTTTATACAAAATCAGGAAGTAGTGCGCCTGCGCGCCGACCATATGCATTTCTATACAGTCGACGAGGAGGAGATCGACAAAGAGCCAGTCACGATCGAGTGGGATGCCAACGCTGCCGAGAAGGGCGGCTATGAGCATTTTATGTTAAAGGAGATGTATGAGCAGCCAAAGACCGTCACAGATACCCTGGGACCGAGGATCAAGGACCGGGATATCGTGATCGAAGAACTTGGGATGTCCGACGAGGAGATCAGGGCGGTCAACAAGATCTTTATCGTGGCGTGCGGTTCGGCGTACCATGCAGGAGTGACCGGCAAATATGTCATTGAGGGGATTGCGCGGATACCGGTGGAAGTTGATGTGGCAAGTGAGTTCCGCTACCGCGATCCGATCCTGGAGGAGGGAACGATGGTGATCGTGATCAGCCAGTCAGGGGAGACAGCCGACACGCTTGCAGCACTCAGGGAGTCGCAGTCGCAGGGACACAAAGTGCTCGGTATCGTGAATGTAGTGGGAAGCTCGATCGCCAGGGAGGCAGACAATGTCATGTACACGTGGGCGGGACCGGAGATCGCGGTTGCTACCACAAAGGCATACAGTGCTCAGCTGATCGCGCTGTACCTGCTTGCGATGAAGTTTGGAAAGGTGCGGGGAAAGCTGGAAAATGCGGCTTTTCTTGACATGATAGAGGATCTGAGGAGACTTCCGGCACAGATTGAGATGCTTCTGTCGAACAAACAGAGGATACAGCGCTTTGCCAACCGCTATATCGGGGCAAAAGATGTATTTTTCATCGGCAGGGGTATCGACTATGCTATTTCCATGGAAGGCTCTCTGAAACTGAAAGAGATCTCATACATTCATTCTGAGGCTTACGCGGCAGGTGAGCTAAAGCACGGAACGATATCGCTGATCGAGAAGGGAACACTGGTTGCGGCGGTTGCCACGCAGGATGTTCTGTTCCAAAAGGAGCTCAGCAATATGGTCGAGGTGAAGGCAAGAGGCGCATTCGTCCTTGCTGTCACCAATGAAGGGAACACGGACATCGAGAAAGCAGCGGACTATGTGATCTATATCCCAAGGACAAATCAGTATTTTACAAACTCCCTGGCGATCATCCCACTGCAGTTGTTTGGTTACTATGTGGCGGTCGGAAAGGGATGCGATGTCGATAAGCCAAGGAATCTTGCAAAGTCTGTCACAGTGGAGTGAGCGATCATGTCATAAAAGGAGGCATTTTGTATGGGAAAGAAGAATTCAGCGTTCAAAAATATTATGGTTATACTGGGGTGCACTGCGTTTGCCGGCGTGTACGTCCTTGGCGGGGGATATGTGGTCAGCGCTTTTATGGGCGGCGAGAACGGCGCGAGACCAGCTTGGCTGGAGAGAGTGGAGATCTGTGTCGAAGAGAATGCCCCGCAGAGTTCTGCATCGGGCACCAGCGTGACCCACAATGGGAATAATGACAGATCTGATTCCGGGGACACGCTTCAGAAACCCAGGTTTGAGGAGGACGAGGAAGAGACACAGACAGAGACAGAGACAGAGGAATCTGAATATGAGTCGGAGACAGAGACAGAGCTGGACGATGACCCGTCAGAAGAGCCGGAGGACGATGAAAGTACAGAGGAAGAGGAAGAGAGGGAGTCCGTTGCAGTAAGCCATGTACAGACCATAGAACAGGAAGATCAGGCGCTGGCGGTCATGGCGGACGTCTCCGCTGTGGTAAAGACAGCGATGCCCTGCGTTGTGTCCATCACGAACGAATACACAGCGTATGATTACTGGTACGATGAGGAGTATGACGAGCTGGTAAACGGTTCAGGGATCGTTGTCGCACAGGGTGACGATGAGCTGTTGATCGTCACCAACTACCATGTGGTCGAGAATAACAATAATCTCTATGTGCAGTTTATTGATGATGAGGAAGCGGTGGCTTATGTGAAGGGCGTTTCCATGGAGAATGATCTTGCGATCGTCTCCGTCTTTTTGGAGGATATGTCAGACGATACACTCGAAAGTATCGCCATCGCGGCGCTTGGGGATTCAGACAGCCTGCAGGTCGGAGAACCGGCGATCGCGATCGGCAATTCGCTCGGTTACGGGCAGTCTGTCACAACCGGTGTCATAAGCGCTCTGAACAGAAATGTGTTTGCCGATGATCCGGATATGATCTCCGGATATCTGATCCAGACGGATGCGGCGATCAATCCTGGCAATTCGGGAGGTGCGCTCCTGAATGTGAAAGGGGAGGTGATCGGGATCAATTCCAGCAAGATCGCAGACTATGTGATCGAGGGCATGGGATATGCCATCCCGATCTCCACGGCAAAACCGATCATTGAGGATCTGATGCAAAAGGAAACCAGGAAAAAGGTGCCGGAGGAGGAGCGGGCTTTTCTGGGGATCGCGGGGACTGATGTCAGCGAGGAGGCGACTGTGCAGTATGAGATGCCGGAGGGAGTGTACGTGAAAAATGTACTCGAGAATACCGCTGCTGACGAGGCGGGGATCCTAAAGGGAGATATCATCATGTACATAGACGGCGAGAAGATCACCCATATGCAGGAGCTGCAGGGAATGCTGGAGTACTATGCTGCTGGAACAGAGATTGAGGTCGTGCTGATGCGTCAGAGCAACGGCGAGTATAAGGAACGGACGATCGATGTGATGCTTGGATATAAAGAGTAGAAAAAACGGAGGGCATAATGATAGATAACAACTTTGACAACAATGAAGAGATCGTGGATGCAGCCGGGGACGGCTCTAATACCGGCGATGAGAAAGCAGAGGACAGCAGGGCGGCTGCGGACGAGTACGAGGAGAAGGAGAGTGAGTATGAGGATGTCTGTTTCATATGCAGACGTCCGGAGAGCAAGACTGGAAAGATGTTCAAGCTTCCGAACCACATCTCTGTATGTTCGGACTGTATGCACAAGACGATGGACACGGTCAGCCAGTTTGACTATCAGGGAATGTTGAACAACACAAACTTCAATTTTGACAAGGACAGCGGCAAGGATGGAAAGCGGCGGTTTCCGAACATCAGTTTCGTGAATATTGCGGATCTGCAGGGCGACGGAGGCATACCGAACCGGCAGAAGCTCAAGAAGAAAAAGACAAAGGAGAAGAAGGAGAAGGCGGTCTTCAATATCCATGATCTCCCAGCGCCTCACAAGATCAAGGCGCAGCTTGATGATTTTGTCGTGGGGCAGGATTATGCCAAAAAAGTGATATCCGTGGCGGTATACAACCATTACAAACGTGTGACTACCGGAACGATGGATGAGATCGAGATCGAAAAATCCAATATCCTCCTGTTAGGACCGACCGGATGTGGCAAGACTTATATGGTAAAGACGCTTGCGAGACTGCTCGACGTGCCTCTTGCCATCGCAGATGCGACTTCGCTGACAGAGGCGGGGTATATCGGGGACGATATCGAATCGGTGATCTCGAAGCTTCTGACAGCGGCGGAGAATGACGTGGAGAAAGCGGAGCAGGGCATCGTCTTTATCGATGAGATCGATAAGATCGCCAAGAAGAAGAACACGACATCGCGCGACGTGAGCGGTGAGTCCGTGCAGCAGGGCATGTTAAAGCTCCTAGAGGGCTCCGATGTGGAAGTTCCTGTGGGGGCAAACAGCAAGAACGCCATGGTGCCGCTGACGACGATCAACACCAGGAATATCCTGTTTATCTGCGGGGGAGCTTTCCCGGATCTCGAGGAGATCATCAAACAGAGGCTTACGAAACAATCTTCGATCGGATTTAATGCCGAGCTGAAAGATGCCTATGACAAAGAGAAAAATATCTTGAAGAAAGTGACAGTCGAGGATATCAAGAAATTTGGTATGATCCCGGAGTTTATCGGACGTCTTCCGATCATCTGTCCGATGGACAGTCTCACAGAGGAGAGCTATGTCAAGATTTTAAAGGAGCCAAAAAATGCGATCCTAAAGCAGTATCAGAAGCTGCTTGAACTCGATGAGGTAAAGCTTAATTTTGACGACAGTGCGTTGACGGCGATCGCGAAGAAAGCGATGGAACGGGATACCGGAGCGCGCGCGCTTCGGGCGATCATTGAGGAGTTTATGCTCGATATCATGTACGAGATCCCCAAGGATGACAACATCGGAGAAGTGACCATCACAGGGGACTATATCAATGGCACGGGCGGTCCGGTGATCGACATCCGCACAGACAATGTGCATGCGAGACAGACCGGAGGGGCGTCTGAGGCGGAACATGGGCCGGCGGCCCAGATCGAGCCGGCGTCTGATGATCCGGGGAAGGTGGAGGAGCACAATTTTTATGAGTTCTAAGTTAAAATGCTTTGCGCGGCCGCCGAAGTTTCGCAATCGGATGATCATGATGCTGTGCGGTATCGTGGCACAGGGAATGGGATTATCGATTCTGCGGGAGATCAATTTGGGGACGGACCCCTGTTCCTGCCTGACGCAGGGAGTCACAAATTTTGTGCCGTTAAGCTTTGGAACCTGCCAGCTGTTATGTCATCTGGTTACGTTTGTCTTTGTGATCAGGTATGACCTGAGTATGATCGGCTTCGGGACAATAGGGAACATGTGTTTTCTGGGATACATTTCTGATTTTTTCCGTTGGATCTGGTCGCTGCTGCTTCCGGCGGGGTTTTTCGGAGTTCTGGTAAACAGATATATGCTGTTGATACCGTCACTTGCCATCTTTTTGCTGGGAGCAGCGGCGTACATGTGTGCAGGTCTTGGCTCTTCTCCGTATGATGCACTTCCGTTTATCATATCATCCCATGTCAAAAAGGTATCATTTAAGGTGGTGCGGATGATATGGGATATCAGCTTTATGGCAGCAGGTTTTCTGCTCGGCGGCGATGTGGGGATCGTCACGATCTTGGTCGCGTTTTTCCTGGGACCGATCATCACATGGGTACAGCGGAAGTTGGAGGTACTGATTGCATAAATGACAGAGCTTGAAGAATATTATAATAAATTTAACGAGGAGAAGCGTTTTGATTCGCGTCATGGACAGGTGGAGTACCGCGTTTCCATGAAATATATCCACAAGTATCTGGACGAGGCGGCTGCAGGGTGCGCAAAGCCAGATACCGCCAGAGCCCGGATCAGGATTCTTGATATCGGCGCAGGGACCGGACGTTACAGTGTGGCGCTGGCAAAGGAAGGGTATGATGTCACGGCGGTCGAACTTGTCAGGTACAATCTGGGTATCCTGAAGAAGAAGGCAAGCAGTGTCAAGGCGATGCAGGGAAATGCCCTCAATCTGAGGAAGCTTGCAAGTGACAGTTTTGATGTGACACTTCTATTCGGACCGATGTATCATTTATTTGGATTTGAGGACAAGAAGCAGGCACTCCACGAGGCAAAGCGCGTCACGAAACCAGGCGGCGTTATCCTTGTGGCATACTGCATGAATGAGTACAGCGTGATCACATATGGTTTCAAGGAGCGGCACGTGCTTGAATGTATGCAGCAGAAACGCTTTACACAGGATTTTCAGACGATATCGACACCGCATGAGCTCTACGACTATATGCGGCTGGAACAGATCGATGCGCTGAATGCGGCGGAGGGGCTGGAACGGATCCAGATCATATCGCCTGACGGACCGGCTAATTATATCAGACCTTATTTGAATCAGCTCAGCGAGGAAGAATTTGAGGCGTTTGTCCGTTATCAGATGGCTGTCTGTGAGCGGGCTGATCTGATCGGGGCAGGGGCACACACAACAGATATATTGAGAAAAGTAAAGTGAGGAGGATGACAATATGGACATAAATCAGGTAACAGAGGAGCTTGACGCACTCTTTGCACAGGAGAAAATAGACGAGATACCACAGTTTTTGGAGTCACATATTGCGCAGGCCGTCGAGGAAGGGGCAAACGATGTACTGCTGACTCTTTACAACGAAATCATCGGATTTTACAGGGAGACGGGGCGGTATGATCTCTCTATTGAATATTGTCATAAGGCGATCGCACTGATCGACGATATGGGAATGCAAGATACGATACCCTATGCGACCACACTGCTGAATGCTGCCAATGCGCACCGGGCGGCGGGGATGCTGCAGGAATCGCTCGAGCTGTACAACAGGGTGAGACCGATCTATGTGGCACAGCTTGACGAGGATGACATGTACTTTGCCAATTTTTATAATAATCTAAGCCTGTTGTACCAGGAAATGAACGATTTTGCGTCGGCGAAAGAGCAGTTGGTGAATGCGCTGTATATAGTGACGCACAAGCCGGATAAGCAGTTTGAGGTGGCAGTCACGCAGGCAAATCTTGCCAATACCTGTATTGAGTTGGGGCAGGACGAAGAGGCGAAGGCGAGGGCGGAAGAAGCGATCCGCATTTTTGAGGAGCTTGGTGTGGACGATGCCCATTACAGTGCGGCTCTATCTGCACTGGGAAGTTTGTACTATATGGATAAGGACTATGCCAATGCGCTGAGTGTCATGGAAAAGAGCAGGGACTGCGTGGCAAAATACCTTGGGAAAGACAATATCCAGTACCAGCGGCTGAGCGATAATATCAGGATCATCGAGAACAAGATCGCGGAGACCGCCTTGGCGGAGGAGGAAGCGAAACTGCGGGAAACTGAGGAGAAGACGCAGGAGTCAGCCGCGGATGACACACTGGAGGAAGTTTTCGGCGAGACGGACATCCCGGAGGAAGTTGGCGGCGAGACGGATATTCCGGAAGAAGTTGGAAGAGGGGCGGACACACTGGAGGAAGCAGCTGATGGGCTGACAGTGGATGAAGTGTCCGTCACAGAAGATCTTGTCAGCGGAGCGGCTGCAGCTGGGGAGCTGGCAGATGAGATGTCAATTATGGAAGATTCCATCGATGAAGGATCGCCGGCAGAGGGCGGCACCGCTGAACAGCCCGCGTCAGCAGAAGGGCCAAACGAGTCGATGTACGACGGATTGCTGTCTGCCGAAGAAACGGAAACTGAACAGATCGGGAATGAGCAGACTGTGCTGGAGGAAACAGAAACTGAACAGATCGGGAATGAGTGGACTGTGCTGGAGGAAACAGGCTGCGAAACGGCTTTTAACGATGAAGAATCTGACGGTGCAAAGTCCGCTGCCGATGAATTTGTGTTTGAAGAATTTTTCAATGAAGAACCGGCAGGGAGTGCTGTTGATGATCTCAAGCTCGAAATCACAGGTCTGGAATTGTGCCGGCGTTATTACGAGGAGTATGGCCAGCCAATGATCGCGGAGAAATTCCGCGCCTATGAGTCAGTTATAGCGGTGGGGCTTGTGGGAAAAGGATCTGACTGTTTTGGATATGATGACGCGCTGTCGCAGGATCACGACTATGGACCGCGCTTTGTGATGTGGGTTACAAAGAAGGTATACGAGGAGATCGGCGAGGAGCTTCAGGAGGCTTATGAGAGCCTGCCTGGTAGTTTTATGGGTGTTGAACGGATTGAGACACTTCATGGCAAGGACCGCTGCGGCGTCATGGTTATAGAAGATTTTTATAAAAATATACTGGGGTTCAACCTGGTGGGAATGCTTGCGCACAACCAGGAGGCTATGGTTCCGGGCAAGGAGTCCGCAGTGTCTGGCAAGGAGTCGATGGATACCATCAAGAGCTGGCTTGCAGTGCATGATCATGCGCTGGCGGCGGCAGTGAACGGTGAGGTATTCCGCGACGATGAGGGGATCTTTACGATGTATCGGGATATGTTGAAGGAATACTATCCCAAGGCGGTCTGGTATCGAAAGATCGCGCAGACCTGTGCACTCTTTTCGCAGAGCGGTCAGTACAACCTGCCCCGCATGCGCATGCGCGGTCAGCTGGCGGCGGCGGAACTGGCAAAGGCAGAGTGTGCAAAGCAGGCAATGAAGCTGTATTATCTGTTGAACAGAACATACGCACCGCATGACAAGTGGCTGTTTAAGGGGCTGCCCGTTAATCCCCAGATGACGATCAGTGGGGAAAACATGGAGATGCTGGGTGTGGCAGAGCTTGTGGAGAGAGTCTGTGTGCTCCCTGTAGACAAGGAGCATGAGACAGAGCTTACAACTGCGGTCGAATCGCTTGCCGTGATCTTTGCAAATGAACTTGAGAAGAAGGATATGGTCGGGAAATGTGATCTGTATCTGGATGCATGTACAAAGGAACTCACAGCAAAGAGCGATGCGCTCCTGACGGCGATCGTCGCCAACACCCCTGTGAACACGGCGCTCTCACTGTCGATCGCAAAGGCTGAGTTCGAGGCGTTTGACAAGGTGAAGAACGAGGGCGGCCGTGCGAGCTGTCAGAATAACTGGCCGACTTTCAAGGTCATGCGCATGAGCCAGTACATGACATGGACAGAGGACATGCTGCTGCAGTATTTATATGAGTTTAAGACAAATTATGCAAATGGCAGGAATATGATAGAAGAGAAGTATGCGCGCATGATGGAGTCGACAGCGCCGCTGGAGTATGCCTGCTTTGCGGATCAGCTCCCGCCCATCTCAGAGGAGAAGAGGGCGGTCATGGAGCAGGTGATCGGTCTCCAGGTAAAGTGGATGGAGGAGTTTGCGGCAGAGTATCCGAATCTGGCTGATGATGCCCGCAGGATACACACGTCGGAGGATCTTCCGTACGATACGTCCTACGAGACGTACCTTAGAGGCGAGCTTGGCACCTATTCAGACAGGATGCTGGAGATGTATGGGCGGTATATCGTGGCGCATGCGCAGGAAGGCAGAAGTGTGGCGCGCGAGATCATGGAGAATACAGTGCACTTCTATGGCTATCAGGATCTGGAAGCGGCAAGCAGCGCCAAAATGAAATAAATATGCAGTTGAGGAACTGCCGCGGCAGTTCCCGACAAAATTGGGAGGATATATCAATGAGCAAGATAATATTAACGGGTGACAGGCCTACGGGGCGGCTCCACATCGGGCATTATGTGGGTTCGCTCAGACGGAGGGTGGAACTGCAGGATTCTGGGGAGTACGATAAGATCTATATCATGATCGCAGATGCGCAGGCACTCACCGACAATATCGACAATCCGGAAAAAATCAGGCAGAATATCATTGAAGTGGCGCTGGATTATGTGTCGGCGGGGCTGGATCCGGCGAAGTCCACGCTCTTTATACAATCGCAGATACCGGAGCTTACAGAGCTTACATTTTACTATATGAACCTTGTCACGGTATCCAGGCTCCAGAGGAATCCAACGGTAAAGAGCGAGATACAGATGAGAAACTTTGAGGCGAGTATCCCGGTGGGGTTCTTTACATATCCGATCAGCCAGGCTGCGGATATCACGTTCTGTAAGGCAAATGTGGTTCCGGTGGGGGAGGACCAGCTCCCGATGATAGAGCAGACGAAAGAGATCGTGCATAAGTTTAACGCTGTATATGCTCCGGAAGATCCAGTACTTGTTGAGCCCAAGGCACTGATTCCGGAGGCGGAGGCGTGCAAGCGTCTTCCTGGTACAGACGGAAAGGCGAAGATGAGCAAGTCACTTGGAAACTGTATCTATCTTGCAGACAGTGCAGATGAAGTGCGCACAAAGATCATGAGCATGTTCACGGATCCTTTGCATCTGCAGGTCAGTGATCCCGGTCATCTTGAGGGGAACACGGTGTTTACCTACCTCGACGCATTTGCACGCGACGAGCATTTTGAGCGGTATTGTCCGGATTACGCAAATCTTGACGAGATGAAGGCACACTACACAAAGGGCGGGCTTGGTGATGTCAAAGTCAAGAAGTTTCTGAACAATATCGTACAGGAAGAACTCGAACCGATCCGGAAGAGGCGCGCCGGATATGAGAAGGATATCCCTGAGATTTACAATATTCTTCAGAAAGGTTCTGACGCGGCGCGGGAAGTGGCCGCTCAGACACTCTCCGAGGTGAAGCGCGCTATGAAGATTGATTATTTTGAAGATCAGGAGTTGATCAGGGCACAGAGTGAAAAGTACAAAAGATAATCCATTTTTTCTATTTCTTTTATCACGTATTTGTGTTATAGTCTTTTCTATGGCTTTATCAAGAGTTTGAACAGCGGTGTGTGCAGACGGTTTTGATCCGGAGCGCCGATGTAGTGTGCTTATGTGAGGAAATAGAAGAGGGAGTACTATGAAACAGAAGAAACAGGAGATAGCTATCAATAAAAAAGAATTTTACCGGAATCTGACAAGGCTTGCCCTTCCGATCTCGCTGCAGAGTCTGATGCTCGCGTCGGTCGCCGCGGGAGATGCACTGATGCTTGGCAAAGTCGCCCAGGATGAGATGACAGCTGTCTCGCTGGCAACCCAGATCCAGTTCGTACAGAACATGTTCCTCGCGGCAGTCACTGCGGCAGGAGCCATTCTCGGGGCACAGTACTGGGGCAAAGGGGACAGACGGACGCTGCAAAATGTCTTCAACATAATGCTCTGGTTCTGCGGAGTGGTGTCTGCCATATTTTTTCTGGCATGTGAACTTCTTCCGGAACAGCTTATGCGCATTTTTACACATGATGCCCCGCTGATCGAAATCGGCAGCTCTTATCTGCGCATTGCAGGGTGGTCGTATCTGCTCACGGGGATATCCCAGTGCTATCTGACCACGATGAAAGTCTCGGAGCATGTGAAGCCTGGGGCATTGATCAGCTCCTGTGCAGTAGTTATGAATATATGTTTGAATGCTGTGTTTATATTCGGTCTGTTCGGAGCACCGCGAATGCAGGCAAGAGGAGCCGCGCTTGCCACCACGATCGCGCGTGTTGTCGAACTGGCGTTATGTATCGCTGTTTCTATGGGGACTTCCTATATCCGCCCGGCGTTTGACAGGTTTGTGAGACTGCCAAAGCAGCTGAGATCTGATTTCATAAAACAGTGTCTGCCGCTCATGGGCGGTTCTCTGTGCTGGGGTATCGGATTCACATCGTACACTGCGATCATGGGGCATATGGGGACAGATGCAGCTGCTGCAAACTCGGTGGCGGCAGTGGTCCGGGATCTGATCTGCTGCATGTGCAATGGTATCGGGAGCGCGGCGGGGATCATGGTCGGCAATGAACTCGGAGGAGGGCGTCTTGAGATGGGGAAAGCGTATGGGATCAAGCTAAAGAATATCTCATATGTGATCGGACTGATCTCCACAGCGCTCGTGCTCGCGGTGACGCCGGTGGTTGTAAAAATGGTCATACTGACAGATCAGGCAAGGGGTTATCTCACGGGAATGATGGTGATCATGTCCGTCTATATGATCGGGCGCTGTGTGAACACTGTGACGATCAACGGAGTGCTCGACGGCGGCGGTGATACGATATTTGATATGTACAGTCTGATCGTGAGTATGTGGCTGATCGCTATTCCGCTTGCACTCGTCGGGGCGTTTGTCCTGCACTGGTCTCCGCTGGCAGTATACGCATGCACCTGTCTGGATGAGGTTGGAAAGATCCCCTGGGTGATGATCAGGGTGCGAAAGTACAAATGGGTGCAGGATCTGACAAGATAACAGTTCGATATCACAACAGAATATACAGCGCAGCGTCAGAGCGTATAGAAACAAGTCTGTGCGCTCTATTTTCGTGCACAGATCCGGCGTAAGCTTTTCTTTTTTGTGGGAGTGTGCTATACTGACAACAGATATGAGGTGCACTGGTATAGAAGCGGTGGACGTCAAAGTTATCCATGTAAGTATAAATGCAGGCAGCAGAGCCTGCGGATAGTAGTAAGTTTGAAAGAAGATCACTTTCAAACGATTGATTGTTATGCGTGCCAAAGCACGCGAGGGGGTATAAGTATGAAAAACAAAGGAAAGATCAGATTCTCATTTAACTCGCCGGTCGTCATCTGTTTCACGGCGGTCTGCTTTTTGTCACTGGCGCTGGGGTGGATCACGAAGGGGTGGACGACAAATGCACTGTTCAGTGTGTACCGCTCTTCGATGCTGTCCCCGCTGACGTATGTGCGTCTGTTTGGGCATGTAGTCGGACATGCGGGCTGGGAGCATTTTATCGGAAATATCATGATGCTGTTGATCGTGGGACCGCTGTTGGAGGAAAAGTATGGTTCGTCCAATATTTTGTTTGTGATCCTGGCGACAGCACTGGTCACGGGGATCGTGCACTGCATCTTTTTTCCACATATACAGCTGCTCGGCGCCAGCGGTGTAGTGTTTGCGTTTATCCTGCTGTCCCCGTTTACCAGCGTGAAAGAGGGGACGATACCGATCACACTGGTGCTCGTCGCGGCGCTCTACATCGGAGGGCAGATCTACAGCGGCATTTCCAACAGTGACAATATATCACAGCTGACACATATCATAGGCGGCTGTGTCGGAGCAGGTCTTGGGTATGTGATGCACAAAAATAAGATGAACCGGTATTGATGGATATAAAAACGAACATTTTAAAACGCATCAGGAGCAAGCGGATCACAAAGGAACAAAAAGGAACAGGAGTCAAACAGGAGGAGGTTTGCAATGAAAGCAGTTTCGGGTAAACAGGTTGTATTAAAGGACGGTGAACTGTTAAGGAGAGAGCGGAGCAACAGGGACTATCTGATGTCTCTGTCAAATGAGGATCTGCTCTTCACTTACAATGTCGAGGCAGGGCGTTACTCCGGCAGGGGGATCCAGACGCACGTGCTCGGCGGCTGGGAAGCATCTACCTGCCAGATCAGGGGACACTTTCTCGGACACTGGCTGTCAGCGGCGGCGCGGCACTATCACGCCCACGGCGACATGGAACTGAAAGCAAAGGCGGACGCTGTGGTGGCAGAGCTTGCCGTCTGCCAGCGGGAAAACGGCGGCAGATGGGTTGCCGCCATACCGGAAAAATATCTGTACTGGATCGCGGAGGGCAAACAGATCTGGGCGCCCCAGTACAATATCCACAAGCTGTTCATGGGACTGCTCGACATGTACCGGCTCGCGGGGAACAGCCAGGCGCTCGACATCGCCGAGCGTCTGGCAGACTGGTTCTACGAGTGGAGCGGCAGATATACGCAGGACAAGTTCGATGATATCCTTGATATGGAAACGGGCGGTATGCTTGAGATCTGGTGTGAGCTTTATGCCGTGACACAGGACGGGAAATACAGGGAGCTTGCGCAGCGCTACTACAGGAGACGGCTTTTTGACCCGCTTCTGGAGGGCAGGGACGTGCTGACAAACATGCACGCAAATACCACGATACCGGAGGTGCTCGGCTGCGCGAGGGGCTATGAGGTGTTCGGCGAAGAACGGTGGCTCGCCGTCGTCAGGGCATACTGGAAATGTGCTGTCACCGACCGCGGCTATTATGCCACCGGCGGGCAGACACAGGGTGAAGTGTGGACGCCGATGATGCGCCTCAAGGAGCGTCTGGGAGATAAGAACCAGGAGCACTGTACGGTGTACAACATGATGCGCCTGGCGGAATTTCTGTTCCGCCACACCGGAGAGCCGGAATACCTGCAGTACATGGAATACAACCGGTATAACGGGATCATGGCACAGACGTATTGGACCGGGGAGGACGTGGAGGGAAATCCCGGAAAGGGGCTGCTCACCTACTTCCTGCCGATGAAGGCAGCCAGCCGGAAGCAGTGGGCAGGGGAGCGGGACAGTTTTTTCTGCTGTCACGGGACGATGGTGCAGGCAAATGCCGCCTGGAACCGCGGTATCTATTTCCAGGAAAATGCGCAGATATACATCGCGCAGTACATTGATTCGACCGCGGAGTTTGACCTGGGCGGTGCAGCGGTCCGCATCAGCCAGAGACAGGATCACATGAACGGCATGATCCAGAAATCCTCTGTCAACGATGGTTTCCAGTCCGTTGTGGACGCGGATGCCGCAAGTCCTTCGAGACCGGATTTCAGGAAACATATATTTACAGTCGAGGCGGAGCGCGGGACTGCAAATGATCTTTCGTTTTCCCTGCGTTTCAGGATACCGGAATGGATCACCAGGAAGGCTTCCATCTACGTGAACGGGGAACTTTGTCAGAGCAGTGATGACAGCAGCGCTTTTGTCACGATCGACAGAGTGTGGCGGGCGGGCGATACAGTGACGGTACTTCTCCCGATCGGGCTCCAGTTCATCACACTGCCTGACGACAGGACCATGGGGGCATTCCGCTACGGTCCGGAAGTGCTTGCCGGGATTTGTGAGAAGGAGCGGGTGCTGACGATACCGGACGGCGATCCAGTAAAGGAGCTGTCCGTCTCCTGCGGCAGACAGTGGGGAAGCTTTCTGACAAGATACCGGACCGAAAATCAGGATCCGGGGATTGAGTTTGTCAAACTGAACGAGATCGGGTATGAACCTTACCAGATATATTTTAAGATCAGGACGCAAAATGCTCCTTCTGTGAATGGCATGCAGAATCCATAAAGGAAGTACTCCAATGGTCGAGGAACTTGGAGGAAGAGGGATCGATGCAGATCATGTTTCATATCCAAAGATGTGCGAAGAAGTACATCTTTGGATATTTTCATTTCTGATACAGACGCCAGGAAGAAAGTCAGCCTTACAGTAATGATGAATGGTAAGCTTGCCGCGGCAGCCTGATATTGCACCAGAAATTTCACGCTCCAAACGGAGCAATTCACGCCAAACCTATGGAAAATTTTTGGAGATTGGCGATAAATCAAATAGATACAATATCGAATAGCAGAGAAAAGGACGGTGCTTTATATGACGATGGAGATGATAAACAATTATAGCAGCCATGTGGAAAATTACGCGGATGCTACGAAAAAATCTAACGGTAATGCAGTGACGGAGGGCAGGATAAACACAGCAACAAATAACAAGGACAACGTACAGCAATATTATGAACAATTATGTAAGAAATTTTCGCGGATGAATATTAATACAAGTGGAGGGATCACAAGCAGCAGCAAAAATAATATCGTTTTGAATCTCTCCAATGACTGTCTGAAAAAAATGGCAGGTGATCCGGAATTTGCAAAAAAAATAGAAAACGACATCGCAGGCATACCGGCTGCACATCAGCAGATGTTTGCCAAAGCAAAAAGTGATGGTATTGAGATACAAGGTTTTTCTGTGAGAATCAATGCAGATGGGAGTATGCAGTGTTCTTGCAGCGGTTCGACAAGAACCAGCGGCTCAAACCATAATGCAGCAGTGCTGAATGCGGAAAAGAGACAAACGGAAAAGAGACAAAAAAAGGGATTGGAGAAAAAGCGTGAGGAAAGAAAAGTTTTAGAGGAAAAAGCCAGGAAGCAGGCGGAGAAAAAGGCAGCAGAAAGGCAGGCAGAGAGAAAAGAAGTCGAAGCAGCGGGGAACGAGATGGGCGAATATACCATAAGTGTCACGGGTATGGATATAGGAGCCGTCACAGAGAAGATCATAGCTGCTGTTTCCGGTATATCTGTGCCGACAGGGGCAAGTTTTGATATAAAGGCGTAAATATCATTTTCATCCTATTTGGCAAATCGCAAAGGTACTTAAAACAGGTGCGTCTGCGGATTGCCCATACTTATCATAATGGACAAAAACGGTTCTGAATAACAGCAGAACAGACAGCGCGTAAACTTTCCTTTTTTGTATGAGTGTGCTATACTATCAAAAGATAACTGGCATGAGTAATGTATTATCGGTTTAGTATGAGTGTGCTATACTATCAAAAGATAACTGGCATGAGTTATGTATCAGGTATTGACATTGACGTAACGTCAACCTATATAATACATGTAAAGCATACGATCCGATATGTTCCTGGGAGTGATAGCATGGGCGAGAGATACACTGCAGGGGAACTTGCCAGACGGGTGGGTGTCTCTGCGAGGACGGTCCGTTTTTATGACAAAAAAGAATTGTTAAAGCCTGTCGCATACACAGAGGGCGGCTATCGGCTCTACGACAGCCGTTCCGTACTGCTGCTGCAGAAGATCAAGCTGCTGCAGTATGCGGGGCTGTCCCTGGAGCAGATCAGTCGTATGATGGCAAGTGAGAGCGAGGAGTCCGTCACAGAGCTGCTCTGGCAGCAGAAATTGCTGTTGGAGCAGAAGAGAAATCAGATGAATCAGGTCATCGAATCCTTGGAGGATGCACTCTCTGCGTGCGGGACGCTGGAAACTGAGCATGAGCGCATGGAGTCGGTGCTGGATATCCTGCATGTGAAGGATATGGAGGCACCGTTTGACTACCGCTATGGATTTTATGAGAACTATTCCGAAAATCAGCAGGACTGTTTTGGGTGGGTGTATGACCAGCTGCAGGTTCTTCCCGGCGCAGCAGTGCTGGATATGGGGAGTGGGCATGGAAACCTGTGGATCCGAAACTGGACAAGGATACCGGAAGGCGTGACGGTCACTGCAGTCGATAAACGAAATTCAGTGATCGATTTTCTCGAACAGTTTTATCTGGAAAATAAAAAGTTCCTGCAAAGGAATGTGAAGTTTCTCTTTCTGCACCGGGATCTGGAGCGCAGCGGCATACAAAGTGAAAAGTACGACAGGATCGTGGCAAATCATCTGTGGGATTTCATCGCGGACAAGGACGCGCTGATGGAAAAGGCAAAAAGTGCGCTGGGACAACAGGGATTTATGCTCTCGACGTACAGTTCCTACGGCTTTCTGGAGGCGGTGGATCAACTGCTTGGAAGTGTCGCAGCAGGCGTGGATCTCACGGGATTGATCGCAGGCAGGGATCTGGAGCGCAGACGGCTCGAAGAGAAGCTGCGTGCACATTTTACAAAAGTCAGCTGCGGCGTTTTCCAGAGCCGTCTGACAGGCATTGCCGACGCGGGGGTGTTGACCGGATATATACAGAACAGTTATCCCGGGGAGTATGCGGCGCATGAACCTATGTGGAAAGAAGCGACCCGAAAGATCGATCAGCAGATTGCCAGGGAGGGAGCGCCTGAGATCCGGACATACATGCCGCTCTACAAGTGCAGGCAGATTTAGATATTGCGGAGATCAAAAATGAAAGGGAGTTGATGTTTTGATGAAAAGAGCAGTGACGGATCTGCCGCCATGGGAATGCATGATGAAGAAAATGGTATGGCAGCAGTTGGGAGCGATAGCGGGCAGGAAAATCCTCGATTTTGGCAGCGGCGTGGGAGTGACAGCGGATCATCTGGCTGAAAAGAACGATGTGACGGCTGTGGAGCCGGACGAAGACAGTGCCGAGAACAGATGGATGGAGAATCCTTACACGCAGCTGATCGGGAGCACGGACATTCTGCGCCAGTTCGCGGATGAGACATTTGATGTCATCATCTGCCACAATGTGCTGGAGTACGCCCCGGATCGGGAGCAGATCGCTGCCGAGTTTGCAAGACTGCTGAAACCAGGCGGAAAACTCTCGATCGTCAAACATCACCGCGCAGGCAGGGTCATGCAGATGGTCGTGCTGCTGAATAATTTTGAGCATGCAAATGACCTGCTGGACGGAAAAAGCGGATCGTCCGCACAGTACGGGGAGATCTGTTATTATGAAGATGCCGACATTGAAAAATGGTGCAGCGGGTTAAAGATCACAAAAACTTTGGGGATGCGGACATTCTGGGATCTGCAGCAGAATCAGGAACAACACAAGGATCCTGCATGGCAGGACAAAATGGTCGAGATCGAGATGCGCGTATCGGATGTGGACGCGTATAAAGATATCGCCTTTTTCCACCATCTGACCATCGAAAAGCGACAGGGGTAGACAGAAAGGCAAAAGCGAAAGGGGGAGAACGCTATGAACATCGCAGTGCTGTCGGATATCCACGGCAATCACATTGCGCTGGAAGCCTGTATGGAATATCTGGAAAAACAGGATATCGACGCATACTGTTTTCTGGGAGACTATGTGGGGGAGCTGCCCGGGACCAGGCAGGTGATGGACACCCTGTATGATCTGCAGCGGAAGCTGCCCTGTTATATCATAAAGGGAAACAAGGAGGACTACCAGCTGTACGGTCTGGGGGAGGGACACCCGGAGTGGAACGCCTATCCGAGCACGGTCGGAATGCTGCGCTACGGAAGACAGCAGCTGACGCAGGAGGACATTTCTTTTCTGGAAAAGCTGCCGATCACGGATCGCATCCGCATAGAAGGAATGGAGGATATCCGGATCTGTCATGGCTCGCAGCGGGCGGTGAAGGAGGATATCCTCCCTGGCGGGAGGCAGAACGGGGAGATTCTTGCTGGGGTGGAAGAGAAATATGTGCTGTGCGGTCACACGCACAGGGCGATGGACATACAGGAGTGCGGCAAGACGATATGGAATCCCGGTTCTGTCGGTCTGCCGATCATCACAGAGGGCAGCATGAAGGCGCAGTTTATGCTCATTCATGGCGGCAATGGAGGATGGACGCCGGAGTTCGTGGCGCTTGATTACGATATTGAGTCTGTGATACGGGACATGCGCGAGAAGGGACTGTACGAGATCGCGCCATACTGGTCGATGGTGACTGAGTGCATCCTGCGCGGCAGGAAGGTTACGCACGGACAGGTATTGTGCAGGGCGATGGAACTGTGCGAGCAGGAGAACGGCAGATGCGACTGGCCCGAAGTGCCGGAGAACTGCTGGGAGAGGGCGTATGAGGATATGAAGAGCGGGATCATATAGAGGATCTCGGCATCTCACCAAGGAACTTCGGGATGCGATTCGTCAGAAGTGGAGGGTATTATGTCAATGAAATACAAAGTGATCCGCCTGGTGGACAGACCGGACTTAAAGGAGCGCGCAGCACGGTGGTTTCACGAAAAATGGGGTATTCCGCTCGAGGCGTACGCGGAGAGCATGAAGGAATGTCTCGCCATGAAAAGTGCTGTGCCGCAGTGGTATCTGGCGCTGGAAGACGGTCAGATCATCGGCGGGCTGGGAGTGATCGAGAATGACTTTCATGACAGAAAGGATCTGGCGCCCAATGTCTGCGCCGTCTACACGGAGGAGGCGCAGAGGGGGCGTGGCGTGGCGGGCGCCTTGCTCGATACGGTCTGCGCAGACATGAGGGAGCGCGGGATCGGCACGCTCTATCTGGTGACAGACCACACAGCGTTCTATGAGCGCTACGGCTGGGAATTTCTGTGCATGGTGCAGGGCGACGGCGAGCCGGAGCTGTCGCGGATGTATGTACACCGCTGCTGAATTTTCATTGCGCACTATGGCAGCAAGGAGGCGTGGAGAAAGCAGTTTTTGGAGAGTGCGGCGTCGGATGAGGCGCAGCAGAATTTTGCTAAGATTGTAGAGTGGTACGGGAGCAAGGAAAAGGCGATGGAGGCGCAGAAGAATCCCGCCGATGCGGGGCTTGTGACCGCGTATCAGAAACGCATCGCAGCAGTGATGCAGAAGCTTGCAGACAAAATGGGGACAGATGTCAATGCCATGGAAGTCAGGGAGATCGTCGGTGAGTATGATTTCGTGGCAAAGCAGCTGTACCAGATGGATGATGTCTCCGTCCTGATGAAGGAGCTCGCAGCCAGCTATCAGACCAACGAGACGATGTGGAAAGTGCAGGACAGCATCTACGGTGACGGCGCGACTGCGTATATCGGAAAGGCGCTGGAGGCGTTTTACCTGCAGCGCGCGTGTTACTGTTCACGCCCCAACTAATTCTGACACAATTTTATGTAATGAAGGCGTAAACAGCAACCCATTTGCACACAAAATGCTAAAGTGCAAGCATTTTGGCGCACGTTTTTCACTACTTTTATTGACGAGTGAACAGTAACGCGCGTAGCTTCGGTCCGTGTTTCGTGTATACATCGCATATTTCTTTACAAAACTGCCCGACAACATTATAATATAATTGACAGACTCATATAAATGTAGGATCCCGGTGTCTCGTTGAGCCTGATATTGCGGGACGATCTTTATGAGGCATATGTTGAGAAGGTGTGTTTACTGTCTCGCGGAATGCGTCAGGCAGCGGGACACGGAAATTTTGTTGAAGGGAGAGTCAGTATGAGAAAGAAGAGGATGAAAAACAGCGTGTCAGCCGTCGGCGTGCTCCTCGCGTTTCTGGTGGCAGGGTGTCAGTCAAATGCCGGAAACAGCAGCGCGGAGACGGAGGCGTTGAAGACACAGATCGCACAGCTCGAGCAGCAGATCGCAGACCTGGAACAGCGGCAGGGAGCAGGAGACGGCAGTACATCGAGTGCGCCTGCGGCGGATGCGGTGTCCGACAGCGGTGTGCAGGCGGATGCGGGCAGCGGGAGCAGTCAGAAAACGCAGGACGGAACAAGTGATGCAATAGGGCAGAGCGTGGCACAGGCACAAAATGACACAAGTGTCGGAAATGGGCAGAGTGATGTACAGACACAAAATGACACAGGTGTCGGAAACGGGCAGAGCGGCGCGGCACAGAATGACACAAGTGTAGGAAACAACAGTGCGATAAACAGGCAGGGGACTTCCATAGATGGGCTGACCACCTACACACTGGATGAACTCAGCACAGTGGTGGATGCGTTTGTGACAAAGGTGTGTGCTGCGGCGCCAAGCGGGACAGCCGCGCAGGATATGGAGCAGTTTTTCGCCCTGAAACAGGAAGGGAAACAGATCGACGACACGCTCGACACGCATGAGGACGAACTGGAATATCTCTACAAGACAGGATCCCTGACAAGGGAAGAATACAAACAGCAGGAGCGAAAACTGGAGCTTCTCGAGGATCAGCTGGACGACATTGAGGATCAGATGGAGTATGTCTTTGGGATTGATGATTAGAATTTGAGCAGGGGGATTCCGATGGAATCCCCCTGCTCGATGCAAATGGGTTACACAGATCTCTCAAATACAGGAATCCGATCCAGGGGTGCGGGGCAGACGATGGTCTGACCGCCCGCACAGGTCTGGTCGTCCGCGATGCTTTTCCAGTTTCCGGCAGGCAGGTAGACTTCGCGCTCGCGCTGTCCTAACTGCAGGATCGGGGCAACGAGGTAGCGGTTCCCGAACATGTACTGGTCTTCCAGCTCCCAGCAGTGGGCGTCGTCTGGAAATTCATAGAACATTGTCCGCAGCAGCGGCGCGCCCGTCTCCGCAGCCTCGCGCATCAGCTTCGCGATATAGGGCTTGATGGAAAGCCTGAGATCCAGCTGCTTTTTCATGACGCCGAAGGCTTCCTCGCCGTAACTCCACAGTTCGTTGGGCTGACCGGTGAACAGGCTTCCGCCGCCCCACTCCTTGTCGGAGAGCGGTGGGATATCGTGGGGACCGCGGTCGCCGTGCATGCGCAGGATCGGGCTGAACACGGCAAACTCAAACCAGCGCAGCAGCAGCTCGCGAAAATCCGCGTCCGCCACGTCGTCGGTCATGAACCCGCCAATGTCGGTCGTCCACCAGGGGATCCCCGCAAGACCCATATTGAGCCCGGCGCTGATCTGATCTCTTAAAGATTCGAAGGTGCTCGGCACATCGCCCGACCAGAGGAGCGATGCGTATTTCTGGCTGCCCGCCCAGCCGCAGCGCGCGAGGGAAGGCGCCTTGGTCTGCTCGAAAAATGTCTTGACATAGAGTTTGGGGTAGAGGCTGCTGACCTCCAGGGCATGTCCGAGCTGATATCTGTAATTCTCAAAATCGTATGCGCTGTAGTCCGGTTCGGCGTTGTCGAGCCAGAACATGTCGATGCCGTAGTCGCGATAATTTTTCCTGCACTTTTCCCACAGATATTCCTGTGCCTCGGGATTGGTGAGATCGATCGTCAGGCAGTCGCCCTGAAATTCGTACGTCTGGTTGCTGCCGTGCTCTGTCTGGATCAGGAGCCCGCGGTCCTGCATTTCCCAGAAGTTCTCGCTCTTCTTGTCGACAGTCGGCCACACGGAAACGACGACCTTGGTGCCCATGGCGTGCAGCTCGTCGCACATGGCTTTGGGATCCGGCCAGTATTCCCTGTCAAATTTCCAGTCGCCCTGTCTGGTCCAGTGGAAGAAGTCTATGACGATCACGTCCAGCGGGATGCCCAGTTCTTTGTATTTTCTCGCCACGCCGAGCACTTCTTCCTGCGTGCGGTAGCGCAGCTTGCACTGCCACAGCCCGAGGAGCTCCTCCGACATCACGGGTGTCCTTCCGGTCACTTCCGTGTAATTTTCCAGGATCTTTGCCGGCGTGTCGTCGACGGTGATCCAGTAATCCGTCTGCTTTGCGGCTTTTGCCTCCCACTCGGTGTAGTTTTTGCCAAAGACGACGCTGCCGACACCCGGATGGTTCCACAGAAAGCCGTAGCCGAGGCTGGACACTGCAAATGGAACAGAGATCTGTGAATTGCGCTGTGCGAGCTCAAGGGCACAGCCTTTCAGATCGAGATAGGGCTGCTGGTACTGTCCCATGCCGTAGATCTTTTCGCCGTCGTTGCTCTCAAAGCGCAGTTTCACGGCGTAGTCGCCGCCGGAGATCGCCTTGTACTCCCTGCCGCGGACTCTCAGACATCTGCTCTCCGGGCAGGAGGGCTGGTCGTAGTCCCTGTGGTATTCTTTCAGAAATTTCTGTCCGTCGCGGTAAAAGGTCATGATACCTGAACCGTCTACACGGATGCGGAGCCGTCCGTTTGTGATGGCTGCGTCGGTGCGCGCATCCTCTGCGATCTCGATGGAGACATCGGCGGATGTGTCGGGTATGGATTCCTCCAGTGCCCAGTTGCGGTCGGTAAAGTTCGGGTACTTTGTGGTGCGCACGCGCAGTGCATTCCTGCCCCACGGTGTGATCTTCACGGTCTCGTACTGGTGTTTCCAGCACAGGGATTCGTTCTCTTTCCAGAATTTCATTTCTTGATTCCTCCGTTTTGAAATTATATGCTCTCGGAATCTCCCCGGCACCTGCTGTTGCGGCTGATTCCGTCCTGTGCACCACAGATTGGATCAACGTACATTTCACGCACGTCTCACAAATTCGTGAACATCTGACAGAAATCGTTTCTCACGATCAGACACAAAGATACTTCGGGAGCCCATAGATTTCTAATTATAATATTATGTGATGATGTTTCGTGTTGGACTACACTCTGATTGTATTATATTAACTTTAAGGACGAAATTCTTGAACAATATTTGCATTTGATAGCACGATATTCACATTAAATGAAACGGTCAGTCTCGCCGGCTGACACGCATCAAGCCGTGCAGCATCGTTTCGCGATGGCTTGATCATGGAACATTTTAATCATAAACTATTTTAATCATGGAACATTTTATCATGAATTATTTTTCTTTTCGGGAGTTTTTCGGGAATTGTATTTGCACTTGATGTGCGCTATAATGGATCGTAGTCCCTGTGCTTGAAATTAGATCTGTCAGCTTCTGCAGGTTCAAGCGGTGTGTTGAGCATGTATGGCTGCCAGGGCTTGTATGCACAGGACAGGAAGACTGCTGCGAAGACAGATGCAGGAAAGATTCTGGGAGGCAATATTGAGAGGGGGGGACGACATGAAAATAGGAGAAGTCAGTTTGCTGACCAACGATGTAAAAGTACCGGCACAAAACAGCTCCCATCTCAGGGAGACAACACCGCACGGCAATGCACTCTTCCCGCTGATGCTCTACGACGCTTCGCCCGATCCTTCCTTTAGGGAGCGGATCGGCTGTCACTGGCATGAGGAGGTCGAGATACTCGTCATCACGAAGGGGGAGGCTTTGATCCACCTGGGCGGCGAAGCCTGTCCGGTGCGGGAAGATACGCTCTGCATCATTCCCTCGAACCAGCTCCATCTGCTGACCTGCGAGCTTGGCAGACGGCTGGATTTTTTTGCCGTGGTTTTTCATATGGATTTTCTGTGCGGCATGGGCAATGACATCGTCCAGAAAAAGTATCTGGAACCCTGTCTGTCCGGCGCCGCAGCCTGCCGCGTCATCGATCCGGCGGAGGTGTGGCAGCGGCAGCTGCTCCAATGTCTGTACGGCATCCGGGAGACTTTTCATGCCAGGGAGTACGCGTATGAGCTGTCGATCAAGATACGCCTGCTCGAAGCGCTGCATCTGCTGGTGACGAACACGGCGCGCGATCAGAATGTCGCGGAAGATGCCTCCGACCACCGCATCGTGACGGTGAAATCCATGATGGAGTATCTCCGCGGGAATTGTGACAGCGATATCACGTTGGAACAGCTCGAGAAGGAGTTCGGTCTGAGCAGGGGGCATATCTGCCGTCTGTTCAAGTCCATAACCAATATGAGTCCGTTCAGCTATCTGAACTATTACAGGGTGCAGCAGAGTCTGGATCTGTTGGAGCATTCCGATGACGAGATCAGTGTGATCGCCACCCGGTCAGGCTTCAACAACATCAGCTATTACAACCGTACGTTCCGGAAATATATGCACATGACACCCTCGGAATTTCGGAGGTTAGAGCGTGTACACGCTCATGGAAAGGAGCGATCGTTTTGAAAAAGATCAATTATTTTATAGAGGGTCTGCAGGGGGCAGGCAAGTCGACATTTGTGCAAAGACTGTCGGAGCAGCTGCCGGATCACAAGGTATTTCGGGAGGGTGACTACTCGCCTGTCGAGCTGGCGTGGTGTACCTATACCACCGAGGAACAGTATGACAAGATATTGGCAGACTATCCTTCGCTCGCGTCAGAGATCATAGAAAAAACGGTGACAGAGGGCGCGCACAGGGTCATCTGCTATACCCAGATATTGACGGAGATACCGGATTTTCACAGGAATCTGGAAAAGTTTGAGATCTATAACGGAAATCTTGACAGGGATGCGTTCGAGCAGGTGATACTTGAGCGCTTCGGCAGATGGAGCGGGGAGGGGCAGATCTTTGAGTGCTCCATCTTTCAGAATATCATCGAGAACCAGATGCTGTATCTGCTGATGGACGATGACGGGATCCTGGATTTCTACCGGAGGCTGGGGCGCGTCCTTGCCGGGAAACACTTTCAGATCGTCTATCTTGATGTGGACGATATCGAGGGTACGATCGATGTCATCAGGAAGGAGCGGTCGGACGAGCGCGGAGTGGAGCTGTGGTTTCCGATGATGATCCGGTTTCTGGAGGAATCGCCCTACGGAAAGGCGCATGGTCTGACAGGCATGGAAGGGCTGGTCGCGCACCTGACGCGGCGCAGGGCATTGGAGCACCGCATCCTGGAGGAGATCTTCGCGGAAAACAGCACGGTGATAAGATCCAAACACTACGATATCAATGATATTGTGTGAAAAATTCGTTATGATGATGTGTCAACGGGACTGTGTATGCATCGATCATGAGATATGAACAAATATAAAACCTGGAAATGGCGTGCCGTTTCCAGGTTTTTAGGATAGGTTTCAACCGAATGCGGTTATCTCTGGCGCAGCTGGAATTTTTGTACAGCAACCCGCAGATTCTCGGAACCACTTCGCAGTTCCCGAGCGGAGGAAGCGGAGTCTTCTGCAGTCGATGCATTTGTCTGTACCACATCAGATATCTGATGCATGCCTTCTGTCACCTGCTCTAGAGACTCAGCCTGCTGAGTTGCGGAAGAGGCGATGCGCTCGATCATTGCCGAAGACTGTTCTCCGCTGGTGATAACCTGCGTCAGCGCATTCATCGTCTCAACAGACAAGGCGGCACCGCTTTGAACCTGCTTGATCGATTTTTCGATCAGCTCTGAGATGTTCTTTGCAGATTCCGAACTTTTGTTTGCCAGACTCTGAACTTCGCCGGCAACGACAGCAAAACCTTTTCCTGCTTCGCCGGCACGCGCCGCCTCCACGGATGCGTTCAGCGCGAGGATATTGGTCTGCAGGGATATGTCCTCGATCGCTTTTGTGATGCCGCCGATCTGGCGGGAAGAGTTGGAGATCTCCTCGATCGCCGCACTCAGCGCTTCCATTTTCTCATTGCACAGCATCAGATGTTTCATGGATTCCTCGGATGCTTTGTTCGCATTGCCTGCATCTGCGGAGGTGCTGCTCACCTGCTTTGAGATTTCGAGTATGCTCGCTGAGAGTTCCTCAACTGCAGCAGCCTGTTCTGTGGCGCCGTCCGCCAGACTCTGCGCGCTTGATGACATTTTGTCAGACTCCTCGGAAACCTGTTCAGAAGTTCTGGTGATCTGTGACAGCGCCTTGTTAAAGGAATCCAGTATCTGCCCCATGGCGAGCTGGATTGGCAGAAATTCGCCGCGGTAATCGTTCCCGATCGTCATATCCATATTTCCCTGTGCCATCTGTGACAGTGTTGTGTCGATGTCGCTGATATACTTCTTGAGCTCGTGTTTGGTCTCATGGATGGACTCTACAAGCCTGCCGATTTCTGACGTGTCCGGCTGCAGCGAAAACTGTGAGGAAAGGTTTCCCTGAGAGATCTCCAGCATCTGCTTCTTGACAGCCATGATCGGACGCAGGACTTTCAGGCGGACGAGCAGCATGTTGGACAGCTGCATGATGCCGACGACGGTCAGCGCCAGGATCATGCGGATCCGAATCTGATTTGATTCCTGCAGCAGGCTGTTCACCTGCGCTGATGTCCGGTTGTCCAGGGTTGTTAAAAACTCCTCCTTCAGCGTGTTGATCTGGGTGATGGAATCATTGTATTCTTTTCCGTACACGTAATCCAGGGCGGTTGATCTTTGCCCTGCCTGAACTTTTTTCATCGCTTCGTCCTCCAGAGGAACGAGCTGATTGGAGAGCGCATACATGTCATCGATCATCTTCTGCTCTGTGGAAGTGATACCGATCTCCTGCATTGCCGCAACGCCTTTGTCACGGTTTTTGAGGGTATCGACCTCATTCCAGTAATTGTCGTAGTGCGCTTGAAGCCCTGTCGCGGCAAATGCCCGCACCTCGTTTGTCAGGTAGGCGGAACCGTTCATGAAGCGGTTTGCGTTGTAGGTCAGGTTAAACCGTTCTTCATTGGCGGAATAGAGCTGATTGTTTACATTCCGGTAGGAGATCAGGGATATCACCAGAAATATCAGCGATAATATGGAGATACCGTTTAAGATCAGTGTCAGTAAGGATTGGCTCATTGCTTTTTTCATTTTAATACTCCCTTCCAATATCCTGCGCAATCTGTATCATTTATTTTTCTACAGCTCCAAAAATTTTAAGGAGTGCAGATGACAGATATAATTTGTCAGATCCATTCTAGTGTACAAAAAATAGATGAAGTTTTCAATACCGTTTTGAGAGATATCATAAAATGTCAGGAAGTGACATCCAAATAAACATATTTTGAAAGTATATCAAACGCATTAAAATTCAGCAGATTTATTCAAATAATTGTATATACAAAAGATACTTGAAGTTATATAATAATATTTGATCAAGTCATTCATGTAGGAGAATGTATTGTATATCTATAGTAAATGGATGGCAGGCTGAAAATGTAGTTTAGACCATAGTTGCGACCGATTCCCTGCCGTCTTTATGACAACACCATAAAGATTTAGTGATAACCGGCATTACAGCTCTCAAACGCTTTAGTGTCGGTTATGTGCAGTTATAGGTCTGCATCGAAACAGAGAGTGAGGGATTATATGGAAAGAAACAGTATCTTGTCAAGGATCGAGGAGAATGTCGCAAAAGTGATGATCGGGAAAAAGGAAGTGACCAGACTGCTTCTGGCAGCGCTGGCAGCGGGCGGTCATGTGCTTCTGGAGGATGTCCCGGGAACGGGCAAGACTGTGCTCGCGCGTGCGCTGGCAAAGTCCATGGGGTGCAGGTTTGAAAGGGTGCAGTTTACACCGGACCTGCTCCCGAGCGATGTGACAGGTCTGTCATATTTTAACCAGGAAAAAGGTGCGGCAGAACATAGAAGTGGGGTTTGCCTTTAACGGGAAGTGCAGCCAGGTGTTTTTCCCGGAAAACATCAGGGCAGATCGCATTGCTATGGAACGTATGCTTTCGGAGTACGACAAGGAGGACGGCGCAGAGGATTTTGGGCAGCTGGTAACAAGGCTTTTTTCCGATGTTTTTACTAAGAAACCGATCCCCGAGGATACACTTCTTGTGTTTGTCACCAAAAATCTAAATGAACCGTTGTCGGAGTGCATCAGGCAGTGTGTCAGGGAGTATCAGGCGTTAGTGATCGTGCCTCTCTGCAGAGGGGAGAAAAATCTTTCCCGGGATATCGTGCAAAAAAGCCAGGACAATGTCCGTGTGCTGGTGAAGGAGGTGGGGCGTACATGATGCGGGACCAGGGAGCAAGAGTGATGGAATATCTGCATGCGACACTGTTCTTTGCGATGTTTGTCCCGCTGGTGTACGCTGTGGCACAGTGGTCTGATCCGGCGGGGACGGGGATGCTTTATCTCAAATGTCTGATGATCGCGGTTCCTGTCATCGTCACAGAGCGGGCGGCAAGGAGGGGCAGGAGTGTGGTACTTTATGTTCTGATAAGCCTCTTGCTGCTGGCGGGAATGGGCGGAGTGACGGGGGGGATCGCTTTCCTGTCAGGTGAGAGGGGAGTTTTTGAAAGTTATCAGATCTGTTACTGTGCCGTACTCCTCGCAGAGACCTTTTTCGTGATCGTAAAGCGCTTTGCGGACAGGGTGAAGGCGGCTAAGCGAAAGCGCGAGGATCCGCTCGCATCGAGGTATATCAGCTTTTTGGAGCACCCGACACTGTCCCTTGTGTGGTATTTCGTGGTATTTTACCTGTTTGGATTTTTATTGAATTCAGAACTGTTGTGCGATATTTCGTTTTACAGTGCCATTGCGTATACATTTCTTGCGCTGCTTTATGAATATTTCTGCGGGACGAGGGCATATCTGGAGATGAACAAGCGCACAAAAGGAATTCCCAGGCGGCGTCTGTACGGGGTGAGTTTCTCGATGCTCCTTATCTATGCGACACTGCTGTTTGGCGGGATGCTGCCTGCGGTACTTCTGGCAGGGCAGCGGCAGTATACGGATATCAGGGAGTGGTTTGGCGACGTAAAGCCGATCCCCTATGAATATGATGCCGATTACGGTTTCCGTCCGCCGGCGGCTGCCGGGGGCGCAGACTGGATGGAACTGTTAAATGACGGGGAACCGGCGCCGCATGAATCCCCGGCGGAGATCGAGGAGAATGCAGGACTGGGAAATGACGACCAGATGCAGCACCTTCACAGGCAGTACGAGGAAGTGCGGTATGGCAGAACACAGTGACCCGGAATTGAGATTTGCGGGAAAAATCAAGAATATCCGATGAATGACTTGCACAAAACGTGAAATTAGATTAATATAGCAATTATACGATAAAGGGTTTGATGACCGATTGGGATCTATAAAGATGATACAGGACATCAAAAGTAGTAGAAAAAGGCTGCGAAAGAGGTTATGGAATGAATCGTAAGAAAAAAAGAGGCGGGACTGAGGTGGCATTCCGGCCCCAGACCATCATTGAGGCGAGATATGACCTGGACAGAAGGCAGAATGATATTCTTGATATCCTGCTTGGGATTGTCGGTGAAGGGGATGACACGGAGGAGAACACGCGTTACGAGATCAATATCGGTGATGTGAAGCATCTCTACAATCTGCATGACGAATCAAACGCCTACAATTATCTGCAGAAAGCAGTAAAAAAATTTGAGGGGCTTGGTTTCCGACTGAAGGAGGATGAGGGAACAGATATCTATTATCCGTGGTTCAGCAAGATCAAATACCAGAAAAAGCGCGGAGACGAGGGCAGAAGCAAGATCGTGCTCGACCTTCACCCCGAGGTTAAGGAAATGATCATGTCCGCAAAGCAGGGGGCATACTATCGGATCGAGTATCCGTTGAACCTCACCAAGAAATACTCAAAACGGCTTTATTATCTGCTGAAGGATAAGGAGACCTTTAACGGGGGAGTCTTTGTGGTTGGCTTTGATGAGCTGCGCAAGATGATGAAGATACCGGACTCTTACGCGAACGGAAATGTCAAGCGTGAGATCCTTGACAAGCCCTACGAGGAGATCAATGGAAATACAGATATTGCTTTTGAATATGAACTGATCCACGAGAAGCTTCCGAGCGGGCAGACAGGGATCAGCGCGGTGCGCTTTAAAGTAACGCGGGTGAAGAGAAACCGCACCATCGTGGAGTATGAGACCATCGAGCAAAATGGGGAGTCCGTCATTGCCACCGAGGAGGAGCAGGAGGTGATCGACTTGTTCGACTGCAGTCTCAAGGAGGCAAAGGATATCCTGCGCACAGCGAATTCAAATGACCGCACGCATGAACAGTTGGTTGAGATCCTATCCTACACGCTCAAAAAGCAGGTTGAAAACAAAGTGGGATATGCGCTGACGATCCTGAAAAACGGTTACAATGAACCGACAAGACTCAGCGGGAAAAAGTCAGGCTCCGCATGGAACAACAAAGAGCTGGATACAGCATACTCCCAGATGGATTTTGCGGATCTGGAGAAACAGCTTTTGTCTAACTGAACAGATTTTGAGTGAACGGATGGAGGCTTGAAGTGGAGCGCTTAAAGACAGTGGATATCACAAGTTCATATGGAAGAAAGAAAGTGCTCTGCGGCGTGGATATCGCAGCCGCTGCAGGACAGTGCGTGGGCATCGTGGGGACAAATGGCTGTGGAAAATCAACACTGTTGAATATCCTTGCCGGATTGAGAAGAGCGGACAAAGGGGAGATCTACTTTGATGGGAACCGCGCGCAGGGCAGGGAGTTTTTTATCCGCTATGTGGGGTATGTGCCGCAGGAGAGCAATCTGATACCGGAGCTGAGTGTGATGGACAATCTACGCCTGTGGTATCAGGATGCAGGGATGCTTAGGCAGTCGCTTGAACAGGGATTTCTGAGGGCACTCGGCGTCGAACGGATGTGCCGCATGAAAGCGGGAAAACTCTCGGGGGGCATGAAAAAACGCGTGAGTATCGGATGTGCGCTGGCGGGAGATCCGCCGATCCTGGTACTGGATGAGCCGGACGCGGCGCTTGATCTGCCGGGAAAGGCGGATATCAGGAAATATCTTTGCATGTATAAGCAGATGGGGGGCACAGTCCTTCTCGCCACGCATGATGAGATCGATTTGGAGCTGTGTGACAGGGTTTATACCCTCAGCGGAGGCGTGAGCAAAGAGATCGACAGGACGCTGCGGGGGGAAGGGCTGCTGAATCAGATAAAGGAGTAAAACAAAGTGGAAGAAAACAGTAAAATTGAGACAAGTGCAGACAATTCTGGCGGCGGGAGCATGCTGTACAGTGCAGAACCGCATCCACAGGCACAGGAGAGCGGGCATTCTTCTGTGTATGGTGGAGAATTGCCGCAGCAGGAGACGCGAGAGGTTCCTACGATGCAGCTGACAGAGCCGGTGCAGCTGTCCAAACCAACAGAGCCGCCGCAGTTGTCCAAACCGACAGAGCCGGTGCAGCTGTCAAAACCGTCAGAGCCGGTTCCGCCGTCAAAACCGACAGAGCCGGTGCAGCTGTCAAAACCGTCAGGGGTGTCGCCGGATTTACAGCCGTTGGGGTCAGTGCAGCTGACAGAGCCAGTGCAGACGCCAGTGTTGCCGGTTCCGCCGCAGCCCATGCAGTCTGGGAACGGACAGTTCGATTATCATGGACAGCCCGTTCAAAATCCGATGGGATTCGGACCGATGCAGGTGCCGCCGTCAGTGCAGGGAACACCTGCGCCGAAACCGAAGAAGAACTTTGCAGGACTTATTGTGGGCATACTCTGTGCCGCGGCAGTGGTCATTGTCATAGTGGTTGGCGCGCTCGCGGCAAAAGTGTTTCTAGGCGGTACCAGCCCGGAAAAACAGCTCGCCCAAGGCTTTGCGATCATGACTGAGGAGATGGCAGCATACCGGAGTCCGTTCGCCGAGGAGATTGGATTGGATGCGTTAAATAAGCTGAGAGATACAGATCCAGTACATACCAATGTCGACCTCTCCTTTACGGATCCAAATGAGATAAGCGACATTACCAACATCAATCTGGAACTGGACAGTATCACTGACTATCAGAAAAAGATGGCGAAATACGGATTGAGTGCGGGGGCGTATGGATTCAGCATAAATGTGGCGAATATCGTTGCAGCTGACAATACAATATATCTAAGTGTTCCGCTGCTTTTCAATAACGACGTATACAGTATGGAACTTACAAATCTGGGGAGAGATTTTAACAATTCAGGCTGGTCCTCTTACTTTTTAGAGACACTGCCGGAAGATTTTTCCATGACATTGTTTGAGGATTTCGGATCACGGGACGGTGTTGGGATATTCGGTGAAGAGGGTGAGCTGTGGAAGATTGTCAAAGAACAGAGCGAAGCAAGTGCAGATTCCGTGAAGTTTGAATTTATCGAGCAGAAGAGGGAGTTTGGAATCAATGGAACAACTGCGGAGTATGGCGGTGTCCGGTTTACGATAGACAAGGATATGTACAATGACATCTTGGAGGCGATCCATGAGGACATTCTTTCAAGTGATTTCTACAATGAATATCTGAAAAGATGTCAGTTTGCATATGGTTATTATTATGATGATTTCAAGGAGCAGCTGGATCAGGTCATCGATCAGACATTTGGCATTCGGGTTGAGCAGGATATTGTCTATGACTTCTATCTGGATAAAAAAGGGCGCATTATCAATATATCTACACCGGGGGACATCGCGGTTTCCAGCAAGGATTCGTATATCGAGTCCTATGCGATTGACATTGATTTTACTGGTACGGAGCGCGCGTTGGATTCCATTGAAGGCGGGATCTATGTAAAGGCGGGCGAAGAGATCCTGTATATGGGGATTTCAAGGACAGCTGTCATCACAGAAGATCAGTACAGCGAGAATCTGACGCTGAGTCTGCAGGAGAACATCAGCGATGATGAGATCACTTTCTGGTATGCAAATGAATGGGATTATGATGACCTTACATTTGACCTGAAGATGGCGTTCGATGTGCCGGGTTCGAGTTTGGGGATCAATGTGGATGGAGCCTTCACGGATATTGTGCAAGGTGAAAGCTTCACTTTACAGCTCGATCACGGGGAAATGACAATAGATGGGGAAGACATGCTGCTGATGAGAGGTTCGGTCGTGGTAGAGCCGGCGGAAAATGAGATTGAGGTGCCGGATCATACGATCGATGTGTTTGAAATGAGTGAGTCAGATGTCGAGGATCTGTTTTATAACTTATTGTATCAATGATGGATATGAAAAAATATAGAATTTGGTTACAAATGGAATATAAGAGGGCGGCAGTCATGCTGCCCTCAATTTTAAAGAGGGCAGTCGTGCTCGCGGCTGTATGTCTGGCCGCTGCCGGCGTGCTCGCTTTTTGTGCGGGTGTTTTACAGGACCATGGCGATGGAGACTCCAGGCTTAAGGTTGGCTATACAGCAAAGGAGGATCAGATCACAGCCCTGGCGCTCGCTTACATACAGGGTATGGAGTCGGTCAAGAGCCTCTGCAGCCTTGAACCTGTTTCTGAGCAGGAAGGAAGGCAGCTTTTGCAGGACGGAGAGCTGTCTGCGCTGATCGTACTTCCGAACGATGTCATCAATGAAATACTGTCTGGAAGCAATACTCCTGCCACACTGTATCTGCCGCCAAAACCTGATCATGCCGTGTCCGGCGGCCTGGGCGCGGTGCGCAGTATGCTCTTTGAGGAGTTTGCCTCGGCGGCAGTCGGAATGCTCGGCACTGCACAGGCTGAAATATATGCATCGGGTGCGATCCTTTGGGAACTTTCATCGGAGTACGGATCAGAGATATTTGCAGACGGCTTTCTGCAGTCAGTGTATGATGACGTCAACAGGTTCAATCTGCAGACGGCTGCCAACAGGGAAAAGCTGTTTCACAAAAGAGTCCTTTCGGTGACGGAAAATGACTCCTATGCCGTCTATTATGGAAGTGCGCTCCTCACGGTATATGTGCTGTTCGCTGGACTTTTCCTGGGCAAATACTGCAAGAGGAGCAGCCTGCAGCAGGCGATGGCGGACAGGCGCCTGGGAGTGGGCTATGCAGCACAGCTCGCGGCAAGGTGTCTTGCAGGCAGTGTGCTGATGATTTTTACTGCGTTGCTGCCGTTTCTGGTGCTGTTTGTGATGGAGCTGCTCCCGCAGACAGACAGTCTGCTGACAGTCCGGATCACATGGCAGGGATCAGTCAGTCTGCTCTTGATCACAGGCTTTATGACGGTATATTTTATGATGATCTATCAGATCGTCGAAAAACGTGAGTCCGCGCTGGTAGTAACGGGAATAGCGGCTGTACTCCAGTCATATCTGTCAGGCTGTCTGATCCCGTCGGTATTCCTGCCAAAGGCAGCAGGATCCATCGGAAGATTGCTGCCCGCGGCGATGGTCAAAAAAGGGTTTACCATATTGCTGACAGGGGATACGCAGTATTTTTTTGATGTGGCTGTGGGATTGTGTGCATGGGGGCTGTTGTTGTTCCTTTGCACAGTGATGTTCATGCATATCGGGGAGCGCAATAGGTCGGCGGCAGATGCGGGGGTGACGAAGGTAGGGATCCGTGTTCCGTCACTGGGCATGGTGCTGCTGCGGCGTCTCCTGCACAGGAAGAGTATGTGGATCAGCCTGGGGTTCATCGTTGTGCTGTCAGCAGTGGTCAGGGAGATCGAACAAAACTCAGAGACGCAGATCAAGGCAGCTGTCTACGATGAATCGGGAGAGTATGTGGAACTGCTGGAAGCTTACGACGGGGTGGTGGTGTTTGAACAGTATGAGAGTGAGGACGCCGTTCAGCGGGCGGTGTTAAAGGGCAGTGCGGAGTGTGGATATGTCCTTTCGGCGGCATTGCCGCAGGAAATGGCTGCCATGCATGAAGCTTCGTCCTCACGCCGTGCAGACGGGGGGATCGTGGTCTATCAGGATGCGGACGCCGTGGCGGTTCCTGTCGTGAACGAGATCTTGTTTGAGCGGATCTTCAGGCAGGTGTCCCTGAAATGGTTTGGGGACTATATCTCACAGAACGAAGTGATCAGAAAATTGGGGGCGGACGAGGAGCGTTTGCGACAGATCGCAGAGGAATGCTTTGACAGGGAGATCATGGCGGGCACGACATTTCGTTTTGAGATCCGGCGTCTGGCTGTTGACAGCGCGTCAGCGGAGGATGACAACGCAGCTGAGGAAAAACGGACTGTGTATCCTGTGTATATGGTTGCCGTCATTGCAGTAGCCTTGTGTGCACTGCAGGGGATCATGCAGGTTGCCAGCGATGTCAGGGAACAGAATTTTTATAAGAGGAACAGATGGCAGGTTTCCGTGCTGACACTGCTTCTTCCGCTGATGCTGGGGGGATTGTGTGCGCTTATGATCATCATGACGGCGATGGGATAAACACACGACATTGGGCACATAGTGAAACACGGAGAAACCAGACAAAGCATATTGACATTGTAGGAAATAAATGATATAAATGATGGTAGCAGATCAAATCAATAGGTGATGAGTTGTTAGGAGGCTGTTTATGATCATATCGACGAAGGGGCGATATGCCCTGCGGATCATGCTGGATCTCGCCGGGCATATGGGGGAGACGACAAAGCTCAAAGATATCGCGTCCAGGCAGGAGATATCTGAAAAGTATATGGAGCAGATCATTGCAGTGCTGAACAGGGCTGGATACGTGCGCAGCACCCGCGGGGCACAGGGCGGATATCAGTTAGTGAGGGCGCCGCAGGATTATACAGTCGGAATGATCCTCCGGCTGACTGAGGGGTCCCTTGCACCGGTCGAGTGTCTTGCGGAACATGCACTTCCCTGCGATCGTGAGGGAAAATGTGCTGCTGTTGAGGTGTACAGGCGTATCTACGCGGCGGTGAACAATGTCATAGACACGATGACGCTGCAGGATCTGGTCGATATTGAGGAGGAGAAGTCGGCAGATCATGATGTGATATGAGGAGGCATAATTTTCAGAAGTTTGATCAAGCCCTCTACGGAGTATACGGTTGGCGGGATGTTTTCATGAAAGTAGATGGAAACGTATAGGGCTTTGACTGGCATATATCCTATCATACAAGTAGAAATAGTAGGGATAAAACAAAAACAGAAAAATGAGAAATATTAAGAAACGAGGAGAGAAGAAAATGATCTATCTTGATAATGCAGCGACGACCAAGGTTTCAGAGGAAGTCTTTGAGGCAATGAAACCGTATTTTTGTGAACTGTACGCAAATCCATCCGGAATCTATTCCTTTGCAGGAAGATCCATGAAGGCAGTAAATGAGGCGAGAAAAAGCATTGCGGACCTGATCGGTGCACAGCCCAATGAAATTTATTTTACAGCCGGCGGAAGTGAGTCGGACAACTGGGCGGTCAAAGCTGCGGCAGAATTTTGCCGGACAGGAGGGAAACATATCATCACTTCCACGATCGAGCATCATGCAGTGCTGCATACCTGTCAGTATCTGGAGAAGCAGGGGTATGAGGTCACTTATGTGGATGTGGATGAGTATGGTGTGATAAAACTTGATGAACTGGAGGCGGCGGTCAGGCAGGATACCATACTGATCACAGTCATGGCGGCAAACAATGAGATCGGCACGATACAGCCGATAAAGGAGATCGGCGCGCTGGCAAGGAAGAACGGGATCCTGTTTCACACAGATGCAGTACAGGCATATGGGCATATTCCCTTAAATGTCGACGAACTGGGAATAGATATGCTCAGCGCCAGCGGACACAAGTTTCATGGTCCCAAAGGGATCGGGTTCCTCTATATACGGAAAGGGGTGCGCATCGGCTCGTTTGTACATGGCGGTGCGCAGGAGCGTTCACGCCGCGCCGGTACACTCAATACACCGGGCATCGTGGGCATCGGAGCGGCGGCGAGACTTGCAGCAGACGGTATACAGGAACGGATGGAGAAGGAGACGGCGCTGAGGGACTATCTGATCAGGAGAGTGCTCGGGGAAATACCATACAGCCGGCTAAACGGTCACAGGACAGACAGACTCCCGAACAATGCAAACTTCTGTTTTCGGTTTATAGAGGGGGAGTCGCTTCTCATACTGCTCGATCAGCAGGGGATCTGTGCATCATCTGGCTCGGCGTGCACATCCGGTTCACTCGATCCGTCTCATGTATTGCTGGCGATCGGACTTCCCCACGAGACTGCACACGGTTCCCTGAGACTGACACTCTCGGAGGAAACGACAAAAGAAGACATCGATCAGACGGTGGAGGCGGTTAAGAGGATCGTGGAGCGGCTTCGGTCCATGTCGCCGTTATATGAGGATTTTATGAAAAAGGACCAGAAGAAGGAGGTATGAGGATCGATGTACAGTGAGAAGGTAATGGATCATTTCAGCAATCCGCGCAATGTGGGAGAGATCGAGCATCCAAGCGGTGTGGGTACTGTAGGAAACGCGAAGTGCGGTGATATCATGCGCATGTATCTCGACATAGATGATAAGGGTATCATACAGGAGGCAAAGTTCAAGACATTTGGCTGTGGCGCCGCGGTGGCGACCAGCAGCATGGCGACGGAGCTCGTGAAAGGCAAAACCGTTCAGCAGGCGCTGGAGGTGACGAACAAGGCAGTCATGGAGGCGCTTGACGGGCTGCCGCCTGTGAAGGTGCACTGCTCCCTGCTCGCGGAGGAGGCCATTCATGCGGCACTGTGGGATTACGCGGAGAAAAACAATATCACGATCGAAGGTCTGGAAAAGCCTGTCGATGATATCGAGGAAAAAATTGAAGAGGAATATTGAGAGATTGAGGATCCGGTTGTTTCGACGACCGGATCTTTTCACAAAATCTGAATAATATTTATTGATAATATCGACAAGTTGCACTATACTATTAGGTAAGCGTAACACCAAGACAGCGCAAAATATCCAAAGGAGGATGAAGGATGAAGTATGTAATCTTAGGCGGGGCGGCAGCCGGTACAAAAGCAGCGGCGAAAATAAAGCGCCTTGACAGGCAGGCGGAGGTGCTGATCTTCACAAAGGGTGCAGATATTTCCTACGCGGGCTGCGGGCTCCCCTACTATATCGGCGGTGATATCGCCTCGCGGGAGGCATTGATCGTGAATACACCAGACAAATATGAAGGGCTTACAGGGGCGAAGGTGGAGATCTGCTGTGAGGCCATCGGTGTTGACAGTGATAGAAAAGAAGTGTCCATACGGCGCATGGGCGGCAGTGTTTTTTCGGAAACATATGACAGATTGGTCATTGCGACCGGAGCGGAGCCCTTTGTTCCTCCAGTGGACGGTGTGGGACTTTCGGGGGTATTCGAAGTGCGCACACCGGATGACGCGGTGACGATCCGCGAGTATGCACAGGTCAGAAAGTGCCGCAAAGCGGTTGTCTGCGGGGCTGGTTTTATCGGGCTCGAGGTGGCGGAAAACCTGGCGGCTTCCATGGATGTGGTTGTGATCGATGCAGCGCCCCAGATCATGCCAAATGCGTTTGACAAGGACATGGCGGAATATGCGAAACGCAGGATCAAGGAAAGCGGTATTCGCGTGCTCACATCGATGAGCCTCAAAGGGATCAACGGAGAAGATCATGTGGAGAGCGTCAACACGGACAGCGGCGTTCTGGCAGCCGATATCGTGATCCTGGCGATCGGTGTGCGTCCGGCGACGGCATTCCTGAAAGATTCAGGGATCGAGATGTTCAAGGGCACTGTGATCGTGGACGCGAATATGCAGACAAACATTCCGGATATCTATGCAGTTGGTGACTGTGTAATGGTAAAGAATGCGATCACAGACAAGCCGCAATGGTCGACCATGGGTTCGACGGCAAATCTTGCAGCCCGCGCGATGGCAAAGAAAATGTACGATCAGGGACCTGGTTATGGCGGCTGTCTCGGGACGGGTGTCGTGCGGCTGCTTCCGACGTTGAACGGGGGACGGACAGGGTTCACGCAGGAACAGGCATCAGCTGCGGGCATCGATGCGACATCCGTCGTCTGTGTCCTCGATGACAAGGCGCACTACTATCCGGGAGCATCGTCCTTTATCATCAAGCTGACCGCGGAGACAGCAAGCCGCAGGATTCTGGGGATCCAGGTACTTGGATCGGGAGCTGTCGACAAGATGGTCGACATCGCCGTGACAGGAATTTATCAGAAAATGAAGCTGGACGATTTCGAAACGATGGATTTCGCTTATGCACCGCCGTTTTCCACGGCGATCCATCCGTTTGTCACAGCGTGCTACATACTGGAGAATAAGCTCGACGGCGTGATCGACAGCATGAGTCCGTCGGAGTATGCTTCCGGTGCGGCAAAAGATCACACCGTGATCGACGCACTGCCGGCCCCGGCGATCCCCAATGCGCGCTGGATCGATCTGTCCAAAGTAACAGAACCGATCGAGGGGCTCGACAGAGATGCGAAACTGCTTCTTGTCTGTGCGAAAGGAAAGAGAGGCTATTTTCTGCAGAACCGCCTAAAGGCGCTGGGATATACGAACACACTTGTCCTGGAGGGCGGCATTACATTCAACGAGGTGCGGGTGCCGCGCAGCGGGAAGAAGCTCTCCCCGGAGGAGATCAAGCGCGTGAAGGGGCTTGGCTGCCTGCAGGATAAGCGCTATGACGATATCTTTAATGTGCGTGTGATCACGAGAAACGGTAAGATCACAGCGGAGGAACAGAAAAAGATCGCGGAGGCTGCGGAGCGGTTTGGCACAGGCGAGGTGACGATGACCACACGTCTGACACTGGAGATCCAGGGCGTTTCGTATGACAAGATCGACGATGTGCGCGAGTTTCTGGCAGAGGCAGGGCTGGAGACGGGCGGCACAGGCTCCAAAGTACGCCCGGTCGTATCCTGCAAGGGAACAACATGTCAGTATGGATTGATCGACACTTTCGGACTTTCGCAGAGAATGCACGACTTGTATTTTAAGGGGTATAATGACGTGGCACTGCCGCACAAGTTCAAGATCGCAGTCGGCGGATGTCCGAACAACTGTGTGAAACCGGATCTGAACGATCTGGGGATTGTCGGACAGCGCGTGCCGGAGATCGACCTGTCAAAATGCCGCGGCTGTAAAGTGTGCCAGGTGGAGACGGGCTGCCCGATCCATGTGGCGCAGATGGCGGACGGAAAGATCCATATCGATGCGGGAGCCTGCAACCACTGCGGCAGATGTATCGGCAAATGTCCGTTTGGCGCAGTCAGTGAATCCGCAGCAGGATATCGGATCTACATCGGAGGACGCTGGGGAAAGAAGGTGGCGCAGGGACATATGCTGGATAAGATCTTCACTTCCGAGGAGGAGGTCATCGATATGGCGGAGCGCGCAATCCTGTTCTTCCGCGATGAGGGACTTTCCGGTGAGCGTTTCGCGGACACGATCGACAGGCTTGGTTTTGACTATGTCCAGGATAAGCTGCTCAACAGCAAGATCGACCGCGAACAGGTTTTAAAGAAGACCGTGGTAGGCGGGGCGACCTGTTAGGATCCGCAGAAAAAGTACATATCGAGTCGTGGCACGTCATGAGCTCGGTATGTTTAGAATAAAGATAGTACATATAAAAATGCAAAACAGGAGGGACAAAGAAATGGAGAAGAAACGCAATATTATAGTAGGACAGTCGGGCGGTCCGACATCCGTGATCAATTCCAGTCTTGCCGGTGTGTACAAGACTGCAAAAGAGAGAGGATTTCACAAAGTGTACGGTATGCTCCACGGGATTCAGGGATTTCTGGATGAACAGTATGTGGATCTGTCCACACAGATCCATTCTGACATGGATATCGAACTCCTAAAGCGGACACCGTCGGCTTTTTTGGGCTCCTGCCGCTACAAACTGCCGGAGATCCACGAGAATCTCGAAATATACGAGAAAATATTTCAGATATTGGATAAACTCGATATTGAGACATTTATCTACATTGGCGGGAACGACTCCATGGACACGATCAAGAAATTGTCTGACTATGCGATCATAAAAGGTCACTCGCAGAAGTTCCTGGGTGTGCCAAAGACGATCGACAACGATCTCGCACTCACGGACCACACGCCCGGATTCGGAAGTGCTGCAAAGTATATCGCAGCGTCCACAAAAGAAGTGATCCGCGATGCATTGGGACTTACGTATCACAAGGATATGATCACCGTCATCGAAGTGATGGGGCGCAATGCGGGATGGCTGACCGGGGCGACAGCGCTTGCCAGGACAGAGGAGTGTGAAGGCCCTGATCTGATCTATCTCCCGGAGATCTCTTTTGACATTGACAAATTCCTGAAAAAAGTACAGGAGCTGCTGAAAAAGAAAGAGTCCGTCGTTGTGGCAGTCTCCGAAGGGATCAAGCTAGCTGATGGCAGATATGTCTGCGAACTTTCCGGTGGAGCCGATTATGTCGATGCGTTCGGACATAAGCAGCTTCAGGGAACTGCCGCGTATCTGGCAGGGTTCTTAGGCGCGGAGATCGGCTGCAAGACGCGGAGCATCGAGTTCTCCACACTGCAGAGAAGTGCGTCCCACATGGCATCGCGCGTCGATGTCGACGAGGCATTTATGGTAGGAGGCGCTGCGGTCAAGGCTGCAGACGAGGGCGACACGGGCAAGATGGTTGTCATCGACCGCGTGTCAGATGATCCGTACATGAGTGCTGCCGGCATCTATGACGTGCACCGCATCGCAAACAATGAGAAACTGGTCCCGAGAAACTGGGTGAACAAGGAGGGGAACTACGTGACAGAAGAGTTTGTCAACTACATTGAACCGCTGATCCGTGGCGACTACCAGCCGTTTATGGTCAACGGTCTGCCCCAGCACCTGGTTTTGCGGATGAAGTAGGGAGGAAAAGATATGCAGTTCGAAAAATTGCAAAAGGACATGATAGCGGCGATGAAGGCAAGGGATAAGGTGCGCAAAGACGCTCTTTCCGCGCTTGTATCGGCTGCGAAAAAGGCGGCGATCGATGAGGGCTGCCGCGACAATATCAGCGAGGAGATCGTGGATCGCGTGATCTTGAAGGAGATCAAGTCCGTAAAGGAACAGCTTGACACCTGTCCGGACTCCAGGCAGGATCTGAGACAGGAGTATCAGGCAAGGTATGATATCTTTCAGGAGTACGCGCCGCAGATGATGTCGGCGGCGGAGGTGGAGGCATTCATCACAGAGAGATTTGCCGACATCGTTTCAGGGAAAAATAAAGGATTGATCATGAAAAACGTGATGCCTGAACTGAAGGGTAAAGCGGACGGCAGTGTGATCAGCCAGGTTGTTGCCAGACTCTGTGAATAGAGCGCAATACAGTGATTTGAGGACGTATGAAATGGAACCGTTTCATTTCATACGTCCTTAATAATCTGCACATGTAATACACAAATGGCAGATGCGGACTACAACAAGAACAGGAGTTATATTGACGCATGAAACCGCTAGTAGTATAATATTTGTAACTATTCAGTACCTTCGTGGACATTATTGTTTTAATGGATCGGTGCAAGTCAGACAGCAAGAAGTTTTATGGATAGGGAAGATTCACAGGTACGGGGGGAGATTCTTAATGAAAAAAAGGAAAAAATCGATACGGGAAGTGATTGGTGTAGTTATTCTTCTGGCTGCAATGATCGGTCTGTTCCAGTGGTATACCACACAGAACAGCGTACAGATAGAGGAGCGCAACAAAAATTATGCGGCGGATTCAGCGCGCCAGACAATGACGCGGATCAACGAGAAGATGAACAATGCCTTGGAGCTGATCAATACATATGCGCACTTTGTCGGTGAGGGGTTGAAGGAACCTGTCATCAGCGAACAGACCCTGCAGAAGATCGAGCATAATGCCTTGTTTGACGCGGTGCTGTTCACAGATGCCGCGGGTATGAACCACACCTCTGACGGGCGAACCTCTGAGGCCGATGACCGAGATTATTATAAGAATGGCATGCGCGGCGAGGACGGCATTGCCGTGATACTGGATTCCTATTTCTTTAATGAGACGATGGTAAGCTTTTATGCACCTCTGCGCTACAAAGGGGAGATCATAGGTGTGCTCAGGGGGTCCTATCTGGCGGAGGAGTATCTCAAGGATATGCTGGCGACCACTTATTTTGGCGAGACGGCAGATGTGTACCTGTGTATGCCAAACGGAAGGGCGATCGCAAGCTCCAGCGGCAATATCTATGAGGAGGATCTGATCAGCAAGCTCGTGAAGGATCAGGTGATCGACAGCGGAACGGCAAGCGAGGTCAGGGGGATCTTTGAACATGGCGGGGAGGGTACTTTTGTCTGCGATTCCGGCACCAAGACCGATAATATCTGTGTCATGAATCTCCCGGACAATGATTTTGTTCTCGTGCAGACTTTCCCGAAAAATGTTACGCAGCGCATGATAAGGGATGAGAATATCGTGGGCATCCAGCTGGAAATGATGCTGATCGGATTGTTTGTCATATACATCATCATCCTTCTGGTCCGCGCGGGAAAAGAGAAGAAGATGCTGGAGAATGAAAACCGGGAGATGGGTTATATTATAAATGGTGTAACCACCCTGTTTTCACGGTTTGCCATGGTTGACTTTGCAGCGGGCACCTATCAGTATCTGGCGGGGACGACGCCCGAGGATGGCGGGTTTGCGCTCAAAGGCGTGTACCAGGAGCTGGTGGATCATCTATGTTCGTCGCTGATAGACGAGCGTGAGCGCGAGGAGCTGGCAGAGTATCTGGATAAGGAGGCTCTCATCGAGTCGCTGTCAGACCATAATGATGCGCGTTTTGAGTGCCATGTGATACAGAACGGGCAGCCGGAGTGGGAGCACATTAACATTATCTGCCTGGAACGAAAAGAGGGAAAGGCAGAAAAGCTTTTGATGATCAGACAGAATATCACGGAAGTGAAGGAAAAGGAGCTGCATATCCAGGCAAAAATAGCTGTCGCAAACCGCAAGGAAAGGCAGTATCAGATTGCGATCACATCCAGTGCCATCTGTACATTTGAGTTCAATCTCACACGGGACCGCATCGAGAAAGATATCCGGCGAGAGCTCGACGGGGAACAGGTATCGCTGCTGCAGAGGGTGGAGCTGGAGCCGCCCTGTAAGGTGTCGGAGTGGTTTGAGCGCTGGGAACAGTTTGTATTGAAGGAATCGCTGGAAGATTACAGAGCGATCGCGAGTACAGCATGTCTGAACGAACATTATGAGCAGGGTGAATCGGAAGTGAGCGTGGAATACTGGTGCAGGGACCACCAGGAGCAGGAGATCTGTATCCGTCAGTCATTTCTCATGACAAGGGACGACGAGACACAGGACCTCATGGTGATGGTCGTGATGAAGGAGATCACAGAGAGTGTCAGAAAGCAGAAAGAGCAGACGCAGGCGCTGCAGGATGCACTGATGCAGGCACAGCACGCAAACAGGGCAAAGACCACATTCCTGTCCAACATGTCACATGATATCCGCACACCGATGAATGCGATCATCGGATTTGCGACGATCGCAGCAAGTCACATAGACAACAAAGATCAAGTGAAAGACTGTCTGCAGAAAGTGCTCTCGTCGAGCAACCATCTGCTCAGCCTGATCAACGACATCCTTGACATGAGCAGGATCGAGAGCGGCAAGGTGCAGATCAAAGAGCAGGAATGCAATATTTCTGAGCTGATGCACAATCTGGTCAACATCATCCAGCCGCAGGTGAAAGCAAAACAACTCGAACTTTTTATCGATACCTTTGAGATCGTCAATGAGGATGTCATTGCGGATTCGCTGAAGATGAACCAGGTGTTCATCAACCTGCTGAGCAACGCCGTGAAATATACACCGGCGGGAGGGACCATCACTTTCCGCATCATGCAGAAGACGACGTTCCGCCACGGATACGGAGATTATATCTTTATCATCAAGGACAACGGTATCGGCATGTCACAGGAATTTGTGGAACATATCTTTGAGCCGTTTGAGCGAGAGTCGACGGTCACGCGGTCAGGCATCCAGGGTACAGGGCTGGGCATGGCGATCACGAGAAACATTGTCGAGATGATGAACGGCACGATCACGGTGGAGAGCGAGGTCGGAAAGGGAAGTACCTTTACCGTGGAGCTGGGCCTGAAGCTGCAGGATATTGAGAAGAATGCGGAGCAGATCAAGGAACTGCACGGACTGCGGTCGCTTGTCGTGGACGATGATTTCCATGTGTGTGACAGTGTGAGCAAGATGCTCAAAAAGATCGGGCTGCGGTCTGAGTGGACGACTTCGGGAAGGGAAGCTGCATACCGTGCCCAGATGGCATACGAGGAAGGGGACGCATACCATACATATATCATAGACTGGCAGATGCCGGAGCTCAGCGGCGTGGAGACAGCGAGAAAGATCCGCAGTGTCGCCGGCAGCGAGGCGCCGATCATTATCCTGACGGCATATGATTGGTCTGACATCGAGGAGGAGGCCAAGGCGGCAGGTGTCACTGCATTCTGTGCAAAACCGCTGTTTATGTCCGATCTAAAGTCGGCACTGCTCGCCGCAAACAACCTGTCAGACAAGGAGGATGCGGCTGCATCATGGACTTTGGAGGATTTTGAAGGAAAGCGTGTTCTGCTTGTCGAGGATATCGAGCTGAACCGCGAGATCGCGGAGGTGATCCTGGAGGAGGCAGGCTTTGTCGTAGAGTCGGCGCCGGATGGAACGGACGCCGTTGCGATGGTGGAAAAGTCCGAAGAATACTACTATGATGTAGTCCTGATGGACGTACAGATGCCGATCATGAACGGTTATGAGGCGACCAGAACGATCCGGAGTATGCAAAGGAAGGATGTCAAGGATCTGCCGATCATCGCCATGACAGCAAATGCGCTGGAGGAGGATAAGGAGGCGGCATTGAAGAACGGCATGAATGCTCATATCTCAAAGCCGCTGGATATGGACATCTTCATATCCGTACTCAAGCAGTTTGTGAAGTGACCGCCTTGTGGCTGTTGTGATGAGTGGACGGATCTGCCTGAGTTTTACACAATTGTGAGGTGACGTTTATATGGAAAAGCAGATGATACTTGCAGATAAAAAGAATGCGTTGCGGATTGCAGTTGGATTGACGATGGCTATGATGTTTCTGGCGACATCTGTAGTATTCCAGGGAAAGGAACAGATGGATCCCGCACTAGAAGAGAGTCAGATGAGTGTTGTGGATGAGGAGGAGATCCTGCATGCCATGTCTTTGAGACAGAAAGTATATCAGATGTTTATTGTGACACCAGAGGTACTGACAGATGGAGCCAATGTCACAAAAGCAGATGAAACGATGCGGGCTAAGTTCGAGGAGTGTCCTGTCGGCGGAGTTGTCTATTTCTCGAAGAATCTGATCGACACCGCACAGACAAAGCAAATGCTGCTCTATACGCAGGAGGCAGCAGTAGATATTGTGGGGATCCCGCTTTTTCAGTGTGTGGATGAGGAGGGGGGAAAGGTCGCGCGGATCGGAAACAACAAAGGTTTCAATGTGCCGAAGATCAAACCGATGGGAACGATAAAGTCAGAACAAGGCGCATATAAGGCGGGAAGCAAGATCGGTGCGTACTTGAAAGAACTGGGATTTAATGTAGACTTTGCGCCGGACGCGGATGTATTGACCAATGAGAACAATACTGTGATCGGGGATCGTTCATTTGGGAAAGATGCCGAGACAGTACTATGCTATGCCAGCGCGTACTCCGACGGACTCCACGACAGTGGGATCATGAGCACATTTAAACATTTTCCGGGGCACGGTGCCACAGAGGCTGATACACATAAAGGCTTTGCATACACAGACAAGAGTTATGAGGAACTGCAAATGGCGGAACTGGTTCCATTTGCAGGTGCCAGCGAAGCAGAGATCGATTTTATTATGATTTCTCATATATCCGTGCCCAATGTCACAGGAGACGATACGCCTTGTTCGCTTTCCCGCAAAATGGTAACAGAGATCCTGCGCGGGGATCTGGGATACGATGGTATCATTGTGACAGACGCCATGAATATGGGGGCGATCGTCGAGCAGTATACAAGCGGCGAAGCAGCAGTAGCTGCGATCAATGCAGGTGTTGACATGATACTGATGCCCCAGGATTTTCATCAGGCAGCAGAGGATGTGCTCTCTGCCATCGATCGTGGTGAGATCAGCGAGGAGCGTATTGATGAATCCGTGAGGCGGATTTTGAATGTCAAGCTGAGAATATATTAAATCGGTACCTATCATTTCATATATATATGGAAAACTGCCGTGTGTGCTGCACGGCAGTTTTCTTTTGCGGTGCGCAAAAGCGCATCAGTTCAGCAGATTCATGATACCCTGATTCCTCTGGTTTGACTGCGCCAGCATGGATTGCCCCGCCTGCCCCAGGATATGCAGTTTGGAGTAATTGACCATTTCCACAGCCATATCGGTATCGCGGATCTTGGATTCCGCATGCTGTGCATTTTCGGATGAATTGTTGTCGATATTGTAGGCGCGTTCCATGCGGTTCTGGTAGGAGCCGAACATGGAGCGCTGTGCGCTTATGATCTCAAGCGCACCAGCAATTTCGTCGATCGCGTCAAGCGCGCTGTTCTGGGTCAGGACGTTGGTGTCCGCCAGACCGATGGTCTTGAGGCGCAGACATTCATAATTCAGAGAGATCTTGTCGGTCGTCTCGTCGCCGCTGTGTATGCTGAGGTCGATGTCGACGAGCCTGTCTTCCGGCAGATAGTCGTTTTTGAGCATGGTCGAAGTGTTGTAACCTGAGCTTTGCACGGTGCCGTTTGTCTTGTTATTGTTAGTGAAATCAAGGTCAAAGAGTGTATTGTCATTGAAAGCGGCGTTGAGCTTGTCCAGTATGGATTGTTCCGTGTCCGTTGCCGTGACGTCAAAAGCCAGTGTGAAAGTGCCCACCTTGTCGGAGGTCAGGTCATTGCCGGCGGCATCTTTGCCGTAAGTGTACGGGGTGTCTGCGGTAATGTCAAACGTGATGTATACATGTCCGCCGGCATCCGTTGCGCCGCTGTTTCCCGTCGGTGATCCGTTCTGGATCGATTTGGACAAAAGCCCTTTGCTCCCGGTAAGGGTATGCATGACATCCCCCAATGTACCGGTTCCGCTGCTCATATGTTTGGTTGTGATATACCAGTGTTTCTCCGTGGGATTCGGCCAGGGAGAAGTGGAATAATCAAGTTCCCAGAATACATTTTCATCGTTCGCATCCCGCCCTGACCGGATAACGTCTGCCTCGGTCGCCGTTATGGGGGTAACACTCGGCGTGAGGGTGACATCGGTGTCATTTGAATAGTACGAACACTGTGAGGGTTTTGCGGTCAGTTTGCCGAGTCCTGCGGCTTGAAATGCAAATTCCCATCCGTCGGTGGAATTTCTTGCGGTTGACAGATTGGCGCCTTTGTTCGGTATCTTTGTGAGATTGCCGCCGGAAGCGTTTTTGACAGGCTCGATAAACGAGTCGGAAGGATTTTCGAAATCGTATCCGCTGACGCCCTTGTCTTTGGCAAGCACGGAATCCGCATACGCCGCCGCATAGACAAAGGACTGGGAGTAAAGCCGGAGACCAGAGCCGGAAAGTGTGTTGCCTTCATCCTGGAATTTGGTAGAGGAATTGAGGCGCTGGGACATCGTAGTGCCGTTGATCGCGGCGGCGATCTGATCGTTTGTCGCGCCTGCCGTCACGTTCAATGCCACGGAAAAATCGAATTTGGCATCGCCATTTGCGTCGACCAGCTGTTTTGCGGGATCCGTGATCGCATTTCCGGCGCTGTCCTTGTTTTCAAAATAATCACCGACGTCAAATTTGAAACCGTTATCCCGCAGCTCATTCCACGTGATCGTTTTTGTCCTGTAGGAGGTGCCGTTAAACGCCGACCATGACAGGTTTATGCCATCGTCGTCGGCATGAATCGTATAATAGCTGTAGCTGTTGTCAAATGTATGGTAATCTGTCCAGGGATCCCTGTCTGGCGTGCTCGCGGGGAGCAGTCCGAATGTATCATTGTTGATCTGCAATGTCTGTGAACTGGGTGTGGCGATGGTAGTTGACTGTACTTTGACCTGTCCGACCACATTTTTGTCGATCGTGACAGTCTCTTCCCAGATCTTTTTGTCATTGAAAGCGGTTGTCTGAAACACGCGCTCCATTTCTGTTTTCAGCGCCTGTACCTCGTCGTTGATATGCTGCCTGTCCGTGGGAGAGTTTGTGCCGTTTGCCGCCTGCACTGCCAGCTCGTTGATGCGCTGCAGCATGTCATGGACTTCGCTCAGGGCACCGTCCGCCACCTGTGCATAGCTGATGCCGTCTTCTATATTTAAGGCGCCCCTGTCAAGGCCGCGGATCTGTTTCCGCATTTTCTCAGATATGGACAAGCCCGCCGCGTTGTCGGCACTGCGGTTGATCTTGTATCCGGAAGACAGCTTTTCCGTGCTCGACGCCTGTAGACCCGAGATGATCCCCAACTGTCTGCTCGAGTTAGCTGCAGATGCATTATGCTGTATCACCATGTTGTGTTCCTCCTTCAGATATGTTGAAAAATTTGATATAGTATAATGTTTTACAGATAATATCGGCACAGATCTTTAAAAAATAAAGAAATTTACAGAAAATTTTTTAAATTGTACGAAAAATGGAAACAATTTTGAAAAATATATTGACAGTTTTTGAAAAAAAAAGTAGCATAAAAAAAGAATACGAAAGATAACTCATGTCTGCAGTCATTGTGCAGCGGACATGATCCGGTTTGCGAGGGGAAACTATTTTTGATGGACTCCCGGAGTCTATCTTAGATTTTTCTACAGTTCCTTACACAAGGAGGGTATGGATATGGTAGTGCAACACAACTTAAAGGCGATGAATGCCAACAGGATGCTGGGGATCAACACAAAGCAGTCAGCGAGCTCGACAGAGAAACTATCGAGCGGCTACAAGATCAACCGTGCGGCAGACAATGCAGCAGGACTTGCGATCTCCGAGAAAATGAGGAAACAGATCAGGGGGCTCGGGCAGGCATCTTCCAACTCCGAGGATGGGATCTCGTGTGTACAGACGGCGGAGGGCGCGCTTGCCGAGGTTCAGGACATGCTGCAGCGCATGAACGAGCTGGCGGTACAGGCGGCGAACGGCACAAATTCCGAGACGGACCGCAGATATATACAGGACGAGCTGGATGAGTTGGTGACGGAGATCGACAGGGTTTCCGAGACGACCAAATTCAACGAGATCTACTTGTTAAAAGGAGATGAGGAGAACAAGGGGACGTACAAGAGCTGGATCGTTGATTACAAGACGGTAGATACGCCGAATCCGAATGCGGATATCCACGGGGAACCCACGACAAAACAGAACTATATCGGGCACAATACGATCTACTTTGTGGACGATGCGATAGACAACGCGGCTTCCGGCACGCCGGTCAGTGCCAGGAAAGTGCAGAACGGCAATGATATCACGCCGTTTCTCAATCCTGGAAAAACCGGAGTGAATGCCGACTATCGCGGATTTATGGGAATCCAGGTCAATAAACAGGTAGCCGCGGCGAATACGGCGCTTGGCACAAACCAGACAGTTATCGACCTGATCTATGATGCCACTGCGAAGAAACAGATCAATGCGGCGAGGGATCTGTATCTGTATGATCAGGATACCAAGGCGGTCATCCACATCGCCAAAGGCGAAAAGATGAATGATTACCTCAATGCGGACAACGGGATCGCTGACGGGTATCTGTTGGTAGATACGCTGATGGGAACCAGGGTGAGGGACGAACTGAACTATGATTTTGACAATGACGGCAATATTGAGCCGTTCCAGTTTCTGGATGGCGTGACGATCGAGCAGGACCGCTCCCACGCACAGCTCTACGATGCCGATGGCAAGAAAGTATCGGCAATGGCGCTGTACAAGTACTTTAATGTGGACGGCGACGGAAGCTATGAGGGAGGGCTGTTTACGTCTGCCCAGGCGGATCCGCTGAGTGAGATCAAGGTCGGCGATATCGATGTTGCGACAGGCATGTCCCTGATCGAGAGCTATATCCGGGAGAGCAGTGTGGAGGTGCCAAAGGATCTGACGTTCAACCTGCATGCGGGAGCGGATTCCGATGAACCCAACAAGATCACCGTCGAGATCGAAAACCTCTCGTCGTCGGGGCTTGGCGTGAACAAGATCCACTCGAACTGGATCGGGATCGTGGATGATACAGGTGATCTGGCGACAGATATGATAGATGTTGTCGCGGATGCGCTCAAGAAGGTATCTACGCAGCGTTCCCTGATCGGTGCGATGCAGAACCGTCTGGAGCATACGATCAGGAATCTTGACAATGTTGTCGAGAATACGACGCAGGCGGAGTCCAACATCCGCGATACCGATATGGCGGAGGAGATGGTGACATATTCCAACAACAGTGTTCTCCTGCAGGCAGGGCAGTCCATGCTCGCGCAGGCAAACCAGGCTAACCAGGGCATTTTGTCGCTGCTGGGTTGATCAAAAGATCGTGTTTGGGAGCAGCAGAAAAATGGCAGGCGCAGCCTGCGCAGGATAGCTTCCGGCAGCCCTTTAATTGTATTGAAAATATATGCAATTAAAAAAATAAAAAAAATATTCAGACAACTATAAAGTATACTGGATATTGTCCGATATAATAAGTGAATGGAAACAGAAATGAGACCATTCAACGCAATCCGGTAAAACTTTAAGTTGATGCCGAAATGGAATTTAAAGCATTTTCCGGGGAATATGAAAATTTAATATAGTAAAAATTTTGTGTAACAAATGGGGCGAAGGGAGTCGCCGACATCCGTATGCGGGGGAGTCGCATGCGGCAATTACAAGGAGGTAATTATATGGTAGTACAGCACAATCTTAGAGCAATGAACGCAAACAGAATGTTAGGAATCACAACAGGTGTTTTGTCAAAGTCTTCAGAGAAGCTTTCTTCTGGTTACAAGATCAACCGTGCGGCAGACGATGCGGCAGGGCTTGCGATCTCAGAGAAGATGAGAAAGCAGATGAGAGGTCTCACACAGGCTTCCAGCAACGCTGAGGACGGCATTAGTGCAGTGCAGACAGCAGAAGGTGCTTTAACAGAAGTGCATGATATGTTACAGAGAATGAATGAGCTTGCAGTGAAGGCAGCGAACGGAACGAACGCTTTGTCAGACCGTCAGACGATCCAGGACGAAGTTGACCAGCTCCTTACTGAGATTGATAGAGTAGCAGAGACGACCAAGTTCAACGAGATCTACCTCTTGAAGGGTGATGCGAACAGGGTTGAGAAGTATTTGCAGGCGAAGGATGCAGGAATCGACGGGCAGCTTCAGGATGGCGCGACATTTGCGACATTCACAATGAATGCTTTGAAGTTTGGTGACAGTATCTCGATCGGCGGTAAGCAGTATCAGATCGGCTTGGAAGAAACTGAGGGTGTAGCTGCTGTTGAAAATATGATCACGAATTCGGTAGCGGCAGGAGAGCTGATCACGATCGATGGTGTTCAGTATACAGTAGCTGCTGACGATGGTTCCAATGTGAATGCAGATAAGAATGTTTTGAGCAAGACTCAGATCGCAGCAAAAGTTGTAGAGCAGAGTTCAGTTTTATATAAAGGTAAGACATATCATATCATGAAAGACGAGAAATCACCTAATGATCCGACTACGAAAGACGGCGTGGATGATGTTGATGCATCTGTCATAACAGCAGCAAAAGCATACTCGATGATTCGTCAGGAATTGACACTTGCCAACAGCATCGGAGCAAAGACAGGCGGAAACGCTGTAGTTGAAGATGTGGATATTGCGACGGATCCGAAGAAAGCGATTTTTGCCATAACACAAAAGGGCAAATACGACGTCCAGGAAGCGCTCAACTTCAACCTTCACGTAGGTGCTGACGCAGATATGACAAACAAGATCGGTGTGACGATCGATGCGCTCGATACCAGGGGACTAGGCATCAATGGTCTGAATGTTAAGGATTCAACAGGAGCATATGCTACTTACGCGATCGATTCGATCGCGGAGGCAATCGCACATGTTTCCAAGCAGCGGTCAATGATCGGTGCGATCCAGAACAGATTAGAGCATACCATTAATAACCTGGATAACGTTGTTGAGAACACAACGGCTGCAGAGAGCCAGATCCGTGACACAGACATGGCAACTGAGATGGTGAAATACTCGAATGCGAACATCCTCCAGCAGGCTGGTCAGTCTATGCTGGCACAGTCGAACCAGGCGAACCAGGGTGTACTCAGCTTACTGCAGTAATCACCGATTCCACAGGAAGGGAACGTTAGTTTCTACCATAAAAAAAGGACTGCTGATATTTCAGCAGTCCTTTTTAATATGACAGGCATGTCCGTGATTTGTGGCGAAAGTCCGCTGACGACGAACTTCGCGATCGACTCCCAATAACGAAAGTTTTTGCTGAGCATCTATATAGATTATGAAGATACGAGGAGGATCGTTATGAAAAAGAAGGCGCTGATCGTTATATTGGCATGCATAGTACTTATAGGTATGATCATGATTGTTTATCGTACTGCTGCGGGCAAAAAACCATTTCAAGATATGGAACCGGCGGAAATCGTGTCAGCCACAGTGCGGGTGACTCCGCCGGACACCACCATTCAAATTGTGGACATCGAGGAATTAACAGGATATTTGAATGAGGTGGTGCTCTACAGGGAAGACAATTCCTATACAGAGTATAGCGGACAGGGCGTGGTCTTTACGCTGGTGCTGTCGGACGGAACACAGACAGAAGTCATGGCATATAACCCATTCTTTGTGATCGATGGTGTTGGTTATAGGACGAAATATGAACCGTGTCAGGCACTCAATGCATATGCAAACAGACTGTTAAAGGATGAAAATGCCAGTATCGTATTGGAAGAGCCGCCCGGATTAACTGTCATAAGCGATGAAACTGCTTTTGATACGCTGTTGGGGACTTATGTGTGGCAGAAAAGAAACAGCGATGGAACTTCTACCGTGACACAAACTGATAGTCCGCACCCGCTGGATTGCGAAAATTGGATTCCAAAATTTGAAACCTCAGAGACGACAGCTGCTTTGGAGTTCGCAGAGAACCCCGATTCAATTTTAAATATTCAGTGCTGGAATGAGAAGCAATGGAACAACCATGATGCAGACAGTGAAACTATCGCTATTGACGGCTATGAAATAGAGTTGAAGCCAGGCGGATATATTTATGAGGTCGTTGCCGAATGGGACGCTGAAAAGAATGGTTATGGTGGGACAGCACACTATTATTTCTATATAAAGGTATTGGCGAATGAGCAGTAGGAACATTTTTCCGAAAAGGGAGTATGATGTTTTGCATAACTTTTTTGCAAAAATTGCACACATATCTTAAGAATTTTATAAAATGTGCCGATAGATAAGATAAGGTCTAGTATTATCTAAACCTTGCGCAACTAATATAACTCACAAGGAAAATACCGTTATCCGGCTTGGGTTATATACGACCAGGATGTCAAGGAGGATGATGGTCATGAGGATACAACATAATATCAGAGCGATGAACGCGGACCGCCAGTTAGGCATGACGGAAGGGATTCTGGGAAAATCTGCGGAGAAGCTCTCAAGCGGGTACAAGGTAAACAGAGCGGCGGATGATGCCGCGGGCTTGAGCATATCGGAGAAGATGCGCAAGCAGATCCGAGGGCTGACACAGGCATCGGCAAATTCTGAGGATGGCATTTCCATGATACAGATCGCGGATGGCGCCCTGACGGAAGTACATGATATGATCGACCGGTGCATGGAATTGTCTGTCCAGGCGTCAAACGGCACGAACAGTGCGGCGGACAGACAGAAGATCCAGGACGAGATCGACCAGATCATCACGGAGATCGATGCGATCAAGGAGCGCACGAAGTTCAATGAGATCCAGGTGCTCAAGGGGATCGGCGTGTATGCGCCGGACCGGGTGGTGAGAACGCTGCTTCCGGTCGGAAGCCTGCCGGACTGGGTAGACTGCCCGGCGATCGACATGGAGAATGAGGTAGACGGCAAGACGGTGCTTTCCGAGACCTACAAGGGAAGTTATGCTGCCAGCATGGACTTCAAGGATTATTCGGCTGACACGAAGCAGGATCTGTACGGCAAGGGATTCAGTACGACATGCTGTACATGCGATAAGTTCTACTGTGTGGAATTCACTGCAGGCACAGGCGCACAGCCTCCCGTCCAGTCGGGCAATTCCTATGTATTCAAACTGGGGATTGATGACATCCATTCGGCTTCGGATCTGATCGATGCGATCCTGGATCTCACAAAGGACAGCAATGGAGTTCCAGGGCATCCGGCAGATCATTTTACTCGGTTGGAGAAAGATCCCACCAACCCCAATAAACTTTGGGTGTACGATGAGCGTCCCGGGACACCTTACAATACAAAGATGGATTGGGGATTGTTTGCCGCCGGCGTCATGTATGAGAAGGAAGTGCGCATACCCGGATCCCACGAGGAGCCGCTGCAGGTCGCACTGCAGGTTGGCGCGGACACGGGAAACCAGATGGTATTGAAGATGGCAACCATATCAAGCCATGCGCTCGGCATTGACAATATCGATGTCAGGGGCGGCTATATCTATGAGAAGCAGGTAGTGAGGACTTCGAAGGGCAAATACAGGCGGCTCATGGTCCAGGTCAGCGGCGCGGATCAGGCGATCAAGGCGTTTGGCAAGGCAAAGGACAAGGTCAGTGCGGAGCGGAGCAGGCTTGGCGCATACCAGAACCGCCTTGAGCACACGGTCAAGAACCTGGATAACGTTGTGGAGAACACGACAGCCTCCGAGAGCCGGATCCGTGATACGGATATGGCTCGAGAGATGGTGCTGTACTCCAACCGCAATATCCTGCTGCAGTCCGGGCAGGCAATGCTTTCGCAGGCGAACCAGTCAAGTCAGGGGATCCTCTCACTGCTGGCAGGGTAGCGGGACGGATCATGCCCACAAGTTTCCGCTGGTAGATATCCTCTGTACCCGCGCACAGAAAAACCACCGCATTTGCGGTGGTTTTTGTAATCTCTGAGCCTAGCCTAATAGACTGAGGACACCCTGGTTTGCCTGGTTGCTCTGAGCAAGCATGGATTGTCCGGCCTGCGAGAGGATGTTGGCGTTGGAGTATTTTACCATCTCTGTCGCCATATCCGTGTCGCGGATCTGGCTCTCTGCGGCTGTCGTGTTCTCCACGACATTGTCCAGGTTGTTGATCGTGTGCTCTAAGCGGTTCTGGACTGCGCCGAGCAGGGAGCGCTGTGCCGATACGGACGCGATGGCATCTGAGATGGAGTCGATCGCGTATGTGGCGCTTGCGCCTGTCGAATCCTTTACATTCAATCCGTCGATGCCAAGTCCTGCCGTGTCAAGCGCCTTGATGCCCACACTGATCTTGTTGGTCATATCCGCATCCGCGCCTACATGGAGCGAGAAGTTGAAGTCCTCTTTTGCGGTGTACTGACCTTTGTCAAAGGTGAATGTGACCTTCTTGGCGTTCGTGATAGGAGCTGTATCCTTTGCGGTTGATAGATCCAGATCTACATTGTTATCATCTTTTATGATAATATCCACATCAGAATTTTCCTTGTTCGCCCCGATGTTGTTGGCGAGACCGAGTTCCTGACGGATCATCTTGTATGCCTGCAGATCAGTGATAAAGGATGGTTCAACATCATCGATATCGTCATGGGCAATAGGCCCCACGCCGGGAGTCGGCTTGTCATCAACAATTACATGGTACGTTTTTCCGTTGTACTTGGCTGTGCTGCCTGGTTCTGATACTTTTTCCATGATGTTGGTAAGTGTCAGCATGTTTTTGTCAGCGTTCTCCTGCGTCTTATCGGTGACGATCGTGTATTGTACGCCATCAACATCGATGTGTGCGCCTGCCATCGCTGCGGCATTGACGGCATCGGGGGTATTCAACATGTCAGGCTGACCAAACTTGCCGCCCGTGACAGCCTTTATAACTGCGTCGTGTATCAGTGATGGGGATATGTTCGTCCCAATCGTATACTCCTTTCCCGCGATCGTGATGCTGTCGCCAAGCTTGAGCGCATTCATCGTAAAAGACGCCCTTGTGGCATTCTGCGAGATCGTTCCGTCAAGACCGGCGTCCTTTGCGTTCAGATACCTGGTCACTTTGTCGGTGTCTCCTTTCAGGAGATACATCTCGTTGAATTTTGTCGTCTCCGATACGCGGTCGATCTCCGTGAGGAGCTGGTCGACCTCGTCCTGGATCGTCTGGCGGTCGGAGAGTGCGTTGGTGCCGTTTGACGCCTTGGTCGCAAGCTCGTTCATGCGCTGCAGCATGTCGTGTACCTCGGTGAGCGCGCCCTCGGCAGTCTGCACCGCGCTGATGCCGTCCTCTGAGTTCAGGGAAGCCTGTGACAGCCCGCGGATCTGTTTTCTCATTTTCTCGGAAATGGAAAGACCTGCCGCGTCGTCAGCCGCACGGTTCACCTTGTAGCCGGACGACAGCTTTTCTGCTGATTTGGATAGCGTTCCCTGTGTGATGCCCAACATTCTGTTGGCGTTCATTGCCCTGAGATTGTGTTGTACTACCATAATAAATACCTCCATGTGTTTCTATGGTGTTTGGTTGCCAAATGGACAGCGCATTACGTCAGGACAATTCCTTTTGCCCGTCGGCTTTCCAGCAGGTACTGCATCCGCCATTCTTCTGTAAACTGGTGCTATATAATTTGCATTATATGCAAAACTATATTACCATATATATCGGATAATATCCACATATTCTTAAACATTTTTTGGTGTTTTTGCGAGTGTTAAAAGGACTGGTCTGCGCGCTGCTGCATCTGGAACCTGATGAGGTGCAGTCAGTCGTGCTGCTCAATCCGATCGAGTTCAGCGACAGGATGCGCGACAAGGATTTTATCCTTGATATCAAAGTAATGCTGAATGACACGGCGATCATCAATATCGAGCTGCAAGTCAGGACACAGCAATTCTGGGATGACCGTTCGCTGTCGTATCTGTGCCGGATTTTTAACAGCCTGGAGAAAGGGGAGGACTACTCTGATATCAGACCGGCATACCATATAGGGATCCTGGACTTCACACCGTTTCCCGACTATCCCGAGTTCTATGCCGCAAACAAGATGATGAACATAAAAAAGCATTACATTTATAATGACAAGTTCACGCTGAATGTGTTAGACTTAAATCAGATCGAACTGGCAACAGAGGAGGACAGACAGTGGAAACTCGACTACTGGGCGCGTCTGCTTAAGACCAGGACATGGGAGGAGTTAAAGATGTTGTCACAACAAGATGAGATTTTTCAGGAGACCTGTGAGACCGTGTTCCGTCTGAACCAGGACGATGAAGTGCGCTACTGGTGTGAAGCGTGCGAGGAAGCTGACCGTGTGGCGCGGACGATCGAGAGCAGGTACAAAAAGGACCTTGCGAAAAAGAATGCTATTATTGCAGAGCAGGGAAATGTCATCGCAGAGCAGGAACAAGTCATCGCACAGCAGAAGGCTGAAAACGAGCGGCAGCTCGCAGAGCGGGACGCACAGATCGCCAGACTGCAGGCGCTGTTGGAGCAAAAGTAGCAGTATTGTGACAGGATGTACATGTCTGGGAAGTTGTCGTAACAGTTCAGCCCAGCGGAAATTTTTCTGTTGTTTTTTCAGCTATTTTCGTATAAAATAGAGATATACCATTAATTTTTCAATAGAATTTGACGATATAGTAAATGAAATTATTTTGATTGCAGTTTGTATGATGAAGTTGGTAACTGTTTGGGACGGGATTTTGCGGGGCTCGGCGTCTGCGGGAATGAAGGACTGAACGGTTAGGAGAATTGCATGAAGAATGCGCATGCGTGACATGGAGGTGATTAGCATGTATATGAAGCCTATATCAGGGAGCAATACCCGGCAGCAGACCGTTCCGGCTACACAGATAGTTCAGAACAATCAGACAAGGAAGGCACCTGAGCAGTCAGCAGCACCCAAAGCTGCGGAGACTGGGAGGACAGAATCCACGGATGGAGTGATGGAAGTACAGATCGCAAAAGAATCAGATGAATCAGTAATGTTGTCTATACAGGCTGACAAAAAACAGCTCATCGATGATCAGAAGGATGTCAATCTCGACAAACTAAAGAAAGTCATGGAGAAGGCTGTTGCATCGCTGCCCCATTATTCCGACACGAAGTTCGGGATTCATGAGAAGACGAACCGCATCGTCATCAAGCTGGTGGACAGGGACACGCAGGAAGTGATCAAGGAGATCCCGCCTGAGAAGACACTGGATCTGCTGGCAAAGCGGATGGAGCTTGCAGGCGTGCTGGTTGATCAGAGAATGTGATCGGGAGTAAAATAGTACGTTGTTGTAATGGTATAATATGGAGGGATTACAATGTCAGATTTATTGAGAATGACGGGTATGTATTCAGGTATGGATACGGAGTCGATAATACAGCAGTTAGTTCAGGCGAAAGCACAGAAGGTAACGAACTTAAAACATGACCAGAAGAAACTGGAGTGGAAGACGGCGAAGTGGCAGGATCTCAACAAGCGCATCTACAAGCTCTACACAGGTACCCTGTCCAACATGAGACTGGCGGGAAGCTATGCCAAGAAGAAGACAACGGTCTCCGACCCGTCGAAGGCGACGATCACGGCGAGCGAGGGCGCAGTGAACGGTACGCAGTCCTTGAGGATCAATAAGCTTGCCAAGGCGGGCTATCTGACGGGCGCCAAGGTGTCCATGAAGAGGAAGGGCGACGTCTCGATCTTTGACGAGGAGAAGGCAAAGGCAGCGGCAAAGGAATCGCAGGATGTCCAGAACGGAGTCATCACCGAAGAGGAATTTATCAAAAATTACAATTCGTCGCTGACACTGAAAGATCTCGGTGTTGCGGATGACAACGGTCAGCTGACGGTTACGGTCGGCACAGATCAATTTATAGTCGGCAATATCAACAGCACGGATACGATCAGTGATTTTATCACGAAGTTTAACAATGCGGCGGCTGCCGCAGGCAAAAATGTTTCGATGGAGTACGACCGGGGCAAGGTCACAGTGACCGGAGCGGATGCGACGACAACTGTCAAGATGTCAAGCAGCTCGCCGTCAGGCACAAACAAGACGATCCTGCAGGGACTCGGACTCGCCGACATGAGCGACGGTCAGCAGGATACCTTCACGGGCAACGCGATCACGATGAAGGACTACATCTACGAGCCGGGTGACTTCAAGAACTATTCTGAGAAGGATAAGGATTACAAGGCGAAGGTGAGCGATATCTCGCCGGATCTGGTCGGCAAGAAGATCAAGCTCACAGTCGGCAAGGGCGCGGATGCGAAGGTTACTGAGGTGGAGATCACAGCGGACATGGAGATCGGACAGCTCACTTCGAAACTGTCGGAGGGCGGCGTCCGGGCGAGCTTTGACGAGGCGAACCAGCGGTTTTTCATCTCCGCCATGGACACGGGAGCAGACAAGGAGTTCACGCTCGAGGGACTCGATGCCGCGGGGAACACGGATGACAGCGTGCTGACGGATCTCGGTCTCAAGACAGACTACAAATATGCAAACGGTTCAGAGGCAACCCGCATCGATGCACAGGATGCGGAGATCGTCCTGAACGGAGCGGTATTTACTTCCGACAAGAATACTTTTACGATCAACGGACTGAGCATCACGGCAAACGCGGTGACGAAAGAAACGGATGAGAACATCAATATCACGACAGATACGGACTATGACGGCATCTATGACATGATCAAGGACTTCATCACGGAGTACAATGACATCATGAACGAGATGACGAAACTCTACAGCGCCAACTCCGCAAGGAAGTACAACATGCTTACCGAGGAGGAGAAGGAAGCCATGTCCGACGAAGAGGTCGAGCAGTGGGAAGATACGATCAAGGGTTCCCTGCTCCGGAAGGACAAGGATCTCTACACGGTGATGCAATGTATGACAGGCGCGATCAATAAGGGCTACGATATCGGCGGCGAGACACTTTATCTTGTCAACTTCGGTATCGGCACAGGCAGCTATTTTGACACGGAGAAAGCAGAGCGCAACGCGCTTCATATTATGGGTGACAGCGATGATGACAAGTATTCCGATGAGAAGAACAAGCTCAAGGAAGCGATCGCAGCGGATCCTGACAAGGTGATCGAGCTCTTCACGACGATGAGTAAGGAGATGTACAGTTCTCTCCACGATACGATGGGGAGTACGGAGTACAGGAGCATCTACAAGGTGTACGACGACAAGCGCATGAAGAACGAGTACGACGACTATACCAAGAGGATCAAGGAAGCGCAGAAGAAGCTGGATGCCTACGAGGATAAGTGGTACAAGAAGTTCTCTGCGATGGAGGTGGCACTGTCAAAGCTGCAGTCGAGCCAGAATTCCCTCGCAAGTATGCTGGGACAATAATGAAGGAAGCAATATCTGTTGATATAGGTGGAAATGGAGTACAACGCGGATCCTGGGCGGGATCCGCGTAGAAAGAGGGAAATGCATGCTCAAACAAAATGGATATGCACAATATCAGAATGCGAAGATTATGACGGCTTCACCGGCGGAGCTGACACTGATGCTCTACGATGGGGCGATCAAGTTCGGAAACGTGGCAATTCTCGCCATGGAAAACAAGGATCCTGCAAAGGCGCATGAGAATATCGTCAAGGTGGAGAAGATCATCCAGAATTTCAGGGATACGCTTGACAGAAAATATGCGGTGTCGCAGGAGTTTGAAAATGTGTACGTATATCTGTTGAGACGGTGCCATGAGGCAAATGTGGCGAAAGATCCCGAGATCATGGAAGAGGTGTTAAAGCATCTGCGTTCCATGAGGGACAATTGGAAAGAGGTCATGAAGAAAGTTGCCGGAGATAAGAGCAATCCCGTTGCGCAGGCGAGAGTGGCAGGCGGACAGGGTAATCTTGGCGCTTACAAGAGGACCGGAACCTGATCGGACAGTTCGTCTGGTACAGTATGGAAGGGGAACAGACATGACAGAAAATTATCTGCAGATCATGACAGAAAGTCTGGAAAAGAAACTTGAAGTACTTGACAAAGTCTATGAGATCAACAAACGTCAGCTGGAGGTATCGACGAAGAGACCGTTTGATGCGGAGGCATACGATGTGGTCATGGACGAGAAGGGTGAACTGATCGAGGAACTCAACCGGCTGGATGACGGATTCACATCGACCTATGAGCTGGTCAGGGAGGATGTGCAGGGCAATCCCGACAAGTACAGGGAGAAAGTTCAGCGGATGCAGGATCTGGTCAGGGAAGCGGTTGCCAAGGGCGTCTCGATCGAGGCGCAGGAGCAGCGCAATAAAGCATCGATGGAAGCGGCATTGACTTCAAAACGTCAGGAGATCAGGGAGCGGAAAGTGACAGCGAGTGCGGCGACGAAGTATTACAGCGCTGTCAGCAGGTTGAATACAGTGGATCCACAGCTGATGGATCACAAGAAATAGGAATGTTATAACGTCATGGATGACGCGCAGGCATGTTGGAAACCGCATGCCTGCGCGTCTATTTATGCGCAGGGGTGCGTAGGGAAATTAGCAGCGCTGCTGCACGCACCCCGCGCGAGTATGGGAAGAGGCCTCTTCCCTGCTCGGGTTTCATTAAAAATATTGCGGACTGCAATAGGGTCAGGGAGGAACAGAGATATGTCAAAAGTACCGGTATCGGTATGTATCATTGCGAAAAACGAGGAGAAATTTATAGAGGACTGCCTGAAGCATCTGCTGCCGTACGGCATGGAGGTGATCGTGGCGGATACAGGGTCCACTGACAGGACGAGGGAGATTGCGGAGAAATATGCCGACAAGGTGGTTGATTTCGAGTGGGTCAACGACTTTGCGGCAGCCAGAAACTACTGTGCCTCCTTCGCGTCCAACAACTGGATCCTGGCGATCGACTGCGACGAGATCGTGCAGTCGGTCGACATCAGGATCCTGCGGATGCTGATGCAGAAGCATGTCAGATACACGGGGGTGCTCCGGCTGAAAAACATCACGGATAACGGCAAGGGGAACAAGGGATATGTCAACACGGATGTGCCGCGCCTGTACAACAAGAATTTCTATAAGTTTGATTATTCCATCCATGAGCAGATCGTTCCGCTCGATCCGGCAAAGCGTGATGACGCGATGGACGGCTTTCTGCTCCCGATCGATGTCATTCATCACGGATATGCGCTCGACAGCGAGACCATGAAAAAGAAGCAGGTCAGAAATCTCGAGCTGCTCTACCAGGAGCTGGAATCCGCGCCGGACAAGGGTTATGTCTATTTCCAGATCGGACAGTCGCAGCTGACGCTCTCCGGCGCGCAGGAGGCGATAGAAGCCTACGAGAAGGCGATGGAGCACATACCGGGGCTGGAGAAGTACTATGTGCCGGAGCTGATCATGTCCCTGGCAAACACCTATGCCGACGCGGGCAGGGTGCCGGATGCACTGGCGCTGATGGAGAAGTATGCAAAGGATTTCAACACGGCAAAATATGTGCATACATACGCAAACATCCTGTGGAAGGACGAGCAGGTCTTGAAGGCGCTGGGAAATTATATCAAGGTGACGACGCTGCCGGATATGGGGACGCTCGGCGGGGAGCTGACGGACTGCTATGGCAGGATCATTCAGATCTATGAGGCGTTCGGGGAGAAGGAGATGGCGGAGAACTTTCATCAGCGTTTCCTCGCCTACCATGCGGACAAGGAGCGCGTGACCGGCGCAGAATAATAACACAACAAGGGGAGAGAGGTATGTCCAAGCTACCGATTACAGTGTGCATCATTGCCAGGAACGAGGAGGAGCACATAGAGCAGTGTCTGAAACATTTGAAAAAATATGACTGGGAGATCGTCGTGACAGACACCGGATCCACGGATCGCACAAGGGAGATCGCCTGCGAATATGCGGACAAAGTGGTCGATTTTGAGTGGGTAGATGATTTTGCCGCCGCGCGGAATCACTGCGCTTCCTTTGCGCAGAACAACTGGATCCTGGTGGTTGACTGTGATGAGTATGTCACCAGCGTCGATGTCAGCGCATTGCGGATCCTGATGCAGCGCTATCCGCGCTATGCGGGTGTGATGCGCCTCACCAACCTGGTCGCCAAGGACAACGGGGAGACCGGGTATGTCTCCGACGATGTGCCGCGCATGTACAACAAAAATTTTTACCAGTACTATTTTCCGGTTCATGAGCAGATCTGCACGACAGAGTCCGGCAAGAACATGGATTCGCTGGAGGCATTTTTGCTCCCGATGGAGGTGATCCACCACGGGTATGCCGTGACAGGCGAGGCGATGGAGCGGAAACAGAGGAGGAACCTGGATCTGCTGCAGAAAGTGATCGATCAGGACGGCGGCAGCGGGTATCACTATTTCCAGATGGGACAGTCGTACTTTGTGCTGGGTGAGATGGACAGCGCGATCAGCGCATATGAGAAGGGACTTGGCATGGCGGAGAGCGCGGAGCATGTGTATGTGCCGGAGCTGATCATGTCGCTGGCAAAGGCATACTGCCGCAGCGACAGGTTTCCGGATGCGCTGGAGCTGCTGGAGAAGTACAATGCAGTCTACAATTCGGCGAAGTTCACGTATGAGTACGCGAACCTGCTGCGGGAGAACGGCAGGGTCATCAAGGCGCTGATGCTGTATGTCAAAGTGACGACGATGAAGGATCTCGAGACGCTCGGCGAGAGCCGGCTGTCATGCTATGCCTACATTGTCGATATCTACAGGGGCATGGGAAACATGGAGATGGCGGAGCTTTTTGACCAGAAGCTCCAGCAGTGTGTGGCAGAGAGGGAACGGGTCATAAAGGAGGTGGGGTCTGGCAGGGACTGAATTGATCTAAAATGAACAAAGCCGCTTCAGGGAAGAGAGCCATGCGGCGCCTGGGAGCTGTAGAAAATGTTTCGGGCATTTTCCAACGGATCCTGACGATAAGGAAATCAGGGGGAAAAGTGTATGATTATAGCACACAATCTAAAGGCTATGAACAGCCAGAGACAATTATCTATAGTGAACGGCGCAGTGTCAAAGAAGGCGGAGAAGCTTTCAAGCGGTTACAAGATCAACAGGGCAGCGGACGATGCGGCAGGTCTGTCGATCTCTGAGAAGATGAGACGTCAGATCAGAGGACTTACCAAAGCGACAGAGAACACAGAGGACGGCATTTCCATGGCGCAGATCGCGGATGGCGCACTCGGCGAAGTACAGGATATGCTGCAGCGCATGAACGAACTCTGCGTGCAGGCTGCAAACGGCACGAACGCTGCGTCTGACAGGCAGAATTTACAGGATGAGGTATCACAGCTCATCACAGAGATCGACAGAGTTGCCGAGACGACCAAGTTCAACGAGACATACCTTCTGAATGGAAGTATCTCCAAGGGCGGCAGGGGTGCATACCTGAAAGCTGTCAACGACAGGAAACTCGAAGCCATCAGGGAAAAGTACGAGGAAGACAAGAAACAGCTCTGCCTCAAAGCGCTGAACGGCGATGATGCCGGTAAGGTGATCTCTGCAGACGAGCTGGCAGGCGTGGAAGGCACAAAGCTGCTCTACACGGTGGAATACGGTGTCAAGACAACACAGAACGGGGACAATAATGCTCCGACAACAGGGCTTTCAGCAAAAGACCTGGCGACGGCGAACAACCTGATCCCAGTGCTCCAGACATCGATCGTGCCGCAGGCAGTCAATTCACTGCTGAATACTTTTCAGGATGCGTTCGGTTATCTGCAGGGTTCCGAGATCGGGATCGGGCTTAAGATGTACAACGACCCGAACACGAGTGTTCTGGCATCGGTAGGGCTCCGGTTTGGCGGGAATATGCAGTCTTTGGGATTCAATCTCAGTGTCAATATGGCAACGCTCGGAAACGGCACATTGAACGCTGCGGCGAGGGACGAACTGGAAGTGACGATCGTCCATGAGATGATGCATGCGTTTATGGATGAGGCGCTCACGAACGGCATGACAGGAAATGTGAACGGAGAACTCCAGAAAGACAGGTTCCCTTTGTGGTTTATCGAGGGAATGGCGCAGAGCGCAGCAGGCGGATGTTTCCATGGAAACCCATGGGTGCAGGGACTCGGGATCAACAAAAATTCTTCCGAGGCGGATATCACAAGCGCGATCAACAGACAGCCGCTCACCAATTCGGGAAACGGTGGTGCGTCGGATTATGCGACAGGGTATCTTGCGAGCATGTATCTGGGATATATGGCAGCAGGCGGAAATTCCGTTTCAAAGGCTGCCATGAGTAGCGGGCTTGACAAGGTCCTGAACGAGATCAAGGGCGGTGTCAGTCTTGAGGCAGCCGTTCAGAAGTACACAGGTAAGAACCTGAAACAGTTTGAGAAGGATTTTGGGACAATGGGTGCTTCTTTTGTGAAGAAGCTTCTCAATGAGGTGGATCAGGGTACAGGCGGCGTTGCCACAGGAAGCTACGGCACGGCTGTGAGGCCAAACGGCGGCGCTGACATCCTCGCGGATGGAACGATCAACAATCTGAAACTGTTTGAGGTGAGCGGAACGAGCCAGTGGGTGACAAACACATATCCCAACGGGTATGACATCTATGTCGGCGGCACAGCTACGAACGGAAAGGGTTACAGTGACGGACCGCTCGAGATCGCGGCAAACAGACGCCCCACAGGCTTTGGTGCAGCGATCCACGCAGGCACGGACGCGGACATGAACAACAAGATCCATCTCTACATCGATGCCATGGACGCGGAAAGTCTCGGTGTCGATCAGGTTGACGTCCGCACGGAAGACCTCGCGAGCATCTCGATCGAGCGCGTGGCGCTCGCACTGGCGCAGGTATCTGCACAGCGTTCCGAGATCGGAGCATGCCAGAACCGCCTCGAGCACACAGTCAGCAACCTCGGCAACGTTGTGGAGAACACGACGGCAGCCGAGAGCCAGATCCGCGATACGGATATGGCAAAAGAAATGGTGGCATACGCAAACGTGAACATCTTGCAGCAGGCAGGTCAGGCAATGCTCGCACAGATGAACCAGAGCAATCAGGGAGTGCTTTCGCTGATCGCATAGGAATTGTGGATCTGTAGTCGTTTACAGGATAGATAATATGTCAGAGACAAAAGCAGGACAGCGCACATGGTGGGCTGTCCTGTTTTCGTCATGCGCAGCCCCGAGCAGAGGAACTATGCCGCCATGCGGCGCACGGGGCGCGGCAAGCAGGAAAAGACTTTCCGGCTCGATTGATGCAGCCCCGAGCAGAGGAACTATGCCGCTATGCGGCGCGCAGTGTTCTGTTCACTGCCGGGCAGTCACGCCAGCAGGCAGCGAAATTGTGCGCTAAATTTGTCACAATTCATATTTAATACACACAAAAGCTTGTCAGATCACGGGCAAAGGGGTGAATTGCAATAAAACTATATAAATTTACATAAAATTTGAAATAATTAGTTGACATAGTCTGACAATTCGTTTACAATAGAATCATTAAGAGGGTGACATAATATTATATCACCGGAATTAATGTAAAGGACTAATTGTTTTTCACAAGGAGGTATTAGTATGGATATCAAGAGTAGTTTCACCTGTGACAGCAAGATCGCAAACGAAGCGTACGCGGCGAAGGCAAGCGCAATGATGGCAAGAGAGAACAGGCTCGCGACAGGACAGAAGGTTTCAGAGCCGTCTTCCGATGCGGCATCGCTCCAGATCAAATCAAGGGCAAACGAATCCGCGGAGGCACTCGAGAACATCAACGCGGCATCCAGCGCGGTTGAGGACGTGGCGAGGGCGGAGGAGATGATCCGCGAGGCAAACCGCCGTATCTTAGAGCAGTCTGGTGATTCCGTGCTCGCACAGGCAAACCAGTCGACAGACGCAGTTACAAAACTGTTGGGATAATAATGGTTCGTATAAAAAACCGACGCATTGAGCGTCGGTTTTTTTGTGCGTTGGTGGCACACGCTCTAACATACAGACAACTTCACTATAGAAAGCGATCTGCAATAGGTGGCTGCGGAACAGAGAGGCGTATGATAAAGAAAAATTGTCTGAATTGTGTATATTTTTGCAAAAATATATAATATTTACATAATGGTTTGCCGATAACTATACTATAGTAAACCATCACACAGAACATATTCGGCTGGTGGGATGTGTGACAATCCCCAAAAAAGGGGATAATGCCGCAGTTGTGCGACAAAAACGAGAAAATTTAGAAAATTTTACATAATAGTCTAAATTTTCAGAAAATAGGGCCGATATATATACTGTAAACGGAGTTACAGAATATATTAACGATAATGAAACTGATCGATTCAAGGGGAATGATCAAAGTATAATAAATAAATAATGGGAAAGTTGCTTGGTGAAAGGGATGTCCTGGGCTGCTAAAGGAGGAGAAATTATGGTAGTACAGCACAATCTTAAAGCTATGAACGCGAACAGAATGTTGAACATCAATACGAATGCGTCAGCGCGTTCGACAGAAAAACTTTCAAGCGGCTATCGCGTAAACAGGGCGGCAGACGACGCGGCAGGACTTGCGATCTCAGAGAAGATGAGAAAGCAGATCCGTGGTCTGACACAGGGTTCCCGCAACGCGGAGGACGGCATCTCAGCAGTGCAGACAGCAGAGGGTGCACTTGCAGAAGTGCAGGATATGCTCCAGAGAATGAACGAGCTCTGCGTACAGGCGGCAAACGGCACGAACTCCGTCACAGACCGCAAGTATATCCAGGATGAGATCGACCAGCTCGTGACAGAGATGGACAGAATCTCAGAGACGACTAAGTTCAACGAGACCTATCTGTTGAAGGGTGACAATACACAGCCGGAAAATCTGGTGCATACATTCAACTATATCAAGGGCGACGAGATCGACCAGACAGGACAGTCCAAGGTTGTGAACAGTTCAGGCGCAAAGGTTAAAGTAAACTACAATGGCACGGACAATGTGTATGTTGTCAATGCGGCGAGCATCAGCGCTTCCACCGTGAACAATCCGATGTCGGCAGACGTTGTGACAAAGGGATCTGACTTCACAAAATACTGCGACGACGGCACAAAAGTAGGCGCGAGTTCTTCGATCACGGCATTGGAACTCAGTGCGGACTATGCGATCTTTAAGAATACAAAACTGGATCCGGATGCGCTTGAGGTTCAGACAGGTACAAAGAATCTTGTGAGCAAGGATAATAAAGATGCATACATTTATGATGTAAAGACAAAGAATGTCATTCATGTGAAGGCAGGGGAAGACTTGTCAGCGTACGTGGAAGAGATTGCAGGCGAGAAGGGTAAGTATACGATGAAAGAGCAGTACAGACTGCTTTACAATGCCAATGATAAGGCGACAGCAGTTGCAGACACTACATTAGGTCATCCGGGAACAAGTGCAGACAAATTAGAACCCAAGGATCTCATCGGTGCAGTTTCTGAAAATAAACTCTATGATAAGGACGGCAAGGAAGTATCAGGCATGGGGCTGTACAAATACTTCAATGAGAACGGCGACTACAAGGGAGGTCTGTATGCGGATAAGGATGCGACGAAGAAGATTACAGAGCAGAAGATGCTTGCGGATGGTACAACTCCGGCTTCCCTGTACTTCGGTGGTTTCATCAGCAACCTGAGCGAGAAAGTGGTGGCTCCGTTGACATTCAACGTGCACGCAGGTTCGGACTCTGACCTCACCAACAGGATCTCCGCGACGATCGACACAATGTCGGCGGCAGGACTTGGCGTAAACAAGTTGAAGAGCACATCGATCGGTATCGTGGATGAGACCGGTGACAACGCGAGAGAGGCGATCGACGTAGTGGGCGAGGCATTGAAGATCGTATCGACACAGCGTTCTATCCTCGGTGCAGTGCAGAACCGTTTAGAGCACACGATCTCGAACCTGGACAACGTAGTAGAGAACACCACAGCTGCAGAGTCAGCGATCCGCGATACAGACATGGCGGAGGAGATGGTGAAGTTCTCCAACAACCAGGTGCTCATGCAGGCAGGTCAGTCGATCCTTGCACAGGCAAATCAGGCAAACCAGGGTGTACTCTCACTCCTGCAGTAATAGAGCGTGCAATAGGTTTCGTATTCACTCTAACCAACTTAATATACTTACAAAGAGAGCCGTCCGAAATTTGGGCGGCTCTCTTTAGATTTCTGCATGACAAGTTCCCCCTGAATGTGTTAGAATGAGATCATATAGGGCTGGCAGAAAGAAAGGGCATGCGGTGGATACTGGACTGCTGGGGAAAGAGTGCTGGAAAGTGAGGGTAAAGTATGTTTTATGATGTGATTATAATAGGGGCAGGTCCGGGAGGGATCTTCTCGGCGTATGAGATGATTCACCAAAAGGGTGATCTGAAGATTGCGGTCTTCGAGTCTGGGCACGCTCTTGACAGGAGACGCTGTCCGATTGACGGTGACAAGGTAAAGAGCTGTATCAAATGCCAGAGTTGTTCGATCATGAGCGGTTTTGGCGGTGCAGGTGCATTCTCAGACGGAAAGTACAATATTACAAATGATTTTGGCGGGACGCTGTATGAGCATATCGGCAAAGCAAAGGCGATCGAGCTGATGGAGTATGTGGACGAGATCAATATGAAGTATGGCGGGGAAGGTACAAAGATGTACTCGACAGCGGGAACGCATCTGAAAAAGCTCTGCCTGCAGAATAAGCTGAATCTCCTTGACGCCTCCGTGCGCCATCTGGGAACGGATATCAACTATATTGTACTGGAAAACCTTTATGCAGAGATGAAGGACAAGGTTGACTTTTTCTTTGATTCACCGGTCACAAATGTCGAGGTGATCGACGGCGGGTATCGTGTGTTCTGTGAGAATACAAGCTATGAATGTGACAAGTGTGTCATTTCTGTCGGAAGGAGCGGGAGCAAGTGGATGGAAAGCATCTGTTCCAAACTTGCGATTCCCACGAAGTCAAACCGTGTGGACATCGGGGTGCGCGTAGAACTTCCGGCAGTGATCTTCTCGCATCTCACAGATGAGCTCTACGAGAGTAAGATCGTATATAGGACTGAGAAGTTTGAGGACAGGGTGCGGACTTTCTGTATGAACCCAAAAGGGATCGTGGTGAATGAGAATACAAACGGCATCGTCACGGTCAACGGACACAGCTATGAGGGCGCGGACAAACAGACGGAAAACACGAATTTTGCACTTCTGGTCGCAAAACATTTTTCTGAGCCGTTCAAGGACAGCAACGGATATGGCGAGAGCATCGCAAGACTCTCAAACATGCTGGGCGGAGGGGTGATCGTACAGCGTTTTGGCGACCTTGTGCGCGGCAGGCGCAGCAACACAAAGCGTATCGAGGAGGGGCTTGTCACACCGACACTTGCTGCGACGCCCGGCGATCTGAGCCTTGTGCTGCCGAAGCGGATTCTCGATGGCATCATCGAGATGATCTATGCCCTGGACAAGATCGCACCTGGAACGGCAAACGATGACACGCTGCTATACGGCGTGGAAGTCAAGTTCTACAATATGGAGGTTGATATTGACGAGAATCTGGAGACCAGATACAAGGGGCTTTATGTGATCGGTGACGGGAGCGGCGTGACACATTCCCTGTCACACGCATCGGCGAGCGGCGTGTATGTGGCGAGGCAGATATTGGATCGTGTTTGAAGATTGCTTTCTGGCAGGATCACACTGAATAAAAAATATATGATTTTTAGTGTATAGAATAAGATCTATACACTTTTTTTATGCGCACGGGCACCCAGAGGAAGAATGTCAGCAAAAGCTGACGGGTGCTCGGCGCGCGAGTAGTGGAGAAGGTCGTTCCCCTACTCGATTGCACAGCCCCATGCAGAGGAACTATGTGTTTTTGTATAACGAAATACTTTACTATGATAATATACCTTGACAGATGAGGTATATTGTTGTATAGTATATATCAAGAAAATTTAAACAAGATCCATATTTTGAAGAAGCAATCTACAAGTAATATTTTCTGGCAGAAGTGATCGTGAGCAGAAGTATGGATTTTTAACAGTTCAATGTATTAAGAAAAGAAGGGAGGAGTCATATGTCAATCACATCAGACATTCTCAGGGGGCATACTGAGGCGATCATTCTTTCCAATCTGATCGAGCAGGATAGTTATGGTTATCAAATCAACAAGGATATCATGAAAAAGACCAACAATGCCTATGAACTGAAGGAAGCAACACTGTACTCGGCATTCCGAAGGCTTGAGCAGGCAGGCTGTATCACGACCTACTGGGGGGATGAGACAGTCGGCGCCAGACGTCGGTATTATGCCATCACAGATGATGGCAGGAAAGCATATCAGGGCTATAAGCAGGAGTGGCATGAGGCGAAGGAGATCATCGATAAGTTATTAAAATGATAAGATCTGAAATTAGAAACTGCAATATTATGAGGAGGATAAGTGAATATGGATGAGAAGATCAGACAGTATTTCAGCACAATTTTTGCCGATGCACCTAAGACAAGGATGGCGCTGGACTTAAAGCAGGAGATGACCCAGAGCGCCATTGACAAATACAATGATATGGTGGCAGATGGTTACTCTGAGAAGGACGCGTATCAGAACGTGATCAACTCCATCGGTGATGTGACAGAGCTGTTCCCGGAAGTGGAGGAGAAAAATCTGTTTGCACTGTCGGAGAAGGATCGGAAGAAGAAAGCGATGATGACAGCATGTGCGGTGGGGATGTATATCTTTGCGGGGGCGGTATTTCTCTTTTTTGGAATGCTCAGTGAATACCTAGGCGATGAGGACATAATGATGGCTATTGGTTTTGTGATGGCGATCGTGATCTGCATTCCGCCGACAGTCATGCTCGTCTATGCAGCAAATATGTATCCTGGATATATCAAAAAGAATGATCAGGATATGGTCGATCAGATCAAGGAAGTAAGATATCATGACAACAAGGAGAAGGCAGCGCTCAAGACGATCCATTCCCTGATATGGACGATTACATTCCTGCTCTATTTTACGATCAGCATAGTGACATTTGCATGGAATGTCACATGGATCATTTTTCTGATCGCGGCGTGCGTCCAGAAGATCGTGCAGCTGGTGTTTGAGCTGAGGGCGGAAGAAAAGCACTTATAGAAGGAGGAGCGTCTGTATGAAAAAGATGAAAATCACAACACTTGTGATTTTGTGCATACTGACTGTGGGTCTGTGCGGGATCCTCGCATATGGCATAGCGGGACATAGCATCTATGTGGGCGGATATAACGGCGGAGGTTACGCAAGCCATGGAAGCCCGCAGCTGGTGATGGAAAAGGAGATCCCGCTTGACGGGATCGACCATATTTCGCTACAGTATGACATGAATAACAATGACATCCGTATCTATGAAAGTGAGGAGGACATTCTCACGATAAGGGAATACAACGAACTTGATCTGGAAGAGGATGAGCTCTCTACGGTGACAGTGGCAGGCAGTGGAATAGAGATACGGGGAAAAAAGAGAGAGGGGAAAAAATTTCAACTGCAGATCGGAAGATTTGGGATTCGGTCCGTATATGGTTACACGGAGATCGGACTGCCGGCATCCTACAAGGGACAGCTGTTGCTTTCCACAGCCAGCGGTGATATCCGGTCCGAGATGGATATTGTGCTTGAGAGCGGATTTCAGGCGGAAACAATCAGTGGAAATATAATGATTCCCGATATTACAGCACAGACTGTGTCTCTGGGATGCAGCAGTGGAGATGTCAAAGTAAGCGCTGTCAGTACGGATGTCAGTGGTCTCACGGGAGCGATCGATATCGCGACGATCAGCGGTGATATCAATATCGGTGAGTTGACAGGTGAGTTGGATATTGGGAGCAGCAGCGGTGATATCACGGTGAAGCAGCTGACAGGTACGACAAAGATCAAAAGCATCAGCGGGAATATTAAGTCAGACACAGTGCAGGGAAACACTCAGCTTGGGACGACCAGCGGCGATATCACAGTACAGTGCATCGACGGAATTGTCAAGGCGGAATCATCGAGCGGCAGCATCAAGATCCTCGCGGGGGACGGGGACAGGACAGTCAATACGATTTCGGGGGACATTCGGATGGAAGGTGTAGCGGGATCGTGGGAGACGCATACGACCAGCGGCGAAGTCTGGATCAAGGCGCAGGAGGGGAGCGGCAGTATCAGTACGACCAGCGGTGACATCAATCTAAAACTCGGAAAACTTGCCGGAACCCTCAGTGTGGGCAGCAGCAGCGGAACGGCGAAAATCCAGCTTTCACCGGATAACATGTTTGAATTCAAGGCAGATACTTCAAGCGGTGATATTGAGACCTTTTTTGACGATGAACTGAGCTTTTCCAAGAAAGGAAATAGCGCTCATGGAACGCATGGGGACAGCAGTGGAGCCAACAGTATCGTGGTCAAGACGACAAGTGGTGATGTACAGGTGACAGAAGGATAGGGAACAGTTTCGGAAAATAAAAAATCTTCTTTATACAGGAATCAATATGTGCTATAATCGGTATCGTGGTTTATCACTTTTAAAAGTTACAGAAAGGACTGGGTATTGAGATGTACATAACATGTTTGGATTTGGAAGGCGTATTGGTTCCCGAGATTTGGATCGCGTTTGCTGAGGCGAGCGGCATTCCCGAACTGAAGAGGACGACGCGTGACGAGCCGGATTATGATAAATTGATGACATGGAGACTGGGGATCCTCAAGGAACATGGACTTGGCTTGAAGGAAATCCAGGAGACGATCGCAAAGATCGATCCGATACCAGGTGCAAAGGAATTTCTCGATGAACTCCGCTCCATCACACAGGTCATTATCATCAGCGACACCTTTTCAGAGTTTGCGACGCCGCTGATGAAAAAACTTGGCTGGCCGACGATCTTCTGCAATTCGCTCGAGGTTGCGCCAAGTGGTGAGATCACAGGGTTCAGGATGCGCTGCGAGCAGTCCAAGCTCACGACTGTCAGAGCGCTGCAGTCGATCGGATATGAGACGATCGCCAGCGGTGACAGTTACAATGATCTTGGCATGATCAAAGCGGGCAAAGCGGGCTTTCTATTCAAGAGCACAGACAAGATCAAGGCAGATAACCCGGAGCTTGCGGCATATGAGACATATGACGAACTGATGGACGCGATCAAGCGAGCGATGGTATGATCAAGCCGTCGGCGGTCAGTTCGTATATTTGATCACACACCTCTGCGATATATTTGCGGTCGTGGGATACGCTGATGATCGCCCCCTGGTAATCCGCGAGCATGCGCCGTATGACCGGATTGGACAACGGCGAGAAATTGCGGCTTGGTTCGTCGAGCAGCAGCACGTCGCAGCCGGAAGTGTCGAGGTAGAGCAGCATGATCTTTGCCCTTTGTCCGCCCGACAGTTCCCGCATCGGATGCATCATCTCGTCCGCAGTGAATTTCATGCTGCCGAGATAGGTGCGCATGGCAGAGATGCTTTCCTTGCTGCCGTCCGATAAAAATTCTACAGGTGTCTGTTCTAAGTCTAGGAGTTCCTCATAATTTTGCGGCATGTAGGCGGCTTTGATATCTGTCCGCTGCAGCAGTTCTTTTGCCAGGATACGCATGAGAGTCGTCTTGCCGCAGCCGTTTTTTCCAGTGATGCAGATATGCGCAGGACCCTGTATAAAGAGGTGTATATCGCGTGCGAGTACGACGGATTCCGGCGCATTTTCGCCTGTGGGAACGCGGAGTGCATCGAGCGTGAAGTCCAGTACTACCTTGCCGTTTGGTATGGCGGTTTGATTTCCGAATTTGGTGAACATCGCTTCCTCGTACTCAGGCATCTCAGTCATATCTTCAAAATCTTTCTCAAAGCGTGATTCATATGCTTTTATCCGGTGCATGGTCTTTTTCAATAGAGCCGCAGTGTGAGGATCCTGGCGGCTGATGGCATTTTGCTGGTGCTCTACCTTCTGCTGGATCCGGCGGAATTTTTCTTGTTGTTTGTCATATGCCCGGCGTTCGTTCTTCGCCTCCTGCTCCTGTTTTTCAAACTGCTGGCTTCTGTTGGTGATATAACTTTGGTAGTCTGCGTAAGTAACTGTGCAGCGAGGTGTGGTCTTGCGGCGCAGTTGTTCGATGTGGACGATTCTGTTTGCAGTGCGCTCTAAGAGTGTCTCATCGTGGGAGATGTACAGGATCGGAATCTCGCTGGTCCGGATAAATTCTTCCAGCCATAGGAGTGTTTCGATATCAAGGTCGTTTGACGGTTCGTCGAGCAGGAGCATCGTCGGCTCGTCAACCAGCAGACGGATCAGCTGTACCTTAATTTTTTCTCCACCGGAGAGTGCACCTAGAGGCTCTTCTGAGTACAGGCGCTCTGTCGGAAACCTGATTTTCGCGCATAACTGTGCAAGGTCGCGCGGATCCCAGTCATAAAAGCGGTCTGTCGCAGTGAGATATTCGTAGATGGTATCTTTGCGCTGGAGTTTGGGCAGTTCCTGCGGGAGATAGCCAAAACGTTCCCCGCTTCGCAGTATTTCACCCTCATACTCGACATACTCCTCTGCCATTTCGGGGTTGAAGATCAGTTTGAGCAGTGTGCTTTTTCCGTTTCCCTCCTCGCCGATCAGGGCGCACTTGTCTCTCGGATTGATGCAAAGGTTAAAGTTTTCCAGTAATATGCGGTAATCTTTTTTGTGACGTATGGTTAATTGTTTGATCTGTAACATTAAGAAATCCCTCCGTTTCTGTTATGCCCGAAATGTCTGCTGATCATTTTGCGATATTTCGAGTGTTCCTGTTTGATTTATTCTTGTCGGGGATATGTGAAAACACGAGGGGATGTTAGAATGTGTGAAAGCTGTTTTATAGTAGTCTCTTTACAATGCATGAATGGGATCGGGCAAGGACAGCCCATAAGAAAAGCCAGAGAGCCGCGCAGAGAAAATCCCTCCACTAATAAAATCTCCAGCCTGCACTATGCAGAAAGATGACGGAGTGAGCAGCAGCGAAAGTAAAACAGCTGCAGCATAACAAAACAAAGCTACACAAAAACGGACATTGCACAATAAAGTGCAGACGTCCTAAACTAATATCTGAACTTGTGTTTCCTGTTTTGTTATCTCATCATCTTCCCACCGCCCTTCTTTTTGAAATTGAGGATATTATCCTTGAAGAAAACATTGTGCAAGATACACAATGTGAAAAAGTCATCTTGTAGACTTTTTTAATTTCTATTATTGTAATGGAAAAACATTGCATTGTCAAGTATTGTTTTCAAGTCTGGACGACAGTCAGAAGATAAGTTATACTGATAATAAGGTGATGCGATATGATACAGCAATTAGGTGTCATGCTCTGCCAGGAGCGTGAGAAGATGGGGGAAACACAGAAGAATATAACAGAGGGGATTATCAGTATATCGGAGTTGTGCAGGGTGGAACGCGGGGAGCATGAGATCGATTATTTCATGCTGCAGGCATTGTTCGAGCGCCTGGGAAAGTCAATTGACAAGATGGAGCTTGCTGTGTCAGTCAGTGAGTATGTATCCATCTCATACAGGGTGGAAATAGAGCAAAGTATAGAGAAAAGGGACTATAAGGTGCTGGCGGAACTGATCTCAAACTATGGTGCATACAACGATAAAAAGCGCCCTATTCATAGGCAGTATGTGGCTATGCTTCAGGCAGTTATGTGTTACATGAAAGAACAAGATCATTCCGCTTGTCAGCAATGGTTGGAGCATGCACTTGCCTGTACGCTGATGTGCGATTGGAGACAGTGGATCAGTTGTGGACACCGTCTCTGTAATCAGGAGGTCCGTATTATTCTGATGATCGTATATTGTCGGTGGAAACAGTCAGATACAGATGAACAGATACAAGAAATGATAGAACAAATGGAACAGTTCAGCGAATATATTGAGAGCTTTTATACCGACGAGGAGGAGCAGGTCAAGATCTATCCGCACTGCGCGTGGTTGTTGGGCGAACTTTATATGGCGCAGGACAGGGTGGAAGATGCATATGCCATATGCTCAAGAGGGAAGAGATCTCTTCAAGAAAATGGTTCTCTAAATCCTGTCAGAGAAATCCTGGAGCTGGAAGAGGCATGTCTAGAAAAAATGGGAAAGCAGGCAGAGCTTCAACGATGCAGAAAGTATTATGAAGCGGTTCTGTTTTTGTACGAGGCGGCGGGAACCAGTCCAGAACCTGACATGATGATGGCATTTATGAAAAGCAGCTTTCAGGGGGAGTTTGTCATTACTAACGAACTGCTGAGGGATCTAAGGAAAGCAAAAGGAATATCACAGGAGGCTCTTTGTATCAATATATGATCACAGGAGACTTTGTCACGGATCGAAAAAGGGAAGAGAAGTCCGAATAAAAAGCGGCTTTACCAGATGTTAAAGAGACTGGGAATGGAGCGTGAGAATTATTATGGGTTTATCGAGGCCGACGACTACAGGTTGTATGAGAAGGTGAGACAATATAATAGATGTTTTTCAGGGGAAAATGCCCAGGAACCGATGAAACTTCTAGATGAGATTGAAAGCAAAATAGATATGACGCTGCTCGTAAACAAACAGTTTATCGGAGCAGGGCGCATTTGGGGACAGACCAATAAAGGTGAATTGCCAATAGAACAAGCAAATGATCAGCTCCGAGAATTGCTTTTTCTCACAATGCCGCCGATCGATTCCGGTGTGTTATTATATAGGATACCGTTTCGGACAGAATATAAGCTGCTAAATCTCATAGCAATCAACCTGAGGAATGACAATAAGGTGGAAGAGGCACTTGGTATGTATGAAGAACTGATGAAATGTTTTAAAAGAAGCAGGGTTCGTATGAGGCATCACGCAGTCCCGGCTTTTACATTATATACAAATCTAGCAGGATTGTCAGAAGAGTTAAACAGATTAGATAGGGCAGAAACTATTGGGAGGGAAGGACTTCTTCATGACATAGGATGCTGCCGGGGGGATATAGCGGGAGACGTGCTGGCAAATCTGTCCCTGGTATACTGGAAGCGGGGACAGTCAGAGCTTGAGGAAATGTACCTCAGAAACGGCTATTTCCTGAATGATTTTTATAACAGGACAAAGGGGCAGTATAAATTAGCGGAAGCCTATCGGAAAAAATTTCACAAAGAGATAGATCTGATATAAAAATTTTCGTAGAACGTCATAGTATATAAAGGGATCAAATGATATAATAAATCTGCATTATCTAAGCAGATTACGACATTGAACAAACAATTGAAGGGAAAGGGGACGAGCGTATGAAATTAACAGATCAGAAAAAAGCAACGTGGGAAAAAACTCTAAGAGATTCAGGGTTGATCGGTCTCATCGACACGATTCAGGAGCACACAAAGGGAGACCTGTGGGAGTTTGGACAGATTCGCGGAGATTTTTTCTTTACGACAGAAAAGTTTGTGTATGTGAGTGGAGGGCTGATTGCCAAAGCGACTTTCAGCATACCCTATAACAAGATAACAGGGCTGAAGCTTTGCAATGTGGGGAACATTCCATTGCTGCCGACAGGGATCAGAGTTACATACACAGATGAGAATGGAAAGACGGTTAAAAAGAGGTGTTCTGTTTTGAAGAGAAAACAGTGGCTCGCATATCTGCAGGAGAAGACAGGGAATTCTGCGAATTAAACAGGGATAAGCTTGAAAGGGATTATGGTGATTCACCTTAGCATCGCCATTTTGCTGACAATAGTGCCCAAACCGACGGTTTGCACAACAGTGTGATACATTACCGATAACAAGTGGAGCTGAAAAAACATAGTTCAAGCATTAGTGAGATGTCAGGATGGACAGCTGATGACGCTGATGAAGCCAGGGTCATCGAGGACGGGAGAGGCGCACAGGAAATATTTCTGGATGTGATGATGCGTGGTTTTTCGCCGGACGAGATCGATTGCATGAGAGGCTGCACCGAACGTAATCTAAAGGATGACAATGTTTAGGGACCTGCGATCGGGATGGATCGATTATTTATGAACCGTTTTGGGGAAGGAGAGTGTTAAATGGGAGGAATGATCATTTTTAAGTTTGTGATCTGTTTTATCGCAGGAACTGGTGCCGGGCTCGGCACAGGGTTTGCGGGCATGAGTGCGGCGGCGGTCATCAGTCCGATGCTGATCACGTTTCTGGGACTTCCGGCGTATGAGGCGGTCGGCATCGCGTTGGCAAGCGATGTTCTGGCAAGTGCAGTGAGTGCATATACATATGGGAAAAATAAAAATCTTGACATCCGAAACGGTGTGGTTATGATGGTCACGGTATTGCTCTTTACGCTGTTTGGAAGCTGGATCGCGAGTCTGGTGCCTAACACTACGATGGGGAGCTTCTCGGTGTTCATGACCCTGCTGCTCGGCATTAAGTTCATCGTGAAGCCGGTTATGACGACAAAGGAATCCATGACGGCAGTCAGTGCGAGGAAACGAACTGTTCAGTCCATTGTATGTGGGACCATCGTCGGATTTATCTGTGGTTTTATCGGTGCGGGCGGCGGTATGATGATGTTGTTGATCCTGACAGGTGTTTTGGGATATGAGTTGAAGACGGCGGTTGGGACAAGCGTCTTTATCATGACATTCACGGCATTGACAGGTTCAGTCAGCCATTTTGCGATCGGCGGCGCGCCTGACCTTTGGTGTCTGATCTTCTGTGTGGCGTCGACATTGCTGTGGGCGCGGATCGCTGCAAAGTTTGCGAACAGAGCAAGCGCAGCCACACTGAACCGTGCGACAGGCGTTGTGCTCGCGGTGCTGGGGACGGCGATCCTTGTGGTGAATATGACGACAAAATGATCGGACAGAGTAACATGGTTTTTGGGGGGATGCACAGCGGATGCGCGATTGGTCAGCTGTGCATCTTTCTGTACTTCATGGGAGTGATTCCGTATTTTTTCTTAAACAGTGCGTAGAAGTGTGTGCGGTTTGTAAACTTTAATCTGGCAGCTATGGAGCTGATGGATTCGTCGGTTTCTGTCAGGCACTGTGCCGCTTTTTTCATGCAGAAGGTCATACCGTAGTCATAGAAACACATGTCAGTAAACTTGTTGACGATACGGTTGAGGTAGTCGCCGCTGTAGTGGAGCAGTTGTTCCATCTCTGTGCGTGTCATGCGTCCGTTGCACTCCTCAAAGAGCCGGGTGATGCGCAAAAAGAGTAGAAAATCACTGTTTGTGTCAAGACGGATCGCAGTACAGTGATAATGTGCCTGTGATGACAGGTAGTATAAAAAGGAACACAGCAGTCCGCAGATCTGATAGGAAGCGCCAAATGCGGGGTAGAGGAGTGTATGTATCAGATCTTCAGCCATGGAATGCAGGTGCGCTGCAGACAGATGGTTTTGATATGTGGGGATAAAGTCCAGGTATGCCCGCTCTCCAAGGTTCTCCAGATCTGTGGTGATAAAATGATAGAGGTCACTGTCACAGATCGTTCTCTCGCTTGCAAAGAAAGCGTTCTGCGCAGATGCGAACAGTTCCGTGATATACTCGGAGGATATACCGATATACAGGACCCTGCACTTTGACTGATAGCGCTCCATGTGCCGCAGGTTTCGGTTGATCAGGCAGCACGAGCCGGCTGGGTACAGATAGTCTTTTCCCTCGATCCTCTGTACGATCGTTCCTTCTAGAACGACCACAAATTCAAAGAAATCGTGGAAATGCGGTGCGTTTTTAGCGTAGGAATAATTTTTCATGGAGAGCGTTTCCTGATATAAAACCGCTTTCTCAAAAGACAGTGTGATGACGTTTACGTAGTTCTCCGGTTCGGCGCCGTCACAATATTCCAGGGTGAGCTGAAAGGGCACATTCATGTGATAGAAGCGGCTGAAATCACTGTCTCCGTTTTGGACATTGATCGAGGAGTCGCTGCTGTCGAGAACTTTCTGCATATCAGATGTATTGTCAACAATAGTACCATTGTTTTTCATTTCAAACCTCCATTTAGTAGTTTGTGCTTTTTTCCCGGATATGATACAAATGTAAGCGGTTAGATCGCTTTTCGTTATTGCTGTATATTGGATCGCTTTTTTATAATGATAGATAGGTGACAGTCTGATGATGTGCGTGGCTGCATCGTTATATCTATTCACGATTATAGAGAAACTTGCAGGGAATGTAAAGCAGTTTATCAGGGCAGTATCTGATATTGTTACAGTTCGTTGCTGTTCACTCGTCGTCAGAGTAGTGAAATACATGCGCCAAAATGCTTGTACTTTAGCATTTTGTGTGCAAAAACGGTTGCTGTTTACGCCATCATTACACAAAATTGTATCAGAACTGGCTGGGGCGTGAACAGTAACTACAGTTCTGCAAGGCTGTACTGTAACCTGATATTTCCCTGTGTTCGATTTTGCGATATACGAGTACAGGGAGATTCCAAGAGGCCATCAAAAGAAAATGGAGGGATTCATATTATGAAGCAAATGCACACAAAACTATTGGCGCTATGCATCAGTGTAAGTCTTTGTTCCGCTGCACTGGCGGGCTGCGGTGCAGAAAACACAGAGCCTGCCGCGGGAACGCAGGTATCGACGCAGGAGGAGACACAGGCATCGGCGGAGAGCACGGAAGCGGAAACACAGACGGCGGAATCGGTCACAGAGACGGCACCGTCTGAAGGTGACGAAACGGCAGGAATCTTTGTGGAGCCGGTCGAGGGGATCTCAGACGACTTTATCCGTGGTATGGATGCATCCTCAGTACTTGTAGAGGAAAAGAGCGGCGTAAAATACTATAATTTCGAGGGTGAAGAGCAGGATGTTTTCCAGACGCTGGCGGAGGGCGGTGTAAATTACATACGTCTGCGCGTGTGGAATGATCCGTATGATGAGAATGGCAATGGATACGGCGGTGGAAACAATGACGTTCCGACTGCGAAGGAACTTGGAAAACGCGCGACAGAATACGGAATGAAAGTGTGCATCGACTTCCACTATTCTGATTTCTGGGCGGATCCCAAGAGACAGCACGCACCCAAAGCGTGGGAAGGAATGGATATTGACGAGAAATGCGATGCGCTTTATCAATTTACAAAGGAAAGCCTCGCAGAGCTTCTCGATGCCGGCGTCGATGTGGGAATGGTGCAGGTGGGAAACGAGATCAATAACGGGATGTCCGGTGAGACAAAGCTTGAGAATGTCACAGCGCTTTTGAAGGCGGGATGCCGCGCCGTGCGCGAGATATCGGATGAATACGGAAAAGACATTCAGATCGCCATTCATTATACGCGCATTACGGACAAGGCACAGGTGGATAGTCTGGTGGCAAATCTGCAAAAATCAGAAGTGGACTACGATGCGATCGGATTATCTTATTATCCATTCTGGGACGGATCTATGGATAACATGAAGCGTGTCGTGGAGCTGCTGCAGGAAAGGTATGGGATCAAGGTATTTATCGCAGAAACTTCCTATTGCTACACTTCTGAGGACGGTGACGGCAGCGGCAACAGTCTTGTTGGCATCGATGATCTGGTAGACGGTTATCCCGCAACGGTGCAGGGACAGGCCAACATGATCAGGGATGTCTTTGCGGCGGCAAACGAGGCAGGTGCGATCGGTGTGTTCTACTGGGAGGGTGTATGGCTTCCGGTCGGCGAGGCGACAGCGGACAACTCTCCGATCTGGGAGGAGTACGGCAGCGGCTGGGCGAGCAGCTACGCGAGTGATTATGACCCGGAGGATGCCGGATTGTATTACGGCGGCTGTTCATGGGACAATCAGGCGTTTTTTGACTTTGATGGTCATCCGCTGGAATCGCTGAACGTGTTCCGATATTTAAAAACCGGAGCTTCTGCACCTCTGGCGATCGATGCGGTTCCAGGCGTCAATATCATCTGCCCTGTAGGCGGTGAGGTTGCGCTTCCCGAAATGGTCGATGTGATCTACAATGACCACTCGGCAAACAAGCAGTGTGCGGTTACATGGGACGAGGCGCAGCTGGCGGCGATCGATACGAAGGCCGGCGGTGTCTACGAGGTGTCAGGTACACTCGAAAGCGGTGAGACTGTTGTCGGAGTTGTTGAGATCAAGATGGACAACCTGGTTCTGAATCCGAGTTTTGAGGACGCAGATACTTCTATGTGGAAAGTAACATATGTGGGAGACAGCAATCCGACCGACTATCAGGAGAAGACAGACGACGCACATTCTGGGGATATCGCTTTTCATTTCTGGTCGGAGGATTCCGATATGGAGTTTTCTATCGAACAGGAATTTGCAGATCTGGAGCCCGGGACATATCAGCTGTTTGCCTACGCGCAGGGCGGAGATGTGTCCGACAGTGCCCAGATGGAGCTGTATGCCGTCACCAGCGGCGGGGAGCAGACGGAGCCTTTCATGGTAACGACATACAATGACTGGAAGAATCCCACGATTTCTGAGATAAAGGTTTCAGACGGAAAGCTCACGATCGGTGTGCGCATGAAGTGCAATCCCAAGAGCTGGGGAACGGTTGACGATTTCACGCTGAACCGGATCGGGGACTGATCAGGCGTGTCATAAAATTTTTCATAGCCGACTGAACAATACATAATTTTGCGCATTTATAGAAAAACTATGTGATAAGAAAGCGTAAAACGTGTAATAGGGAAAACAGCAGAGGGTCTAAGGCTGTTAATACCAATCAACAGGAGGCGATCAGGTGGAAAATAATACATCAAAAAATAAAGCGATGGGCACTTCAAGCATTGCATATGGCAGTCCGGTATTGATCATGGGAAGCGGTTCGGTCGTGGGACAGATGGAGGACGAGGGACCACTGGCAGGATGTTTTGACAAGGTGAGTGACGACAAGAATGACATGTTTGGTGAGGACTCGTGGGAGAAGGCGGAGAGCGCGCTTCAGAAGGAGGCGGTGGCACTCACCCTGTCAAAGACATGTGCTGCGGCTGGAGATATCCGGTTCCTGTATGCAGGAGATCTCCTGGGACAGAATATCGCGAGCTCGTTTGGCCTGGTGGATTACAATATTCCGCTGTTTGGACTGTACGGCGCCTGCTCTACCTGCGGGGAATCGTTGAGCCTTGGCAGTATGAGCGTGGCGGCAGGTTATGCGGACCGTGTTATGAGCCTGACATCGAGTCATTTTGCGAGTGCGCAGAAGGAGTTCCGCTATCCGTTGGAGTACGGTGGACAGAGACCGCTGTACGCTTCGTGGACAGTGACTGGAAGCGCCGCATTTTTATTGCAGAATGTGGATGCATCAGGAAAGTCGGTGTCCGGTAAAACGATCAAAAATGAGTATGAGGGCAAATATCAGAAAAAAGTTGGAATAACAGGTGTAACTGTTGGGCGGATAGAGGATTTTGGCATCAAGGATTCCTTCAATATGGGATGTGCCATGGCTCCCGCAGCGGCGTGGACGATCGCGACAAATCTCAAAGACTTCGGCAGAAAGCCGCAGGATTACGATGCGATCTTTACCGGAGATCTCGGCAGTGTTGGACAACAGGCGTTATTCAATCTGCTCTCACAGGAGAAAATCGACATCAGCGACAGACACTATGACTGCGGACTGCTGATCTATGACACTGAGAAACAGGATGTTCATGCGGGGGGAAGCGGATGCGGGTGCTCTGCGGTTGTACTGTCTGCCCACATTTTGCCGAGACTTGCAAAAGGAGAATGGAAACGCGTGTTATTTGTCCCGACAGGTGCGCTGCTCAACAAAACTTCTTTTAATGAGGGGCAGAATGTGCCAGGCATCGCGCATGGCGTGGTGATCGAGGCGTTGTAACAGCTGCTAAATGACAAATAGTCTGAAAATTACTCAAAATAGCATAGAAAATTAGAAAAATAAATAAATTGCATAATTTGTTCAAAAAATTCAGAAAATAGACTAATCTTTTCCCGTAAAAAGTACGATATATTATGTAAGGCAGTTAACATAGGTAAATGCCATAAGTGATTGACTTAATAATTATCTTTAAAGGACTGTGTGGAGAGAGGGGTTCACACAGTATATATGAGGGAAAGGAGCATCTATGGAGGTAAGAAGTGCGAACATTGCCTTGACGAACAGGGCAGCGGCAGCGATCGACAACTCCGGTTCGAATGGTAAGGAGCAGCAGCATGCGATGAAGGTAGGCAGTGCTGTCTCTGAGGAGAACCAGGAGCTCGATGAGCAGTCGGTTATGATTTCCATATCAGCAGCCGGCCTCAGGAGAAGTCTGTTGTTGGAGAAACAGGCAGAAAAGGACGAGAGCGAAGATGAAAACGAGGAAGAGAATTTCTCGGGCAAAGCAGATATTGAGGACATGATGAAAAAGATGGAAGGGCTTTCTAGTCAGGTCATCAATGGACATTTTTCCATTTCTGACAGACTCAATTTCAATGTTGAGATTGATAAACTCACCAATGAATTGAACAGATTGAGCGGTGATATCACAGCGGCTACAAAGAATGACTGCGTTCAGCTGGCACAGCGGATTTCTGATCTGACACGGGTCATAAGTGATTCAGCCGTTTACCGTAAGAGTGCGCGAACTGTATTTATGGTCAACTCAAAACAGCCGGTTCAGTCAATGAATACGAAGCTCGACATTGTTTTATAAGACAGTTAAATCGTCACTGGTGGGTGACGATTTTTATGATGTACTGCCCTGTACCACACAGATAAGGTGGCGTATGGGGCGTGACGGGGGAGGAAGTGATGTGCATGCGCAGGATGGACTTTAAGATGGAGCGCCCGGGACAGGTGAAGGAGGGCGATCAGGTTACTGTTACGGAAGGGGTTCTGCCAAGCAATTATTACTATACCATCAATCCGGCTGTAGCTATGTCAGGGAATATTCCATTTCGGGACAGGCTTCAGTCGAAGAGCGGCACTGTAGTCTCCGTGGCGGAGAACACGAGGGGCTATTATGTCACCGTGGAGTTTGATGAAGCGGAAGTGTGAAAAGAGCATAGAGGAGGAGAATAACATGAAAAAAATCAGTACAGACAAGGCACCGGCGGCGATCGGGCCGTATTCACAGGCTGTCATCGCGGGGGATTTCCTGTATGCGTCAGGGCAGATTCCCATTGATCCAGCCACAGGAAATGTGGAGGCTCGGGGGATCACGGCGCAGGCAGAGCAGTCCATGATCAATGTGGGCGAGATCCTGAAAGCGGCAGGAGTGAGCTATGACAATGTGGTAAAAACGACCTGCTTTTTGGCAGACATTGCAGATTTTGCGGCATTTAACGAGGTGTATGCGAAGTATTTTACCCAGAACCCCGCCAGAAGCTGCGTGGCGGTGAAAGATCTGCCTAAGGGTGTGCTCTGTGAGGTTGAGGTTATCGCATACCTTGGTGATTAAGAAAACAGTTCAGGCGTCTGTTTCGTCGCCGTGCGAGCTTCAAGGGCAGATGCTGTAGACAGGGAGTTGAGAGCTTTGAGAATGAAAAATATAGTGCTGATCGGAATGCCGGGTGCTGGAAAGAGTACCGTCGGTGTAGTGCTTGCAAAAAATATGGGTATGTCCTTTATGGATTCTGATCTGGTGATACAGGAGCAGGAGGGCAAGAAGCTGCAAGAGCTGATCGAGGAGCATGGTATGGATGGGTTTCTGGAAATCGAAGCCCGCGTAAATGCTTCGCTGAATCCAAGGACAGCGGTGATCGCGACAGGGGGAAGCGCTGTTTACAGTGAGCGTGCCATGGAACATTTGAGAAGTATAGCGATGGTCTGTTATCTGAAACTGTCATACGAAGGTATAGAGGATCGTCTTGGCGATCTGACAGAGCGGGGAGTTGTGCTCAGAAAGGGCGAAACACTGCGCGAACTGTATGAGGAGAGGGTTCCGCTGTATGAAAAATATGCGAATATGACAGTGGAATGCGAAAACAAAAATATCAGGGAGATCGTCACAGAGCTGTCAAAAAGGTTAAAATAGAAAAAAGATTGAATTCTGAAAACATAAAAAATCGAAAAAGCCACATACTAATCCTGATGAAAAAAACTACTTTGCAGCAATGACAGATAAGGCTGACATTTGCAAAGTTCTGGAAAGGTATGTGGTTTTATTATGATGGATTATATCAATGCATTCTGGGTAGGAGGTGCGATCTGCGCGCTCGCACAGATATTTCTGGACCGCACAAAGATGCTTCCGGGGCGCGTGATGGTACTTTTGGTCTGCACAGGTGCGGTGATCAGCTTTTTCGGGTGGTATGAACCTTTTGCGGAGTATGCGGGGGCTGGTGCCAATGTGCCTCTTCTGGGATATGGGAATATTCTGATGAAAGGCGTCAAAGAGGCGATCGACAAGGATGGTTTTATCGGACTGTTCAAGGGCGGTTTTACCAACGGGGCAGTGGGGTGCAGTGCAGCACTGATCTTTGGCTATCTGGCAAGCCTGGTGTTCCGCTCCAAAGTGACGAAGGCATAACATTTACAGGGGCATGATCCTGATCAGATCCGCCGGAGATCAAATTTCCTCGAACTCCAGTCCGAAACCGGATAAGAGCTGGCGCACATGGGCGTCCCATAATCTCTCAACACTTTTGTCCATGACAAAGGTTGTAAAGGCACTTCCGGTGATACAGGTCACTTTGCCATTGTCGTAGCGTATATTGAGGCCGAGGGATCGAATCAGGTTGGCTGCAACTCCGCACTCCGGATTTGCAGCTATTTTTTCGACCAGCTGCGGCGCTGCGTGGAGTACAACCTTAAAAGAAACAGGTGTTTTCTTTCCCTTGATGAGCTGAAAACAGATGGGACGGATATCATTCCAACAGGAAAAAACAGTTGATTTCTGATTCTTTTCAAACGCTTCCAACTCATCGCTGCTGTAAAAATCTTTTACGAGGTGCCCGTCAATGTGAAAGGTGCTGAAGGTGGTGATGACAGCCTCCTCCACCAGGAAAGGATCGAACTGTTCGGAAATGAGCAGGGCATTCATAATGTTTTTGGTGCCTTTTATTTCTAATGCGATCATAAGTGTCTCCTTTTGCGATCATAGTTTTTTAAGAATTGTTAAGAATAACTTTTAAGGGGGGCGCAGTATTTTCAACAGTTCCTTATTATAATAGTATTTGTTGGAAACTGCAAGTATTTGTAAAAAGTCCTTTTCAAACAATGTGTTATGTGATATTATGATACATAGTTATCGAAACTATATAAAATAGTATAAATGGATTTGAAAGGTAGAGACTGATGAAATACAAAATAGTTGTTGACAGCTGCTGTGAGCTTCCGCAGGAGTTCAAAGAAGATGAGCGGTTTGAGATCGTACCGCTGACACTGATCGTGGGTGACAGGTATGAGAAGGAAGATAACAGGGATTTTGACCAGCGGGAGTTTCTCGACGCTGTGGCAGCCTGTTCTGAGTGTCCCAAATCAGCCTGCCCATCGCCGGAGCGATACCAGAAAGCATACGAGACTGCGGCGGAGCGCGTGTATGTGGTCACATTGTCCTCAAAACTCAGCGGAAGTCACAACAGTGCTGTTCTCGGAAGAAATCTGTATCTTGAAAAGCACAGGGAGAAAGATATCTATGTGGTTGATTCGAGATCCGCATCGTGCGGTGAGACTCAGATCGTATACAAAATTATGGAGCTCGAGGAACAAGGACGCTCTTTCTTGGAGATCACAGGGCAGATCGAACAGTTTGTCAGGGAGATGAACACCTACTTTGTGTTGGAAAATCTCGACACGCTGCGGAAAAACGGGCGTCTCACCGGCGTCAAAGCGCTGGTGGCATCCACGCTCAACATCAAGCCTGTGATGGGCGCTGACGATGGCAGCATCATTCAGCTTGGACAGGGGATCGGCATGAAGAAGGCACTGACTAAGATGGCGGACACTGCGGTTGAGGAAGCGGTAGGGTCTGAGAATAAGCGGCTGATGATCACGCACTGCAGCAATCCCAAAGCCGCGGAGTGTGTGCGCAGGCATATTGAGGAAAAACTGCATTTTAAGGAGACTTTGATTCTTGACACAGCTGGTGTGAGCAGTATGTATGCCAATGAAGGCGGCGTGATCGTGACGATATAATAAACAAATGGATGAACTCTAATCGAGCTCATCCATTTCCTGTTTTAGGAATTTGTATTGCTTATAGCGCAGGAGGGGAATCTTCAACTCTTTGGAATCCTGCATGACAATTGTGAGAGGCATGACAGCGGACACATATTTAAAGTTCGCGATGCTGTTTTTGTTCACGCGTGCAAATTCTACGTAAGGTTCGAAGAGCTGGCGGAGCTCGTCAATTCTTTCATCGACGGGAACAGTCTTTCCATCAGTCAGATACAGCCTGCACGCGCTGTTATCCTCGATAGCATACATGATCGTATACTTGGGGATATGGGTGAGTACAGTATTGGTATGTACTGACACGGAGACAACATGACCGGTGACGTTTGCATCCCCCAACGCCAGGAATCCAGGGAGTGGATCAGGGATATAGGGTTTACGGGCATGTACAACATAGTCTGGGAGGTTGGGGATCTGCGTGTAATCGATCTTGTCAGAGTACAGTACCAGTGGGGCATGATAGCCCATATCGTTCAGATGTTCGATAATAAACTCGACAATCCCCGGCTCAGTGCTCATGTCCATGAAGATCAGGTTGTACTTCAATGGATTGGCGAGAAAGTGCATCTTTTCGCCGTAGGAGTCCACATACAAAATATTAGGGGTGCCGGCGCGCTTGTCGGATTCCCTGGAGAGCAGCCGCTCCAGATGTTTGCGGTCTGCCACATTGTCGTCACAAATAGCTATATGCATAGTCTGTATACACCTCTTTTATCAGAATTTGTCATCCACGTTCCTGCCGTTTTCCAAAAGTATTCACAAAACTTACAAAAAGAGTCACAAAGAAGTGGATTGACCTGTTATTATTACTATAATAGCACAATCATTATAGCAGAAACAAGTGTTGTTTTGTATAAAATGCATGTGAAAGATGAATGGTATGATTATGATTGGAGACAATAATTATTGAATATTTTGTGCAGTGCCATGTGCCGCATTGCATGTTGGAGGGTTTGGTCGTGGAAACTATCTTGTGCATAGATACTCCGGTACAGATGATCTCATGTACTGACACTGACGGAAAGATCACGCCTATGCGGTTCCGTTTTCGGGATCGGAACGGTGAGATCATAACGATCAATATAGAAAAAATTATTTCGACAGATCAGGAGTGCAGTTCCCTTGGGGCAAATTTTATCTGCACAGCAATTTTATATGGCATACAAAAGACATTCCGCCTGCGGTACAATTATTATGCCCATGAATGGCGGATGGCTGGTATAGGCGGATAAAATCTTCTCCCGAATTTTCCAGGGGGAAGATTTTTTTGTCTGCTGTAAGCCTGATTTTTGAACAGTATTCTCGAAGAAAAAACAAACAATATAAAAGTTATTTCCGGGTAATTCCTGACTTAGGAACTGTTAAGAATTAACTTTGCAGATGACGCAGTATAAATCTTTATATGCAGGGCGGAGGAATGAGGCGTACTGGGGTACGCCGATTGACGACAACGCAGCATAAGAAGATTTAGACAAGTCAGATGTAAAGATTAATTCTTTAACAATTCCTTAACTATAAAATGAAATGAGAGAGTGTGAAAGTGGATATTGTAGGGAGAAGAAATTTTAGATATAATGAAAACAGGTTAGTTGATATAGAAAAAGTGAGAGGATTGTAGAAAAAATGATAGCAAAAATAACTGCGTTTCTAAAACGGGAAACGGTGCTGTGCGTCGCTCTGGTGCTGGCGGCAGTGTCGACAGTTCTGGTGCCGCCGGACAAAGCGTATCTCGGATATATCGATTTTCGGACACTGGCAATACTGTTTTGCCTGATGAGCGTCATGGCGGGACTGCAGCGGATCGGCGTGTTCAAGGCGATTGCCAGGAAGCTCCTCGGATATGTGAAGAGCGGGCGGGGACTTGTTCTGACGCTGGTCCTGCTCTGCTTTTTTTCCAGCATGCTGATCACAAATGATGTCGCGCTGATCACGTTCGTGCCGTTTACATTTACGGTGCTCGACCTGTTGGGCGGGGCGCAGAAAAAGCGGCTGCTCCTGCCGGTGGTGGTGATGCAGACGATCGCGGCGAACCTGGGAAGCATGCTCACGCCGGTCGGCAATCCGCAGAACTTGTACCTCTACGGGAAGGCAGGTCTTTCCGCCGGCGCGTTTCTGGGACTGATGCTTCCCTATACGGCGCTGTCTCTGGCGCTCCTGGCAGTGTGGGGGCTGATCCAGGGCGGTGCGTCGCAGGATTTTCAGCTTGAAAATGCCTTTGAACAGGACGCATCGGATGCGGGGCAGGCAGCAGGGACAGCGAAGCCTAAGATCGCGATGTACCTGATATTGTTTCTTGTGAGTCTGCTGGCGGTCGGGCGCATACTGCCGTGGCAGGCGGTATTTGTGGGGGTGTTCCTTGTGGTATTCGCGGCAGACAGGCAGGTGCTTGCGATGGTTGATTATTCCCTGCTCCTCACGTTCGCGGGATTTTTTGTCTTCATCGGGAATGTGGGCAGACTGCCTGTTTTCTGTGGATTCATGCAGGACATGATCGCCGGCAGGGAGGTCTATACGTCCATTGCTGCCAGCCAGATCATCAGCAACGTGCCGGCGGCGCTGCTCCTGTCGGGGTTCACGGACGACTATGCAGGGCTGGTCGTCGGCACGAACCTGGGCGGACTCGGGACGCTGATCGCGTCCATGGCGAGCCTGATCTCGTATAAATATGTGGCTAAGGAGGCAGGCAGCCGCAAGGGGGCGTATATCCGGCTCTTTACAGTGGCAAATATCTGTTTCCTGGCGGCGCTGATCCTGCTGTATGTGTGGCTGGCATAATACAAATGGTATCTCGGAATCTTTTTGCTCTTGCGGATGATTTTTCGTCAGATGTACACGAATTTGACCGGCGTACGTTCCTCGTGCGCCCCATGAATTGTGGTGCACAGCTTGAAAGATCTTCTGAACAAAGGGACACCGAGAGCCTGTTAAAAGGTGTGGGGAGGTTGTTTTATGGCATTTCGAGTGGGTGTTGGGGAAACCGATTTTGCGGATCTGCGAAGATCGGGTAAATACTATGTGGACAAGACAGAGATCCTATATGAGCTTGTGGAGGAGACAGAAAATAAAGTTACATTGTTTACCAGACCGCGCAGATTTGGCAAGACATTGATGATGAACATGATGTCGAATTTTTTCAGCATCAGGAAAGACAGCAGGGAAATTTTTGAAGGGCTTCGGATAACAAAACACAAAACATTTTGTGAGAAATGGATGAATCAATGTCCGGTCCTGTTCATCTCCTTTAAGGATGTGGAAGCTGAGACTTTTGAGGGCGCATACAAGATGCTTCAGACGAGACTGGCAGATGTGTGTAAGGAATGGGAGTCCTTATATAAAGAAGAGCGCGTCAATGCGGCTGATCGCAAAGTGTTTAAAGAACTTATGTTTGAAACTGCAAAGGAAAGTGATGTGAGAAGTTCCCTGAAAATCATCATGCGGATGATGCATGCGGTCTATGGCAGAAAGGTGATCCTGCTGATTGACGAATATGACGTGCCGATCGCCAGGGCGAATGAGATGAGCGCGGTGGGGAATCCGTTTTATTCCGCCATGCTTGCGGTGCTCAGAGGACTGATGGGAACGGCGCTTAAGGACAACGAATTTCTTGAGTTTGCCGTGATCACAGGCTGTCTTCGCATAGCAAAAGAGAGCATTTTTACAGGCACGAATAACTTTTCATCGTATTCTGTGCTGGATGCGGATTTTTCCGGATTCTTTGGTTTTACCGGGGATGAAGTGACAGAACTGCTTTTGGCAGCTGACAGGGAGGACAAGGCGGAAATGATCAAAGAGTGGTATGACGGTTATGTGTTCGGCGATAGCTTTGTGTACTGCCCGTGGGATGTGATGAATTATCTCTCTGCCCTGAAAAAGAGGCGAAATGCCAAACCGAAGAACTACTGGAAAAACACTAGCCACAATGGGGTACTGCTCACATTTGTAAAGAGAACAGATTTCAAGGTGAAAGGTAAATTTGAGATCCTGATGAACAAAGGTACGATCATACAGACAGTTTCGGATGATCTCACCTATGACACACTGCATTCTTCGGAGGATCATCTGTGGAGTGTGCTCCTGATGACAGGATATCTCACGAAAGCAGATGAAAAGGAGGAGGGAGAGACAGTCAGGCTGCGGATCCCAAACAGAGAGATCGCTTCTATATTTGAGGACACTGTTGTGGAATTATTTCGGCAAACGATAGACAACAGTGCCCGGAAATCTATGATGGATGCGCTGTGGAACGGTGACGAACAGGAGGCTTCCAAGGTGATTTCAGACCTGTTATGGAGGACGATCAGTTACAATGATTATCATGAGGACTATTACCATGCCTTTCTTGCAGGTGTCTTTGTCGGATTGGGTTACGAGGTAGAGTCCAATAGGGAGAAGGGGCTTGGCAGACCGGATATACTCCTGAAGGATGATGACAACCGCCGTGCAATGATCATAGAAGCAAAGAGGTCCATGAAAGAAGAGGATATGGATCAGGACTGTGACGCGGCTGTCAGCCAGATCGTCAACAGGAAGTATGCAGATGGGCTTTGCGGTTATACGCGGATCCGCTGTTATGGGATAGCCTTTTTTCAGAAACATGCCAGGGTGAAACGAATGCAGTGAATCGCTCAGTCATGATACAGCAAATATCCGTGATCGGGCGTTGAAACATTTTGAGGGGATGATCTATCCCCTCGTCAAAATGAATACCGCGAGCAAAATCTGCAGGACCAGGATCGCAGGCATCCCGTACACAAAGTACCAGTGCCTGGTCTTGTGGCGGAACATGCGCATGCCAAGGATCGAACCGACGCTTCCGCCGAGGAGGGCGATGAGAAAGAGCGTGGACTCCCGGACGCGCCAGAGATGCCTGACCGCCTTTCTCTTGTCGATGCCCATCACGGCGAATCCGGTCAGATTGATCACGGTGAGATATAGTGCGACAAAATAAAGTATGTTCATATTGTTCTCTTACAGTTTAAACCATGTTTGAAGATCGTTTCTGCCCTAATTTTTCTTTTCATTTTCCTGCATCTTCATCGCGCGCACCTTGCAGGACAGTCCGAAGAGGTTGATAAAGCCCTCGGCGTCATGGTGGTCGTAGAGGTCGCCTGTCGTGAAGGAGGCAATGCTTTCATTGTACAGCGAGTACGGGCTTGTCTCGCCAGCCTTGATGATGTTTCCCTTGTAGAGCCTGAACTTCACCTCGCCTGTCACGTACTCCTGCGTCTTCTCGATAAACGCCTGGATCGCCTCGCGCTTGGGTGTGAACCATTTCCCCTCGTACACCGTGTCGGCAAGCTTGTTGCCCATCTCCTTCTTCAAGGTGTAGGTATCGCGGTCGAGGATCAGCTCCTCGAGCTGCTGGTGTGCCTCCATCAGGATCGTTCCGCCAGGCGTCTCGTAGACACCGCGCGACTTCATGCCGACAACGCGGTTCTCCACGATATCGACGATGCCGATACCGTGCTTGCCGCCGAGCCGGTTCAGCTCTTTGATGATGTCGGAAACCTTCATTTCCCTGCCGTTCACGGTCTTTGGAACACCCTTCTCGAAAGTCATCGTCACGTATTCGCCCTCGTCCGGCGCTTTCTCCGGCGTGGTGCCAAGGACGAGCAGATGGTCATAGTTTGGCTCGTTTGCAGGATCCTCGAGCTCGAGTCCCTCGTGGCTGATGTGCCAGATATTCCGGTCGCGGCTGTAGGAGCTGTCTGCGGAGAACGGAAGATGGATACCGTGCGCCTTGCAGTACTCGATCTCGGACTCGCGGGAATCCATCGTCCACTTGTCGTTTCTCCATGCGGCGATGATCTTGATGTCGGGAGCAAGCGCCTTGATGCCGAGCTCGAAACGGATCTGGTCGTTGCCCTTTCCGGTCGCACCGTGGCAGATGGTAGTCGCGCCCTCTTTCCTTGCGATCTCGACAAGCTTCTTCGCGATGAGCGGTCTTGCCATGGAAGTGCCCAGCAGATATTTGTTCTCATAGACGGCGTTTGCCTGCACGCAGGGAACGATGTACTCGTCGCAGAATTCGTCGATCACATTTTCAATATAAAGCTTTTCCGCACCGCAGGATTTTGCGCGCTCCTCGAGTCCGTCGAGCTCCTCCTCCTGTCCGCAGTCGACGCAGACACAGATGACCTCGTAGTCAAAATTCTCCTTCAACCAGGGGATGATCGCGGTGGTGTCGAGACCACCGGAATAGGCAAGTACTACTTTTTCTTTCATAATAGGTTCTCCTTTTTGTATAAATATATTGTCTGAAACAACTTCTATATGCTACTATACATCATTGGGATGTATAAATCAAGTGTAAATATATACATTTTTTGATTGACATATTCAAATAAAAGTGTAAAATATAGAAAAAAGAATGAATAGTATTCATTAATATATGAATAAAAATTCAAAGAGGGTGTTCCGCCATTGCTGTGATGGATCCTGTATGGCTTGATGCCTGTAACAGGAAGCCGAGGGCTGAACTGTTATCTGAATTTAGATTATTTTGGTGAAAATAGTTGTATTTCTTCCTATAATAAATTATTATGGTAAGAGGTCTTTTAGGGGAGGATGGCATTTTGATATGGTGAGGTTGATGACGGTCGAGGATTACGACCAGGTGCGCGCATTGTGGATGACAATCAGGGGATTTGCCATCAGGAGCATTGACGATTCGCGGGAAGGCGTCGCGCGCTTTCTGCGGCGGAACCCGACGACAAGTGTGGTCGCGGTGGAGGACAAAAAGGTTGTGGGCGCGATCCTGTGCGGGCATGACGGCAGGCGCGGCTGCCTGTATCATGTGTGCGTGAACCCGGAATACCGCAGGCGCGGCATCGGCAAGGCGATGGTCGTGTTTTGCATGGACGCGCTCAAAGCGGAACAGATCAACAAAGTGAGCCTGATCGCATTTACTCAAAACGATGTTGGGAATGCGTTCTGGCACAGTGTCGGCTGGAAACAGCGCGAGGATCTGAACTATTATGATTTTGTGCTCAACAGTGAAAATATAGAGGCGTTTAACAGGTGAGTTATATTGGCTCATTGAAAAAGTCGTTTAAAAGTGAAAAAGCTAGAAAAGGTAAGATAAAAGATAAGATAAAAGATATAAGAAAGGAAGCAAAGACAATGAGACAGATACAGGGCGGCGTGACAGCGCCAAAGGGGTTTGAGGCAGCGGGCACGGCGGCAAACATTAAATATAAGGACAGGATGGACATGGCGCTGATCTACAGCTGTGCACCGTGCAGGGTCGCGGGGACGTTCACGACGAATGTGGTGAAGGCGGCGCCCGTCCTGTGGGATCAGGAGATCGTGAAGAACAGTCCCTGTGCGCAGGCGGTGATCGTCAATGCCGGGATCGCGAATGCCTGTACGGGTAAACAGGGCATGGATTACTGCCGCGAGGAGGCGCGCACGGCGTCGGCGCTGCTGGATATTTCCGAAGATGCAGTGCTGGTCGGCTCCACGGGCGTGATCGGCATGCAGCTTCCGATGGAACGCATCAACGAGGGGATCCGAAAGCTCGTCGCGGCAAAGGACAGCTCGGTCGAGGCGGGAACGACAGCTTCCCGGGCGATCATGACGACCGATACCGTCAACAAGGAGATCGCAGTCACCATTGAGCTTGACGGCAAGACAGTGACCATCGGCGGCATGTGCAAGGGTTCCGGCATGATTCATCCAAACATGTGTACGATGCTCGCCTACATCACGACGGACGCGGCGATCAGCAAGGAACTTCTGCAAGAGGCATTGAGCAGCAGCATCGTTGATACCTACAACATGATATCCGTCGACGGTGACACGTCGACGAACGATACGTGTCTGATACTTGCAAACGCCCTGGCGGGAAATACCGAGATCACCGAGAAGAGCGCGGCGTACGACAGTTTCTGCGAGGCACTCGACTATGTGAACACCTGCCTGGCGAGAAAGATGGCAGGGGACGGCGAGGGCGCGACAGCTTTGTTCGAGACGACGGTGGTCAACGCGGCGACGAAGCAGGAGGCGCGCACATTGGCAAAGTCGGTGATCGGCTCGAGTCTGTGCAAGGCTGCGATCTACGGTCATGATGCGAATTTCGGCAGATTTCTGTGCGCACTTGGCTATTCCGGCGTGAAGTTTGACCCGGAGAAGGTGGAGCTTTTCTTTGAGAGCAGGGCTGGCAAAATGCTGATCTATAAGGGCGGCGCGGCGACGGACTACAGCGAGGAGCAGGCGACGAAAATTCTGTCGGAGCCGGAAGTCACGGTGCTCGTCGACATGAAGATGGGCACAGAGACAGCGACGGCGTGGGGCTGTGATCTGACGTATGACTATGTGAAGATCAACGCGGACTACCGTTCGTAGTAGGGTGCTGCCTGAATAACGGTGAAGAACAGTGCCTGATAGAAGGCTATTGGCAGGTGATGTTTGCACGGGAGGGAGAGGTATGAGTATTACATTGGCAGAGATTCTGAGGATAAAGGCTGAGAAGGGCTACAGTGTTTCGAAACTTTCCGAATACAGTGGGATCCCTGTGGAAACGCTCCGGAAGTTTCTGGCGGGTAACACCACCGACACGATGGAAGCTGATTTGGCGGCATTGGAAAACGCACTGTTTCAGGATGCATGTACGTATCATTTAGACGGTATCAGTCCCAACATGGTTGCCGAGGCACAGTCTTATTACAGCACATCGCAAGGCAAAAAGCGTCAGGGAGAATATACGTTGGAGGACTATCACAATATGCCTGAGGACAGGCGTGCCGAGTTGATCGATGGTGTGATTTATGATATGGCATCGCCATCGCCGCTGCATCAGATGATCGCGGGTATGGTGTATGCCAGGATCCTGGCATTTATCGAAAAAAATAAAGGTGATTGCATACCCTTTATCGCGCCTGCCGATGTACAGCTGGACTGTGATGACCGGACGATGGTGCAGCCTGACGTGTTCATCTTGTGCAAACAGGACAGGCTGAGGCGTTTTGGGATCTGTGGGGCGCCCGACTTCGTGCTGGAGATCATATCCGGCTCCACGAGAAAAAAGGATATGACAGTGAAGCTGACCAAATACATGGAAGCAGGTGTAAAGGAATACTGGGTGATCGATCCGGAAAAAAGGCTGTTGATCGTATATATCGGAGAGGAGGAGGGGATCCCGCGACTCTATCCGCTGCAGGGAGATGTCGGTATGAATCTGTATGATGGGAATCTGCGGATCGATCTGAATGAAATCAACGGTTTGATTGACAGGTTTGGCAGCCTTGCAGAGTAAGGTGTAGACCTGCATTGGTGCGAATAAAATCGGAAAGGAATATGGATATAAAATGAACGAACTGGATATGAACAAGGTTCTGTCAAAGGCGGAGGTGCTGATCGAGGCGCTTCCCTACATACAGAAATTCAACAGGAAGTATATCGTCGTGAAATACGGCGGAAGTGCCATGAGCAACGAGGAGCTGCAGCGGAATGTCATCAAGGACGTGACGCTCTTGAAGCTCGTGGGATTTAAGCCGATCATCGTGCACGGCGGCGGCAGGGAGATCAGCCGCTGGGTGGAGAAGGTCGGCATGGAGGCAAGATTTGTGAACGGTCTGCGCGTCACCGATGATGCGACCATGGAGATCGCGGAGATGGTGCTTGGCAAGGTCAACAAGAGCCTTGTGACGATGGTGCAGGAGCTCGGCGTGAAGGCGGTCGGTGTCAGCGGGAAGGACGGCGGCCTGCTGAAGGTGGACAGAAAGTACGCGGACGGGCAGGACATCGGCTTTGTGGGGAATATCCGCGAGGTCGATCCCAAGGTGCTGTTTGACCTGATCGAGAAGGATTTCCTGCCGATCGTTGCGCCGATCGGTCTCGACGACAAGTTTCAGACGTATAATATCAACGCGGACGACGCGGCGTGTGCCATCGCGAAGGCGGTCGGCGCGGAGAAGCTGGCATTTCTGACGGATATCGAGGGGCTGTACAAGGATATCAACGACAAGTCGTCCTTCATCTCAAGGATCTCGGCGTCGCAGGCGGAACAGCTCATCGAGGACGGCTTTATCGGCGGCGGCATGCTCCCGAAGCTCGGCAACTGCACCAGCGCGATCAAGAACGGCGTCAACCGCGTGCATATCCTCGACGGACGGATCCCGCACTGCCTGCTTCTGGAGATCTTCACCAGAAACGGTATCGGTACGGCGATCGTCAAGGACGAGGATCTGGAGAACATGGACGGGGAAGTGTAGCGCGTTCTGTTCGGATGGCGTTCAAAGGAACGGGCTGCACGAAGAGTGATGCAGTGGAGAGATAGTACAGGGTAAATGGAGATCAGATTATGAATATGAAGGAATATATTGAGGAAGCCGAGTCCGCGCTGCTTCACACCTACAACCGCTATCAGATCGTGTGGGACAGGGGCGACGGCATGTACCTGTACGATATCGAGGGGAAAAAATACCTCGATTTCGTGGCGGGGATCGCGGTGTTCGCACTCGGGTACAATAACAGGGCGTACAATGACGCGCTGAAAGCGCAGATCGACAAGGTGATCCACACATCAAACTATTATTACAATATCCCTGCGGTCGAGGCGGCGAAGAAGCTCAAAAAGATCTCGGGCATGGACAGAGTCTTTTTTACAAACAGCGGCGCGGAGGCGGTCGAGGGAGCCTTGAAGGCTGCGAGGAAATATGCATTTTTGCGCGACGGGCATACAGACCACGAGATCATCGCCATGAACCACTCCTTCCACGGCAGGACGTTCGGGGCGCTCTCTGTCACGGGGAATCCGCACTACAGGGAGGCGTTCGAGCCGATGATCGGTAACGTCAGGTTCGCTGATTTTAACGATTTTGAGAGTGTCAGGGCGCAGGTGACGGACAAAACCTGTGCGGTCATCTTTGAGACCGTACAGGGGGAGGGCGGCATTTACCCGGCGACGGAGGCGTTCTTGAGCCAGGTCAGGGCGCTCTGTGACGAGAGGGATATCCTGCTGATATTGGACGAGATCCAGTGCGGCATGGGACGGACGGGAACGATGTACGCATGGCAGCGCTATGGCATCAAGCCGGATATCATGACGAGTGCCAAGGCGGTCGGCTGCGGCATTCCTGTCGGGGCGTTTATGATGACAGAGCGGGTGGCACAGCACTCCCTGACGAGCGGCGACCACGGGACGACCTACGGCGGAAATCCGCTCGCGTGTGCGGCGGTGTCAAAGGTGATCGATCTTTTTGAGGAGCAGGATATACTGAGCAATGTCAGCGAGACAGGGGCATACTTGTACGAGAAGCTCGATGCGCTGGCGGCAAAGTATGACTGTATCAAGGCGCACAGGGGTGTCGGTCTGATGCAGGGGCTAGAGTGCGGCGGACCTGTGGGGGAGATCATCAACAGGGCGGTCGAGAAGGGGCTTTTGCTGATCAATGCGGGGACAACTGTTATCCGGTTTATTCCGCCGCTGATCGCATCAAAGCAGGATGTGGATGACATGGCAGCGATCTTGGACGAATGCTTTTCGGAGATGGATGCAGCAGATAATATGCAGTGATTTTATGAGGATATTAAATGAGACACAGTAGAATAAAAAAGAGGCTGTTATGGGGTGCAGTTGTACTTACAGTGGCGGCTGTTTTGTCAGGTGCGGCATTTTTCTATCATGTGAAGCGCGGTGCGGAAGGAGATTCATTTTCGGAGTTTGGAAACCGGAAAGAGACGATCCGTCTATGGTATACAGATGACGCATTGACGGCTTATCTGAACAGTAAGGCATTAGAGTTTTACGAGAGCACGGACATCCGGGTGGATGTGAGGCTGGTATCAGGACTCGAGTATCTTGAGGCGGTCAATGCGGCGAGCCTGGATGAGGAGATCGATACACCGGATCTCTATATCCTGAGCAATGATTCTCTGGAGAAAGCATATCTGGCTGGACTTGCGACACAGCTGCCGGATACGGCGCCTGTTTATGAGGAGCAGCTGTTTTCGCAGCCAGCGCGCAATGCAGTGCAGTATGATGGAAAGTATGTGGCTTGTCCGATGTACTATGAAACGAGTGCACTGCTGTATAATAAGACCTATCTGCAGCAGATCGCGGACGAGGCAAACAGCGTCGAGGGAGAAGATACTGGTGAAGAACAGTCCGGTGAGGCACAGGCAGCCCAGACTGTCACGGCGCAGCAGCTGATCCCCACGTCGATCGTGGATATTCTGACCTATGCAGACCAATATTCGACGCCGGAAAATGTAGAGTATTTCTTCCGATGGGATGTATCGGATATATTCTATAATTACTTTTTTATAGGAAATTATATATCGGTGGGCGGAGCGGCAGGGGATGATAAATCCCTGATCGACATCTACAATACAGAATCGGTATCCAGCCTGAAGGTGTATCAGGAGATGAACCAGTTCTTTTCCATTGATCCAAAAGAAACGAATTACGATGCGATCATGCAGGAGTTTCAGGAGGGAAGGACCATCTATACGATCGCGACAAGCGACTGTATCAGAAGACTGGACGAGGCTGCGAAAAACGGTGAGTTTGTCTATGAATACGGGATCGCAAAGCTCCCGGACATCAATCAGGAGCTTACGACCAGGGGGATGTCAGTGACCAATGCGCTTGTCATCAACGGGTATTCGGAGCACAAGGAGTCAGCGGGGCGGCTGATGGAATATCTGATCAGGAATGCAAATTCCGATCTGTACAGTATGACAGGGAAACTCTCATCGGTGATTCAGGATACCTACGAAAATGAGCATGAGGCTGCCTTTATGGAAAATTATAAGGAATCCGTTCCGATTCCGAAGATGCTGGAAACTGGAAACTTCTGGGTGGAGCTTGAGATCTGCTTTGCAAAAGTCTGGGGCGGGGAGGATGCGAATACGCAGCTGAGACAGCTTTCCGAGCAGATCATGACGCAGCTTGCCGGGGAGCCTGTGTCGGAACAGCCTATTGAAGATCCACAAGTAGAGCTGCTGCCGGCTGTCGAGTATGAGGAGGGCACAGGGGAGCTGGATGTCACGCCCGAACCGCAGGGACCATCAGAGTAATACAGCGCAGATTTTTTACAACTTTGAGAATAATTTTCTTGAATAATCCAATTATAATTGTAAACTGGTGACAACAGTTCAGAACGTCAGTGCGATGCTGCGGCGATGCGCTGGATCGTCACAACTGCTGTCCGGATAGAAACGGAGGTTTACGATTATGGTTGGATTTTTGATTGCGCTGATATCGGGGGCATTGATGAGTGTGCAGGGGGTGTTTAACACGAAGGTGACGGAGGCGTCGAGCATGTGGGCGGCAAATGCGTTTGTTCAGTTCACGGCATTTCTGGTGTGCATCGCGGCATGGCTGGTTGCGGACAGGACCTCTTTTCGCGAAGTGATCGCCGTGGAACCCAAATACGTTCTGCTCGGCGGTGCCATCGGGGCATTTATCACGCTGACAGTCATCAAGAGTATGGACGCGTTGGGACCTGCAAAGGCGGTGATGCTCATTGTCATCGCACAGCTGATCGTTGCGTATCTGATAGAGCTTTTCGGGCTGTTTGGCGTGGATAAACAGCCGTTTCGCTGGCAGAAAGTCATCGGTGCGCTGATCGCCATCGGCGGATTTGTGCTGTTCAAGTGGGAATAAATAGTTGTGTAAAAGAGATAAATCCTGTAAAATAGCATATGTGAGAAAACATAGATCGCAGGTCAGTTCCTCATGTTAACAGGGATTGACCTGTGTGGTCTAAATGCCATACACAAGCGGAGAAGGGAATAAGATACCATGAAATTATTACATATATCTGATCTTCACATCGGAAAACGGGTAAATGAGTTTTCGATGATCGAGGATCAAAAATACATCTTGCGGCGGATCCTTGCCATTGCGGACGAAGAGCAGGCGGACGGCGTTATGATCGCGGGCGATATCTATGATAAGCCGGTGCCTTCCGCGGAGGCGGTCGGGGTGTTCGACTGGTTTCTGACAGAGCTTGCGGACCATGGAAAAAAGGTTTACGCTGTCAGCGGCAATCATGATTCTGCGGAGAGGATTGCGTTTGGAGCACAGCTTATGAGCGGCAGGGGAGTGTTTGTGTCACCTGTCTATCAGGGGGATCCGGTTATGGTTTCAGTGCAGGATCCCTACGGGGAGCTGTGCATTTATCTGCTGCCGTTCATCAAGCCGGCGGCAGTGCGCCATGCCCTGGAGGGGATACCGGATCTGGACGGAAAAACGCTGCCGGAGAGCTACCAGGACGCGGTGGCTCTGGCTGTGGAGCGCATGAACGTCGATCGCAGTAAGCGCAATATCCTGATCGCACATCAGTTTGTGACTGGCGCCGGCAGATGCGATTCGGAGGAGGTGTCAGTCGGTGGTCTCGACAATGTCGATGCGGATATTTTTGATGCGTTTGACTATGTGGCATTGGGGCATATCCACAGCCCGCAGTACATGAAGCGGGAGACAGTGCGCTACTGCGGGACCCCGTTAAAATACTCCTTTTCGGAGGCGGAACAGGAAAAGTCAGTCACCGTGGTGGAGCTTGGCGGGAAGGGGCAGGTTGGGATCTCCACAGTGCCGCTGGTCCCGCTGCATGATCTGCGCAGGATCCGCGGAACCTATCTGGAAGTGACGGCGCGCGATTTTTACCAGAATATGGACACGGAGGACTATGTGCAGATCACGCTGACCGACGAGGAGGACATCCCCGACGGTCTGCAGAAGCTGCGCATCATTTATCCTAATCTGATGCGGCTGGAGTATGACAACAGCCGGACGAAACAGAACCGTTTCATAGAGCGCGCCGAGGAGATCGAGCAGAAGTCAGAACTGGAATTGTTCGCGGAATTTTATGAGCTGCAGAATAATCAGCCGATGAGCGATGAGCAGACAGCGCTCGTCGCGCAACTGATCGAGGAATGCAAATGAGATATACGAAAGGGGGATCAGCGTAAATGAAACCGATAAAGCTGATCATAAGTGCGTTTGGACCGTATGCGGGAAATACAGAGATCGATTTTGAGCGCCTGGGCGGACAGGGGCTGTACCTGATCACCGGAGAGACCGGCGCAGGGAAAACGACGATTTTTGACGCGATCGTGTTTGCCCTGTATGGGGAGGCGAGCGGAGATGTGCGCAAAGCAGACATGTTTCGCAGCAAATATGCAAAAGATGATGTGCCGACATTTGTCCTGTTTACATTTGATTACCGGGGGAAACGCTATCAGGTAAAGCGGAATCCGGAGTATCAGCGTCCCAAGGGAAGAGGGACGGGATACACGACGCAGAAGGCGGAGGCAGAACTGGTTTATCCCGATGACAGGATGCCGGTCACAAAATCGAAAGAGGTGACAAAGGCGGTGACGGAACTGATCGGTCTGGACCGGAGGCAGTTTACGCAGATCGCGATGATCGCGCAGGGAGATTTTCAGAAGCTTCTGCTGGCGGGCACGGAGGAGCGGGGAAATATATTCCGCCAGATCTTTAAGACAGGGGTGTTTCAGACACTGCAAAACAGACTCAAGGACGCGGTAAAGGCGCAGTGGGTGGAATACAGTGAGCTCAAACGGAGTATCAGCCAGTATATGGAAAGCATCGTGTGCACGCAGGACACACCCACTGCGGAGAAAATGCGCAGGCTTCACAAAGAAAAATTCGACGGCAGAGTCGGCGAAGGACTGGAGGTGCTAGGGCAGCTCTGCATGGAGGATGAGGCGGTGCTGAATGCGCTTGACGGGCAGATCGAGGAGCTGGATAAGCAGATCGAAAAGGAAAACCAGCTGATTGGAAATATCCATAAGATCCGGCAGCAGCAGGAGGAGCTGACCAGGAACCAGGAATTGCTGGCACAGCTCGAACCGCAGATGCAGCAGGCAACTGAGCGGTACCGCGAGGCACAGCAGGATGCAGAGGAGGTCGGGCAGCTTGCACTTGTGATCAAGGAACAGCAGAAAAATATTGCACTGTTCGACAAACTGCAGCAGGAGCAGGAAGCGCTTGCCGCGATCCAAAAGACGATCAGCCAGGAGACAATACATAAGCAGGGACTGGAGGAGCGCTGGCATGTGTCTGAGGCATCGTTACAGGCGGATTCGGAGGCGTTGAAGGGACTCTCCTTCGCAGGCGAGGAGAAAGCGCGCCTGGAAAGCAATAAGGACAGGCTGCTGCTGCAGATGAAACGCCTGCATGAGCAGCAAAGCGGCTGGGAGCGGGAGAGGGCGCGTCAGCAGGAGATGGAGCAGGACATCACAAGACAGCAGGAACAGACAACGGCGCTTGCGGCTAAGACCGCACAGCTGCAGGAACAGATCGCGCAGCTGGCAGACAGGGAGACAATGCTTGCTGTGACAGAGGATCTGCAGGAAAGGCTCTCGGAGCAGGAGAGATCGCTGCAGCAGGTGCAGGCACAGCAGCTGGAGAACCAAAAACGAATGCGGCATATTGCAGATACCATCGAGAGACTGCAGAGGGAGGAAGAGTCACTCTGTGAGGTGCAGACGCAGCGAATGGATGCGCTTGCGCATCTGAAAAATGCAGGGGAGACGCAGCTAAAGTGGCAGCATGAGACCGATCTGGCAAGGGAGCAGCTCGCCGTATTTGAGGGGCAGAGGGACAGTCTGCGTGCACTTGAACGGGCGGCGGCAGAATGTAAAGCAGCGTATCAGAAAGCACAGGAGCGGGAACAGGCGCATCAGAAGCAGCAAATACTCTGGCGGGATGCGTGGGAGCGTGTCAAAGATGCGGATACCCGCAGGCTGAAGCTCGGACAGGAACAGGCTGATCTGGATAAGCAGAAACAGGATTGTGCGAAACTGTCAGATGAGATCCGGCTTTTGAAACAACAAGATAGTGAACTGCGCACAACACAGGATGCGTACCGCCAGGCATCGGATGAGAAGGAGCGGATCAGCGCAGATTACAGGGATATGGAGCAGCGCTTTCTGGACGCGCAGGCCGGAATGCTTGCGCGCGCATTAAAAGAGGGAGCACGCTGTCCTGTCTGCGGCAATACGCATCACCCAGATCTGGCGCAGATGCCTCAAGCTGCGCCGGAGAAGGCGCAAGTCGATCGGAAGAAAGCACAGCTCACCGAGGCGGAGAAGAAAGCGGAGGGGCTGAGCGTTTCGGCAGGACATTTAAAAACGCGGTTGGCAGAGCAGAAAGAGGCGGTCTTAGCGCTGGCGGAACGTGTTTTGGGCGAATCGTATGCGCTGAGCTCACCATGCTTGGAGAGTGATGATGGGACTGTCCGGGGGGATGGGACAAAAGCGGCGTCAGAAGAAAACAGTGGTATCAATATATGCAAACTGCAGGAAAAGCTTTCAGAGAAAGAACGTCAGTTTGGAGAAAAGCAAAAGGAACTTGCGACAGCTGTGATAAATACAGAAAAGGACCAGACCCGAAAGGAGGAGCTGGACAAACTGATCCAGGAGGGAGAATCCACACAGAAGCAGTTAAATGCACAGCTGCAGCAGGAGAATCAAGCGTATGCGGCATCGCAGGGCAAGCTGGACGAGAAACACTGCCAGTGGGAGAAGATGCTCACAGAGCTGCAATTCCCTGACACCGTGGGCGGGGAAGAAAAGGCGATGAGAGAATATCTGCAAGGAAGACTGGGAGAGTGTGAGGCACAGTTAAGACAGGCAGCTGCAGACAAAAAGAGACAGGAACAGCTCGGCAGTGAGGCAGAGCGCTGTGAGGAGGAGAGGAAGCAGCTGCAGGAACAGATCAGCGCACAGGTAACACAGCAGGCAGAGTGTACTGGTCAGGATCAGACACTGCTGAGACAGATATCAAGTGAGCTGGAGAAAGCCAAAAGACTGTGCGGGGAAGTACAATGCCACATTGGGCAGATCAAGGAGCTGCATGTAGAATATGCGAAGGAAGCAAAGTCAGAAGAAACAAAACATCAGACGCTGCAGTCCATGCTTTCCGCCATAAGAGACTGTGGGATAAAGCTGTCCAAAGGTGCCGGAGCACTGAGAAAGTCGATCGAATCCCGCAGACAGCTCGAGACGGAGCACAGACAGGCAGAGCAGCTGTTGTCGACAGGCAGCGCAGGGATCGACCGGTTGGAGAAGGAGCTGGAGGGAATCAAAAGTCTGAGGAGCGAGAAGGCAGGGCAGCTTTTTGCGTGCCTCTGCGAGCAGGATCCGCAGCTAGGCGGCACGGATCTGCAATCTTCAGAGATGCCGGAGGAGACACTGCGCGATACGGCAAGCCGCATCGCGCAGCAGCTGGAAGATCAGCTGTGTACGCTTTCAGAAGAGCTGGTTCAGAACAGGGAGAAGCTTCTGGCAAAAGAGCATCTGGAACAGAAGATCCCACAGACGGAAAATGAAATAAAAACACTTGTTCATGATATGCAGAAAGCGGAGGTTTTCCTGACAAAGCAGAAAGCGGAGGGCGATGCCAGGACAAGGGAGATCGCCAGCCTGCAGGAACAGCTTGGAACAGAGTCAAAGGAGGCAGTCGAGCAGCGGATCCAGTCATTGATCGAACGTGTGCAGGCGCTGGAAACAGCCCTACAGACAGCAAGGGAACAGTATGAGGTGTGCAGAGACCGCAGCGGGCATCTGACGGCGGCGGTTGAGACGCTGAAAAAGCAGATTGACGCTGCCGGGGATGCGGCGGGTCAACAGGAGGAGGATGTGCTTGCGCGGCGGGAGAAATGGCAGCAGGACAAAAGGGAGCGGAACGAACAGCGTGACCGGCGGAAAAATGCTGTTTCTGCCAACCGCGATATTTTTGAGAAGGTGACGGCAAAGCAGGAGGATATCCTGGCGGTCGAAAAGAAATATATCTGGATGAAGGCGTTGTCTGACACGGCAAACGGCACTTTGAGCGGCAAGCAGAAGGTGGAGCTCGAGACCTATATACAGATGACATATTTTGACCGCATTCTGCGGCGGGCAAACCTGCGGCTGATGACAATGAGCAGCGGGCAGTATGAGCTCAAGCGCGAGGTGGACAGTGAAAACCGCAGGGAAAAGGCTGGTTTGGAGCTCTGTGTGATCGATCATTACAATGCGACCGAGCGCAGTGTGAAGACACTGTCGGGCGGTGAGACTTTCGAGGCGTCGCTCTCGCTCGCCCTGGGGCTGTCGGATGAGATCCAATCTTATGCCGGCGGGATCCAGATGGATTCCATGTTTGTGGATGAGGGCTTTGGATCGCTTGACGAGGAGGCGCTCGGGCATGCGATGAAGGCGCTGGTGCAGCTGACTGAGGGCAGCCGCTTAGTCGGCGTGATCTCCCATGTCTCCGAACTCAAGGAGCAGATCGACCGCAAGATCATCGTCACCAAGAGCCGCGGAAGGGACGGTGTGAACAGCAGTGTGGCGGTGGAGTAGACGAGCGGGATCCGAAGAAGATAATTTCCGGGAAATATTTGAATTTTTTATGGTAGATATTGGATTGTAAAAGTGGTATAATCATAGACATAAATTGCTTCAAGGAGAGTAGACGGAGGGGGATGAGGTGAAAGAGAAGTTTAATTCGATCGATCTGTTTAAATTTTTGCTGGCGATCGTGGTAGTTGCATTTCATACAAATCCCTTTGTTGACTGCAAAAGTATTCTAGTTAACACAATCGTCATGATCATAGCGGATATGACAGTGCCGTTCTTTTTCATGGCGTCAGGATATTTCCTGGCATTGGGGTGGGGAGAGACCTGTCAGCAGCGCGAGCGATATATCTGTAAGATGCTGGTTTCTACATTCAGCCTGTATACACTTTGGACGTTGCTGAGTTTGCCATTGACGATCTATGGGTATGTAGTCTCTGGAAATAGTATCGTGCAGTGCATACTGTCGTATGTAAAATATTTTTTCTTTATCGGCAAGCTGTACAATTCATATCATTTGTGGTATCTTCTGGCGATGATCTATGCGCTGCTGGTGATGTGGATATTGATCCATAGAGGAAAGGGTACGCGGCACATTCTAATTGCAGGGATCTGTTGTTATGTGATATATCTGCTGTTTGCGTGGATTAGACAGAGCGATGGTGCCGGCGGAGTACTGGCAGCTGCCGGTAAAATGTTTGACTATGTTTTTAACAATGGCGGCGTATTTAGGGGAATGTTGTATATGGGTGTTGGAATTTTCATCAGGGAGCATCGAGTGTGCCGTCCGCTGGTCGGCGTGGCTGGCATTGCGGCGGGGATTTTACTAAGATACACTGTGTCGCAGGAGCTGGGTACAATTTTTTCATCAGTGATGCTCTTCACACTCATACTCAATATAAAACTGCCTGATCACCCCTGTTATTTTATCATGAGGAGACTGAGTAAATACATATATCTGCTGCATTTACTCTGTTTTTCCTTTTACACTTTCATCGTGATACACCAGCCTAATAAACTGGGGGTCGATTCGTTTTTTGTGACCATTTCGTTGGCTGTTCTGATCTCGGCATTGATCATAGCAAGAGGAAAAAGGAAAAAAGAAGCGCAGTAACATGAAAGACAGGGAGAGGTCTGGTCATAGATCCCATGTATTCAGGTGAATTAAGGCACTATCAGTTAGTGAACACAAATCCTTTCTGGCAGGCATCCATTTCCAGAAGGCGGATACACAACCTGGCGGCTTATACAGGTATAGTCTAGGGTTTCCCAACCAGCCAAAACATAAAGCATCACCGAATGGACTGACAGACTTTCTAAGAGGTTTCGCCAGCAGAGGCTCTGCAGGTTCCCAAGGAGGGAACGTCAATGATCCTGCCTCAGTGATTATACTTATATATTTTGTCAGGTGTATTAAGGAAACTTCGGGCATAATAAAAATTTTATTGACAGCATCTGATGGTAGAAGGACTATTCCCCTTCAGCTATCTATCTGACTTGGCTTTGTAACTTATTAACTATAGCTCTTGTAGTTATATCATTATTATACTAGGAGGTTAGAAATTGAAACGACGTATTGTTGCAGTAATTTTAGCGATGTGTTTATGCATTTCTTCCCAGTCAGTGGTTTATGCAGGGCAGGAAAACACTTCGCAGCAGGAAGTTCATACGGAAGGATCTGCAGAGGGATCGGAAACCGGTGATGAAGTGGATTCTACTCCGCAGAAAAACCCAGGGCAGACAGAGGAAGCCGGAACGGGGGAGAGCACAAAGGAACCGGAAAGCGGTGAGGAAGCCGGAACAGGAGAGACGACACAGCGGCCGGAAGGCAGTGAGGAAACCGGAACGGAAGAGGGCACAGAGGAACCGGAAGGCAGTGAGGAAACCGGAACGGAAGAGAGCACAGAGGAACCGGAA